>Ga0105098_10000131_pt1 | contig 22714 bp, 25 predicted proteins | sample PPLLak21cMay2015_FD_79137 | JGI IMG/M metagenome (GOLD analysis project Ga0105098, IMG submission 79137) | Freshwater sediment microbial communities from Prairie Pothole Lake near Jamestown, North Dakota, USA - PPLs Lake P7 Core (1) Depth... | ecosystem: Environmental > Aquatic > Freshwater >... | reverse complement strand
GGTCGTGTCGAGGAGGATATTCTTCGTGCCGATGGTCACCCTTGTCCGTTCACCGTTGATTATAGGGGGAAACGATAGGACATGATCGTCCCTGTCCACGATGAGCGGGAAGAGCGGGAAGTCCCTGACGATCTTCGCATAGTCCCTGCCCTTCGGGTGTTTCTCGAGGATCTCATCCATTGACATCTCTTCGGTATAGTCGAGGGGGACGAATTTCCTGCTCCGCGGCGAAGCGATGTAGCTGAACGGGGGTTTGACCGTATCAAGGTCATGTATGCCGATGGCGACCTTGCTCCTGCCCCTGCCAACCGCCCAGTGAAGAGACTCCTGCAGGGACATGATGCTTTGGATCGATTCGTCGTCAAACGTTATCCCGCGGATAACCGCAGCCCCAAGTACGGGACGAATGTCCGCAAGCTTCGGATCGATGGTGAACGAAATCCCTGACGGCTTCACCGGGTACGCGGGAAGACCGGTCTCGATGCCAAGGTAGCCCCGCATAGCCCGGGCAACTCCTTCCGGCGAGAAGAGGTCGGGGCGGTCCGGGAAGAATTCTACGTCGGCATGGTCTTCTTCGACCCGCTCTACGTCGGATCCGATGAGGGCGACCTTGTCGAGGATCGTCTTTTTGTCGGTACGGGTGAGCCTCTCGAGATACTTATAGGGCAGGGTAATGACCGCCATATCACACACTCCCTTTCGTGTGGCGGAGTGCGGGGGTCTGACGGAGGAAAGCTACGTCACTCCGGTGAAGATACCGGAGGTCTTTGAGGCCAAGCCTGAGCATCGCAATCCGGCTTACGCCCAGGCCCCAGGCAAGAACCGGGTAGTTGATACCTAATGGTGCGGTGACCTCCTCGCGGAAGACGCCGGCACCCCCCATCTCTATCCAGCCGATTCCTTCTATATAGACCTCGGCGTCGAGACTCGGCTCGGTGTACGGGTAGTAGGAGGGCTTGAAACGCACACCCTCAAACCCCATACGGTGATAGAACTCGCGGAGGATCCCAAGCAGGTTACCAAAGGTGACACCCTCGTCCATCACGATTCCCTCGAGCTGCTCGAACTCGGCAAGGTGAGTGGTATCGATGGTCTCCCGTCGGTAGACCCTGCCAACACAGAAGGCCTTGACAGGAGGAGTCGGATTTTTCGCAAGATGCTGGATCGAGACGCTCGTGGTATGGGTCCGGAGCACGCACTGCTCGGCTTTTTCCTCTTTCCAGACACCTCCCCAGCCGGTCGATGAGGTATCTCCGCCGCTCTCGTGCATCGCTTTTACTTTCTCGTATCCTGGCGGGAGCGGAAGGGACTCCCTGAGATAGAATGTATCCTGCATTTCCCGTGCGGGGTGGTCCTGGGGCTGGAAAAGGGCGTCGAAATTCCAGAAAGACTGCTGGACAATGCCACCATAGAGTTCCTCAAATCCCATTTCGAGGAGGATCTCCCGCATCTCGGCGATGATCCGCTGGTAGGGATGGACTTTGCCCGGATAGGCTTTTTTCGGAAGCTTGGTCACATCGTACCGGCGGAAGTTTGATGTCTTCCATGCACCTGAAAGGATCTGATCACGAGTGAGAGTCCCGATCTCTTCCCTCAGATCAAGACCCTGCCTGACCAGCTGGAGACCTTCATCCTGGAGAGAAATGATATACCGGACTGATTCCGTTTCCTGAAGGATGCCACGCTTGATCAGCTCTTTTGTCTTCGGATCCCCTGTCTGGGGATTTTTCAGGGCGGATTCATCAGCGGATGTTGACGCCCCATCAGCCTTTGAAACCGTACCGTCACTTACAATGACAAGTCCTTTTTTACGCAGCTGGCCGAAACCAATTTTAAAAGATCCGTGTTTCTTGAGATCGCCAAGAAATGTGTCCCGCGATATAAACTTCAGGAGTTGTGTCTCCGGAAGCCCATGTTTGAGATAGTCTTTTCCTTCATCAGTATAACCGAACGTTTTATCGACAACCCGGTCGAGGCTGACAAGACCCTTATCCCCGGCAAGGTGTGCCCACTGTACTACAGATTCCGGCGTTGCATCCAACAGCGTTGCAAGATGCAGGGCATCCGCTTTCCTCTCTTTTTCAAGCACCCCAAGCAGTCTTTTTTCATTTTGCGTCAGTTCAGCCATCTTTCACCTCAATCTTCTCAGCTGCAGCGTCCATCTTCTCCCTGAAATCTTTCAGGAACATAACTACACGTTCCGCTGTCTCTTTTTTGCACTGGCCGCACATGATCTCTCCCGACACGCACTTCCTGCGGATTTCGGCGAGTTCTGCATCATCCGTCACCATATGGAAAAGATTGAGCAGGAATAGAGAGCACCTCTCAGGTTCCCCACCGCAACGCTTCTGTTCATCCCGGGTCATCTTCCCACCGGTGATCCCGCTCATCACCTTCTTTCGTACTGCTGCCTCAGACTCATAGAAAGAGATAATGCTCTCCGGGATGCTGCTGGACATCTTACCCCCGGTGAGTCCTGGCATGAAAATGTGGTACGTAGACGAAGGCGTATAAAACCCGAAACCCCCGTACTCACGCTCTATCCGGCGCACTTTCACGCTGATATCAGAGCATGGTGTACCCCTGATGTCCACATGCCCTTCATACATCTTCGCACCGGGGAATGCTGCTTTCACCGCATCGAGCGCCTGCTCCGGAGCGTTCTTTGACCGGACACTCACATAACCATCCCTATCTTCGACAGTGAACATCCGCAGCTTATGGGCAACGCCCCGCGTGAGCCGGATGTGCGGATCCTGATCAATTCCCACCGGAACAATCGTTGGTGCTGGCTCACGATCGATCTGGGGGAAAAGGATATCTGCCACCTGGGTAATGACGCTGAAGGCATGTGCAAGATCGGTTTCGGGTGAAAATCCGTAGATCGCCGTAAGTTCGGAAAAATTTACCTTGGTTGCGGCTTCAAACGCGAGATCTTTCAGCCGTTCATTCTTACTCTGAAAATACGTCTGACCTTCAAAACCCAGCGCATAAAGACATGCAAGGTATTCCTTCCCATATTCCCGGCACTTTTCCCACGATATACCACGAACCGCGTGCGCCTCACGGTCAGCAATCGTCACATAACCGGTACCACCCTGCTGCACATGCCATACCACCTCTTTCATCACCATAAGGTGCCCGAGATGCGGGTGCCCACTTGGCATAAATCCTGTCAGGACATGAAACGGAGTGTGGTTGCGTATCGCAGTGGCGATCTGGCGGTAGTCGCGTTGACCGACAACGATGCCGCGGCTCATGAAATAGGGGATGCACGGAAGTTCTGAAATTGCCGGAGCGATAGGCTCGATACCAAATTCAGAGAAAAGTTTTTCGACATCGACAGACTGGTTGCTCGACCAGGGATTAATCTGAGGTTCTGGCATGGTGGATGCGCTCACAGTTTGATTCGTGCAAATTCGATGAACTGAATTCCGCTTGTATGTACGGCGCCAAACAACATCTTCTTTTTGACACTGTGCGCCATCCGGACAGATCTGGATATGACACTCATGGGCAGAGATGCTTCTTTTTCGACTGCATGTACCAGCATATCAGAATGGATATTTTTCCCGCAATAGACCCGGTAATGGTGTCCGAACTTGTAACCAGTGCGGGGAGTGAAATTATGCCCCCTGAGTTCGGTATAAACCTTATCTTTTTCGGCAAGTTCTCGGTCAGACTCGCTGGCAAGGGCGAAATATTCATCAATGCTGACGGGACTTGTACCTTTTTTAAGGGTAATGATTCCTTTTCCCATCAGATAGAGCAGTTCAACGGGTGCAAGCATCAGGCGTTCACCATCAAGACGTTTACCAAACCCTGATTGTTCGAGATCTGAATGGGCAGCGGTCAGGACCATCGCGGATTTTCCCACCAGTATCGCTTCACAGCGGGATATTTCCGGAAAATGATTACAGGGCTCCGGAAGTTTCTGGAGTTTGATCTCGTAGTAGGTCAGCTCTTCTTCATCGTCCACAACGGCAAGAATATACTGCTTTCGCATGTTTCTCGAGGCAACAACCTCTTCGATGAGAGTAACAAAGCGGATCGGATCGCGTTCAGAAAGGACCCGCACAAGATAGAGTGACTCACTGGTACCGGGTTTTTCACCGCGCCTGAACACCCGGAAATCATGAGGGCCTGCCTGCACAACATACCCCCGTTCCCGCAGATCGCGATATACAAGAAAGCTTCGAAGAAAACCGGGCTGGTCAGCAAAAACCGAAAACAGGGTGTCGAACATGTACCCGGCCAGCTCGATCTTCTGGCGATGGAGGAGATAGAGCGCCTCCTGATTCGAGAGTCTCACTCCACCTGCATCCGGGCGACCGTACCCGTTTTGCTCATAAAGGATTCGTCCTTCTTTTCCCATATGCACACTAGTGCCGTCGAATGTTGCCTTCACTGCAGGAACTATTGTGTTTTGATGATAATAAGAACGCGGGAAAAGAAGTACAAGTCTGATATATTTTTTTCCAAAATATGTGTGGGGCTCTTCCCGTTTCGGAATATTTTTTTATTTCATTTTTAAAAAAAAAAGCGTAAAATACTATTTTGCAAGCTCACGTACTTTCTCAATATTCCCGACATCATCACGCCGATCGTCAACCGGGGTTTCGCAGATAAGCGGCACCGCTGACAGGACAGGATGATGGAGTATGCGCCGGAACCCGTCCTCCCCGATGAATCCCATACCGATATGTTCATGCCGGTCAAGGGCGCTTCCCCTGTCACCTTTCGAATCGTTCAGGTGTATAATTCTAAGATTTTTAATACCGATCTGGTCATCGAACTGCGTAAGAGTCTCCTCAATCCCCGTTTCCGTCCGCAGCTCATATCCCGCCGCAAACGCATGGCATGTGTCCAGACAGACACCGATTCGGTTAATTTTTTCAAGCCCGTCCATGATTCCCCGGATATGCTCGAAGCTGCTTCCCACGCTGTTCTTCTCACCGGCAGTATTTTCAAGCAGTAATATCACATCATTCCCGGAGTTCTCAAGAGCAGTATTAATCGCCCCGATGACGCGTGACCTCCCTCCGGCTATACCGTCGCCAAGGTGATGACCGAGATGGGTGACAAGATACGGGATATCAAGCCGTCCGCACCTGTCAAGTTCGGCAGACAAAGCACCAATCGATTTTTCACGGATATCCGGTTTGGGCGATGCCAGGTTCGGAAGATACGGCATATGGTCTACAGGGATAATCCCGCTTAAGCGGATTTTGCCGGTAAAAGCAGCGCGGATTTCATCAGACAGTGGTGTAAATCCCCATCCTCTTGGACTCCGCGAGAACATCTGAAATACGTCACACCCGGCAGCCTTTGCCCGGTCTACGGCACGATCAAGGGATCCTGCTATTGAGATGTGGACACCCACCTTCACCATGGAATAGATCCTCTCATACTATCCTCATCTGATCAACATTCGTGTGCGGGAGATATTAGGAGATTTGTATTCAGGCACGGGACAGCATGAGATCTGAAATCAGATTATGCACACCGGATCCTGCATTGCAGAAATTCCCTGATACCTGAAAAGTGTGTATCGTAAATCAACAGATAGCCCGGAACAACCATTAAGGAATCAGGCATTGGAACCCTGCACCTGAATCCTTTTTGCCCTGCAGACATCAATCCTGTATCCATGAAGATTACCTTCCTGGGAACCAATGGCTGGTACGATACCCGGACCGGCAATACCTCCTCCATCCTGATCCAGTCAGAAGATTACGATATTATCCTTGACGCAGGAAATGGTCTGGCAAAAGCTGATCGCTACATCACCCAGGACAAGCCGGCTTACCTGTTCATCAGCCATTTTCATATCGATCATATCGCAGGATTGCACACACTGGTCAAATTCAGATTCCCAAAAGGCCTGACAATCTGCGGACAACCCGGAACTACCGGGGTCTTAAATGCATTTGTTGCTGAACCTTTCACCGTGCCGATCGCCCAGCTTTCCTACCCGGTAACGTTCCTGGAACTGGACGAAGGTTACCATGCTATCCCGTTCCCGGTTGAGTCCCGGCTCCTTGTGCACCCGGTTCCCTGTTTCGGGTACCGCCTTTCCCTTGACGGGAAGATCGTCACGTACTGTACTGACACCGGTTACTGTGCCAATGCAGTCCTGCTTGGCCGGAATGCTGATCTTCTGATTACCGAATGCGGGCTGAAAACCGGGCAGGAGAGCCCGGAATGGCCGCATCTTAATCCGGAGACTGCACTAAAGACAGGAAAAGAAGCACATGCGAAACGTATTGCCCTGACGCATTTCGGTGCGGAAGTTTACAGGTCTCTTGATGACCGAACCGAAGTGCAAGAACAATTCCAGAAGGTATGCCCAAGCCTGATTGTGGCAACTGATGACCTGACGGTCGAGATCTGAAAAAAATTATTCCTGGATTTTTTTCATGAGCCATGCCATGTTTGCGCCAAGTGTGTTCATCGTCATAATTCCCTCATCATCGCGATTCACATCACCGGGCGCAAGCCCAAGGCCCACGTTCCAGTAGGATGAACCAGGGACTACCATCTGGCTGATAAAAAAGAAGTGGTTGATGGTATCAAAAGCATGAATTGCCCCGGCCCGTCTTACGGCGATCACAGCGGCACCAACTTTCCGTTTGAACATGTCCTGATTTGCCTTGGCCACAAAACCTGACCTGTCAATCAAAGCCTTGAGTTCTGGTGAGATATCTGCAAAATAGGTTGGTGAAGCAAGGATTATCCCGTCAGCTTCGAGCATCTTTTCGATACAGTCATTGACAATGTCTCCCTTGACCGCGCATCGTTTATCCTGATTCTCAAAACATTTTCTGCAGGCAGTACACCCCCGGATCTTTTTCCCGGCAAGCTGGACGAGCTCGGTTTTAATATGCTGTTTTTTCAGTTCCTTAAACACCGCATTGACAAGAATCGCTGTATTCCCGTCCTTGCGTGCACTTCCATTGAATGCGACGACCTTCATTTCCTTCTCCTTTTCATTAAGCCATTCTCCCATGAACAGATAAAAAAATCGCAGGACAATCACCATACCTGATAAAAAAATGAGGTTTGTCTGAGAGCGTCATCTTAAGAACCCTCACGCCAAATGGTGGTGCGATATGAATACTCGTATACAATTTTCCGATTTTCACCTCTCGCGTGAAGTCGGCAAGGCAATAGAAGATATGGGCTTTGAAGAGCCCACACCAATTCAGGCTCTCGCTATCCCTCTCATACAAGCCGGGCGTGACGTGACCGCCCAGGCACAAACAGGTACCGGAAAGACCGCCGCATTTGGCATTCCCATCATTGAGAAAATTGACTCCGCCCACCGCACCGTCCAGGCCATCGTACTCTGTCCGACCCGCGAACTTGCAATCCAGATAGCAGAAGAGTTTTCTGAACTTCTTGCTCATCTTCCGCGTATCACGGTTCTGCCGGTGTATGGCGGGCAGCCCATTGACCGCCAGTTGCGGGCACTCCATGCCGGGGTCCATATCGTCATCGGTACGCCAGGACGCGTCATGGACCACCTCAGGCGCCGGACTCTTTCGCTCGATGAAGTTTCAACAGTAGTCCTCGACGAAGCTGACCAGATGCTTGATATGGGATTCCGTGATGATATCGAGCTGATTCTCAAAAAAATCCCGCAGAAACGCCAGACACTCCTTTTCTCGGCGACACTCCCGCAACCGATCATCGATATCTCAAAACGGTTCATGAACAAGCCCGAGTTTGTGAAGGTTGAATACGCTGAACTGACCGTGCCTCAGATTGAGCAGTCGTATATTGAAGTGAAAGAGCGTGAAAAACTTGACGTGCTTTGTCGCCTGATTGATATCGCCGATCCACACCTGTCAATTATCTTCTGCAATACCAAACGCCGTGCTGAGGAACTCGCCGGAAAAGTAAAGGCACGGGGATACCGGGCGGAGGAACTCCATGGTGACATGAAACAGTCGCAGCGTGACCGGGTGATGGGGGGATTCCGGAAAGGTTCGATCGAGATCCTGATCGCTACTGATGTCGCTGCACGGGGCATTGACGTTGAAGACGTCGATATGGTTATCAATTTCGACGTCCCGCAGGATGTGGAATATTATGTCCACCGTATCGGCAGAACAGGGCGGGCAGGGAAGAGCGGCAGAGCAGTGACCTTTGTTGCACCGCGTGATTTTACCAAACTCCGTGAGATCCAGCACTATGCAAAAATCCAGATACCCCGCATGCCCATACCAACTCAGTCAGATGTAGCCGAGACCCGTACCCGCACCATGCTCGAAAAGGTCCGCGAGACCATCAAAGCAGGAGGGATGGAGTCTTATACTCGCATCATTGAGCAGGAAAGCGAAGGCGATCTCAGTACGATCGATATTGCTGCTGCACTCCTCAAGCTGCAGATGGAGCAGGGCAGTGAGGAAATTTCTGAGAAGCGCGAAGAGATGGATTTTGCTGACACGGGGGCAGAAGCCGGCATGGTCAGGTTTTTTCTCGGGGTTGGCAGGATGCATAAAGTTGCTCCCAAAGACATCGTCGGGGCAATTGCCGGTGAGACAGGAATACCGGGAAAAGCCATCGGTTCGATCCGGATACTCGACTCTTACTCCTTTGTCGAAGTGCCCCGTGAATATGCAACGGAAGTGTATACCATCATGAAAGAGCGGACGATCCGGAACCAGCCAACCGGGATCGAGCCGGCATCCGGGAAGCGGGCGTGACCCGTTCAGTTTCACAATTTTTTCATTTGTGCTTTTTCTGGAGACCAGGTTCTGATTTGTTGTCAGAAAAGGGCTGAAAATTGCCAGAAAATCCCTGCACCTTTGTACGAAAATGCGCTGTCATCGCTATTACTTGGCAGAGGTTTTCTCTTTCAGTCGTGATTCTTCGTGCCGGAACCCTGTTTTGTACCGAAAGAACAGAAACATAAAATACACACCCGGGAAATTATCCGGTATGAACAAGACACTGGTAGTTGCATCTGCGTGTGTTCTCTGCATCATATTCATTCTTGCAGCAGGATGCACCCAAAACGGGACCCCTCAGGTTACCCCTACTACGCCAACCACGGTCGGAACAACCGCTTCTCCAATGCCCACACCGACACCGACAACGGTTTCGCTGACACCCGGGCCTACCCAGACCCTTCCCGAAATCTGGAATATCGAGGTCCAGGTCACGCATAATGGCTTATCATACGATCCGCAGATCACTGTCAGCTGTCAGGGGGGCAAAGGGCTCAACTTTATCCAGCAGATCGATGTCAGAGTTACCCGACCCGACGGAGCGGTGGAAAACGGAATAATAGCCAAACCCCTCTACAAAGGAAAGTCCGTAACTTTGACAGGGTCTGGTGTAACAGGGAAGCTTGACCGGGCAGAAATCTGGGCGACAACGCCTCAGGGAGATAAAGTAAAGATTTACGATGAATACGTTTGTTTCCGGTGTTATTAACCTCCTTTTTTTTAAATGATTCGCTGGCGATTGTGGCTGTCATAAAAGATAAATCTGGATTCCAGTCTGGCATTTTTCGAAGATACACGTTTACAAACTAAATCCTCATGATAATTCATTCATTCCAGACCGTATTTTTTATGGAAAGCGGTACTCATAAGTTGCTTACATCTGTACAGGGTATGTGAATTTGATCACATATCCGCGATTCTCAGTGTCTGTCCAGCCGATTGCATTTCTTCGACACTTTCTCTATTACCATCTAAGTACATGTGACGATGTTTCCTTTTTTAACAGACCATGAAAAAAATCCGGATCGTCTGGTTCTTCTCATACAAACCTTGGTCAACCCGTCAAGGGTACTCTAATCTACCATTGTTCCAATAAAGCGGGCATCGGGTGGATTAAATAAGGAACCCGGGAAGTACCCCATCTGTTTACGATCCTTCCTTTCAGTGTCGAACGGGACCGGCTCACCGATTCTTTCCCTATCTCACCGGCAGTCTTCCAGCTACCACTTCTCCAGGTCTGCCTGGTACCTTTTCTAATGGTTGTGATCTTGTGCTCTTACAAAAAAATCCGACGCAAAACTAAGGCCAGGTGAAATGAGAATAATCACAAAGAGGTCTTCAAACGGAATGAAAAATGCTGGAATTTTGTCTCGTATATCTCGTTAACCTTGTTTTTCCGCTGTTTCTTTCCGTGAGAGATGAAGCTTTACTTTTTCCCGGACCTGGTGCTCCAGGCCGGGGATAGTCCTGATATCCCTGATCGCATCTGCGCAGTCGATCAGGATTTCTCCAACCGGTCTAATTCCAAGGTTCCTGAAAAAAGCTGAAACTACCCGGGTGATGCAGGTAAAATTCTCTTCTCCTTCCCGTCCCGCGACAGAAAAAATCAGACCCCGTTGTCCGGTTATCCCTCCGGACAACAACCGCTCCGCATGGTATGCCTGGCAACGGTCGATGAGCAGTTTGAGTCCGCCGGGAACAGTGTTGGTATAAACTGGAGAGCAGACAACAAGAAGCGATGAGCTCCTGATAGCGTCAATGATGGTTCCCATGTCATCGTTAAAGACGCAAGAACCGGTATTGTAGCACTGGTAACACCCTATGCAAGAGTGGATATCCATATCATGCGGATAGATGACCTGAGCATGCCTGCCAAGGTCCTGAGCTGCTTCAACCGCCCAACCTGCAAGGATGCTGCAGTTGCCATGCGCCCGCGGGCTTCCCTGGATCACAACAATATCAACAGGAGGGGAAACAGCATGTTTCTTTAATTTCTGTTGGTGATTCAGGACAAATTCCATTGGATTTAATCGGATTTCACGTTCCCATTCGTCGGCTGTGCGCCTTGAGATCTCCTCAGCAGAAAGCGGGACAAGCGGAGAGTATTCGTACGAATTGGTCCGGAACACTGCAATTGTCCGCTCACCCTCTGTAACGGTAAGGGTATACCTGACCATCCCGGGGTACAGCGCTGAAAAATCTTCGGAGTTCAGGATAAGTATATACTGTTCCTTTCCCGAATTAATCTCAACTCTGCGAATAAGTACCGTTGATGATTCCATCACCCATACTATTATTTATAGAGACTATAATTCTGTGGTAATACCATGTACAGACAAAGAAATCTACAGAAAAATGTCCTGCCTTTGTTCCAGGAAACCCTCGTAAGAACAATAAGATGTGACGGATTTTCGGTAAATCTGTGAGGTGATCCACGTTTCCCTGACTCCTATTCCCCTGAGAATCGCGGCGCTTACAAATGAACGTAACAGTCTGCTTGAATATCCCGTTGAACGACTGGCCGGGGTAATTCAGGAAATAGGATTCAGGTGCGTATCGTGTGCGAAGTGCTGCACCAGGGCATTCAACGGGCATGTATTCCTGCTCGACCGTGACGTAACCAATTTAAAAGCATTAGAACCTTCCGCTCTCGAACCCGCGCCTGACCCGGAATTCTGCGACCAGAACGGTATATTCTATGTCTCAGGATATGCATTGCGGACACAGGATGATACCCGTGGATCCTGCTGGTTCCTTGATAACGGAAGGTGCCGGATTTACGACCGCCGTTTCACAATCTGCCGCATTTATCCTTACATGCTTCACCGTGAAGCTGATGAACACGGGGACGTTGACTGGCGGCAGTTCTCCGGACTTGAACAGCACGGGGAATATGATGCTGAAATAACGGATGACGAGAGCCTCGATCTCGCCCGTGAAACCAAAGAATTCGAAAATGCATTCCTGACCCAGGAGATACAGTTTCTCGAATTCATGCAGGATTATTTTACCCGTCACCGGCTCCGGCACGTGCAGAAAGTATACGATGACCGGATACGACAGTTTAACCGTAGTGAGGAGATCACCGTCATGGTATTTTATGATGGCAACCTCGAACCGCACCGGATACGCGGCTGAAGTACATCCAGATTTTGGCAAAATTTTTGTCTCATTTTTCTATAGCGAAAAGCAGTTATCAGGATTTCCTGTCGGTCCCGAATAATCCCCATCCCTGCCTGGTTCCACGCCGGTTGGGATCCTTTCGTTCGCCCGACAGGTAGTACATTTCTGCCGCAGCATTGATTGAATGCCTGAGGGTTATCATACCTGTTTCCAGAAGGAGGTCAGGACCGTCCAGATCATCTCCCGAAGCCGGATACTGCGATCCTGTATCTCATGGGCGGGATGAGAAGATGTTCCATCAGTTTCATACAGCGACCTATTTATTTCAATCTGGATCCAGGGGATGCCTTTGTGCCAGTAATGTGCATTTGAAATAAAACCACCGGAAAAGGGATTGTTGATTGCCACCTCGTTGCCAACGGAGAATTCCTCCCTGAAAATATCCGCAAGCAGGGTAATCCACTCTGGAGAACATGTGGTAATGCTGCCTTTTCTTGCTCTGCCCTGACGGTCACCATTGTTTCCCAGACAAATCAGCGGCCTAACTTTCCCTGCATCCTTCTGAAGACTTGAACCGAAAGGAAGCATGGAATGACAATCAAATGCAATCCTTACGGGTTTCCGGTCTATGAGTTCATCGATGTGCTGGTGGAATGGGAAATAATGGTTCCTGAGCAGGGAATGGATGAGGGGCATATCCGGCACCCGCCCGGGTCGGTAAACCTCCCGGCCATCGATTGTCCTCACCTTGATTATCCCGTCCGGATCGCGGAGGGGGAGAGGCAACGGCGGACGGTTGAGATCAACAACCATCCGGGAAATTGGGGTATCGATATAAGCAACAACACGGTCCCTGAAACCGAACACAACGCGGGTATTGGGATCACAGTAATAATGGAGCTCGTCCTCATCGAGCAGCAGAAGCGGGCGGATGATATCCGGGACTTCAGTTCCGCCGTGAGGGACTGATATCAGGAACGGATAGCGTTTTTTCACCATTATCAGCAACTTTCCTTTGGTCGGGAGATTTTGTTAACATTTGGGTTGGACTACTGTATCTTTGAACACCCGGACTCTGAAGGAAAACCTGACCTTGAAAAGCTTCAGGTAATCGGTTTTGATGTCTTCAGATCTGCGTATTATACAATTGGACCGGTCGTCGGAACGGGCTTTTAGTGCAGGGTGGAAATATGTATCTAGATAATCCTTTTCTTGAATATCTTCCTCCCGGGATACCTGCATTTTCATGCCGGAGTCGTTATCTCATTCATCAGCAGAATCCATACAAAGAGGTAGTCACAATTCCCGGTTTCCTTTGCTGAATGCCGTGGATCGGCACATCTGACAGGAAGGCATTAGTAACTGGCAGGTGAAGATCATCTCAATCTCATGATCAAATCACCATCTGTCGTAACGGCATAAATTTTTACCAGCATCTCGTCATTCATCGTACAATCCCAGCCGAGAACTTCCTTGATTTTTTGTCGTATCAGTGTTGTTCTCCGGCTGTCGCACATCCATGATTGTTCCATATATCATCACAGATTACAGAGAGTTTTCTATGATAAACAAACGGCAACCAAAGTGTGAAAGTGTCATACTCATGATTGCACAACTACAACTTTAAACGCTAGAACCAGCTTCAATTAAAATCAGATTTTGTCAATCCAGATAATCATGAGACGAGTCTTGTTGACAGGATGGTATCACTCAGCTGCGCACAGAAGCCTTGAAGAGCTGGAATGCCAATCATTTGCCAGATATACATGGCCGAGTCACATGAAGATCCGTATATCGGAAAAAAAGCAGCGATGTTCTGTCTTCCGGATGGAGAGGGGAACGCCATCTGCCTTGACAGTTTCAAGGGGAAATGGGTGGTCCTGTATTTTTACCCGAGGGATAATACACCTGGCTGTACTCTTGAGGCAATGCAGTTTAATGCTGCCCTTGAGAAATTTGCTGATATTGGAGCCCAGGTAATCGGAGTAAGTGCGGATTCACCCGAGAGCCACCAGAAATTCGAAAAGAAACATAACCTTTCCGTCCTCCTCCTGTCGGATACGGAACACGCCGTGCTCAAAGCGTACGATTCCTGGAAGCCAAAGACGATGTTTGGCAGGGATTTTTTCGGTACCCAAAGGGATACATTCCTTATCAACCCCGAGGGCACAATTGTTGCAGTCTGGCGTAAGGTCAGTCCGAAGGGTCACGCGGAGGAGGTAAAAGAGGAACTGGTCCGGAAAAAAGAAGGGAAATAAAAATGATCACTGAATATTTTTGAGGATCCTTAATTCATCCAAATGCTTTTTGTAGAGCACGATCTCCTGCCTTGTGAGTGCAATAACTGCTTCTGCTTTCGCGCGTCCGGCGTGAACCGGCGTTCCACCTCATTTAGCCGGGCAATGAGTGGCATATTTCTTGACCCTGAATTCTTGTTCATCTGCTAAAACCAACTGGTATAAAAGAAGGCCACCCAGAGTGCTCATTGTCGATTGCTGCTTTAAATAGCGCCGCTCCAGTGGAAGTAAAGGGGTATTAAAGATTATGAATTTGCCGGATTAACTGTAAAAACAGGATATCATCACCAAATCCGAAAAGAGTGTTTCCTGATAGCCTGTTTTTTTCAATTTTCATTCTTGGTTTCCACTGATCCCGATTCTTATTAGTTCAGCCTCCAGCACATTCACCTCATTCATATACACTGCCAGGGGATTTGCCAAATCCCTACTACTCTTTCCATACTTGCAGAGTCGGGATACCGATTCATCGAGGATTGAAGGGTAGAGAAGAAAAGGATGTTGTGAAGACACAATTCCAGTTTTTTCGAACACAGAGATAAAAACACGAGATATTTATATCCGGGAAGGTATTCCTTCATCTGAAAATGAAAAAGAGCCGTGCCATTGATTTAAAGGGTATCGCAGTAAGTGCGATGAGGAAATATGGATTTGAACCCGGGTTCCCTGAACCCGTGATTGAAGAAGTCAAGGCAATGAATGCCGGGACCCCCACCAGCGGAAAAATCAGTAAAGACCTGAGAATGCTCCTCTGGTCGTCCATCGATAATTACGACTCTATGGATCTCGACCAGATGGAATATTGCGAACGAGGACTGGACGATGAAATTCAGGTCAAAGTAGCTATTGCTGATGTAGACCTCTATGTTCGTAAACAATCCCGGACCGATAAGCATGCAGGCTATAACGGAACTTCGGTCTATACCGGTATTGAGACCTTTCCCATGCTCCCTGACAAACTCTCAAAAGGGATCTCCTCTCTTCTCCCGGGACAGGACCATCCGGCTATTGTCATTGAATACACCGTTTATAAGAACGGAGATGTCCACCCTGGTGAAATTTACCGGGCAGTAGTATCCAACAAGGCAAAACTGATCTATGAAGAAGTAGGAGACTGGCTGGAAGGGACCGGGGTCATCCCCGAACTTGTCCGGGATGTCCCTGGCCTCATAGACCAGATTCATCTTCAGTGCGAGGCCACCCGGCGGCTGAAAAGAAAGCGGATGGAGCAGGGGGCACTTGACCTCGAGACTATCGAAGCCGATGCAATTGTGGAGGGGGGCACGGTCAAGGACCTGGTCGTCCAGAAAAAAAATATGGCGCGAAGCATCATCGAGGAGTTTATGGTTGCTGCCAATGGCACTATGGTAAATTACCTCGGCAAAGCCGGTATACCTATGATACAGAGGGTTGTGCGTACTCCACGATACTGGGATGAGATCGTGCTTACGGCAGCGATCTATGGTGAAACCCTGCCGCCAGAGCCTGATTCAAAGGCACTGTCCGGGTTCCTCAACCGGAGAAAAGAAGTCGACCCCGAACACTTCCCGGACCTGTCCCTGACGGTAGTGAAACTTATCGGGCCCGGGGAATATATGACTCTTGAACCGGGTGAACCACCGTATGGTCACTTCGGGCTTGCTGTAACTGACTACACACACGGCACAGCTCCGAACCGCCGTTATGTCGACCTTATCATCCAGCGGCTGTTAAAATCAGTAATCGACAAGGTCCCCAGCCCTTACTCACTGGATGAACTTGTAAAACATTCCACCTGGCTGTCTGGCCGGGAGAAAGGATCCAAGAAAGTCGAGCGTTTCATGAGAAAAGCCGCGGCAGCAGTCCTGCTCCAGGACAGGATCGGTGAGCTATTTGACGCACTGGTTACAGGGGCTTCAGATAAAGGTACGTATGCACGACTTATCACGCCGCCGGCTGAAGGCCGGATCATTCAGGGCGAACATGGCCTCAGAGTAGGCCAGAAGATCCGTGTCCGCTTATTGAAGACAGATCCCTATAACGGGTTCATCGATTTTGGATATACGGGAACAAAGTGGCACAATTCCCCATAATCCGATACAGGTAAATGTGTATCCGGTGATCGCAGGTCTGGATACTAACCCTTGAGTAAAACTTGGTGCCTGAATCATAATTTTTAACAAGCTTTTTTGGTATACATACCAGATTCAAATCATCAGATACGCTCATCATTATAATAACCATCCTTTTATCCATAAACGTAAAATGTCAACTCAATAATCAATTGTTCACAATACGAGAGGTCGAGATATGGTACAGAAGTATTTTCAATGTATTGCAATTTTTTTAATCACGTGCTGTATTGCCATTGTTATTCCTGCCTGTGCAACTGACACTTCATCAGGTGATACGCTAACCCGTGGATCACAGTTTACCATTACCATTGCCGGAGCACCGAATACCGCTTACTATGTATGGCTGACCCGGACATACACCTTAACCGGAAACCCGGGAGACCAGCCACCGGTGATTGTCGGGGGACAGAGCGGGGTTCAAAAAGATCCTCCTGAGGGGCCTTATACCATCGGGATGTATGTCTTTAACAACGGGAACGGTCGCACAATTCGGGACGATGTTGCACCCTCAACTCCGGATATGCCGAATACAAATTATTACGCCCTTGTCACCACCGATCGTGACGGGCGTGCAGTTGTCGCTTTCCGGACATCATCCAGCACCGCAACCCGTACGTTCTCCATCAAAGCAGAGAATCCCCAGTCAGCAGCAACCGTTTTCATCGAACGAGGACTCCCTCTGGGATTACCAACAACTCCTGCAACGGTGTCTTCCCCAACACCAACAGTGCCGCCAACAACCAATCCGGCAACAATCGCGACCACGAGCCCTGTTACAACCGTACCTGCAACACCAGTGCTGACAACGGAACCGCCCACGACCAGTACTCCCCCGCAACCGTCACCATCAGGAGTTGAGGTTGGCATTCTTGCGATTATAGCAGGGATTGTGTTAGCCCGGGAAAGGAAATCTCTCCGGTAAGGGTAATTGGATTCTCAATCCGAACCTTTCCCGTAGGGATCATTCTGCATATTTCATGATTTGTTCAGCATCACGCCGTAAAAATAACTGCCCCTGATATGTTTCCGAAAAACCATATAAAAAAAGGATTAGGTAAAAATTGAGAAATCATTTTTGATCGCAATGGCTTCAATGATCGGAGTAAGTTTTGATTCGGAGATGCCGAACTTTTCCATGTACATCTGAAGTATCTTTTTTTCTTCACCGGCAAGCACACCATCGGACATTGCAATATCACAAAGGATAGCGAGGGTGGCTATCTTCTGCTTTTCATCGAGGGTACTGGCCACCAGATCGATGACGCCGGGAAACGGGTTTGCCTTCATGACCTGCATCGCAGTGTCAATGGATTTCCGGTCACCGCGTACGATCTTGGCAAGGTCGTTGATTTCTGCTTCGTCAATCACTCCATCTGCCGCGATCACCGTTATGGCAGAAAGCACAAGCGCCGATTTTGGAGTCAGCGTCGCTGATTTTCCTGTTAGTTTGTCAAAAATTCCCATTATATGTTCACCTTCTTTGGTAAGATTTTTGTATTATTTTGTGCGTTGGGGTAATTGGCTTTTTCGTAAAAATGTTGCAGGTCATTGAGAAGATCTCCCATTTCTAATACCAGATACACCATAATTACATCACATAGTTAAAATCCCGCTGATATCATGTCATTAAAAACCAGTGAGAACGATACTGTTCCCGGCAAAAGAGATGGCGATGTGATAGGGAAATTTTTCCAGCGGCCATTTTTTTTAAGCTTTACTATCGGCATCCCCTTCTGTGTGTTCAAGCTGCTGTTCGGTTCAACAGCAATCCGGGTCGCTACACCAGAAGATCTTTTTCTTATTATCTCCGGAGGGATGGTTATCATCTGGGCATTAATGGATCTTTTGATGAACTTCGGGCGATCGGTGCTTGACATTTTACGCCGGCCGGCATCGTTCGAATTCTGCATTATTGCCCAGTTCGGACATATTTTCCATAAACCACGGGTTTTTCTCGCAATCGATACTCTTCTGACGTTCGGGATCATCTGTACCATGCTCTGGTCGGGGTGGATCACAAAACTCACGACCTTTGAATCATATTTGTGGTATGCAGCAACAACCCTGAACCTGATCAGTCTCTCCCTGGTATCTGTTTATCATGAAATTCGAATTGCCCGGACCATGTGAGTTCAGAATTAAACATTCAAATGTGTCTCTTGAGGGATGCAATTGATCAGGTATCAACGGGCTTCCTCTGAACGACAGTCAATGATATGCACTATTGTCAGCCGGAGCGGGATGCTCCCGCGCTTTTTGTCCCGTGGTTATGCGATTCATTCATCCCGAGGCAAGCGCTAATCACTGAAAGTTCTAAAATAGCATCATACATGCCATAGGATCGATATTAAATTACGGGAAATATGACCGCTGCACAACGGATGAAAACGGCTAGAAAATATGCCCGCGATCCGTGCTGACTCAGGTTCTCAATCCTCACCGCACTGATTTGCTTCTATAGAGAAGTTCTTATGCTCGAGAGGCGTATATGATTGCACAGTTTTATACTGTATGAGTAATACTATGTTTGGATCAAACAATTTTGGCGGCTCCAGAAACTTTGGCGGCCCAAGGGACTCCGGTCCAAGAGAAATGACGAAAGTAACCTGTTCAGACTGCGGCAAAGAGTGCGAAGTGCCATTCAAGCCGACAGAGGGCAGGCCGGTATATTGCAGGGACTGCCTGCCGAAACACCGGAAACCCCGGTTCTAATTTTATAAATTTTAAATTTTTTTATTTCTTTTACTGTTTCAACCATCGTAATCTTTCAGATATTTGCGTTATTTTCCATCGTCCCCGAGAGACTCCCGGCTCCGCATCTGGTAGAGAACCATCGGGTCCATCTCTTTGTATGCATCCTTCGCGGTCCTCATAATGACGTTGGCAATGCCGCTGTTAACGATCATTTTCGAACAGAGAAAACAAGGCCAGATCTGTGTCAGCTCATCTGTCCCGACATCATATCCCGCAAGGTAGAGTGTGCATCCCCGTGCATGCTTGCCTGCCTGCAAGAGCGCGTTCATCTCAGCATGAACGCTCCGGCACCTCTCATAATTGGAACCTGACGGAATATTGTGATCCCTCCTCCAGCAGGTATTGAGTTCTGTGCAATCCATCTGTTTTCGCGGTGCGCCCGTATATCCGGTAGAGACGATCGTATTGTATTCATCGACGATGATTGCGCCAAAATTGCGCCGCAGGCATGTGCCCTGGTGGGCACACCGTATTGCCAGGTCCAGAAAATAATGATGCCTGTTGGTTCGCATTCAAAAGTGTATAGAGAAAGCTGATATTAAAGAAGCATGGTTTGTGGCAGAGCTGCAATACTTTCACTGTGCACAAGGTACGGTCTTTTAAATAACCCCATTGATGGTAAACTGGTGAGTAACCATGGATGATATCTCAATAGTTGAAGTCGCAGGACGGCAGGTAATCGGGATAAAAAAGACGGGGACCTACAAACTGATCCCCGAACTCCTTTTGAGAGTTTACGAATATACTGTTAAAAAGAAGATGGTAATTTCCGGACCGCCGGTATTTATCTGCCACGAGATTTCACATGAAGCGGTCATGGAGGCAAATGAAAAAGGGACTGCTACAGTTGAAGTCGTTTGGCCGGTTTCCGGCATAGTAAAAGGTACGAAAGAAATGAAAGTCTTTGAGCTTCCCGGAGGGAAAATGGCGCATACCATCCACTATGGCCCCTATGAATCCTGTGAATCAACATACCTGAAACTCTTTGCCTGGATAAAAGAAAAAGGACTCCGGATTTCCGGGCCGATTCGTGAGGTTTATCCTAACGATCCGAGAGAAGTGCCACCCGAAAAGATCATCACGGAGATCTTTGTTCCGGTAAGCTGAATTTCTTATTATCTTCCCTTTTTTCCCTTTAGAATGCAAATTACTGGTTGGCCCCATCATTATAACCACAAAACAAGGGACCACGTCAGAAGTAATATATGAAGAATGGCAAACACCGGGACGAGATAAAATTTTATTTTTTGAGTTTTATGCCGGAACACCTTCATCGCCCCGTATGCACCAAAAGGCCCGATCAATGCCAGAAATATCAGGGTGCGCTCAGAAATTCGTTTTACATTTTTTCGTGCAGCGTTCTTGTCATAGGCAAACACGATAAAGACACAGGCGTTTAATGAAGTTAAGGCCAGGATAACTCTGATATCAGGTAAAGGTATCATTATCCATTCGTGGTAATTTAATTTGTACCAAGTAATCAATACTCATCGGCAGAATAAAAAAATCCACGTGCCGGATTATCGCGTCCGTAAGAATATCATTTCAGGAACGAAAAAGAAAGATTCAGGGATCCAAAGGGTCGCTACTACGTGATCGCCAGACCTTCCTCAATCGTAATCCCTGCAGATTTATCATCCTGTGCTCCCGGAAAGCAGCCGAAGATTTCAATGTCTCCTTGCATTCTTTTTCTGTCATGCCGTGCAGTTGGTAACTTTATAAGACACATACCTGCAGCATATTCTGTTGTCGAAAAGAAAACAGACAACAACCACGAATACCCAAAAAATGTTCAATTAATCAGGGAAAATTCAGGTATTCCGGGGAAACTGCAGAAGCTTTATGGATCGGCCGGGAGGGGGAATTTATGCAGGTTGAAGGTAAAACCGCCACGTGCAGAACATGTCCTTTGGATGAGGGTCCGGAGGTGCAAAAAAGCATTCGACACGAATCCGGGGATCAATTTCCTGAGCAAAACCGGTAAATTCCGCTCGGTGCATCTCGCGGCAGATATATTCTCCCAGACCCCTTTTCAGTCGGGCTTCCTGTGTCGGGCACGACGGTACAGTAAGAATGACCTCGTCATCTCTTTCATCGATATCATACCCCACGATCATTGCCCAGGGAAAGTGACGGAGTGCCCTTACAAACCCATGCAGTCCCCTTTCAGTAATATTGAACTTCTGTACTATATCCCGGGCTGCCATTCCGGCAACACGCCCCCATACCATTTCGTTGACTTTTTCAGCCGAGGGCTGACCGTACAGCTCTGCGATATTGATAAACCAGAATGCATCCACTACCCGGTAATGCCAGAGAAGAAATTCAAGATACTTATGTTTGTCTTCATCGGCCATCCTGTCGAATATTTCAAGATCCATAGGAATAATACGATATTTTCAGGATAGAATAAAAATACAATCTTTCATTGAGAGAAATTCAGGATGACTATGGATTAAAAAACATTTATAAATAATTTTGTTTTATTAATTATACACACAGATTATTAATGATGATAATTTCAAATACATGTACATTCGCCATGATGTTCATATGATGCTGGACTACGAACACGAACTCTCTCTGATCAAAGATCTTCTGAAGAAGAACAGGGAGGGAATGAGTGTTACTGATATCTCGAAAGCACTTAATAAAAACAAGAACACTATCGGGAGATATCTTGATATCCTGCTTATTTCCGGGCAGGTTGATATGCGAACCTATGGAATGGCAAAAGTTTTCACGCTGTCCCAGCGTGTCCCTCTCTCCGCTCTGCTCAGTTATTCAAAGGAATTTATCATGGTTCTCGATAACGAGTCCCGGATCATCGATGTGAATGATAATTTCCTGGCTCTCCTTCACCTTTCCCGGCAGGATACCATCGGCAAAAATATTATGTATCTCAGCCCGCCCGATGTCGATGTTCACGAATTACTCGGGACCATCTCGACCAGATTCGAAGAAAAAGAGGATACGGTCACATTCCAGGTAAAAGGGCAGGGGGTGCGGATTTTCAAGCAGAAATCCGTCCCGACTGTTTTTGAAGATGGTCGGAAAGGCTTTACCATTATCCTCGAGGATATTACCGAACATATTCTTGCAGAACGGGAAATCCGGGAAAGTGAAGAACGATTCCGGACGATGGCTGAAAACATTCATGACGGCCTTATTATCTTTGAAAATGAAAAAATCGTCTTTGTAAACAGGCGTATTGCAGAAATTGCCGGTTATTCATTTGAAGAATTGTGGAAGATGCAGCCGCTTTCAATTATTGCACCGGAGGATAAAGCAGCAGCAGCCCGCCAGATCCAGAAACTGCAAAGAGGTGAACACGGGCTTAATGAGCTCCAGGTGTGGATACTGCGAAAAGATGGCCAGCGCCGGTTTGTTTCAGCCCGGATCTCTGATGTGCAACATAAAGATACCCGTTACGCTTTTATCGTTCTGACCGATCTCACAGACCTTAAAGCTCAGGAAACCGCTCTGAAGCAGAGTGAACAGCGCTTCCGGGCAATGGCTGAAAATATCCAGGATGGAGTTATCATTATTGAAAATGGAAATGTCGTCTTTGCCAACCACCGGATTGCGATTATCACCGGATATTCAAATGAAGAACTCATAAAGATGAAATCATCAGATCTTGTATCGCCCGAAGATCGTGACAGAATTGAAAAGACGGTGATAAATATCC
>Ga0105098_10000124_pt1 | contig 23153 bp, 21 predicted proteins | sample PPLLak21cMay2015_FD_79137 | JGI IMG/M metagenome (GOLD analysis project Ga0105098, IMG submission 79137) | Freshwater sediment microbial communities from Prairie Pothole Lake near Jamestown, North Dakota, USA - PPLs Lake P7 Core (1) Depth... | ecosystem: Environmental > Aquatic > Freshwater >... | reverse complement strand
TCGCGGAACCAGCCGATGACCGATTTCTCATTCCCCACGGCGGCTCCCCACACTTGTGTCCCGGCGGGAAACCCGACAGGTAGCGGTTTGAAGCCGGCAAAATCTACATCCCTCGCAAAAGCGACCGCCGGTCGCTCTAACTCTGCGTATTCCCTGAGGTAGTCCCAATTCAGGGTTGGAAAAAAGATGGCAAAACCATCTTCCCAATACAATGATCGTCCGTTCATGGTACCAGATACCATCTCTGACCAGATCGCATGTTTGAACCCCAGGTTTGCATTCGGCAGGACCCCCGATCCCTTCTCGACATTATCTGGAAGAAATTGATTAAGTCCGGATTCACCAATCATGACCGGCTTGTCGTAGTTGGCTAACAGCTTTTGAGCATCTGTAATCACCTTGCTGCCCAGATCGATTTTGACGTCGTAGGGATAAGGATGAATATTGATAAAATCTATGGCTTCACTGCGATAAAAACCGGGCCATTCACTCACATCCGCCAGCGAAGCGGTAATTGGCCGGCGGCGCGGGTCAGCAGTGTGGATGATGGCGGCGGCTTCTTCGATAAAGGCGACTCCGCTTGATTCAGTTGTCCCCGTGGCGATGTTTACTTCCGAAAATATCTCCCAGGCTGCGATGTTCTCCCGCGCCTGCCAGCGTTCGACCAGAGTCTTCATCCATTCGAACCACATCTTCCGGGTAACCGAGCCTGGTTGAAATAATTCGCCAGGATCGCCGGCTGGACCACCGTTGACGATATTGAAGGCGTTCGATTCCCAGGTGGAATAACCGTAATCCGGTTTGCCGTTATTCCAATCGAACCAGCCAGTAAATACAGGAAGAACATGGATCCCATTCTCTGCAGCCTTATCAAAGACATGCTCCCAATTCTTTGCCCACCTCTCGTCAAGTTCCCCATCTGCTGTTATTCCTGTTCCCATACTGTCAAGTTGAAGGCGCACAAGTAGACTGCCGCCAGTTTTGGCCAAATCCAATAATTGATCGTAATGCCAGGTCTCATAACCAGCCAGGTTGCGCGAGAACAGGAAACTCTGCCAGCCGTCGACACTGAAGTAGAAGTCGCCTTCATGTAGGGTGATTTCAGGCAGCGGCGCTGAGGTGGCCGTTGGCATGGAGGTTTCCGTGGGCACGCCGGTACCGGTGTCGGCAGGGCTGGGCGTGGATGAAGGCATCGCTTCCGTTGGAGTTGGTTGACCTGGCGTACAGGCTGAAAAAAACAGGCTCAAAGCGACAATCACACTCAGAGCGCTGGCAAAAAATCGCTTGTTTGTTGTGTGCATATTTCTTCTCCTCTCAATCTTTACCAGTCTATTGAGACGAAACAGCCAAGTCGAGTGATTTTAATCTCCCGGCTTATTGACAATCGTCAGGCAGATATGACAGCTTGCGGATTTAGCTCGATCAATCCTCATCATCCAGAAATTGGCAGAAATTCCAGGCGGAGAATTAAAAAAAATCCCACAAACAGGAGTAAAATAACCTGGTTTATTTCCATTTGGAGGAGGAGTGGTGTTATGACCAGGAATAACGGACAAAACCTGGATGGTGAAGTCTATTATCCATCCGATGAAGTCGTTAGCCAGGCAATCCTGAAAGATTGGGATGTCATGGCCGCCAAAGCCTTGAAGGATCCCCAGGCCTTTTGGGCGGCTGAGGCGGAGGAATTGGAGTGGTTCCAGAAATGGGACAAGGTCCTGGATGATTCCGACAAGCCATTCTTCAAATGGTTTGTCGGGGGCAAAACCAATATCGTTCACAACGCAGTCGACCGCCATCTCAAAACGTATCGCAAAAACAAACTGGCGCTGATCTGGGAAAGTGAAGATGGCAAACTGCATCAGACCTATTCCTATTACGCCATGAACCGGGAAGTGAACCGCATGGCAAACATTATCAAGGCCATGGGGATCAAAAAAGGCGACCGCGTGACGATTTACATGGGCCGCGTCCCGGAGATCGTCTTTGCCATGCTGGCTTGTGCCAAGATCGGCGCGATCCATTCGGTGGTGTTTGGCGGCTTCTCCGTAGATGCCCTGCAGGGCCGCATCGAAGACAGTGCTTCCAAGCTGGTCATCACGATGGACGGCAGTTACAACAACGGCAAAGTCGTCGAGCTCAAACGCACGGTCGATGAGGCGCTCAAGCGCTGCCCGTCGGTCGAAAATGTGATCGTCGTCAAACGGATCGGGCACGATGTCCCGATGGAAGCCAGCCGCGATCACTGGTATCACGACCTGCTGGCATTGCCCATTGCCAACGGCAAATGCCCCACCGAAGTGATGGATGCGGAAGATCCGCTATACATCCTGTACACATCCGGCTCCACCGGCAAGCCGAAAGCCATTGTCCACACGCATGGCGGGTACATGGTGGGCACCTACACCACGCTCAAATATGTCTTCGATATCAAGGATGACGACCGCTGGTGGTGTGCGGCCGATCCGGGCTGGGTGACGGGTCACTCCTACATCGTCTACGGTCCGCTGCTCAACGGCGCGACCTCCTTCATGTTCGAAGGCGGGCCGATGTATCCCTATCCCAACCGCTGGTGGCAATGTGTCGAACGTTACGGGATCACGATCCTGTACACCGCGCCGACCGCTATCCGTGGACTGATGCGCTTCGGCGAAGCCTGGCCCAACAAGCACGATCTTTCCTCCCTCCGGTTGCTGGGTTCCGTTGGTGAGCCGATCAACCCCGAAGCGTGGAAGTGGTACCACCGCGTGATCGGCAAGGAGAAGTGTCCCATCATGGATACCTGGTGGCAGACGGAGACCGGCATGTTCATGATCACGCCCACGCCCACCACTCCGCTGAAACCCGGCTCGGGCACGCGTCCGTTCTTCGGGCAGGAAGCTGAGATCGTGGATGAGCATGGGAACCCCACCCCGGATGGGACCGAGGGGTACCTGGTGTTGAAGAATCCCTGGCCCGCGATGCTGCGCACCATTTACGGCGACCCGGATCGTTACGTGAGCCAGTATTGGTCGAAGAACCCGGGCAAATACACCACAGGCGATTCCGCCAAACGCGACAAGGACGGTTACTTCTGGATCATCGGGCGCGTGGACGATGTGATCAAGGTCTCCGGACACAGACTCGGGACCGCCGAAGTCGAATCTGCGCTGGTGAGTCATCCCGCGGTGGCCGAAGCCGCGGCCATTGGACTTCCGCATGAAGTCAAGGGACAGGGCATCCATACGTTCGTCCTTCTGAAGGCAGGGTTTGCACCTTCACCTGAACTGGCCGAAGAATTGCGCCAGCATGTCGCAACGCACATGGGTCCAATTGCACGGCCCGAAGAGGTCAAAATCGTGGACAAGCTTCCCAAGACACGCTCAGGCAAGATCATGCGGCGCGTGTTGAAAGCCAGGGCACAGGGCTTGCCTGAGGGAGATGTAAGTACATTGGAAGAGTGATGGGGTAAACCGTAAGCAGTAAAACGCAAGAAGCAGGCAAAGGAAAAGATCCTGAGCCTGCTTTTTACATTACAGATTTCTTATTTCGACCGATTTTGGATACAAAACCATCCCAAGTTGACATTTTTGAAATCCTGGCTGGATTGAGCGCACACTATAATCTGCCGGACACTATCTCTACAGGAGTAACATCATGAAATTCTTGCGTCTTCTTGCACATGAAATCGTACTTGGTACACTGATCGCCGTCTTGAGCGTGTTCACCGCGTACGTCAGTTACCAGGGATCCATTGCAGACTCGGGGCAGAATGAGAACGAGGTCAAAGCAATGCAGCAGCTGAACGACGGCAATGCGGAATACCTCAGCGCCAACCAGTTCATCGTATATGACTACACCATGTATGACGGCTGGTACACGACCGACTCGGAAGATAAGGCCGCCTACTACGAAGTCAACTATTCCGAGACACTTCAGAATGCCATCGCGACGGATCCCGAGAACCCATTTAGTGATGCATACTACGAGGAAATGTACGCCTCAGCTTACGAACTCTGGGATCAATCGGATGCCAGTTCTGAGCTGGCGGGTCAGTGGGATAGTCGCGGAGATGAACTCCAGCGCGTGATGCTCATTGTGGCTCTCGGCCTGGCTTTCGCGGCATGGGCTTCCCTACTTAAGGAGGAAAGCAAAATGCGGTTGTTATTCGCAGTCCTCGCCGTGGTCACATTGGTGGCAGGTGTGATTATCTATCTGGGTGTGCCGATAGTAGCCGGCTAGAACCCTACACTTCACCTTTGCCCAATATCAAAACAGACCCGGCCCTCTGACCAGGTCTGTTTCGCTTATAATCTGCCTATGGGAAGTAACAAGCGAAGCACGCCGCAGAGCGGCAGTGCGGATGAGTACGAAGACCAGATCCTTCAATGGCGAGCAAGGAAGTATCAAGAGCGTGTCGGTGAAAACGGCTGGCTGACGCTGGCAGGTTTAGCCTGGCTGAATCCGGGCCGGAACCTGATCGGCTCGAACCCTATGTGCGAGGTCATTTTACCGGAACACGCGCCCACCTTTCTCGGCATCGTCGAATGGAAGGGCAAGACGACAAGCCTGCAGGTGGCGGAGGGAGTCCAGGTGCAGGTCAATGGCAAGGCGGTGCAGAAGACAGTTCTCCGATCCGATCAGGACGCGAAGCCCAGCTACATCACCTGGAACAAGATCCGCATGGTGCTGCACGAATATGCAGGCAAATTTGGCATCCGTATTTGGGACAATCAAAGAAGAAACGTTTTTACGCTACCCCTCTTGAAATGGTTTCCGATCAACCGGGATTTCCGCTTCAATGCCCGATATACACGTTATCCGGAGCCAAGGGTATCCGACCAGCCCGATACGTTTGGCGGGATCACTGTAGATCGCATGGATGGATATGTCACTTTCAAATTCGAGGGCAAGACCTATAAACTGGATGTTACGGAAGAAAAGGATCAGCGACTCTTCATCAAATTCAGGGACCTGACGAACAACAAAGAGACGTATCCACCGAGCAGATATTATTACACCGAGCCTGTCAAAGACGGCAAAGTCATTTTGGATTTCAACTATGCCTACAGCCCGCCCTGTGCGTTCACAGAATATGCCACCTGCATCTTCGCGCCCCAGCAGAATAATCTTCCTTTCCGCGTCGAGGCTGGAGAAATTTATAGAGGATAAGGCCGAACAGAGCCGCATTCAACACCATGACAGATGACGATTATATACAAAGCATCACTAAATGGCGCGAGGAAGTAGATCAAAATCTACGCCGTGAAAATGGCTGGCTTGCGCTGGCAGGTCTATTCTGGCTGCGCAAAGGCCTCAACCTCATCGGCTCCAGCTCTGAGAGCGATATCCTTTTGCCTGCACGTGCACCCGCGCGGTTTGGCACTTTTGAATTCGATGGGGACATTGTCACACTGAATGTCGAATCGAATATTCCAGTTGAAGTCAATGGTGTGGTGACCCGATCGGCACTGCTCGATACCGATCAGGAAGACGTACCCAGTTTCATTACCTTCGAGGATATTCGGATGGTTGCTGTGCGCCGTTCGAAAGGTGTGGGGATCCGGTTGTGGGATAACGCAAGAGAAGAGCGCCGCCTCTTCCCCCGCCGACAGTGGTACCCTATTAAAACGCAATATCGAATCCCGGCCACGTATACCCGTTATGAGACCCCCAAAATCGTGAAGATGCCTGATATCCTCGGCGCGATTCTCGATGAGCCCATGCAGGGCTTTGTCTCCTTCGAATCGAATGGGAAGAAACACGAGCTGGTGGCTGAGGAATTGCCTGACCGCCGGCTCTTCATCCAGTTCATGGACTTGACCAACGGCAATCCGACGTATCCATCCGGGCGTTATCACTACACGGAGGCGCACGAGAACGGCAGGGTCTTCGTCGATTTCAACAAGGCGTACAGTCCTCCCTGCGCCTTCACAGAGTATGCCACCTGCACCTTTCCCCCGCAGGAGAATCGCCTGGAGGTCGCGATCGAAGCAGGTGAGATCTATCCGGAGTACAATCACTAAAAAAGATAGGCTGGCAGTTGAACTGCCAGCCCATCTTTTTTCAATGTATAGAAACGTTTAAGTGACAAGCCTGGTGAAGAACTCAGGCACAAAAAACCCGCCGATCCCAAATCCCCACTTCAAAACACAGCAGGTAAGGAAAATCGCCACACCAAAGCCTATCACGAAATAGTCACGTGGAGCATAGTGCAATTCCTTTAGCCACGAACGCCGCGCCGTGCCAAAAGCCCGCAGGTCCATCGCGTCGATGACTTCCTCGCCGGTCACCGTGGATTGCATTACAACCGGAATGATCAATGGCGCAAGCCGCTGAATGCGCGCGACAATGCCTCCCTTGAGCCGTTCCAGTTCGTAGCCCCGGGCACGTTGCGCGTCCATGGTGATCGTCAGGTCGCGTGCGAAGGTCGGCAGGAAGCGGAACGCCAGATCGATCGTAAAGGAAACCTTGTCCGAAACACCCATGCGCTTGAACGTCGTTCCATAGATGTTGGGATCCATCGTATAGGGAATGGGAATGGCAAGGAATGCCATGGTCAGCATGCGCGTTATTTGAACGATGGCAAACCAGGCCTTTGATACCGTCACCGTCCAAAATAAAACAGGCGAGTTGGGATCCTGTACCGAGGAAGGACCGCCCCTGCCAAAAAGCATTGCATTCAACCCAACGATGAAGAACACCAGAATGAAGATAGAGAGGAAAGCTCGCCGCACATCCTTCCACTCGATCCGTGCCATAAAAAACAGGGTCAGCGACAAAACGAAGAGCGGAAAGACGATACGATAATCCCAGATCTCCGGAATGGTCAACGCCAGAATAATGGAGAACAGGAAGATCCATCTGGTACGCGGGTCCAGCCGTTGGATGAAGGTATTACGGGGGCGGTACTTCCAGGTGACAAGCATTTGCTAACGGCCTCTCCGTGCCGCAACAGCAGCAAAGGCGATCATCAAGATAGGCAGGAGAATTACGGTCACCACCAAATTGCCGAGGAAGGCAGGGACAAAATACCCGACCAGCGCGGTATTGAAATCAATGCCACCGACGACCATTTCAGTCAGCGAGGCAAATAACATGCCAACGATGATCCCGAGTGTGCCCCAGCCCACCGCCTTCAGGATATTGGAGCGAGCGCGGAAATCGCTGATCGTGGCCACGATCAGACCGGGAATCATACCCATCAAGCCATTACCCAGGCTCCAGTGCCAGTAGAAGCCCCAGCCAGAAAGGCCATCACCGATCATATTACCGATGAATCCAGCCAACAAGCCGACCCACGGTCCATATGCAACCGCGAAGAAGATCAGCACGGCAACTGCAGGACGAAACGTCACGTTGCCCGCTGCCGGGAGCGGGAAGAGGATGTTTGTCGCCCACGAGAATACGCCATAAAGCGCCGCACCGATGGCGCCATACACAACCTGCCGTGTACCGAACTCCCAAGTTGATTTGTCGTTCATTTCTTCTCTCCTTTTCATAAGTTTGGATACGGGCTGACCCATTCTTGATAACCCTGCGCCAGTTTATCAGTTACTGTGGCATGATGTCATTGCGAGGAGCGCAGCGACGACGAAGCAATCTCATGAAGCAAGGAGATTGCTTCGACCCTTTCAGGGTCTCGCAATGACATGGTTTACGCATATGCAGCCAAAGCCTCAGCCGTGAGAAAGCGTCCCGTACGCGCGAGCAGTTCCAGGTTGAGGCGCAGAAGTGAGGTCGGGCGAACGCGATAACGCCTCAACTGGTCAAAATCCTTGAGCACTTCCTCCGGCGGGCCATCCGCAACAATATGCCTGTCACCGACCAATAAAACACGGTTTGCATACATCACAGCCAGGTCAAGGTCATGTGTGATAAACAGCGTTGCCGCGAAATTCGCGGCCACCAGTGACCGTGACCCCTCGGTGGAGGGGCGGCACATTGCATCCATGAAGTGGGTGTAATTTGCGTAATCCTGTCCCGCGGTCGGCTCATCCATAATCATGATCCTGGAGCGCATGGCAAGCACGGCCGCGATCGTCGTGCGTTTTTGCTGCCCAAACGAAAGACCCAGCGGAGGATATTCTTCCAGCCCGTTCAGATTCACAGTGGAAATACTATTCGTCACCGACTCCTGCATCACTTCTTTTTTGAATTCCAGATTTCTGGGACCGAATTCCAGTTCCTCACGCACGGTCGGTGCAAAAAGCATGTGCGTAGGGCTTTGAAACACATAACCAAGTACGCGTGCGATCTGCGCTACGCTCATGCTGCGCGTGTCCCTGCCTTCGACCAGCACATGTCCTCTGGTTGGTTTGAGCAATCCAATAGCGTGCTTGACCAACGTGGACTTTCCCGCGCCATTCGGACCCAGTACTGCCACCAGATCACCGCGATTAATCGTTAGATTGACATCTTGCAGGATGAGTGGCGTCTCATCACTGTAACGAAAATCCACATTCTCAAAGACGACGAGCGCTTCGCCTTTTTCTACGGTTTGAGCGGCTTCTGTTTTATCCACACTGCCGCCCTGCGGCGTGCTACGCTTGTCAACCTTTTCCCCCATCTGCCGGACTCTTTTCACGATCCATTCCGCCGGGAGCTTCACCTCATGATGATCGATCTCCGTCGGCAAATCTTTAATCGGACCCAGATACTTAACCTGTCCACTCTCCATGTAAAGCAGACGGTCCGGGCGGGCCGCGATCGCGTCCTCCACCCGATGCTCGATGAGCACGACTGTCTTGCCCTCCTCGGCCAGGCTGCGGAACACGTCCAATGCCTCATAAGCAGAAGCAGGGTCGAGGGAGGCGAGCGGTTCATCCAGTAGCAGAATGGACGGGTTCATGGCCAACAACCCGGCGAGCGCCACCTTCTGCTTTTCGCCCCCTGAAAGATTGAACGTCTCACGGTCGCGCAGATGCTCGATCTTCAGGCGTTTCATGGCCTGTTCCACCCGCGCAAGAATCTCAGTCCGCGGCAAGCCCAGGTTTTCCGGTCCGAAGGCAATCTCGTTATAAACGTTGCTGGCAACGATCTGGCGTTCAGGATCCTGCAGTAAAGTCCCCACGTTTTGAGCCATATCGGCGATCTGCATTTCAGCGACATCTTTTCCGTGAAGCAGCACCCGACCGTCACGTTTCCCCCGATAGGAGCGTGGAATCAACCCATTAATGCAACGTGCCAGAGTAGTCTTGCCACAGCCACTGGAGCCTGCGATCAGGAGCATTTCCCCGGGTTTCAGTTCAAACGAAATATTTTCGAGGGCCGGTTCAGGTCGAGTACGATATTGGAACGACAGATCTTCGATCACCAATGGGGATTGAGGCATACGTTTTCCTACGGGCTAAGTTGGGAACATTATATAACAAATCATCGATAAACCACTTCTACCGTATCCCCCACCTTCGCACCCAGCCTCTCCGCGGCGCTCCCATTGACGACGGCAGTTTCAAGATAGCCTTCGCTGTCCACCAGGGCGACCAGTTCCCCGGGCTGCTTCTGGCCGTAGGCTTCGGTGATCCCATCCACTTCGGCCCCTCGCAGGCGGACCCGGACATCGGTCCGGCCCCGGAGCGCAGAGGCGGGCAGGTCGGTCGCCAGGTTGCCAAAGACATCGATCAGGGTGATGTGGGCGATCCAGCCATTTTCCACTTCTTCGGGGTGAGGTAACTCCATCCGGACCGGGTCCCTGAGCAGGGGACCCAACGCGTTCAACGAAATGCCATTTGCAAGGTGCGCGCCCACGGGAGCAAAGATGTCGCGCCCGTGAAAGGTGCGGCTGACCTTCGGCAGCCAGTATTTCGGGTTGTTCAAATGAATAAATTCAATTGCCTTTTGATCTCGTTCCGCCTCTTCGATGAGGGGGGTCAGCAGCCCGTTGTCTGGCCCGACAAAATAATGCTCGTCCAACCGCGCCGCCAGCGGACGTCGCTGTGTGCCGACGCCGGGATCAACCACATAGACATGAACTGTACCTGCCGGAAAGAACGGCGCCGCGCGCCGGAGGGTATACGCACCCTCCAGGACATCCTGCGGCGCAATCATGTGGCTGATATCGACGATTTTCGCCTCCGGAGCAATGCCATAGATCACGCCTTTCATGACACCTGCGAAGCCGTTGCGAAGTCCGAAGTCAGTGGTGAGGGTGAGGATTGTCATGGAGTTATGCTGAATCGATGAATGAATGCAGTGAACATGCGCGGGATTATAAAGCAAGATGAAGGAGGAAAGGAAATTGTCAGGAATGCTATACTTATGTAGCAATTCCCAACTTGAGGTGTTTTGAAATGAAAACCAATGACTACGATCCCATTGCCAATTTATACGACATCTATGTCCCGGCAACCTTCGATATTGACTTTTTTGTCAACGAAACAGCGAAATCAAAAGGCGAAGTCCTGGAATTGATGTCGGGCACAGGCCGGGTATCGATTCCCCTGCTGGAGGCGGGAGTCAAGCTGACCTGCGTGGACCTCTCCCCTGAGTTAAATGCCATTTTCCGGGAAAAACTGGCTCAAAAAGGGTTGAAAGCGGACATCCATCAGATGGATATTTGTGAACTTGATCTCCACAGGAAGTTCGACATGGTCATCATCCCGTTCCATTCCTTTGCCCATGTGACCTCACCGGAGGATCAGCGTCGGGCTCTGGAACGTATACATAAGCACTTGGCGCCTGGCGGAACATTTATCTGCACCCTGGGCAACCCGGCGGTGCGAAGACAACTGGTCAATGGCCAGCTGCGACTTGCCAGGAGTTACCCACTCGAGGGTGGAGGCTCCTTGCTTCTCTGGATACTTGAAGATTTCACTCCGGAGGATACCCAGGTTGTCAAAGCCTTGCAGTTCTTCGAAGAATATGACGCTGCTGGAACATTGAAATTGAAAAGGCTGTTGGAGCTTCAATTCCGCCTCTCAAGCAGGGATGGATTTGAAGATCTGGCCAGAGCCGCGGGATTTAAGGTCAAGGCTTTTTACGGGGATTACACCTGCGCAGAGTTTAATGAGGAAAGCAGTCCGTTCATGATCTGGATACTGGAAACTGCTGGCCAATTGTAGGAGAATGCCGAAGTCGGCTACACACCGCGCGTTAAAACAAATTGATCATGCTCCTTGACAGGCGTGCTATACTATTATTTATTAGCGGAATCACAGTAGTGAACAGGAGGAGACAATGCGATTCAAATCCCAATCAACAAGTCCCTATCAAGTATTTACCGTCACTGGAGTGAATACAATATCCTTCGGCATCCAAGCCAGCGAGGAGGCCAAGCGCGGTCTTCTTGGATTCGCTGTCGAGCGCATCGATCCCACTGAGAATGAGCGGTACATTATGCCGGGCTTCAAGGTATTCCCCTCGGTAGTGCCGTTTCCCACTCCAGATATGTCGGTTAGTACCTGGGAGCATCCCATTCAAAGTTTCGTATGGGATGACTTCACTGCAAAGCCGGGCCATGAATATGAGTACCTGTTCTACCCAATCAAAGGAAAGCCCAAGAATCTGGATCGTAGTTTCGAGCCCATTCACATTCGAGTGCAGACGGAGCCGTTGTTTGGCAGCACGCATGACATATTCTTTAATCGTGGCGTCGCCAGCAGCCAGGCCTATCAACGTCGCTTTGGCAACAATCCGCCCGATAAACAACCAACAGAGGAAAAGAAGAAAGATGCGTTACAGTGGCTGACACGCGACCTGGATGATGCTGTTCTGCAGTTCATTAAGAGTGCTCAACAAGGTGATGTCTTGCTCGGTTGTTTCTATGAGTTTCGTTATCTGCCCGTGGCACAAGAACTCCAAGCTGCGATTGAGCGGGGTGTAGTGGTAAGGCTAATCATAGACGCAAAAATCAATGAACACACAGATGCGGATGGCATTTTTCATGAAAGCTTCCCGCGTGAGGACAACCTTCGTATGCTCGCTACAGCAGGTATTCCTGCCGAAAATGTAACTTTACGTCAGGCTAAGCCGAACAACATTCAGCACAACAAGTTTATAGTGCTGGCGCGAGGCGGAAATCCGGCGGAGGTGTGGACCGGTTCGACCAATATTTCTCTAGGTGGATTCAGTGGACAGACAAACGTTGGTCACTGGGTGCGCGACGCAGAGGTGGCCAGCCAATTCGTTGCTTATTGGCAATTGATGAAAACAGATCCCGGCGCGGTAGCAGGTTTGAGCCGCAGTGAGGCGTTGAAAGCGAACCGCGCTCTGCAAGCGGCTGTTGCGACACTGCATGAGATCCCAACCACCGTTGACATGATCCTGCCAGGGACGACAGCGGTCTTCAGCCCGCGCGCGGGGCTGGATATACTAAACTTATATGTGCGTCTTGTCGACTCCGCCAAAGCATGTTCCTGTATCACGCTCGCATTTGGCATCAACGATTCGTTCAAACAGGAACTGCTTGACAATACAGGAATCAGTCATATTGTCTTTATGCTGCTTGAGAAGCGGGATCGTGCAAACTCACGCAGTAAGGCACCTTTTGTTCCACTCACTCCGTCTAATAATGTTTACCAGGCGTGGGGCTCATACATCAAGGATCCGGTTTATCAATGGGCGCGCGAGACAAATGCGCAGTTGCTCAAGGTTAATTCGCACGTGGTATATGTGCACTCAAAATTCCTGTTAATGGATCCGCTTGGTGATGACCCAATCGTCGTAACAGGTTCGGCCAACTTTAGTAAGGCATCGACGAATAATAACGATGAGAACATGCTCCTGATCCGGGGCGACCAGCGGGTTGCCGATATTTACTTTACAGAATTCAACCGCCTGTTTAACCATTACTATTTCAGGTCAATCACTGAGATGCTGAAGAATAGAGGGCGTGCCGGAGGTTCGGAGGCCAGCCTCTTTCTGTCCGAAAAGGCCGAGGAGTGGCTGAGAAAGTATGAGCCTGGAAAACTGAAGATGAAGCGCTTACAACTGTTTACACAAATGCAGGGAGCCAAGACGCTTTAGAGGGCTGTATCGAAAGCCCGTCGCCATGTACCTGATCATTAACCAAATGAACCGGGTTTCTACAAGCACCTGGATTACAGAGACTCACAAACTAGTTGGAGCCGCTTTACTATTGCAGTAAGAATAATTTACGAATATCTGTCAGAACTATTAAGAGGTAATTATGACTAAGAGTACTGCCCTTCGAGCTGGTCTGGCCATTACCATCTTCGTACTAGGGAATCTTCAGGCCTAGGACTCTGATGTCCCGGCGGCTGGGTTATTGGTTGTCTTCCTTGTCAGCCTCGCCACAGCTTTACCTCCCGTTGCCCTGCTTGTGCCGCTTCAGCAGAGTCATTTTCTAGGGGTCGTCGCGCTGTCGTTTAGTCTCCTTCTCCTGGCTCGATTGATTTCCCCAATTTCATTACCTGGACTTTTTATCGTTCTTGTACCTGCAGTAATGGGGATCATCTTTACAGGCATCTTCAGACAGCGTGTTGAAGATGAATCCAGCCACTAAAGTGTCCGCTTATTTCGGCAGTGGCAACACCGTAATCAAGGAAAGCATGATGAGTGAAAAGCAATTGGAACGCGTCCGCCGCATTTGTCTCACACTTCCTGAAACAACCGAGAGGCTTTCTCACGGTGAGCCCACATTCTTCCTCAACAACAAAGTGTTTGTGATGTTTGCCAGCAACCATCATAACGATGGCCGTGTCGCCATATGGCTCCCCGTACCCTCCGGATTTCAGACTGCACTCATTGAAACTGCTCCTGAGATTTACTTCAAGCCGCCCTATGTGGGCGTACGCGGTTGGATCGGCATCGAACTGGATCGCATCAGCGCTAAAGATTTGGCTTTCCACATTCAAACAGCGTGGGAACTCGTTGCGCCAAAACGATTGCTATCTCAGGGCAAAACACATGAGAGTCTTCTTAAACCATCTCAAAGGAAGGGCAGCCAATGAGCTGCCCATCTTTAAGACAAACGCATGCTTTATTTAATTTCAGGATCTACCACCTGTCTCATTATTAACTTTACTTTTCGCATGCCGTCGCAGGCTAAAATTCAAACATAAAGTAAAGTAAATTATGCGGCACTATGTAACTATCGCAGGTACTGCGCGAATACTTCCTCAAATTGTTGCTCCGTTGTAAAGCCCACCCATTTTTGCAGGACATTCCCCTGCGCGTCGAGCAGGTAAACCTCAGGCTGATATTGGAAGCCAAGCGCGCGCTGGAAATCGGATGTCTGGGGGTCATCGGCATCCAGGTAGGTAAACTGGATCCTGCCAGAATATTTTGCTTCGAGCCCATGAACCATGGGCGCCATCGCACGGCAGGTGCTTCAGGTAAAGCGGATGAATTCAACGAACTGCAATCCGCCCGATGCCAGACTGACTGTCGTCGGATCGGTAGCGTGGAGGTCAGGCCCGCGCGAGGTGGCGACGGGTGGAGCTGTCACTTCGCCCGAAGCAGGTTCGGTAGCGGGTTCCTGAGCAGACCCGGCAAGTGTCGGGCTCGCGGCAGGCACAGTTGGAGGCTGAGTCGCAGCGGCCGGGGGATTGGCGGGAGTACTCGCCGGGGCGCACGCGGCCAGGAAAACGGCAATCAGGCTTGCCCTGAGTAAGATCGAAGGGACCAGGCTTGAATAGAAGCGGGGGTTTGTCATATGTCTATGAAATGCCAGACTGTCAAATCCTTACGTAATTCCGTAAAGACGTTGCTAAACACTCGTCCAGACTCCCCTTCACCGGCTTCAGTATGGTCTTCTCAAAGTCGAGAATGAGTCCGCGAATTCACGCCAATCTTCGCGAATTTTGTAGATCTTCGCGCCAATTCGCGGAGATTAGCGGACAAAATGTATGGCTCGCCTGGACTTTGAGAAAGCCATGCCAGCTTCAGGTGCTCATCTTTGACGCTGGTGAAATCCTACGCTATACTAGGTTTAGTTCATTAGTTGCTTGGTTCAGTAGTTGTCCAACTACCTAACTACAAAACTATCAAACTACCGAACTACAAACTACCCAACTACGAAACTATCAAGCTACCAGACTATTCGACTAACTTCAGGAGGTTGTATGGCTGATTTCAGACTCACATACTCAACGATGTTTAATCCCCCCGAGGAGCTTCATAGAGGCTTTGACAAAGCCGTTGCCAAACTCAAAGAGAATCTCGGCAAAGAATATGGAATGATCATCGATGGTAAAGACGTTTTTGCCGATGACAAATACGAAGACCGTTCGCCCGTCAATACCGACTGGGTGCTGGCTGTTATGCAGAAGGGCAATGCGGCACAGGCAAACATGGCCCTGGAGGCGGCCCGGAAGGCGTTCCCGGGTTGGAGCCGCACTCCCTGGCAGAAGCGTGTCCGGCTTGTGCGCAAGGCAGCTTCGATCATCGAGAAGCGCATCTTCGAGCTCGGCGCAGCCATGGCACTGGAGGTCGGCAAGAACCGCATGGAATCGCTTGGCGACGTGCAGGAGACCGCCGACCTGATGCGTTATTCGGCGCAGATGATGGAAGAGAACGATGGGTTCATCAAACCGATGGGTAAGGACCCGCTGGTCGGTTATGACTCCACCAACGTTTCGGTCTTGCGTCCCTACGGCGTGTGGGTGATCATCAGCCCGTTCAACTTTCCCTTCGCGCTGACGGGCGGACCGACCGGCGCGGCGCTCGTGGCTGGGAATACGGTCGTCATCAAGCCGGCAACGGATACCGCCTGGATCGTCCGACTCTACGCCGAATGCTTGCGCGACGCCGGCTTCCCGGATGGGGTCGTGAACTTCGTCACCGGTCCCGGCTCGACCCTCGGGCAGGCGCTTGTGACATGCTCAGACGTGGATGGGCTCACCTTTACCGGTTCCTTCGATGTCGGCATGAAAATGCATCGCGATTTTAGCGAGTGCGACTATATTCGTCCCCTCATTCTCGAACTGGGCGGTAAGAATCCGACAATCGTCTCGCGCCATGCAAACCTGGAAGACGCGGCGACAGGGATTGTCCGCTCTGCCTTCGGTTTGCAGGGACAGAAATGCTCGGCTGGCTCGCGTGTGCTTATCGAGGAACCTGTTTACGATGAGCTGGTCGGCAAGCTCAAGGCAAAAACCGATGCACTGGTCATCGGAGACCCGACGGAACTCGCCACCTATCTGGGTCCGGTCATCAACCAGAGTTCCTACAACGACTTCAAGAACTTCACGGAAGAGATCAATCAGGCTGGCGGGCAATTCCTGACCGGCGGCCATGTGAAGACAGGCGGCATCTATGACAAGGGCTACTACTGCGAGCCGACCTTCGTCACGGACCTGCCGTATGAGCATCGCCTGTGGCAGCATGAGATGTTCCTGCCTATTACCACCATTGGCAAGGTAGGCAGTCTGGATGAGGCGATGAAGATCGCCAACAACGTCAACTATGGCCTCACCGCCGGCTTCTATGGTTCAGCTAAGGAAGTAGAGTGGTTCTTCGACAACATCGAAGCAGGTGTGACCTACGCCAACCGTCCGCAGGGTGCGACGACCGGCGCGTGGCCTGGCTTTCAACCCTTTGGCGGCTGGAAAGGCTCGGGCTCGAGCGGCAAGAACGGCGGCGGACTTTATTACCTCCCGCTGTATATGCATGAGCAGATCCATACACTGGTCAAGCCTGCCAAAGCCCAGTCGAATGGCAAGGCAGCTTCCAAAAAAGCAGCAAAGCCCTCGTCTGCAAGAAAGCCTGCCAGGACATTGGCATCGAAGAAGAAACCCGTCGTCAAGAGAGCGGTCAAGAAAAAAGCACGCAAATGAATTCCAAGCCCTTCCCCGATGAGGGGAAGGGTCTCTTTATGGATGTGACTATGCTCTGGGACCCAAAACAATATCATAAATTTCAAGCTGAACGCTCCGCCCCGTTTTTCGATCTCCTGGGGCTGGTGGAAAAACGCCCCGATTTGAAAGTTGTCGATCTGGGCTGCGGCACCGGCGAATTGACCCGCCAGCTTGCGGACGCCCTCCCCGGCAGTGCGGTGACCGGCCTCGACTCCTCCGCGCAGATGCTCGACGCTGCGCGGGCTGCGACTTTCTCCAGTCCAAACCTGTGTTTTGAACAGGGGGATCAAGCCCAGCTGACGGGCGAGTGGGACCTCATCTTCAGCAACGCCGCGTTGCAGTGGTCGGAGAAGCATGCAGAGTTGATCCCGCATCTTTATCGGAGGCTGGCTCCGGGAGGGCAGATCGCCGTGCAGGTTCCGTCCAATCACAATCACATCTCACACCAGATCTATCGCGAGACCGCAAGCGAAGAACGGTTCCAATCCGTTTTGAAAGGCTTTCAACGTTATGCACCGGTCTTATCCATTGACGAGTACGCGCGTCTCTTCTTCGAGCTCGGCGCAGAAAATATTGTTGTCTTCGAGAAAATTTATGCCCATGTATTGGAGGACTCAGACGCGGTGGTAGAATGGATTTCAGGCACCGCGCTGGTCCCGTACTTCGAACGATTAGGCGAACACAAGGAAGGGTTTGTGGACGCCATCCGTACAAAGATGCACGCCGCGCTGCCCGATCGGCCCGTATTCTATCCATTCCGCAGGACCTTGTTTTCAGCAAGGAAACCAACACAATAGGTGAGAACATCATGGCTGGACACCAGGGATTTGATCGCAGGGAAATTCTTTACCGCATAGGCACATTCTTTTTGCTGTTGGGGATCGGGCTGCTTGTGTTCTTTTTTCTCTCCGAAGCCGCGCAGCAAGTAACGTTCGAATATTTTTGCTGGAGTCTTGTACTCATCGTGGTTGGCTTTGTCTTTCGCAGCCAATACAAAAAGGCGATTGCACCCAGCGGGAGGTTCAACCTGGTCAAGAGGTTCACGCCAAAAGCCAAAAAGGAAAACCCGGAAAAGAAGTCATGACCAAACTTATCCCTCTCTCAGAAGCCATCGCCAACTATGTGGGCAATGGCGATGTTGTCTACGCGGCAGGATTCACGCATCTGATCCCGTTCGCCGCGGGCCATGAAATGATCCGGCAGGGGAAAACGGACCTGACACTCGCCCGCGCCACCCCGGACTTGATCTACGACCAGATGGTCGCGGCGGGCTGCGCCAGGAAAGTCATCTTTTCCTACATGGGCAACCCCGGCGTGGGTTCGCTTCGGATCGTACGTTCTGCCATCGAACAAGGCAAACTCGAGTGGGAGGAATACTCCCATTTCGGCATGATCACGCGTTTACAGGCCGGGGCATCCGGGCTGCCGTTCCTGCCGATGAACCAGACCGGCGCAACCGATCTGGAGAGGGCCAACCCCAACATCAAGCGCATCCCGGATCCGTTCGGCGGGAAGGATGTCATTGTGGTGCCTGCGCTCAACCCGGATGTGGCGATTGTCCATGTGCAGCGCGCCGATGCAGAGGGGAACGCCCATCTGTGGGGCATTATCGGCGAGCAAAAGGAAGCCGCGTTCGCCGCAAAGAAGGTCATTCTCACCGCCGAGGAAATCGTGGATGCATCGATCATTCGCTCCGACCCGAACCGTACGATGATCCACGGGATCGTCGTCAGCGCGGTGTGCCATGTCCCGTTCGCCTGCCATCCCAGCTACGCGCAGGGATACTATGACCGCGACAACGAGTTCTATCTCGGCTGGGATAAGGTCAGCGAATCACCCGAAGCCACGAAGCAGTATTTGGATGAGTGGGTTTATGGTGTCGAGGATAGGCATCAATATTGGGAGAAACTGGGAGCAGAAGTCCACAAACGACTTGAAGTCCCGCGACTGATGAGTGAGCCAATTAATTATGGGAAGTATTAGAGTCCGCGAACACTTGCACCGGGCGCAAGTGCCGGTGTTTTCGCGAATAGACGCTAATTTTGTTGGGAGGTTATAGGACTGACTTGCTGTACAAAGATGAAGTCTATGCAATTGTTGGTGCGGCAATGGACGTGTACAATGATTTAGGTCCTGGATTTTTGGAAAATGTTTATCAGGAAGCCATGGAAATCGAAGTAGCAGAAAGAGGAATTCCGGCGAAAGCGCCTCAGGAAATCCACATCAAATATAAAGGAAGATTATTGAGAAAGTTCTATATTGCTGACCTTGTCTGCCATGACAAAATTATTGTCGAACTTAAAGCTATGGACAAATTGACCCTGAAAGAAGAAGGACAATTAATAAACTACCTCAAAGCCACAGGAATGAAAGTTGGCATATTGATAAACTTTGGGCACTATCCGAGCCTGGAGTGGAAACGCCTTGTGTACACCAAAGAACCGCCATCGCGTCCTGCAACGCGAATGCTAGGGGAAGATGAGCCAATCTATCAGGCACTAATTAGTGAGGATTAGCGTAAATTCGCGGATGAAGACTATTCCTTCTTTTGAGCTTAGCAACGCTGGTCTGCCCCTGCATTTCCTCCACGCCAACGGCTACCCACCGGCCTGCTACAAGCCGTTGCTTGAGCTTCTACAAACTCAATATCATGTGTTTGGGATGCTATTACGCCCACTGTGGCCGGACTCCAAGCCGAATGATATTCAGGACTGGCACCCGTTCTCGGATGACCTGCTGCAATTCCTCGCGGGACAACCCGCTCCCGTGATCGGGGTGGGACATTCCATCGGGGCGGTCGTCACCCTGCGCGCCGCGTTGCGCGACCCGGGTAAATTTCGGGTATTGGTTCTGATCGATCCCGTATTGTTCGTTCCACGATTCATGCGCATGTGGCATGTGATCCGCAGTCTGGGGTTAGGAGAGCGCTTCCATCCCTTGATCCCGGGAGCGAGGAAGCGCAGGCGCATATTCGATGATCTCGACCTCGTCTTTCGAGGATACAGGAACCGTCAGGTATTTCGATACATGAGCGACGAAAGTTTGCGGCTGTACATCGAAGGAATTACGCGTAAGACGGAGCGCGGATATGAGCTGGTCTATTCCCCGGAATGGGAAGCGCGCATCTACCTCACAAACATGCACGACTTCGATATCTGGCGCGAGTTGCCAAAGCTCCAGGTGCCGGCACTCTTCCTGCGCGGCGCGGAAACGGATACCTTCCTCGAGAATGCTGCAAAATTCGTAAAACGGAAGCAGCCCGGGGCGCGGGTCGAAACGCTGGACAAATCCACGCATCTGCTCCCACTCGAACGCCCACAGGAAGTCTTTGATAGGATGCAATCATTTTTGAAAGAGGTTCTATGAACGAAGTCAAATACTCCTCCGCCGAACTCATGATCATCAACGCCGCGCGCCTGCTGCGCGATGGCGATGTGGTCTTCGTCGGTGTCGGGCAGCCGAATCTTGCCTGCAATCTGGCGAAACGGACCCACGCGCCTAATCTCGTGATGATCTACGAAGCCGGCGTGATCGGCGCGGAGCCGGCGCGTCTGCCGCTGTCCATCGGAGACCCGACCCTGGTGAGCGGATCGCTTTCGGTCGTCAGCATGTACGATATTTTTGCGAACTACCTCCAGCGCGGCAACGTGGACGTGGGTTTCATGGGCGGCGCGCAGATCGACAAATATGGCAACATCAACGCAACGGTGATCGGCGGATATGACCATCCCAGGGTACGCCTGCCCGGTTCGGGCGGATCGCAGGAGATTGCAGCGTGGGCAAATCGCTGCTACATCATGACGCCCCACCAAAAACGGCGCTTCCCTGAGAAAGTGGAGTTCATGACGTCAGCCGGGGCGATCGGCGGCACAGGTGACCGTGAAAAAGCAGGGCTGCGCGGCGGCGGAATGCTGGCGGTCGTCACCGACATTGGGATCATGGAACCCGATGACACCGGCGAAATGATCCTCACGGCCCTGCATCCCGGCAAGACCGCCGAACAGGCAAAAGAAAATACCGGTTGGGATTTGAAGGTCGCTCCCGAGTTGAAAACAACTGAAGTTGTGACCGAAAACGAATTGAAGATTTTGCGCGAAGAACTCGATCCCAAAGGGATTTATCTCAAAAGCGGAGGCTAGCTTGTCTGAAATCCAACCTGCACGAAAACGTTCCGTTCTGGCAAGTATATTTCTTTCTCCGGAGGAGCCGCGCCTGCGCGCCGGCTGGCGGCTTTTGATCCAGACTATTCTGGTGTTTTTATTTGTAATCATCACTGGTATTGTGGCCACTCTTCTTAAGATCCCGCAGGAGGCGCTTAATTCAAGTTTTGGGAATGCAGTAATTGTCTTTATTGCTTTCACAGGCTCTGTCTATATCGCCCGCCGCTGGCTGGACAAGCGCTCCTTTGAGAGTCTCGGCGTGGAACTCGGTAGTCATACTTTACGTGACATTCTGGCTGGCATCGGCATCACGTTCGTGCAAATGGGATTTATCTTCGTCGCCATGCTCAGTTTCGGCTGGCTGACGTTGGAGGGATTTGCCTGGGAAGTCGATCCTACCAGTGTAATCATCACCAACTTACTGGTATTTTTCGCAGCCTATATTCTTGTGGGCTGGAGTGAGGAACTACTCTCACGCGGTTATCACCTGCAGACCATCGCCAGCGGCATCAACCTGTTCTGGGGGGTGGTCATTTCCTCTGCCGTGTTTGGTCTGCTTCACCTCGGCAACCCCAATGTGAGTGGGGCCAACGCGGTGGCCATTTCGGCGGGTATCTTCTTTGCCGGGGTGTATCTGGCCTACGCTTATATCCGCACAAAGCAGCTTTGGCTCGCGATCGGGTTGCACATCGGCTGGAACTTCTTCCAGGGCATTGTGTTTGGATTTCCCGTCTCGGGCACAGACGCTTACGCGCTGACTCGGATCAAGGTTCACGGTCCCGAACTCTGGACAGGCGGCGCGTTTGGCCCCGAATCGGGGCTGATCGTCCTGCCCTCGCTGATCCTCGGGGGCTTCCTGATCTATCTTTACACGAGGAGGCGAGGAAAGTAGCTTTCCTAAAGCGGATAACAGTTTGAGAACGGAGGCGTTAATAAGAGCGGAAGGTGAAAGGAGAGATATATGCACGAAACGCTTAAAGATCCTGTCTGTGGCATGGAAGTAACGTACGAAACTGCTGAAGCAAGGTCAGAATACAACGGTCAAACCTACTACTTTTGCTCGATGGGCTGTAAGGAAGATTTTGATAAAGATCCCGAAAAGTACGTTCATGAGCAGGAAAGTCACCGCTAGCAAAAGATCAGAAAGTTGAAATCCGGAAGGCAAAAGTCCTCGTGGATTCTGACCCACGAGGACTTTTGATTCATGCACCTGCGTTATTTTGCCAGGAACGCTCCGGTGGCTGACTTTGCCATTTCCGCCACCTGCTCGGGCGTTCCCTCGGCCACGATCTCGCCTCCGGCCGCGCCGCCCTCCGGACCGAGGTCGATGATCCAGTCCGCGGAACGGATGATATCCAGGTTGTGCTCGATCACCACCACCGAGTTATCAGCATCCACCAGGCGCTGCAGCACATCCAGCAGCCGGGTGGCGTCATCGATGTGGAGGCCGGTCGTCGGCTCATCGAGCAGGTAGAGGGTGCGGCCCGAGCCGCGGCGTCCCAGCTCCTTGGCGAGTTTGACGCGCTGCGCCTCGCCGCCGGAAAATGTATTGGCAGGCTGTCCAAGCTGGAGATACCCCAACCCGACATCGACCATCAGGCTTAGACGCGAGGCTGCATTGGGGATATCCGCAAAAAGCTGCAGGGCTTCCTCGATGGTCATGTCAAGCACCTGCGAAATGTCATGATCCTTGTATTTCACGTTCAGTACCTCGCGCTTGAAACGCCGTCCGTGGCAAACCGGACAGCGCACCTCCACATCGGGCAGGAAGTGCATCTCGACCATCAATGTGCCGGCTCCCTGACAGCGCTCGCAGCGACCGCCGGGCACGTTGAAGGAAAAATGACGGGGTTGCAGTTTCAAACGACGCGCATCGGCCGAAGAGGCAAAGACCTCACGGATGGGCGTGAAAATGTCGGCATAGGTGGCGGCATTCGAACGGGACGAACGACCGATCGCGCTCTGGTCGATCGTGACGATCCGGTCGATGTGCTCCCAGCCGGTAATGCCATCATGTTCGCCGGGTTCCTGAGATGCGCCATTGAAGCGCTGACGGCCAGCCCGATCCAGGATGTCGAACATCAGGGAGGATTTTCCCGAACCGGAGGGACCGGTGACCGCGACGAGCAGTCCGAGTGGGATACGGGCGGTGATGTTTTTCAAATTGTGGGCACGCGCCCCCTCGATGATGAGAGAACGCCCATTGACCGGGCGGGCACGCGGACTTGGGAAACTGAGGCGCCCGGAAAGGTATCCG
>Ga0105098_10000123_pt1 | contig 23179 bp, 23 predicted proteins | sample PPLLak21cMay2015_FD_79137 | JGI IMG/M metagenome (GOLD analysis project Ga0105098, IMG submission 79137) | Freshwater sediment microbial communities from Prairie Pothole Lake near Jamestown, North Dakota, USA - PPLs Lake P7 Core (1) Depth... | ecosystem: Environmental > Aquatic > Freshwater >... | reverse complement strand
TGCAGAGAATCGAAGAAACTCCATATTCAGCCTATCACCTCAAGAAGCTCAGGAGCATGCCAGGATCGTAGCAGCTAATCAATAAAGGCAATAGTAACTCATATTATATGAACTATATTACATGAAGAAACTTCTTCTTATTCCGAAACTACAATTCGATCCAGAGGAGCGGGTTCTCTGGGATCCGAAGTCGGCTAATAATAAGAGCAAGATCAAACCTTCATTGCTATTTCGACTTCTTTAATCCCCGCGTCTTGTAAACATTGTACATTTTTAATAAAAAAGTGGATGACACCGTTGGCATCACATTTTGAAAGAGCTAATAGCTCACTTATAATAAATAATAGTCCGGTGGTAGAATTCAAAACAATACTCCATGTGTTCATAGTAAAAAACACATATATTAATTATCTTCTTCTACCTTTTACCGGGGCTTTTGCTTTTGGCCTCGCTTTTGCTTTTGGAGGAACACCGGGAACACCCATTTGTTGTAATTGTGCCAATCTTTCAAGAGGAAGAGGCATCATAGAAGGTTGTCTAGGAATTCCAATCATGGGTGGATTGGTAACAATTGTGTTTGGCCTCTGACGAAGTTTTTCTTCAATGGCTGCAAAGTTTGGTTGGTAAGGCATCATTTCTGGTCGCCCAGCAAAACCCATACCTTCACCAGATCTTTGCATTGGGCCAACAGGCATTGAATTGCCAAACCTTTGTAAACCTGCAACGCCTAAATCCATTATTGTGTAACCCACACATTGTGCATTTTTAAAAATGTGTGAAATCACAAAATTTCCAAAAACCCGAATTTTTCAAAGCCACACCAACTATAAAAACCTGCCAGATCACTATTTTCCAAAATTACAAATGACTCAAGCTCTCACTTCTTTTGCTCCTTCTGAAATTGTTAAAGATGAAAATCTTCAAATTACCAATTTGGATCTTGTTAAGGCTTTAACTAAATTTGAAGATACTGGTAAAAACTGGCTTGCGATGGGATCTCTTCGTAGCAACAAAAATGCTTTTAAACTTATTTTGACTGGTGAACTGACAACCAACGGTGTCACAGCAAGCGAGTTTGGAAAAGTGACTGCTTACTCATTTGGCTTTCGATTTGATGATGAAGAAGATCTTCAAGCATTTGAAAAACTAAATGAAATGATCATTCAATTTTTGGACGATCAAAATCAAAAGTCTGATGATTGGGACATTACCAACATTGTCAAAGATGACAAGATCTACATCAAGTTGAAGACCAATCACAAGAAAACATTTCAAGTAATCAGCAACGTCAAAATTGATCCCAAACGTTTGCAAGACTCTGGTCTCTACCGAGGACAAAAGGTTGAAATTATTGCTGAAATTTCCGTCTACTTCAATCTAACTGACAAGAAAGCTGGTATTGTCTTAGGAGCCAGAAAACTTACTTTTGATATTGAAGAAGAAGAACCTGCACCTAAAAAAGTAAAACGAGATTAATTTTTATTTTTAATAAAGTCTGGAATAATTTTTGAATTTCTTGATTTCTTTTCAGCCAAAATACTTATAACATCATTTAAACTACGACGGTACACTTCTGGCTCAGGTTCAGGAATATTTGTTTCACTAGGCAAACATTTTTCAATAGCTTCTTGCATCATAGCATCCAGATCAAATTCACCAACCATTTTAAATTGTTCCCATGTATGTTTTAAAAAAGCAATGTCTGCTCTAGCAACACCCCAAGATTGACAAATAAACAAATCTGTAAAAAACGGTTTATGACCTTTTTTAGAATAATTTCTTGTAACCGATGTGTAAGGTAAATCAGTAAAAGGCTTTGTAACTTCATACAACATAATATCCAAATCTTCTAAAAATCTGGTTTCCAAATTATAAAAATCATTTCCACGATTTCCTTCAATGACTTCAGGTAATTTTTCAGCTTTCAATTCTACAGGTTTTCCCATCAATTCATTAACTTTCATCGTATTGGTCATATCAATAATTGAATCAGTGACATGCTCTTCGACATATTGTTGAATACGATTCCAATTGTCTTCCGAAATATCCGCATCATCCGGAAACACAATAATGAAATCTGGAGTCAATAACATATCAGGTAAAAGATCTTCACGTTTAAACATATAAACATTTTCATCTTCCTGAATAAACAATCGAGCATTGACAGTATTCTTATAAATATAATTATAATCTCGTTTATGTAATGAATCCACTAATGTAGCATATCCTAGATCAGTAAATACTTTAATTTGATTGGTCTGTTCGATTGTATTTGGTTTGTCTACAAATACAACGATTTTGACCTCAAAAGTCATTTTATTTTGGGGAAAATTATGTTACCGTCAATTTAAATTCTTTTTTACAATTTGGGCAAGGATAAATATACGAAACAGGATGAGGGTCAATAGGCGGCGTCGTAGAAAATATAGAAGCTGCAGTATCAATTACCTGTTTTGTAGTAGGTGTCAAATTATCGCTCGATTTTTGATAACTCCAAATCATAATACCATTTTGAACACCTTGAGCTTTTACAACCGCGCAATTCTTTTCTACTTCTTCTTGCGTCAACAAGTCATCACCCCAGCCTTGTTTTCCTACTTCAAATCCCAATAACAATGGACCTTTGTAATAAATTTGATATGCGGCAAATGCCCCCAAAGGATCAAATTTCTTACCTGCATCGTACGCCATAATATTAATCCAATCAACATTAGAGCCTTGCTTGGTCATAGCATCGATGGCGCTACCTTTATACGTATCGCCATCTTTACCATACGCACCAGTACTAAAGCCTGCAAACGAAATTTTTTTGATTCCCATTAAAGGTTTTAACTTTTTAATACAATCAGTCAATTCATAATCTCTACTGGCATGACCTTCCCAATCAATATCAATCCCATCACAATCCAAGTCATTCATTAAATCGACACAATTTTTTGCGTTGAACGGTTTTGTGCCAGACCAATAGCTACCGCCACCAACAGATAACATCACTACAATGCCTTTTTGTTTTACGATTCGGATTGCTTCTCGCAAAACTTTCCAATCATAAGAGAAAGATAATCCTGTTCCGGAAAAGGTGTTTTGTCCGGAAACATATGTGCAATCAGGTTTCGCAAAAGAAAGATACACAATACTAATAGGCTTCGCAACAGAAGCAAGCCCACTCTTTGCCCCACTGTCTGTCCATTTCTCGCTCCAGGATTCATAATAGACACCAATCTGACTCATAATGTGTGTTTCATACATTATGGCTTCTAAGAAAAAGAAATCGAAAAAAATTGCTGGAGTCACTCTACCACGAGTTTTTAAACCGAGCAAGTATCATAAGCAAAAACAAAAAACACCAAAACAAACGTTACAAAATGTACAATCCGCTATCGTTATTGCTTTAAAACTTTTAAAACCTGTTGTTAATAGAAAAATTCCTTCTGCTCATTTTAATTATGAAAAGCATGAAGAAAAAGAAAAAGATTAATAATATATGGGTATTCTATTATGGCGAAACCACCAATTTTAAGTAAATCCCCAGCGGCGATGAAAGCATCGGTCGTAAAACCTGCTATTATGGAATCTTCTCCAGCATCTAGAGGGATGCAAGGAAAATTAACTATCAATACAGGATCTTTACCAAAATCTGTAATGAAAGGTTCTCCAACACCCACAACTCCAGAAATGATGAATTTATTCAAAACGTTAAAACCAAGACCACCACCGATTACAGAACCATCCCCAGCTTCTCGCGCAAAACCTAAAATTGCCACACCTTCACCAGCATCCAGAGCATCTTCACAACTGGCTGCTGTAAAAAAGGTTGCATCGAACAAACCTGTTATAAGAAATCTTATAAAACCAAAGAAAAAAGCAACCATTGGGCAAAAAATGAAAAAAGGGTTTAGCTCCCTTAAACGTAAAATCAGATATGGCTTTAAGTAATTTTATTCGTCGATAAACAAGTACTCCTCGAAATTCTTCATCATTCGTAATCGTTTTGGTTTTTGAAAATTAATATAAAGAAATGAATGATCACCGTCGGTAGCATACTTGTACAATTCCATCCAATCATCTCGTTTCAAACCCATCGCATACTCTTCGTAAATCACCTCCACCTCCTTTTCATTACCGATTTCAAAGACAATCAAAGCGGTCCAATTAGTTCGAATGGTTTTCGGAATTTCTTTATACCCTTGAGAAACCATAATAAAACTGGCGCTGTAATGACGATGACGAGTATTCACACCTTTAAAATACGATCCACGACTGCCAGCAAACAAAGTACTTCCCACCAAATCATCAAAAATAATCAAAATACGATTTGCTAAATATTTTGGTTGATCGTACTTTTTCAACAATTTTATCATACTCATTTGTTCCTCCATAATCCCACGAAACGCATCATCATTGTAATCATCAAAGAAATGTTCTTCAGGAATAAATTCTGAAAATTCCGCGGTACTATTCACCAATCCTTCCAACACAGGATCCACTTTAGGGCCTTGAACCACTTTATCTTCATCCTCGGCTTGTTCACGAACTTTTTTCTTGACCCAGTCTTTTAACGGTTTGTTTTCCACAATCAATTTTTGTCGCTTCACCCAATCCCATTTTTCATCCGATTGGACAGTAGGACTGAATACCAAAATCGTATGAAAATAGCCACGATAGAAATTCAACAAATTACAAATGGTTGTTGTCTTACCAGCACCTTTTGGAGCGATCAAACCCATGGTAAATTCATGAACGGGTAATTGATCATACGCAGGCAAAGGATGCTTGTATTTGGTTGGTACTGGCACAGGTTTGACTTCCAATGGTTTCATTTTATTTGGGTAACAATATATGCACCCTACATTAGTTTATGTTAGGAAGTGTTGCCGGCTACGCTAAACATCATTACTACTTGGGTACTCCTGAAGAACGACGAACAGTCAAAAATGAACAGGCCATGTACAAAGCCAAAAAACGTTGGGTTAAAATCGTTCGAGGAAAAAAGAAAAAATATCCAATGATTATCAGAGAAGCGAAATAAATTTATTTAAATCGACGATTATTAAAGATCATGCCGTACATACGACTCATGTGAGAATCCACCTCGTTTTGAATACGATCACGGGTCAAACCATCATTCCATTGCTGTTGAGCGGTTTGACGAGCGACTTCCAAAACTTCCTTCTTTGGTACCTTGGAAGCGCTTTGCTTGGCTTCCTCGCTCTTTACCCCTGCAACGTATTTTTGAAACCAAGCAGGCGGTTCCATGTCGGGATTTTTGCGGGATTTTTTCGCTTTTACCGGGATTTCGTCCGAAGCTTCAGACGCGGCCGAAGTTGGCGGAGAAACTTCTTGTTTGACTTCCGTCTTGCGGGCTTCTCGAGCCAAACGACGCTTTTCTTTTGCTTCTTCCTTTTTACGAGCGAGTTCTTCTTCCTTGGCGCGAATTTCTTCTTCCTTTGCGCGAATGGCTTCTTCCTCAGCAGTTTTTGCCGCAACAGCTTCCTCACGTTTACGTTTACGTTTCTCCAAAGCAGCCAATTGTTTTTCAGTCAATTCTTTTTTGGCAAGAACAGGTGTTGGTGGAGGTGCTGGTGCTTCCTCCGCAATCGCTTCCAACTTTTTTGCCTTTTTTCCTTTCTTTTCAATTGGTTTGGCAATATCCATCACATTTGCAGCATACAAGGTCATATTTTTTATTTTGGGAAAAAAGTAGTTTTGTTAACGACGACCTCTTCGAGCAGGTCTTTCTTCAGGTTGATCGTATTCTCGAACCCTTCGACGAGTCCTCGTTTGAGGAATCCAATCATCACCAGTATAACGATTCACAATTTCTCCACGACCACGAACATTTCGATATGCAGACATCAATCCAGATCTGGCAGACATTCCGGCAGTGGAAATTGCCCCAGGTCTTGATCGAGCTCGCGGAATCATAGGTGAAGGTGGTAGACTGATCGTAGGTGAATTCAATACTCTTGAAAGAGGTGAAGCAGGATCGGTTCCACGATCCATATGACCGGGCCAAATACCTGGTTGAGGACCTAAAGGTGATGTGGAACTATCCATAGTACTACGACCAATTGGTGAAGTCCCGGTGGACATCATTTGAGCATTTACAGTTTGCATGTCACTATGAGAAATTTCGTATAAACGATCTGTAAAATTGAACAGACGTTTAAAATAATTTCGCAAACCCGGATCTACTGCGATCAAACCATTTAAGATTGTCCCCACTTGATCTGAAATAGGTAATTCCTGATTGATAGCTGATCGCCAATTTTGATGACCCAAGACAATATCTGCAAATTCTGCTACATACTGAGCCATGGCTGTAGTATAACCAGTCTGAGTGGATAATTCCGCTTGTGATTGTTGGTACAACTCGGCTAATGCTTCGTGAATTTCCATTAATCTTTCAACATCTCCCCGAGTTCTACTAACAAAAGATGCGTGTTCATCTACAAGTTGTCTCATCTCAGCTCGAACAGGTTCCGCAAATTGTTCGCCTAACGCTGCCGTCAACGTAGGACTGACATCAATACCCACATCGTTCATAATTTTTTCTGCAATAGGGCTCGTTCCTGAAGTTGTCATCGATACCGTTTCTGTTCCTGTTTTTTTACTTGCACGCCCAACAGGTTCCATACTCGTTCCAACAGTATTAACCTGTGATGATATAGGGCTGCTACCCATATTTCTCGATCTCACCTGATCGGTGCCAGTACCTACTGACTGCCTCGACGGGCTCCCCGTAGACGTCTGGACGGAGATACCTGAATCATTTGCGGTCTGCGTACCGATGTTGTTGGTTGTGGGGGGAAAACGCCCAGCCGGAGAGCTGGGCAAAAGTCTTTGTAGTAAATTCATACCGCTTCGCGGCTCCATACCGGTCGTATCGATTGGGTTGATCATGAATCCTAGCCTACCGTAACGCATTCCTAAACCTACACCAGATTCAGGTGAAGAAGATCCACCACTTGTTGTTGGAGAAAGAAAGGGTGGAACTTGTTGATTTGGCGACATATTTCCAGGCCATACACCAGGTTGAGGACCAACGGGAGAACCACCTGAAGAACCACTTGTTGTTGGAGAAAGAAAGGGTGGAACTTGTTGATTTGGCGACATATTTCCAGGCCATACACCAGGTTGAGGTTGATATTGGGCATACGGCGGCGTCCAAGACCCTGATGAAGCAGGTGAATAAGCCGTTAAAGATCCGCTGGTAGCGCTATAAAATTGATCTGTTGGGGTTCCCGATTGGGGTGTATAAAAACTATCTGTTGGGGTTCCCGATTGGGGTGTATAAAAACTATCTGTAGGTGAAGTACCTGTTGGTGTATAAAAACTATCTGTAGGCGAAGTACCAGCTGTAGGTGCTGCAGGTGTATAAAATACATCCGTTGGCGAACCTGTCAAATTTGTATTGATTGGTGGCGGTATAGCTTGTCCTCGACTAATTGCTTCTTCATGTTGAGCCAATTCACTATTTGCCAATGTATAAATAGATGCAGGGCTCCCGGCAGTTGGATCAGTTGGCGATAATTCAGTAATCTGAGCAACATTCGGATCCGTTTGAGAGTTAAACATCCAATTGAATGTATCTTGTCCAGCACGATGCAAAAGGGGTTGTGCAGCGTACGACCAAGCGGCTTGACCCAACATAGTACCAATTCTACCTAAAGCATTTCCAACAGGATTTGCAGGTTCGGTAGGAGGACCTGTAGGTGGAGGTACGGAATCGCTTGGACTTGTTACAGAAGGTGCAGCACCTTGATCAACATTATAAGAAAACTGATATTGGCGTTTTGGTGCTTGTACACCCGCACCCATTTTCAATCCACCTACTTTTCCAGATGGAGAAACAATATTGACTTTATCTGCAATGACAGTCAAATTACCTAATTTTTTTACTCGTTTTACTCGTTCTTTCTTTAGACGCATAACTTATTACACACACTTTATTATTACCAAGCAGGCTTAAAACTTGGTGCATATCCCGCTTGTGTAAACGGTGTTGGAACACCTCTGGCCGCTGGAGATTTCGACAGTGGTTTTCTTGGGGGAACTTTTGGTTTGATTGCCTTTGCAGCAGGTGATTTCGACAATGGTTGTTTGACTCGCTCTGGAACAAACGGCCTGGAAGCAGGTGATTTTGACAATGGTTGTTTGACGCGAGGTTTGACTGTAGGTCCTATTCTTCTAGGACCAGCTTCTCTCATTTCATTTGGACCTTTTCCTGCAAACACATTGGTTCCTTTAAAAGGATCAGCAGTCAATTTTCTGTATTGTCCTTTTACTTTTTTCGCAACACCCGCTGCAGCACGTTTGGTAGCACTAGCGGCTTTTCCAGCCTGTCGACCCAAACGTTTTGCAAAATCACTTACTGGATCACGTCGTACTTTGACTGGACCATATGGATTTCGAGCCGATCGAGTCAATCCAATTTGCGCAACTCGTTCTGAGGGGCTCATCGGACTGCTAACAGATTTTCGTCCCATACCGGAAGCCGAGAATTGTGATTGAGGAACACCGGTAGTACTAATTCGAGGTTTTCCCATACCTTTAGGACCTCTCGAACCTTTTCCACGACCAAACCCGCCGGCTGCACCCAAAGCCAATCCCATCATACCGATTTGACCCAGGGTAGATATAACATTGCCAAACTCATTGACACCTGTATATTTTTTATCTTCTTCTTGTTGTTGTGTAGTATACTCTGAAGGTTCTACAATCGACATAATAAAGAACACATATATTATTGATTTCCAAAGATATACGGGGAAGCATAATTGTATGCAGCGTTGGCGGCCATACCTGCATAAGGCCCAATAAAAGGAATCATATAAGGCAAAACATCGCCCACACCTTGCAATACCTGGCCACCCATTTCAGCACCTGTTAATTTTCGTTTGGCAACTGGTTTGTTGTATTCATCAATCATTTCTTTGACTTTTTTATCGTACTGATCTTTTACATCTTTCTGGTTTTTCGCTTTTTGCTGCAAAAATTGATCATCCACAACTCTACCTGTTTCCGGATCTACTTTTAAACTCAAACCGCTTGAACCAGATAAAGCTTTGACGGCTCCTTGACCTTCCAAAGGTTGTCTTTTGTTTCCTAATGCTCGATTGATGGAAACTCTTCTTCCAGGCAAACTAATACGAGGATCAATTTCCATAGGCAGCATGACAGTTCTGTCTGCAATGACAGATCTTGGTTGAAACTCATATCCATCCCGAACCACGTTTGGATGCATCACTTGAAAATCGGTTGGATCGCTAGGTGGTGGTGCCATTACTTTTCTCATATCCGAAGCAGTCAGAGGCCATGGACCTACTTGACGAACTAATCCATACGACATTTTATTATAAACCTCATACATTATTAAAATCCTTTCAAATCAAATTGTTTCATTGGAGAATTGTCTTCAAATTCTTTCACTTGTTCAGGAGTCAATGGATCAAATACTTTTTTCATCGCTTCGCCAGCATTTTCAGCGGCAGTTTCCCAAAACGTCAATTTTGGTTGTTCTTTTGGCGGTAGTTTTGGTAGAGGATCCATGGTAGGCATAAACGAATTTTGATTGTACAAAGCATCATCCATGGTAAAATCAGTAACACGCGGCATAGCACCACCTCGAGGAATACCACTCGTAGAATATTCCCCAGGCATGGCCGCAAAATTCATTCCTGTTTTGAATGCTTCATTTACTTTGGCAACCTTGTTTCTCCAAGAATAATCACCCAAAGACGAAACAAATGGTTCCACCATTTTATCAGGCGTACGTAAATCTTGAATGACCCATCCTTTGACATCTTTAAAATCACGATTGCCACCCCAATTGGAGTCAAACGTTCGAGCCACCAAGCCTCCACTTGAATAGGCCTTCATATCACCATCTGAAATATTAGCACCCATAGGACAAGCGTTTTCTCCCGCAAATACTGCATCGACTCGACGAGGTAAATCAATCGTAGAAGTTTTTAAAAACGGTGTGACAAGGACATCGCCTACACTCCCAACAACGCCAGGACTCATCACACTATCCGCCCATCGATGATATCGTTGATTGCTTACAATTGGTTCCATTTGTATAAAACGCATACTTTATTAAATTGGTCGAATTCGTTTGGAAATACGAGACTCCGTCAACCCAGAACTGACATCCCCTTTGTCTGCCACAGTCAACAAAATACCTAATTTGATGGAAAATGGAAGTCCTTGCAAATTCAATAAAGAAGGATCGGCACCCAATGAAAGAAAAAAATCGATTTGTTGTAAGGAGCCCAAATTTTCAATATTAAACCATTTTTGAGGATCAGGATCTTGCCAATAAATCGTTCCACCTGGATTTGCGTTCACTGGAATTTTTGCCATTTGAGGTCCTGCATTTCCTGATACACCAGTATCTTGAGGTAAAAACAAATCAATCAAAGTTCCGACTTGAGTTGAATTGACGTACAAATAGGAAGGACCAGTTACATTTGCAATATAAGGTGCAATCAATGAACCAGAACCATCGGAACTCCAACTTGTTTGAAATTGAACCGGGTACGTTGGCTTAAAACCCAAGGTTTCAAAAGCGGAACCATTAGGAAACACAAAAGAGTATACCAACGGTCCACCATCAAAACCCAAAAACGTAAATTTGCCGGAAGCGTATCCAACAATAAATGCGTTTGGATTTCCACCCAAAGATACGTGCGCAGCATCCAAAGCACTTTTTAAAATAGGTACCAATTGAGTAGCTGTATAGTTTCCCGCAGGTAATGTAATTTGTCTTGTCCCCAATGGATCTGTGTATGTAAATGGAACCGTATTGTCACGAATCGTGGCAGAATAAGAAAATGGGATTTGAACTTCCAAAATCTTCATGGCTGCAATGTTGGTCAAAGGCTTCTTTCCACCAATGGCAAATATAGGCCAATTTTCTTTGATTTGACTGGTCGAATACGAATTTTTTGCTTGACTGGAATCAAAGACATATTCATAGTAATCATATGTATTGTTTAAACCATAATTGTTCATTTAAAACTGGACACATACTTTATTACTGAATCAATTCCAAAACATTATTTTCACGCAAAACAATCATGGCATCAAAGTAGGAATACACTTCCAAAGCAGAGGCGGTTACGAATCCTCCAGAGACTTGTGGAGCATACCATTGGGCCAACAAGGAAATATCGGATTGTTCTTCGGCATTCAAACCGGAAATTTCCATACCGTTGGAAGTTTCCAAATCGATAGACATGGCAAAACATTGGGATCCAACCGATGTAACAAACGCATTGGTTTTAGGTGCATAAGATGTTGAAACCAATGGAATACCAGTACCCGCATTTCCACCAATTTGGACAAAACCCGAAATTGAATAGTTGTAATCGGAATCGTGCAACAAACCAGCCTGGGTAGCCATTTGACCCCAACGAAGCACATTTGCCGAGGTAGACAGACGATAATCGCCCACACAGTTCAACGCTTTTTGCAATTCCACATACGCTTCGGCAGCGCCATTGGTCGTAGCAGAACCCAAAGTCAAGGCACATTGAACTGGTGCTGCTGGAAAGTATCGACCACCAATACGAAATTGGTAAGATTGCAAAGAAGAAAGACCATTGGATGCAGTATCAAATAAGGTTGCACCCATATCTTGACCATAATAAGGCTGCGACAAACGCTGAACGGCAAACAAGGCTTTTACGGAACGAGATCGTTCTTGGATTTGCAAGTTGATATTGGATGCCTGTGCAGAGGAAAACAAAAAGGTGTGCCAGGAGGAAAATTTAATAGGAACACCGCCTTCTCTCAAACCACGCAAAAACATGGCATCATAAGAAGCATCAAATTCCAAAATTTCCGGAATGAGATTGACATTGCCGACATAATAGGTTGGATCCGTCAGACGGGTAGCAGGACCATCCAATTGTTCTGTATGAAAGATACATGCTTTTGGTTGTTCCAAAGTAATTTCAATAGCCAATTGAGAAGCCATAAATTTGACTGGAATCAACTTGTCTTGAGTGAAAAGACCAGTTGCCAAATTGACTTGGTAACGACGTGTGGAATACTTTGCATTGGCAAATGCGGCTGGACCACTACCACTTGGGATGACAACACCTGGTAGAGTCGATTGATTGTTTGGAACACTTCCACTCGCGGTACCTCCAGTCAAATTTACTGCTGCAGTTGAATTTAGTGAAACACCTTGAATAAAATTTTGACGAACATGAACAATTCCTTCACTACCAGCAGCATCTGTAGCAAAAATCGCTCCACCAATTCCTTCTGCAATGGAAGTTTGATCCATCGACATGGTTTGGTTGGTGGAGGTCCATTCCGTCAAGCAACGAACAATGATATTGTAATTCAACAAGTCTTCCAATGGAGTTGCACCATAGAGGATACGAACTCTTTGAAAGATGGATTGAATATTGTTTTGAAAACGAGTCGAATAAAATGCGTACGCTGATAAAGGGTCTGTCGTAGGAAGGTTGTACGCTGCGCCCACCAAAGTGACATCAAATTCCAAAGTAGTATTGGTTGGATTGACATACCCTTGCGCTGGGAATTCAATACGAATGATTTGACCAGGTGCAAAGGTTTGTCCCGCCTTTGGCGGGATACGAGGAGTCATCTTGACTGCCTTGTTGGCTTGAGAAGGAAACGAATATCGAGCATTCCAAGGAACGACGATTTCTTCACTAGAAGGGTACCATTTAAAATGCGAGGCCATATTTTAGTGTTGTTCACATACATTATGACCAAAGGTTTTGCGAAAAAAATTTTTTTGCACGCAAAATGGATCTTGATCTGGACACTTTATTCGAAAATGATCTAAAACTGTTGGCCGCCCCATGTATTCCAGTCCGTTTTGAATCTGGCATTCCTTTTTATACATCACAGCAAGTAGATTTGTATGGGGAACCTCATCACTGGGGTGTAGATCAGTACCAGATCATTGAGTTGCGAGAAGATGCACATCCCTTTGTGACTGATTACGATATGGAAATGGAGCGAAGAGGTGCTTTGCGACCGATCCATCATTATTCTCGAATCGAACGGTTTGAGTCGATCTTGTATCAGTTGATTGGTAGTCGAGGGCGGGTACCGCCTGAAGTGATTGAAACGATTCGAAATGAAGGGTATGATTTAGATCCAAATAAGATCTGGGAATCCATTCGATCAATCTTGAAGAAACACAAGTGGCGAGTATACTATAACCGAATCCCGACTATTTTGCAGATGCTTGGGTATCAAGAGAAAATAGAGTTTGGGGATAACAATGCCTTTGTGAGAGAGTTGGTGAATGATTTTAAAAAGATTTCTCAGAAATTTGAACAGTTAAAACCGACATTGGGGCGAAGTTATTTTCCTAATCTACGTTTTATTGCATTCAAGTTGCTAGAACGTTCTGGCGCTGTATTTCAATACAAAATTCCGTTCGTCCGGACTCCGAGGAAAGAAAAAATGTTGAATGAGTTGTGGGAAATTCTTTCCTAAAATAAAAAATATGGAAGCTGCTACTCAAACCATTGAAACTCCAAAAATTGAAAACGAAAAGAAACTGTTGAAAGATGTCTTGGAAGCCAAGCAAAAGAGTGATATCGATATGTTGTATGTCATTTTGGAACTGTTTAAGCGTATTGAAGAATTGGAAAAGAAGTTATAATATATTATCTTATAACATATGTTATGGATCCAGTCAATCGTTGATTGGATTGCGCAAACGAGGTGTTGTAATCAACCAACCCTGCACTACCTGTGACTAGTAGCGCTACGGCTGCAACCCCTTGAGCTGTACAATTGTACGCTGTGACACTCAGCGGATTTCCAACACCACTAATGTTGGTTGGCCAATTACAGATTCCTTGTGCATACATGTTGGTAACATTGGCAGGTGTTCGAATGGATGGATATTTCAATACAATTGCCATTTTTGTAAAACCAGGTGTTGGATTTGAATTGTAAGAAAATTCAATCAAAAACGATACAGTTACAATTTTTCCAATACGTGTTACCGAAACTTGCGTATTCGTTACAAAAATGAAGGCGCTATCAATACAATCAATTCCAAAAGTTCCTCCAGCTAAGTTGCTTCCTTGCATTGTACACAAGCTTGGGTCTGTAGATTCGTAGTATGTAAAATAATCTGTTAGATTCGTTGTAAAGTTGTTTGCAAATACGGATCCTGTAAAACGAGAATTTCCTTTGACTGCAATTCCGTTGCTGTTTGGATCTGTATTTCCAAACTTTGCATTGTATGCTTGACCTGAATCTGGATCAGAAAAGGAGCCATTGGAGAATTGAGATTCTCCACCGTTTTGTGTGATTGCACCACCTTGAACACGAAAAGCCCCGTTGACGTGGAGTTTGGTTGTTGGTGAAGTGGTTCCAATACCCCAGTTTTGAGAACTATCAATAATTCCAGCAATACTTGAATTGAAAATAAAATATGCTTTGTTTTGAAGAGTTCCTGAAAAAGCGGTTGCTGTAGACCCTCCCGCACCAATAACAAAATCACGCGTTGGTGTAGAAAATTTAAGAGAAGCATAACTGGCGTTATTTGAGTTTGCGATAATGCTTGTATCAGCGACAGATGAATCAACTATATGAAGTTTTGCGGTTGGAGAAACACCGCCAATTCCGACACCTGTAGAAGTAATACGCATCCATTCACTTCCAGCGTTTATACTTGTAAATAGTAATGGAGCTGAAGAATCACCAGCGCTAGTCAAACCTGATTGGATATAATTAGTATTTCCAGTAGATGTTATTTTCATATATCCTGCACCACCCCCGGCATCCACAAAAAATTGTGAAGTGAAAGTAGGAGCGGAAGCCAAAACTACTGCACCTGTTCCTGTTGCCGAAGCAATGGAAATATCAGGGGCGGTTCCACCACTGGATGCCAACGGTGCAGAAGCGGTTACACTGTTGACTGTACCACCGCCACCACCACCACCACCAGAACCCCAGTATGTGTTAGTACCATCGGTTGTGAGAACTTGGCCGGATGTGCCCATCGACGATGGAAATACAAATGTAAATGTACTTGAAGAGGGATTTCTTTGAAGTGTCACAGCTTCTTGTAACAAAATTGGTTTGATACAACGAATTCTTGCGTTAGCCCAAACACAATCAAGTTGAATATCGCCACCATCGCTATACTCATTTACCAAAACAAGATCTTTAGTTGCACCACCACCGTATGGAAAACCAAAATAACATTTACGCACATTGTATGGTGCAAAAGCCATAAAAGCGTATTGGTCAGACGCCTGAATATATAATTGTTGTCCACCAGGCGCGTTGACATGAAGTTTTGCAATAGGTGTAGCTGTATTAATACCAACATTACCATTTACACCTAAAATTCTTAAAAATTCGGTTAAAGTAGAGCCGTCTGCCCCGCCACGAATTTGAAAATCTCCATTAGTAAAAAGACCAATTTCTGCATCAAACCTTGCTGCACCGGTTCTTTCAAAACGAATAACTGATGTATTGTCATCCGAAACAGTTAATTTTCTAGTTGGTGTAGCTGTACCAATACCAACATTACCAGTGGTATCAATTACCATTCGAAATGCGGTGGCGGTATCATCTGTAATAGCAAAAACATTACTTGTATCGCCACGAACACCAATGGTAAAGCTTTGAGGCGCAGCATTGCTAAAATTGATACCGACATTTAATGGGTTGTAAAAACCACCGCTACCAATTACTGATAGTTTTGCTGAAGGTGTTGTAGTACCAATACCTACATCCCCGGAAGCTTTAAGAATCATTAGCTGAGAAATATTTGTATGTGACCCAATTACTAAATCAGCTATGCTACCAGAAACGTTTGATAAAGCTGTTTGAATATAATTGGTATTAGACACACTAACAAAACGTAAATAACCTTCACCTGCAACAGGTGCTTTAACATTAAAAGTTGTTTGCAATTCTGGATCTGTATTTAACACAACAGAACCTGTTCCAGTAGAAGAAGCAATCGAAATAGTCGGCGTTGCACCACCAGAAGAAGCCAATGGGGAAGTGGCAGCAACAGAGGTGACTGTTCCTGTGGTTGGTGTGGTCCAAGTCATAGCAGTACCGGAACCAGTAGATGTGAGGACTTGACCAGAGGTACCAGTTGCATTTGGTAAAATTAAATTTAATGCGCTTCCAGCCGAACTGGTCAATTTCGTATTTGCAACGTCAATTGTTGTCGTTGCTTTTATGTCACCAACAACGTAAAGAGATTGAGAAGGACTATAACCAGTCGTATTAATAGACATTTTTCCTTCACAAACACCCTTATTAAAAACAATTCCATCAGCATTCATACGAAGATGGGTTGTATAAGAAGCAGAATGTTTTGCAGTAATATTGGTTGTAGCAATAACACCAGTATTAGGATCAGTAAAATCCATATACAACACAGCTTCTCCACCAGGATTTCCAGGCGCGCTTGGAAGTCCTGCCTGAATTTTTGCAGAGGTAATACCAGTTGTGAATCTTGAAGCTATCGTTGTATTACCAGTTAAAACAGGGCTGTCTTTTAAGACAACCGCGCCTGTACCAGTTGATGTAGCACTAATTGCAATAGCTGGAGTTGTAGTTGCATTTGTTACCGTGACAGACATGAATGAAGGTACTGTTGCAGACACCGAACTGACTCGATCTGCCCAAGAACTCACACCGGTTCCATCAGTAATTAACGCCTGTCCAACTGTTCCTTCCGTAATGGGTGTTGTAAAATTGGCTGATCCGGCAAACATAAGTCTACGACCGTTGGTTTGAATAAAAGCGTAGTTTGCAGAATTATTGATACCTGCAAAATAATGACCAAATCGCGCACGATTCATTGCAGAACTATTGCTGCTACCAATTTGTACATAATTATGAACTAATGTATTGGCTGTATCATTTGTAAATGTTCCCATAATTCCGCTAGCAACATTTTGAATCACTGAAAAAGAGCCATTGACTTGCAAACTGCTAACTACAAAGGTGCTGTTTAAGTATACAGGTGAATTAAATGTATATCCACCCGGTGCGGCCAGTGTTGTTGTCCATGTCGCTTCTCCAGCAGCATTTCCAACCAATAATTCGTCAATTCCCGTAGGAGCAATTTTTGGGAACGTAAAATCAGTTCCACCAAAAAATTTTACAAAATAAGAATCTGTATAGATAAATGCGTAATTCAATGGATCGTTATTATTCACATAATAATGACCGTAATGGGCGTGATTTCCCGCTGACGAATTTTTACCAATTTCAATATAATTGTCTTGAATACCTGCATGAGCATTGGTAATTTTAATTGCATGACCAGTACCGGAATTTCTTGTCATATGCAATTGATCGGTGATGGTAACAACGTTATTCAAAGTTGGCGAATCTTGCAATACAGTGACAGTACCTGTACCTGTTGAAGTACCGGTAATGGTAATAGCTGGGGTTGTTGTTGGATTTGTAACAGTTACACTTAACCAGGCTGGAACGGTTGCTGAAACGGATGTAACTGTGCCTGTTGATCCAGAATCATTAACCCAAGATAAAACACCAGTACCATCTGTAGATAAAATCTGTCCAGGTAGACCATCATTTAAAGGTAAAGTAAGTGTATACGTAGGATACGTGGATGGTCCTTGAATGGTGATGTTGTCTAATAAAAGACTAGTTCCACTTAATTGATCCAAACCATTTAATGTTTTATAAGGACACGATCGTTTGTTGGACATTTGTATAAATCTCATACTTTATTACATTTCAAGTAGGATTTGATCATCAAAGATATAGTGACCTTGAACAGCAAAAAATACGCCTGTAGTTGGTCCAAAAGCTTTTTTTAAAAGTGCGCTAAACCCTTTAAAAGCCTCATTACGCTCCAAACCCATTTTTTCCGGGATTATGTTTCCTTGATGATCTGTCATGACAAACACAAGGACAGGGAGTCGAAAAAAGTCGGATTGCACATAACCTTTGTCGCCACGACCATTCATCCAAATCACATCTGTGACATAAGGCCCGGTGACGAATGCTCGAAAATCTTCAACAGAAAAGATGCCTGGTTTTGGGATTTGAATCAAATTGATATTTCCATTAAAATTCCAAGGATTGTACCCTTTCGCTGGTTTGTACATACCACTTTGATATTCAACATCCAAAGCAATGTAATGATCATGCTCTTCATTAGGGAATTGAATAACCGCATCCAACACATTTTGAAACAATTGGAATGTTTTGCTGATTCGGAAAAAATGGGGTCGAAAGGTGATCATGTACTCGGAAGGCCCAAACCAACGACGATAAAAACGAATGATTGTTGGTCGATCAATACAGATCAACTCGAATGCTTTTTGAAAGTTCATTCCTTGAATACAATAAAGAATTGCTTGATCAATTACAAGATGAATCAATTCTCTTGGAAGTGCACAAGGTGATGTTAGATCAAACTGTGGTTGACATAGATCAATGACTGGATCGTATTGCAATCGATGGATTTGATTGTTTTCAATCTTGAATACTTGGTGGTAGTGGTCTCGTTGCATAGCAGCAGAAGTGATCATGTAACGTTGCAAGTTTTTCATTTTGTGAACAAAAAATATGGGTGAGGGTGCGTGGCTTGATGTCATTGATGTGGCTTGGCTTATAAAAAGTGTGAGGTTTATTTTAGATCTTTCCTCAAATGTCGAGAAGGAATATTCAAAATATGGAAGGTCGTCGTCAAAGACCTAGACGTGTTGGTGTTCGGGCGGCTATTGATTTTATTCAAAATGTCGAGTATGCTGCTGGTGCACCTCATATTATTACTTTGAGAGCTTCTATTATTCGAAATGCGACTCATGAACAAGTGGCAAGACATATTGCAGAAAAATTTCGTAATATTGTTGTGGATGTTGTCCGAAGATATAATGGTTGGTCTCGAAATCGTATTTTGCAACGAGTCAGCGGTTTTTTGAATACATTAAATGTTCAAACAGGTATTACGCATACAGAACCTGTGGGATCTTCGTATGAAGCTGGAAGACCTCGTGCTACTGCCGATGATCCTTTCCGTACCTTGCAACAATTAAATAAGGATCATATTTTAGGTAATTTGGAAGCAATTACGCAGAGTAATGATACTTTGGATATTCAACAAATTGAATGGCGTTTGACTTTAACTCCTACTTCTTTGCGTGCTGGCGGCAGTGCAAAAGTAAAACCACCTTCTTGGGTGCCTCAAATCAAATTTCGTCAAACATGGTTTGGTCATGAAGATGAGGAAGGCCCTATTAATTGTGCCGCTTATGCTTTGAATTATTTGTTGAATGGAACTGAAAAACGTTATGATCGAAAACAGAAATTGGCTGATCAAGATGCCCGCTTGTTGCAAACTGAATTGAAATGGGGTGCGGATACTTCGTTACAAGAATTGAATGAATTTGTGTTGAAATATCCGGAGTATCGTTTGACTGCTTTTTTACCAAATGCTACTGAAAATCCTGCAACGTTTACGGGAAAAGATTTTGAATATGATGAAAAAAACACAAAAAATTGTTTGTATTTGGTTTATGATGCCGTTCAAAATCATTATGGTGCTACTCGTTCTCCTGCTGAAATTATTTGCAAAATTCGTAATTGCAATGATTGGTCTTGGTGCCATTTGTGTTGTGTACCTGTTCATCGTGACACAGAGCATTCTTGTGAAGGATCTTCGTTTGTTCCTCGAAAAAAACAAGTAGCCTGTGCTTGCGGACAGTATGGGAATCACAAATGTTTTGAATTAACTTGTCGTTTCTGTTCTGCTGTGTATAAAAAGGATACATTTGATCATCGATGTATTATTTACAAACCGCCAAGAAATGAAGACAAAAATCATTTTGTGGATGGTAAGGAATATCTACCTGATGGAAAACATCCTGCGTTGTTTGTTTACGATTTGGAATCTCGTATGGAAATTGTACACAGTGTTACGGAAGTCATTAGCGATTTTCATGTCGATGACAATGGTTTGTATCAAAAAGAAGATGTTGCTACGTACGACTTTCGATTGAATCAGCACAAAGCCAATATGGTTGTGTTTCAAAATGTGTTTACAGATGAAGACCCTCAAGTATTTTTTGGTGAAGACTGCTTGGATCGATTCTTAATGTATATGTTGAATTACAATCATGGCAACAATATTTGTATTGCTCACAATGCAGCTGGTTATGATAGTCGTTTGTTGTTTATGGCTGCTTCAAAATTGGTTCATACGAAAATGGTTCCTATCATGCGTGGAGCAAAGTTTATGCAATTGAAATTGGGCGATCGTTTGGTTTTTCGTGATTCATTGTTGCATGTCAAAGGTAGTTTACGAAATTTGGCCAAAGATTTTTGTTCTGACAGCACATTGCGAAAAGGTCATTTTCCTCATTTGTTTAATTCGATTGAAAATTATGATTATATTGGTCGTATTCCTGACAAAAAATATTTTGATTTGCCTTTTGTTTTAAAAAATGAAAAAGACAGAGAAGAATTTGATGATTGGTATGCTACATGGAATGGTCGCGAAGATTGGAATTTTATGAACGAATTGGAAGCGTATTGCGTTGATGATGTGAAAATCTTGGCCAAAATTGTCAAAGGATATCATGATGTTTGTGTTGCTCATACTGGAATGACTCCTTGGTTGAATGCTACTGCCCCATCATTTGTTCACGAAGTATTTGTAACTTTGTTGAGTCAGCAATTGGAATTGCCTGATCCAAAAGAAGATGAAAACATTTATTCTGCAAAAATCCAAGAATTGGCCGATACAAAGTTTTGGACTGTTTTAAAACCTAATGAATATTGGTTTGCTCGTAGGGCTTTGCGTGGTGGTCGTACTGAAATCAAAAAGATGTACCATAATGTGACTGTGGAGGAATGTCAAGAAGGTAGAAATATTACTTATCAAGATGTAAACTCTTTGTATCCATTTCAACAAGTTGAACATGATTTTCCAACAGGTCGGCCAACCATTCATGTTTGGGATTTGTCTTATTATCCTTGTGTAAAACATCAAAACAATCAAGATGCCAAATGTGCTTGTGCATTACCATCCAAAGGTGATCGCTTTTTGAAGATTGAAGATTGTCTTGCAAAACCTCAATGGACTGAAGAACAGATTATAAATGATCCAACATTCTTTGGAATCGTTTGTGCTACTTTGATTCCACCTAAAGATATGTATCATCCAGTTTTGGTTGCCTGGAATGAACAAGCTCAAAAATGTGTTGCTAGTTTGCGTGATGAAGATCATATTGAAATTACTACTACTTCTGTTGAATTTGTTACTGCTTTAAAACATGGTTACAAGTTGGTGAAAATTCATCGCTTTGACAAGTATACAAAAACACCTTCTCTTTGGCGTGAAAAAATTTTGGATTTCTATTTGGAAAAAATGGTGAATTCTGGTCCGGCACCGCCAGTGGAAGAAATGGAAGATTTTATTCGTAAATGGGATGAACGTTTTGATATTGGCGATCAAATACGAAAAACCATTCAAGAAGGTCGTTGGGGAAATTTTCCAGCCAGAAAACAAACTGCAAAAATTATGATCAACAGTGCTTGGGGAAAACATGCTCAAAGACCTATTATGCCTGAAGCCGATATTTTTGATTTTGCAACTGATATGAATCGTGTTTATGATTTCTTTCAAAATCTGACTTCAAGAGTGTATACTTTTAAAGATTCGATTGTGCTTAGTGAAAACAAAGTCATGTATCGATTTCAAAAAGATGGTTCGACAGCCAATCCTGATTTGCATGGTGGTTATTTACCTGCAGCTTTATTTGTACCTGCCTATGGACGAATGCAGTTGTGGGAACAATTGCACAAATTGGGTAAAAGAGTTTTAATGTGCGATACTGATAGTATTGTGTACATTAAAGATCCGAATGGTTACAATATTCCTCAAGGTGATATGTTGGGTGAATGGGAAGTTGAAAAAATTGATTCCAAAAACGGAGGAATTAGAACTTTTGTCGGTTTGGGACCGAAGACCTATGGCATAAAGACTTGGAATGGTGTTACTTCTATCAAAGCCAAAGGATTGTCTTTAAATTTAGCTACTAGTGGTGCTGTCAACTTTGACTCTATGGAAGCTATGGCTCAAAAGTTTCTTACAGACGGTTTTGCTCCAAAGATTTCTGTACCTCAACAAACATTTAGTTTTGATCTGCGTCGAGGAATGCGAACCTGGAAAATGCTGAAAGACCTCCAGATCAACAAAAATGACATGAAAGGGTTTTTGGATGAGCACGGTCACCTGTACCCTTTTGGCTTTCACAAATAAAAATGAAAAATCAATCTGTACTTCGAGAGTTTTGCAAAGTTGCACTTGATGTTGAGAGAGAGCGACGATTGTATAAGAACTGTGAATGTTGTACGATCTACAGCAGTAGTCATTTGTATGTGATCAAGACCTTGATCTATGGGATCTACCATGTGTGCTTGGATTGCAAGTTTTTGCTTGAAAAAACACCTGCTGATGGCCTTGTTTGTTTTATTGAAAAGAGTTTTCCAAATAAAAATGAATCTAATTGATATACGTTATGAAGTTGAAAAAGATCTAAACATTCACAAAGTATGTGAAAGTTGTGAAGCTGCTCCAAGTGAATATTTATATATTATCAAAAGTTTATTATTTGGAATCTTTCATGTTTGTGAAGATTGCAAGTCAGGATTGGAATGCTCTGATATGCCTGATACTAAAAGTACATTTGTAAAAAAGTTTCAAACCATTTGTTGGGAGGACTACGCGGAGGCTCCAGCAGATATTCCTCTGCGCTAATATAATAAACCTCGTTTAAGGATTCATTGAATCGAACTTTTGATTCTTTCTTGAAATAAACAACAACTTCGTCAGTGTCTGAGTCCTCCAAGTACATTTTTTGTGCAAAACAGGATTTCATCGAAAAAAGTCGAAAACAGCGCTGATGGTGTGGCTTAGACGTGGCTTAGATCGGCTCAAACCCCCGACAGGCTGTGGTGGCTTTTGAGGGTGTTTGTCCTTATAAACAACGTACATTTTTCCGATTGTTGATCACAAAATGGCTGCAACAATCGAGAAAATGCTACAACAGCAAATTGATTTGATTCAAGAACTTTCAAAAGCGATGAAAGATGTAATTGATGCCTGTGAATTCTTTACTGACGAAAATGAAGATTTGCAAATGCGCTTATATGC
>Ga0105098_10000122_pt1 | contig 23326 bp, 23 predicted proteins | sample PPLLak21cMay2015_FD_79137 | JGI IMG/M metagenome (GOLD analysis project Ga0105098, IMG submission 79137) | Freshwater sediment microbial communities from Prairie Pothole Lake near Jamestown, North Dakota, USA - PPLs Lake P7 Core (1) Depth... | ecosystem: Environmental > Aquatic > Freshwater >... | reverse complement strand
TCGCCCGGGGCACGGCAGCTCTTGGAGCTGCCGCCAACGAAGATCTGATGACGCTTGCATTTCGCAAAGCCGAGCGCGGCGACCGGGTCTTTGTCGACTGGATGAGAAACACCCCACGGTCCACCTCGGTCGTCCCCTGGTCCCTCCGGCCGAAGGCAGGTGCACCCGTCGCCACACCGATCGCGTGGCCCGAGTTGGACGAGATCGAGCCTGACGGGATCGGGCTCATGAATGTCCAGGATCGGTCCCGAAAGCGCCCCTGGTCGAAGCTCCAGCCGATCGATCTAGGCCCCGCCGTCGAGAAGGTGCGCAACGCGCTCGACGATGCAGCCATCGATTTGGAGCCTTTCGACCGATTCCGGTCCTGAGCCGTGCTCCTGGCCGATCTCGTCGATGTCTCTGCCGCAGTCTCCGCGACGAGGGCTCGATCCAAGAAGATCGAGTTGCTCGCAGCGATGCTTCGCCGGCTCGCCCCCGATGAAACGGCGCCGGCCGTCTCATATTTGAGCGGCAGGCCACGACAAGACCGGCTCGGCGTGGGATGGGCGACCGTCTACGCCATCGACGCCGCTGCGGCGGAGGTGGCGTCCCTGGAGATACTCGAAGTCGATACAAATCTGGAGGGCCTGGCGGGCATGTCCGGCCCCGGATCCAAGAAGATGCGGGAGAACCTTCTCGCCGGGATGTTCGGCCGGGCCACGGAGGCCGAGCAGCGGTTCCTGCGCGATCTCATCGTGCGCAACCTCCGGCAGGGAGCACTCGAAGGAGTGATGGCGGAAGCCGTCGCAGTTGCCCTGGGAGTGACGCCTGATCGGGTGCGTCGGGCCGCCATGTTCGAGGGCGATCTGGTCACCGTCGCCTCACGATCCCTGGCAGAGGGTCCCGACGCATTGGGGACATCATCGCTCGATTTGTTCACGCCGGTACAGCCGATGCTTGCCAAGACCGCCGCCACCGCCGGTGATGCGGTGACAGGACTGGGCCGTGCCTTCGTGGAGTGGAAGCTCGACGGCGCGCGCATCCAGGTGCACCGGAGAGGGACCGAGGTGGCGGTGTACACGCGGAATCTGAGAGACATCACCAGCGGAGTCCCCGAAGTGGTTGCCTCGGTGCTCGAGTACCCGGCCTCCTCGTTCATCCTCGACGGTGAGGCATTGCTATTCGGTCCTTCAGGCCCGAAGCAGTTTCAGGACTCGATGAGCAGGTTCGGGGCTGATGCCTCTGATCAGGCGCCGCCCCTGCGCGCCTTCTATTTCGATTGCCTCCATCTCGACGGGGTGGATCTGATCGACCAATCGCTCGTCGAGCGCCGTGGCGCGTTGACCGGCGCGGTACCGGGAGAGTTTCTCGTGGGCTCGGTCCTCACCGATGATCCTGACATAGCGGATCGCTTCTTCGACGATTCGGTGGCCGCCGGTTACGAAGGTGTGGTGGTCAAGGACCCGAACCTGCCCTACGAGGCCGGTCGAAGAGGATCGGGCTGGCTAAAGGTGAAACCGACCCACACGCTCGACCTTCTCGTCCTGGCCGCAGAGTGGGGATCGGGGCGTAGAGAAGGTTGGCTGTCCAATCTCCATCTCGGTGCCGCAGACGGCCAGGGCGGGTACATCATGCTCGGCAAGACATTCAAGGGCCTTACCGACGAGATGCTGACCTGGCAGACCGAGCGATTTCTCGAGATCGAAGATCACCGCACCAGGAACACCGTGTTTCTGAGGCCCGAGATCGTCTATGAGATCGCGTTCGACGGTGTCCAGCGGAGCACGCGCTACCCGGGCGGTGTGGCACTCCGTTTTGCCCGGGTCAAGCGATATCGAGAAGACAAAGGGCCCGGAGACACCGACAACATCGAGACTGTTCGAGGCTTTTCCCGTTAAGCGGGGCCGGTCGGCTTCCACTCGATGGTGTGGAGATCGACCGCGTCCTCGATTCCCTTGAGGTCTGCTGTTCTTGATTCAGACACCGGGTACCGCAGCTCTCCCGCCGACTGGAGAGTGGCACCCGACACCACGATTTCCTCGGCTCCGGCGGCCGATCCGACCCTTGCCGCCAGATGCACCCCCTTCCCCCGGTAGTCGCTTCCATCGAGTGTCGCCTCGTCGGTGTGGAGTCCTATTCGGACTTGTGGAGCAAAGCCATGCTCCCGACGATGTTCGACGAGACGTCGCTGGATCGAGACAGCCGCCTCCACGGCGTCGACGGCTCGGTCGAACGTGACGAAAAATCCGTCCCCGGTGTGGCTGACTTCTGTGCCGTCGTGCTCGGCGAAAGCCGCACGAAGCGCACGGTCATGCCAGGAGAGCAGCGCCTCCCATTTCTCGTCTCCAATCACGCCGACCAGGTCGGTGGAGGTGACGATGTCGGTGAACATGAAAGTCTTGGTGATTCGTGCTCGCTCCTGCGGTGGTCCCTCCAGGTCGGCGAGGATCCTCTTGACCTCTCGAATGTCGAGTCGAGCTCCCAGGCTCTCAAACACCGAGAGTGCGGCGCCGAGTTCCATGCCCGCCACCGCCGGGTCGCCCGTTGCGAGATGGGCCTGGCCGAGCAACAGCCGGGCCCGGGCACTCTCGTACGGGAATCCGGTTTCGCGCCATGAGCGCCAGGCGCGATCCAGCTCGCGGATCGCGGCGGTTGGGTCTCCTTCGTGGAGCAACAACGATCCACGAGCGGTGAGGGCCATCGACTCGAACGCGGGTCGTTGGTACTCCTCGGCAAGTCGCTCCAACTCCTCGGTGGCGACTCGCGCGGTCTCGACGTTATCCCTCACCAGGGCCACCTCGACCTGGGCGGGGAGGAGACGTGACCTGGACAGCAGATCCAACGACGGCCCGTCCCGATACTCATCCAAGGTCGACTGGAGGGCGCGGGCAGCCTCATCGGCCTGACCCCGTGCCAGCATCAGGAGGGCGAGACCCGGCTGGGGTACCACTCCATGCTCGTAAGCCTTGTTGAAGGCGGCATCGGCCTCGGCCAGATCGCCCATGCGAAGTCGGATCTCGCCGATTTCGTACTGCCCATGGCCCACGCCGTCGAGCATGTGATAACGCTCGAGCTCCTTACAAGCCGTGAGCGCTTCCTGCTCCGCCTCGGGCCACTCTCCCCGAAGACGTTTCAACTCAGCGCGATGCACCCGGCACACGCCCGAGTAGCCACCGACCGAGTGTCGGCCCATCCACCGATCCGCCTCTTCGGTCCATTCGCCCGCACGTCGGAAATCCCCCAGGTCACGGCATGCCGCGATGGTGACGCAATAGACGTCACTGGCCGACCTCAGACCGGCATCACCGATCAGCGCCGAGGAAGTCGCTTCGTCGATGAGAACAAGACCGTCCATCCACTCGCCTCTGGCGATCATGGCGTAGCCCTTGAAGGCCAGTGCTTGCGACTCGGCATCACGGCTTCCGGTCCTGCGGGCGATCCCCAGGGCTTCGTCTGCGAGTCGGATGGTTTCCTCGAGGTCGTGCCTGAAATTGAACGCCTCGAGCACGTCGACCACTTTGAGGAAGGCATGGGCCGTCGATTCCGGATGTCCTTCCAGCAACCGCGCCGCCCTGGCTCGCCATCCGCGAGCGACTGAGCCGGCGAGCCTTCGCATCGCCAGGTAACCGAGAAGGAGAGCGACACGGGCGGCGTCCATGGGCTGGTCTGCGGTGGAGTATCCGGTGAAGGCCCGTTCCAGGGCATCGACCGACTCGTCGGGTTGTCCCGACCACCAGGCGGCATCGGCAAGCAGCTCGAGATCGGGTGGCGACAGGGCTTCTTCTCGATCGGCCTGGGTCAAACTCTGCCAAGCCTCTTCCCACGCCTCGTGCCGGGCTGCTGTCCTTCCCGCCTCCAGCGTTAGCACCACACCGAAAGACTACCGAGGAAAATAGGCCCTATACCGACCGGTTCCGGTTGGCCGTGCTACACAGTTAGGGTGATTGCGAGGTCGCGGGAGGGCGATCTGACAACGTTCTCGAGGTCCACCATGTATCGACGTATTGCCGTTTTGCTCGTCCTGGCCGTCATCGCCACGGCTTGCACCGCCGAGGAAGCGGTCGAATCCACTACCACATCGACCACAGAAGCCACCACGTCGACGACTTCGACCACGACGACGGTGCCGCCGACGACCACGACCACCATCCCGCCGTTCAACATCAAGGATGCTCCTCCCCGTCTCGAGAAGGTGATCCAGCAGTTCTATGCCTATGCCAGTGGCGATGCTCCCAACCCACCACGGATGTCACCGCCGATCCTGAATGGGATCAAGCCTGCACCGGTGAAGACGCCCCGCTCGGGGGTCGCCTCTGTCGGTTTGTTCAAGAAAGACCGTGTCGCCACGGTCAAGATGAATGATGACATCTTTCTCCTGGTGCACAACGGTGACGGGTGGCGCATCGTCGGCGGTAAATGGCCCAGCATCTCGGTCCCTGCCCGGTGGGGCCCGAGCCCACGTCTGGTCGCGGTGGTGGGTTCAGACGCCCGGCCAGGGGAGAACATCCTCACGACCCGAACCGACAGCATCCATTTCGTCGGTCTCGACGGCAAGGGCCACGGTGGGATCGTTGGCGTCCCCCGTGACTCCTGGGTCCCCATTGCCGGAGGGGGACGGTCGAAGATCAATGCCGCACTCAGTTGGGCCGGCCCCGAGGGGATGATGGAGACCTTCCGGGACCTGAGCGGTCTCCCCGTCGAGGGATACGTCATGACAGGATTTCTCGGGTTCGAGGAGATGATCAGCTCGGTCCTGGGTGGGTTCGAGCTCGGCGTGCCATATCGCATGAAGGACCAAGCCGCCAAGGCCGACTTGGAGGCGGGCCGACAAATAGTCGATGGCGACCAGGCTCTTGCTTTCTCCCGGGCCCGCAAGACCCTCCCCAACGGCGACTTCGACAGATCGTTCAATCAGGGGCGCGTGATGCTCGATGTCATGAAAAACCTGAAGGGGAGGGGGATCATGGCGATACCGAAACTCCTCGAGTTGTCGGAGCCGTTCATGATGACCGACCTCGGTCCGGCAGAGCTTCTCACCTTCGCCGCTCAGACCGTCGTAGCCAAGCCAGCGGCGGTCCCCAATGTGGTGTTGCCTGGCTCGGCGGGTCTGGCGGGTCAGGCCAGTGTCGTCTTCTTGTCAGATTCGGCATCCGACGTGTTTGCCGACCTCGCCGACGGCCGATTGGGCGGCTGAGCCGAGGTCAGCGGGAGTCGGTGCTCCCTGGCCCGCTGGGTGAATTCTCGAAGAGACGAAGGTCGATCACTTCCTGGTGATCACGGAAATGCTCCCAACAAGGGTCGCAGAAGCGCACACGCCACGTAATGGCACGGCCGGAATGACCTACCACATACTCACCGCGGTCGGCCTCCCCAACGTGCTCACAGTTGGCAGTTAGTTCGCCGACAAGGGCGTCGCCCACCACCGAGGCAACGACGCTTCCCGAGCCTCGCACCAATGTGACCTTGGTATCTACAGCAGCCATCACACATATTGACTCGGCATATAGGTCCAGCGACCCAAGCGACTTCTGAGAACTTTTTCGACAATTTGTTGTGCCCGATGCCCGGTTAGCGTGCTCCGCCCATGGACCGACCCATCCGGCTGATGACGGCCAACCTGCTCAGCGGCAGGGCAGACATCGTCCATCTTGGCGACATCCTGCGCCAGTTTGATCCTGACCTTCTCCTGATTCAGGAACTCGGCGAAAACGCGGCCGACCTCATCGCAGACCGCTTCAACTACCACGATCTTCATCCCGATCTCGAGGCCAAGGGCCGCGGGATCGCCAGCAGGCTGCCTGCAACCTTCCAGGAATTGCCGCTTCCGTGGCGGCCGGGATTATGGGCGCGACTCGACCTCGGACTTCAGGTAGCCAACATCCACGTTCGGAACGCGGTGGCATTTCCGTGGTGGACGTCCGTGAAGTATCGGGGAACGCAGCTGGAATCCTTGTTCGAGTGGGCCGAGGTCAATCTCGATCCATCTGTTCCCTTCGTGCTCGCCGGCGACATGAACGCTTCGCCGGCCTGGCCGGTCTATCGGACCCTCGCCGGGCGATGGGACGATCTCGTCGCTCGCTGGGCTGAGCAGTCGGGCAACAGTCCGATGCCGACCTGGGGGTGGCGACCCGGGTGGCCGAGGATGCTGCGAATCGACCACGTCTTCGGACGAGGGGTCAGCGTCGCCTCGACATCGGTGGCTCCGATACGCGGATCCGATCATGCCGCCGTGGTCGTCGATCTCATCTTCGACTGATCCGGGCCGTCCCAATCGTTTCGCATCTGCGACCTGGAACGACTGGGCCGTCCGACCTATGGCCTACCACCCACCTCGGGCCAGCCTGTCGGACGGGGTTGGCCCTGGAGTGGAGGCTTGTTCAAATATGCGCGTCCTGAGTCGCAAGTTGCGACAGAGTCGTTGTCGTCATCTCAGCACTGTTTCCGTTCACACGTTGGGCTTCGAGCGCCTCGTGTGTGAATCCTGCGGGCACGTCGATGTCCGCGTCCCCGATGCCGGCGAACCAGCCGAGATCGAGGTCGACCGAGCCGCATTCGCTCGACCCTCCGATCTCGAGCAGGACACCTCTTCGGGTCGTCACCGACAGGGCCAATAGCCCTGCCTCAGGCTTGGAGGGCCGCCTCCAGGACGTCCCCCGCATTGTCGGCGATGGTAAAGGCCATCTCGTCCCGGACCTTCTCCGGCACGTCGTCGAGGTCGGCTTCGTTGCGACGAGGCACGATGACTTCCTTGAGACCGGCCCGATGGGCAGCGAGCACTTTCTGCTTGACCCCGCCGATCGGCAACACCTTGCCCTGAAGAGTGATCTCCCCGGTCATCCCGATCGTGTCCCTGACTTTGCGTCCCGTGAGCAGCGACACCAGCGCGGTGAGCATTGCCACGCCAGCCGAGGGCCCATCCTTCGGAATGGCCCCGGCGGGGACGTGGACGTGGTATCGCTTGGTCAACGCAGATGGATCGATCCCGAGCTCGTCGGCGTGTGCCTCGACATACGACAGCGCGATGCGAGCGGACTCTTTCATCACATCGCCGAGCTGCCCGGTCAATGTCAGACCAGGTTCGCCGTCCATGGCGGTGGCCTCGATGAACAACACATCGCCACCGGCGCCAGTGACGGCTAGGCCGGTCGCCACGCCGGGCACATCGGTGCGGTCAGATGCCTCGTCTTTCCAGACCTTGGGCTTGCCCAGGTAATCCCTGACCGAATGCTCGTCGACCACGACATGGTCCGTTCCAGATTCCTTCGCCACCTCGGTGGCGACCTTGCGGGCGAGCTTGCCCAGCTCCCGCTCGAGGTTCCTCACCCCAGCTTCCCGCGTATATCGGTCGACCACCGCGGCCAGGGCGTCTTCGGTGACTTCCAACTCTTCCGGCTCGAGCCCCGTGGCGCGGAGCTGACGGGGGAGGAGATGGTCACGAGCGATCTCCACCTTTTCGGCGTCGGTGTAGCCGTCGATGTTGATCACCTCGGTCCGATCCAAGAGTGGACCGGGGATGGTCTCCAGCACGTTGGCCGTACCGATGAAGAGAACCTGCGACAGGTCGAGATCGACCTCGAGGTAGTGGTCCCGGAAGGTGTGGTTCTGGGCAGGATCGAGCACCTCGAGCAGGGCAGACGACGGGTCCCCCCGCCAGTCGGCGCCAACTTTGTCCATCTCATCGAGCAGGAACACCGGGTTCATCGTCTCGGCTTCGGTGAGGGCACGGGCGATTCGCCCCGGCCGTGCTCCGACATAGGTCCGGCGGTGCCCGCGGATCTCGGCTTCGTCCCTCACCCCACCCAAGGCGACGCGTATGAATTTGCGGCCCAGGGCACGGGCGACCGACTCACCGAGAGAGGTCTTGCCGACGCCGGGAGGGCCGACGAGGAGCAGGATCGTGCCCGTGTTGCGATCGTCGCCATCGATCAGGCCACGCTCGGCACGGAGCTTTCGCACGGCCAGGTGCTCGATGATCCGCTCCTTGACATCGATTAGTCCCGTGTGATCGGCGTCGAGCACGGTCCATGCCTCATCGAGGTCGAGCCGGTCCTCAGAAGAAACGCCCCAAGGCAGTTCGAACATGGTGTCGAGCCAAGTGCGGATCCACGAGTGCTCCGGTGATTGTTCGCTCATTCGCTCCAGGCGGTCGATCTCCCGCTCGATGGATTCGGCCACCTTCTCGGGAAGATCTCGCTCGGCCAGCTTGGCCCGGTATTCAGACGCGACGTCCGCGTCCTCTCCCAACTCCTTGCGTATGGCCTCCATCTGCTGACGGAGGATGTAGTCCTTCTGCCCTTTTTCGATCTGCTCGGCCGCTTCGTCGCGCACCTTGCGCCGAAGCTCGAGGTCGGCCAGTACCTCACGCATCCAGACCAGCAGCTTGCCGAGGCGTTGACGGATGTCGAGGGCCTCGAGCAGCTCGACCTTCTGTTCGAGGGAGAGGTCGGGGGAGTAGACAGCGAGGTCGGCCAGACGCGACGGATTGTCGACGTCGAGGAGGCGCTCGGCTACGCCGGCCATGCCCCTGTTCTCGAGGACGGCGCTGACCACCGCCCTGTATTCGGCCACCAGGGAATCGAGCTCGTCGTCGATGATGTCGACTTCGGGAGAAGACTCGGCGTCGACCCACAGTGCACCGGTCTCATCGACTGAGCCGGCGCCGACGCGCGCTCGAGAGGCACCGGATACGACGATGTTGCCTTCGTTGTCAGCCTCCTGGATGTCGGCAATGGTCCCGACCGCGGCATATCGACCTTCAAGCCGGGGGACCAGGAGGAGGCGGCCTTCAGCCTTGGATGCAGCGGCGATGGCGGTCCGTCCCTCTTCGGTCTCGATCCGAATGGTCACAACCATGTGGGGGAAGACCACACCGTTGTGAAGGGGGAGGACGGGGAGAGTCAGTTGTGCGGTCTCGGGCATGGGAGCGGTTGTCCTTTGAGTCTCGACTGGAGACCGGTGCAACACGCATCCCCGGTTTCCTATTCCACGATCTGAGTCGACCTTGCTCAGGTTTGATCAGCCCGGAGAGGTAAGACCATGGTCAGCGACGGCGGTTTGCTCCGATCAGAGCCCGGTCGTGTCGGAGTCGACCGCACCACGTTGGCCGTGGTCCAGGGTCGATAGTGCCCGCATCTCGTCATCGCTGAGCGAGAAGTCGAATACGTCGAGGTTGGGTGCGAGGCGCTCGCGTCGGGCGGTCTTCGGTATCGGGATCAACCCGAGCTCGACGTGCCATCGAAGCACGACCTGTGCCGGCGTTCTGTCTCGGACACGTGCCATCTCGGCGATCACCGGATCTCCGAGCAAGCCCCCACCCTTCCCGATCGGGGCCCACGACTCGGTGACGATGCCATGTTGGCTGTGGTACTCCCGTTCTTCCTCCCGCGACACCCAGGGATTGAGCTGGATCTGATTGACGTGGGGGGCCAATCCCGTCTCGTCGATGAGTCGCTGCAGGTGGGAAGGCTTGAAGTTGGAGACTCCGATCGCCCTGACGCGTTCCTGCTTCAACAGCTCGATCATCCCTCGCCACGCGTCGACGAACCTCCCCAGACTCGGATTCGGCCAGTGGATCAGGAACAGGTCGAGATAGTCGAGCCCGAGACGTTTGCAACTGACTGCAAAGGCTTCTTGAGCTTCCTGGTAACCGTGCCACCGCTGGCTGAGCTTCGTCGTGACGAACAACTCGCCACGCTCGACCCCGCTCGCACGTATTCCCCGGCCCACTCCCTCCTCGTTGCGATACATCTCGGCGGTGTCGATGAGCCGGTATCCGGCATCGACGGCAGCGGCCACCATCCCCTCGGCATCCCGATCGGGGATCGGCCAGGTCCCGTATCCGATCACGGGCATCGAAACACCGTTGAAAAGTTCGACCTGCCCCTCGGCGCTCATCAACGAACCGCACCCCTTTCCGCCTCGTATAGGTGTTGCCCCCACTCAGGAGGAGGAGTTCGGTGATTCTCCCAGCAATGAGCCCGCGAACCCAACAGGGCCGGGACTCGTAATGCACCGACAAGCAAGAAGGAGTGTCCGTGAAGCGTGTTCTCGTCCTGGGATTGGTTTTGGCCTCGTTGCTGGCGGCGTGTAGCGGGGAGAGCACCGACACCACCGGACCCGAGGGAGGAGCGGAGCAGAGGGTCGAGATCGCCGATCTCGCATTCGACCCGGACACCTTGACCGTAGCTGTCGGCACCACGGTCACCTGGGTGAGTGCGGACCCGAGCCTTCCCCACACCTCGACCTCGGACGACGATCTCTGGTCGTCGGAGACACTGAACGAGGGCGACGAGTTCCCGTTCACCTTCGAGGAGGCGGGAACGTTCGCCTACTTCTGCGAGGTACACCCCGAGATGACGGGGACGATCGTCGTCGAGTGAGCCGGGGAATCCGCCGGCCTATCCTCCGGCAATGGATTGGAAGATAGAGCTGGTCGGGATCCCCGTCTCCGATGTGGAGCGAGCCAAGGCCTTCTACACCGAGCAGGTCGGGTTCGTGCTTGACCACGACCACCAAGTCAGCAATGACCTCCGCTTCATCCAACTGACCCCACCGGGATCAGCGTGCTCGATCACCATTGGCGTCGGCGTGATAGATACGCCTCCCGGGTCGGTTCAGGGGGTACAGATGGTGGTTTCCGATGTGCAGGCAGCGCACGATGAGCTCGCCAACAGGGGAGTCGAGGTGAGTGACGTGCAGCATTTCGATTGGGGAGACTTCATTTTCTTCAGTGACCCCGACGGCAACGGCTGGGCAGTGCAGCAGCTGCCCTCGTACGACTGAATCGCGGGAGGTCGGTCGGCCGGGCTGTCGGTGACGACGGCACTTCCTACGAGGGCAGTATTCGGGTCATGACCGCCGGCTTGGCCGAGGAACTCTCCACGTTGGCGCTTCGCACTGGCGCAGCCGGCTTTGGTGTGGCCGGGGTGGAGGTTTTTGCTCGGGAGAGGGCGGCACTCCGGGTTTCGCATGAGGCGGGCCGTTCCGGACCGCTTCGCTTCACCTACGACGACCCGGATCTTGCCACCGACGTCTCGCAATCGTTCCCGTGGGCGGAATCGCTGATCGTGGTGAGCTATGACTACCTGCCGCAGGCCGACACGCCGTCACAGGAGGGGGCGGTGGTAGGTCGATTCGCCACCACCAACCAATACGACGGCGTCCGCCGCATCACGGGGGTGATCGCCGAGTGCCTCCAAGCCCGGGGGTACCGGGCGGAGACCTTGAGTGACGACAACCGACTCGTCGACAGGGCCGCTGCAGTTCGCGCCGGTGTGGGTTGGCTGGGGAAGAGCACGATGGTGTTGGCGCCGGGGCACGGGCCTTGGATGCTGCTCGGGACCGTGGTCACCGACGCCTCGATCCCTGCAAGCAGCCCTATGCAGCGGGACTGTGGGACTTGTTCGGCCTGCATCCCGGCCTGTCCCACTGGTGCGCTGGGGCAGCGTGGCCTTGACGCGCGCCGCTGTCTATCGACCTGGCTGCAGACCCCGGGTTCGGTGCCGCAGTGGATCCGACCACTCATGGGAAGGAGGGTCTACGGGTGCGACGATTGCCTGACCGCCTGCCCGCCGGGCGGCCCGGCCCTTGCCAAGGCCGGCGAGAGACCTGGACAGCTTCCGTTCTCCGAATCACTCGAGCTGTCCGACGATGCCCTGCTCGATCGATTCAACTGGTGGTATGTGCCGCGACGGCAGGGACGATTCATCCGCCGCAACCTTCTGGTCGCCGCCGGCAATTCCCGGGAGCCGGCGGCGCGGGAGGCGGTCGAAGCTCATTTCCGCCACCCCTCGTCGATGATCCGGGGTCATGCTTACTGGGCGATGGCCCGGGGATTCGACGGGCGGCGCCTATTGCGGAAAGCCCTGGATTCCGAGACGGTGCCAGAGGCCCGTGACGAGCTCTTGCTCGCTCTGCTCATGACCGAGCATCCCGATGCGCATGCCGCCGTGCTGGAGGCTGACGAATGGGCTCGCAGCGACGAGTCAACTCGGGCTCTGGCCCTTGTCGGGCCGCATGCCTCAGGCGATGGTCGGGGCGACCCCGTGCTCGTGTTCGTCGGCCGCGATGGCAGGGGGATCGGAACGATCGAAGCGCCGATGGTCCGGGTCTACGACCCGGACCGGGTCCTCGAAGAACATCGCCGAACGGTGTTGGCATCAGGCCCATCGGCGTGATCCCAAGCAATGGCGTCACGACTGATCGGTCGTATCGGTCTCGACGGGGATGACCGTCACATCTCCCGACGGTGGTGTTGGCTCAGCCTCGACGATGATGGGCTCATCGGTTACGACGTCGTCCGCGACTGAAGGCTTGGGGGTCTCTTCCTCAGTTTCCTGATCGGCGGCCGCCCAGCGCTCCTTGGCGGCGGCGATGCCCTGGTCGATCACCTCGCCCAACTCCGTAGCTGCCTGCTTGGCCGACTCCAGGGCGCTCATGCGGCTTTCGCGGGTGGCGTCCCACGCAGTTCGCAAGGCGTCACCGGTCCGGTCCAGCGCTTCCTGTACCTCGGCAAACCAGCGCTGCTGTTTGCTCTCACCGGCTTCGGTCGTGTTGTCGCCTTGGTCGGTCATCGCGTCCTCCTTCGTCATCCGTCGGCCCATTCTGGTCAAGATGCGAAGTTGATGCACTCCCGCGTCCTCGGTGGGGTGGATATCGTCGCCCGGTGGACGGCTACACCGCCCGGCCGGTTTCTGTGTCGGCGCACATCCCGGCTGCTCCGGACGAGGTATTCGAATTGGTCTCGGACACGCGCAACGATCCGTTGTGGTGTGAGAACGTGGAGACCGTGGACTTGATCGAGGGAAATCAGGTCGAGGTGGGCACCAGGTTCCGGTTTCACCAGCATCTCGATCGTCCCGGGGCGGATCGAGTGCAGTTCGACGTCGAAGTCGAGGTCATCGAGATGGGGGAGCGTTCGATCACTTGGTTGGCCAAGGATCGGTTTCAAACGAGGGAGATCAGTCTGACCGTTCAACCCGACGGAAAAGGATCTCGCATCACCCAGGTGACTAGGGCCACATTCCTCCGTCCACCGGGCACCGCGAAGTGGCTCTACCCGTTGCTGGCTCGCCGCATCTTCGGCAAGCAGTTTCGGGATCTGCGCGCCTACTTCGAGCGTGTCAATCCCGCGGGCTGACGGTCCCCGACCCGCTCACGTCGGGGTCCACACTTGGCTGCCCGAGATACTCGACGTCGCCCGAACCGGAGACCGACACCTCGAGGTCGTCGGTGACGTTGACAACCGCGTTACCCGAACCGGAGACATCGACCTGTCCTTCGGGCGCGGTCAATGACTCTCCGTCGAACTCCCCGGAGCCACTGATGGACACCGACAGAAGACCGCTGAGCGTTCCCTCGACGACGACGTCTCCAGAGCCGCTGATGTCGACCCGGAAATCGGTGCTATCGATGGCTTCGGCCTCGACGACTCCGCTGCCGCTGATGACCAGCCCATCGAGGGAATCCGCCGTGATCGTGTAGACGATTTCGGCAGTTGGCGAGATGCTCCCACTGGTGTCCAGCCGGAGGCGTCCGTTCCTGACTCGAGTCTCGAGCAACGGCATGATGTTGTCCTCCGCCTCGATTGTGAGCGACTCGGTCCCGGTGACGTCCACGACGACCCTCCCGGTGCCGCCGAGGACGATCTCGTTGAAGCCACTGACCTCTCTCGACTCGGTGATGACATTCCCGGACCCCTCGACCCCCGGCCTGATGCACGACGCGCAAAGTAGCCCAGCGATGAGCATCGTCAATGTCGCGCGTATACGAGTCGACACCCTGCCAACCCTAAGCCGAAGATTCGATCGGCCCAGGGCGATAACGTCCCACTATGGAAGATCGCCCGTCGAGCGAGGTGCACGAGTCACTCCCTGAGAGGCTGCTTCGTGAGGCGATCGAAGCCGGAGAGTTCGACGAGCTTCCCGGTGTCGGCAAGCCTTTGCCCGGAGCCGGTGTGCCGGACGACGACCTGTGGTGGGTCCGCGATTGGTTGAAGCGGAACCGGGCCCAGTCAGATCGAGGATGATGGAACTCGGGATAACCACTTTCGCCGAGACATATCCCGACCCGAAGACCGGGGAGAAGATCGGTCACGGCCAGCGTCTCCGCCATGTACTGGAAGAGATCGTTCTCGCCGACCAGGTCGGGCTCGACGTCTATGGCGTGGGGGAGCACCATCGCCCTGACTTTGCCTCCTCCTCGCCTGCGGTTGTGCTGGCGGCCGCTGCCGGGATGACCAGCAAGATCCGCCTCACCCCGGCCGTGGTCATCCTCTCTTCAGATGACCCGGTTCGGGTCTTCCAGGATTACGCCACACTCGACCTGGTGTCGGACGGCCGGGCAGAACTGCTGGTCGGAAGGGGATCCTTCATCGAGTCTTTCCCGCTCTTCGGCTACTCACTCTCCGACTACGACGAGCTGTTTTCCGAGAAGCTCGACCTCCTGCTGGCGATCCGCGATCACGAGCGGATCACATGGACTGGCCGATTTCGCTCGTCACTCCAGGAGCAGGCCATCTACCCCCGGCCCCAACAGGACCCCTTTCCCATCTGGGTCGGGGTTGGAGGCAGCCCGGAGTCGATCGTACGGGCGGCCACCCGCGGACTTCCGGTCGCCCTCGCCATCATCGGGGGCAACCCGGACCGTTTCGCTTTCTTCGCCGACCTCCATCGCAAGACCCTGGTCGAATCCGGGCACGATCCCGCCCTCGCCCCACTAGCCGTTCATGCCCATGGCTATGTCGCCGACGGGAATGAACAGGCGGGAGACGAGTACTACAACGCCTACGCGGTCGCCATGACCCAGCTGGGAAGGGAGCGGGGGTGGGGGCCCATGACGCGCCCTCAGTTCGAGATGATGCGCTCCCCGGAAGGATCGTTGGTGCTCGGAGACGTGGAGACGGTGGCGGCAAAGATCATCCGGATGAGGGAGGTCCTCGGGATCGACCGGTTCATGCTCCACATCAGCGTCGGCACTTTGCCCCACGAGCAGGTGCTCCACGCTATCGAGCTCTTGGGCACGAAGGTGGCCCCGTTGGTGAAGGCGTCGTAGCCGTCAGCTCTCGGTGACTGCCAAAGAGTCGAGGATCAGCTCGGCGTAGTAGGCGGGCCAGTGCTGTTCCGGATCCTCCGCCCGATACCTCTCATCGGCCTCCTGAAGCCACGCCGTGATCTCCTCGACCGTGGGCTCGAAGCCGACGAAGGAGCCCATTTCGGGCTGAAGCCGGGTGGCGTACCACTCAGCCCATCGAGGACTCGGGTCGCTCCCGTGGGACTCGTGGTGTGCCCTCGCAGTCTGGGCTAGGAGATGCCTCAATTGTGTCACTTGATCCTGGTCTGCCATGACCTGGAGGTTAGAAGTCGCCCGTTGATAGCCCTTATCCAAGGGGTCGCGAAGAAGAGGGCTAGGTCGCGAAAATTCATCTGCGGTTCAAGTTGCTCCACGGAGAAGGGCAGACCTATGGTGGCGGAGCCGACTTGGAGGCAACTCCAGATCGGAGTCGAAGTGACCGAGAGGTGACTTTGAGACCTCGCTGGGAGACCAGTCCTTCGGGGCTGGAGTGCCAGCAAGGTCGGGAACCCCGAGAGGGTGAGGGCTTCGGCCAGCACTCCCTCGGGGTTTTTCGCGTCACTCCAGGCGGCGGTATTTTTGTGAAACCCGTGCGACCTCCCACTCGTTTAGCAGTGGATGGGCTACGTCGTCCAAGTTGACGGTGGACCGATCACGACGGTGACTGAGTTCACCACCGACCCCTGAGCGGTGATCAGCCTTCGAGACGCGCCGCGAGCCCGGCAATGATGATCTCGAGCCCGAATGCGAATTCGGTCTCGAAGTTGCAGCCAGCGAGGTAGGGGGCGAGCGCGGCCACGTTGGGGAACACCGAGAGGTCGGGAAAATTCGATTCCCACCCTTCCTTGTCTTCACCACCCGACATCTGCTGAAACGCATACCCCATGGTGTGACTGGCCAACATCTGCCAGGCGTGGTGCGCGTCCTCTTCCGAAAAGCCGGCGGCGCGGAAAAGACCGAGGACGCGATCCATGAAGCGGAGAGAGGACGGCCCATAGATTCCCCGCTGCATCAACAGATTGACCATCCACGGATGCTCGACGAACTGGTCGAGGGCGGCCAGGGCCGTCTCACGGATCGCGATGCGCCAATCGGAGTCGGTGGCGGGAAGAGGTATGGCACGAAACACGTGGTCGATCATGCCGTCGAGGATTTCGTCCTTCTTCTCGACGTGGTTGTAGAGCGACATCGCCTCCACCCCGAGTTCGGCGCCGAGCTTTCTCATGGAGAGCTCTTCGACCCCGCCGCTGTCGGCCAGGATGACGGCAGCATCGATGATCCGGTCCCGGGTCAGGGGAGTCCTTGTCGTGGTGCTCGTCATCTGGTCGTGGGCTCCATTGCTGGTTTGACGGGCTTACGCCGTATGCTTACAGTGTAATCGAGATTTCCCCGGTATGCCACGAGGAGCGGAGCAAATGTCATTCACCCAAACGCTGGCGCGAGGCAGCGGCCGCCGACCCTGGAGGACGGTGATCATCTGGGTCCTGGCGCTGGTGGCGGCAGTGGCACTCACCTCTCAACTGTTGGGTGATGCGCTCACCAGCTCCATCACCTTCACCGACGAGCCGGAATCGATAACTGCGTCGAACCTGATCGAGGAAGTCAGGGGAGAGCCAACAGACACCGAATTCGTGGTGGTGACCTCAGAAGGGATCGACATCTCCGATCCTGCGTATGCCGCCTACGTAACCGAGATCGAATCCACCCTCCTCGGTTTGGGACCCGATGTGGTGACGAGCGTCGGCACGTATCTATCCGAGACTGGACCAGTCTCGGAATCCGGCCTCTCGGCCCTCCTTCCCGTGGTGGTCGCCGGTGACGGGGTAGACGAAACCGGTGTGAATGCGGAGGTGGTGCGGGACACGCTGGCGGACGTCCCGGCGCCGGATGGCTTTCAGGCACTGATGGCAGGCCCGGCGACATTGAACAGCGATTTCAACACGATCGCCGAGGAGGACCTCCGAACTGGCGAGACCATCGGCATCGCGGTTGCCCTCGTCGTCCTGGTGCTGGTGTTCGGCTCGGTTGTGTCCGGAGTGATCCCGGTGATCCTCGGCGTGGTGGCGATCGGAATCGCCATGGGCCTGGCCGCGCTGCTGGGGCTGTTCATGGACCTGAGCTTCTTCATCACCAACATGATCACGATGATCGGTCTCGCTGTCGGGATCGACTATTCGCTGTTCATCGTCTCCCGCTATCGGGAGGAGCGTCTCCATGGTTTCGACAAGCTCGACGCCATCTCGCGCGCCGGTGCCACAGCTACGAGAGCGGTCTTCTTCTCGGGACTGACCGTGGTCCTGGCGCTGGTCGGTCTGCTGATCCTTCCCAACACCCTCTTCCGGGCACTCGGTCTCGGGGCCATTCTCGTGGTCCTGGTGGCCGTGCTCGCCTCGATGACACTCCTCCCCGCCGTACTGTCGCTGCTCGGCGACCGGATCGAGTCGCTGCGGGTTCGACGCCGTCGGACCTTGGACGAGCAAGGTCGGATGTGGGATCGGATCACGAAGACCGTCATGGGCCGGCCCGTCCTCAGCATCGTCTTTGCGGGAGGCATCCTCCTCCTCGCGGCCTCCAGCCTGTTCTCTATCAACAAGGGCCTCTCCGGTGTGTCGACTCTCCCCGACGAGATGGAGTCCAAGCAGGCGTTCGAGATCCTGGCAACCGAGTTCGCCGGTGGCTTCACGTCACCGATCGAGGTCGTGGTGACGGGCTCGGACATCCCCGACACCATGGCCAACCTCGAGTCCGACTTAGCCGCCGACGGGGGATTCGGACCGGCCATCATCGACCCGTTGTCGACAGACGACGTGGCCATCCTGTCGGTGCAGACCCTTGGCGACGTCAATTCGATCGAGTCGCAGGAGGCGCTGCGGCATTTGCGTGCGGACATCGTCCCTGGAGCGGTCGTAGGCGAGACGGAGGTCTTCGTTGGCGGCGAGACCGCGATCACGGTGGACTTCCTCGATCAGGTCGACGATTACACCCCGATCGTGTTCACCGTTGTGCTCGGGCTCAGTTTCATACTGCTGATGCTCGCCTTCCGCTCGTTGGTCATCCCCGCGAAAGCGATTGCGATGAATCTGCTGTCCGTGGGTGCCGCCTATGGCTTGGTGGTGGCGACGTTCCAGGCCGACGTCGGTCCGGCTTGGATCAAAGAGTTCGCCGGCTTTCTCGGTTTCGAACAGGTCGAGACCATCGAGGCCTGGCTGCCACTTTTCCTGTTCTCGATTCTCTTCGGCCTCTCGATGGACTACCACGTGTTCTTGCTCTCGAGGATCAAGGAGCGATTCGACCAGACCGGGGACAACACCGAATCGGTGGCCTACGGTCTCCGCACCACCGGTGCGCTCATCACAGGAGCGGCCATCATCATGGTGGCGGTGTTTGCCGGTTTCGCGGCAGGGCGCTTGGTGATGTTCCAGCAGTTGGGCTTCGGTTTGGCCATCGCAGTGCTGCTCGATGCCACCATCGTGCGCTCGGTCCTGGTGCCGGCATCGATGAAACTGCTGGGCAATCGGAACTGGTACTTCCCGACCTGGCTCGAGTGGATCCCGAATATCAGCATCGAGGGTCACATCGACGAGGTCGTGCCCCAGGCAAACCCGGTCGAGCCCGCGCCGGCATGAGCGCGCACTCATGGATGTGTCGACAACTCCCGACCCGCTGAGCACCGAGCAGGTGCGTCGTCGTTATGACGACATGGCCGGCAATTGGCGATTGCTCGGGATCAGCGACTCCTTGCTCCTCATCAACCGCCTCCGGCGCAAGCATTTCTCGGGGGCAGGCGGCGACGTCCTCGATGTGGGCTGCGGGACCGGGGAGAACTTCGAATACGTGAAGAAGGCCTCCACGCTCACGGCTCTCGATATCTCTTCGGAGATGATCGAAGAGGCGCGGCGCCGCCGACGCCAGTTGGGGGCCGACATTCGGCTCTTGGTAGGCGACGCCCAGGAATTGCCTTTCCCGGGGGCAAGGTTCGACACCGTGATCTCGGCGTTCTCCTCATGCACTTTCCCCAATTACCCCGAGGCCTTCCGCGAAATGGTGCGGGTGACCAGGCCCGGCGGCAGGGTCCTCCTCGTGGAGCACGGCCGGTCGTCGGTTGGTTGGATCGCCCGGCGTCAGGATCGGAACATCGAACGTGTCTACGAACGGTCGGCGTGTCGCAACAACCGTGACGTCTACGCAGACCTGGCCGAGGCGGGCCTCGAGCCGACCTCACACGTCGTGAGCCATCTCGGCATGATGAACCGGATCACCCTCGAGGTTTCTGCGTCCTAAGTAGAGCCCAAACGACGGTATCGGCTCCGAAAATGGACCATCGGATCCTCGAGAGCGGAGACCTCAACCTGTTCGATCACGCCGACTACCAGACCCGACCAGCCGACCTCCTCCCGGGACTCGAAACGGCAGTAGGCGCGATCGGGGAGGTCCGTAAGAGCAGGTCCCCATTGGGTCTCGGTTATCGGAAGTCCGGCGAATATCCCCCCCGGTGAGGGAGAAAGCCCGGCGAATACGTCGACCACCTGACGGTCTTCATACCGACAGATGTGGATTACGAAACGTCCGCTATCAGCGGCGACCTCCCACAGGTCGGTGGTGGGACCGACTACGAGATGCACCTCAGCAGGCTCGCCGTGAACCACGAGCAAGGAAGAGACGGTGAGACCGGCGCGATCTACTCCGGTCCCGGCGGTCACGATCGTCACCCCGGCCGCGAGGCGGCCCCGAAACCGGCGCGCCTGCTCCCGGTCTGCCGGATCAGACTGGAACGGGTGCCCCGAATGGATCATCCAGGCACCCTAGGGAAATATGTCACACCTCCCGGCGATGATCTATCTCATGAACTCGCAGACAATTGCACTCGTCATCGCCATCACCTCTTCAGTAGCGGTAATCGGCCTCATGGCCCTGCTCCTGGTAGCCAGCAGGCGGCGTTCGCATCCTGAGAGTGTCGGCCCTGATCTTGGGACGCGCTTCGAGGAGCTTCAGATCGCCCTCGCCAACCGAGAGGGGACACTGAGCGCCCATGTGGCCCAGATCGACTCCAGGCTCGCCGTCCTTCAGGAATCGGTCACAGGACGTGAGGCCTCCCTCGACGAGCAGGTGAAAGGGATCGGCAGCCAGATGAAGGGCATCACCGCCTTGTTCACCAACGATCGAGCCCGCGGTGGATGGGCCGAGATCGGGATGAAGCGGATCTTCGAACACGGTGGGTTGGTCGAGGGACGCGACTTCAGCTGTCAGGTGAGCCAGGGCGACCTCCGGCCCGACGCGGTGGTCCATCTCCCGGGTGGTCGGAACATCGTCATCGACGCCAAGTTCCCCACCGCCCGGTTCATGGATGCGCTGGCCGAGGAGGATCCTGACCGTAGGGGCCGGCTGATGGCGGAGCAGGGGAAGGACCTGGAGCGCGTTGGGAAGGGTCTGGCCGCGAAGGGATACAGCGACCTGGCCTCGGGCGGCTACGTCGTGATGTACCTGCCTTCCCAGGCGGTCTACGAGGCGGCTGCCGAGGCTCATCCCGACCTCATCGACCGGCTGATGGCGAGCCGGGTGATCGTCGCCGGGCCTAGTGCGCTGTACGCCCTTTTGCTGAACGTCGGGTCACTTCTCACCGAGTTCCGGGCCCTGCAGCAGGCCGACCAGATCCTCGATGAAGCCCGCGAGCTGCGGCGCCGCATGAGCGGGTTCGTCGACCATCTCCAGCGCGTCGGAACCGGGCTGACCGGGACGGTTCGGGCATTCAACGCGGCAGTCGGCTCGTGGGAGAGCCGTCTGTCACCGCAGCTCGATCGGATGAGCGAGCACAGCGGTGGGGGAGAGATCGTCGGTCCGACTCCGATCGAGGAGGCGGTCCGCGAGGTGCAGGAATCGGGTCTGCGAGTGGCCGGCTAGCCGGTCCTGACCGAGGGTCCTTGGAGACTGTCGAAGAATCGGGAACCATATCCCTCGCCGGCGAGTCTGAAGTTTGTCGACGGCGGGGCGTGGGTAACGATTCTGCGATGCGGGAGTGCTAGATGAGCAGCGACAACATTCATCAGATCTCGACCGAGAGAGAACGTCAGTCCGATCTCGAGTTCGCCAGGAAGGCGGTCGAATATCTCGGGAAAAAGGGTCTCGGTCCCGAGGAGGTCATCGACTACTTGGTGGAGGAATTCAACCTCGACCGCGACACCGCCCGGGCCTTGGCGGCAAGAGCCGCCTGAACCGAGGTTCGGGGAAGCTCAGTCTCGTGTGACCTGCGCGCTGAGTCGTGCGGGCGCCACTGTGACATAGGCGTCGACGACGATCTCCTCCAACGCCTCCCAATCGACTTCGACGTCGAGGTAGCACCCCACCCATCCCCGTCCCCCGACGTAGGGCGGAACGAAATAACGATCCGGGTCAGTGGAGGTCAGGACGTGTTGCGCCCCCTCGGGAGCAGAGCACCAGAAGGCGACGCGGTCGTCGTGATGGTGGTCGGCGTAGGTCACGAACTGCCGCTTTCCTCGGATGAACCATGCAGGCTCACCGTGGCTGAACCGCTCCTCGACCTCGGGCAGGGACATGCAGAGACGGCGAAGCCGTGACAGATGCTCTGCGGTCACGCCCATGCGACTCTCCACTCGACTTTCCGGTGACATCGTATTTGCCGGGATTCAGTCGAACGCTTGCCGCTTCTTCGCTACCTTCCGATTTCAGCCGTCGGGAAGGAGAAAGGCATGAGCGAGCATCCCAGTACCGCCCTCGACGCACAGGCCATCATCGATTTCTTCGCCCGCTACGGCTGACCTGGTGGGGAAGGTGCTGAAAGTCCGACTGATCGCACTGGCCCTAGTCACCGCCTGTTCCGGATCGAGCGGAGGAGAGGCAGGGATCACCACGTCGGCAGTTACGACAACAGATCCGACTGTGACCACGACGACGACCCACCAGACGACGATCGCAACGCCGGCGACGACGACCGTAACGACGGCTGGGCCATCTCCAACCACCACCGCACGACCCGACGGGCCATCGGGATCCGGCTGCACACCAGGCGACGCAGTCGTCCTTCCCGAAGGGGAGTGGTACGGGTTGGTCGTGAGTGCCTCCCCGAGCGGGATCGAGTTCGACCTGGCCTGTTGGTTCACGGGTGAGGCTGCCGTATTGGCTGCCGCCGAGGATGGCGCCGAGCCTCCGCCGAACAACTACTACGTGCGCAACGAGAATCCCCAGATCCGGTCGCTTTCGGTCTCCGCCGAGACCGATGTCACCTGGTACCCCACCGGTGACCCGGCATCGGAAGTCACGGCGACATTCGCGGAATGGGTCGAAGGCGTGAACTCGAGGGGTCTCTTGTTTGGGGTTTGGCTCGAGGTCATCGACGGTGAGGTGTTCCGCCTTCGGGAGCAATGGGTCCCTTGACGTCTCGCTACCGCTTCTTGCCCAGGTGCCCCCAACGCTCGAGATCCTCCATGGTGTCGAGGATGGTCTGATCGACATCCCGGAAGTCCAACCCCAACTCCTTTCGGGCCTTGGAGTTGTCGAACCGCATTTCCCCACTGAGATGGTTCCTCATGTAGTCCCGGGTCCCCGGTGCCTGGAAGCTGGCGGCAACGCGTGTGAGAGCAACACCTACCGAGTTGTCGAGACCGATCGTCGGCAGTTTGTAGCGATCACCCCAGCCTTCCGAACGAAGAAGGGCGACGACCTGACGGACAGACCTGGTCTCGGCAGCGACGATGTACCTCCCGGCGGCGGCCGGGTTCTCCATTGCAAGGATGTGGGCCCGGGCCACGTCCCGCACATCCACCAATGCCCATTCCAGGGCTATTACCGCCGGGATGCGCCCGTTGGTCAAGCCGATCAAGGAAGTGTGACTGGTGTTGATCCCCGGAACCAGGGAAGGGCCGATGACGAAGAACGGGTTGATGACCACCAGGTCGAATCGGGGTTCGCCGGCCTCCACGAACTGCCAGGCCGCCTGCTCTGCCAGTGTCTTCGAGTAGTAGTAGGGATTTCGGGTCAGCGAGGAACGAGTGTTCCAATCGCTCTCCGTATTGAGATGGCCGTCTGCGTGGTCGGTTATGGCCGCCACCGACGAGGTGAGGATCACCCTTTTCATCGAACCGGCCTCCCGACATGACTCGAGCACGGAGATCGTCCCGCGTACTGCCGGATCGACCAGGTCACGTTGCGGGTCGGCGACGTCGATCGCGTACGGCGATGCCGTGTGGATCACGTACTCGCAATCTCGAACCGCGTCGCCGAAGGCACCCTGGGTGAGGAGATCGGCGGCGGTCAATTCGAGCCG
>Ga0105098_10000121_pt1 | contig 23349 bp, 4 predicted proteins | sample PPLLak21cMay2015_FD_79137 | JGI IMG/M metagenome (GOLD analysis project Ga0105098, IMG submission 79137) | Freshwater sediment microbial communities from Prairie Pothole Lake near Jamestown, North Dakota, USA - PPLs Lake P7 Core (1) Depth... | ecosystem: Environmental > Aquatic > Freshwater >... | reverse complement strand
CGCCAGCGATGCCCTGGGGTCATACGATGGGCAACAACGTTCAGTTGTACGCTGACCTGGTAGTCCTGCCCCGGTTCCAGTGGCTCGGGATATTCATGACTGTTGCGATGGGTAAGATTGAGCAGGCCCCAACTGACGAGGCGCGAGGCGCCGTCCGGAGCGACGGCACACAACCGCACGGCCAGCAAGGCATTCGGCTGATCCACCGATAATTTGAGATCAACATGGGGAAAACCTAAGATTTCCACAGGTTCAGTTAAAGGAGCAGATGTAAAACAGAGGGAGAGACCATCATCCGTGCGCTGATCGACCGGCAAACCGAATTTGTTTCCGTATGGACACCAGACCCCGGCCGTCGCGCCGTTGAACTGTGCCCCCACCAACGTTAGTTTGTCTTCGGATTCTGAGGTTTTGACTAAACTGCCATCGCTGAAGAACAAAACATCCGGTACGGCTTGGGCAGGCGGCCAGTTCGTCTCCGCCACCCAACGACCGGGCCACTCCGCCTCAAATGGCCGCGGCGGAAGGGCTTCCGGCATCCAGACCCGCAGCATCGGCTCATCCATGATTCCTGTGTTGACGCCCTTCAGCCAGTGATCCCACCAGCGCAGGCTCTCCTGCAGAAAGCCAATCGCCGGATGAGGCACCGCGGTGTGCGGATACGAATGCGACCAGGGACCGATCAATCCTTTACGCGGCACCGACAGGTGCTCGAGCAGGCGGGGCACCGAATTTGTGTACGGGTCCGTCCAGCCGCCGACCGCATAGACCGGGCAATCGATCGCCCCATAATTCTCGTCTACCGAACCCTGTTTCCAAAAATCATCTCTTTGCTGGTGACTCAGCCAGCTCTCGATGAAAGGAGACGTGTTTTCCAAACGGTTGAACCACATCTCTCGCCAGCGGTCACCGACAACTTCGGGATCGGGCGGAAGACCATTGTAGGCGAACATGATCGATGCCCAGTTCAACATATCCGAGCCGAGTACACATCCACCCATGTAATGACAATCGTCGGTATAGCGGTCGTCGGTAGAGCAAACTGTAATAATGGCTTTCAGGGCGGGAGGGCGATGAGCCGCGATCTGCAGGCTATTGAAGCCGCCCCATGAAATTCCCATCATGCCCACGCTGCCCGTACACCAGGGTTGGCGGGCGATCCAGGCAATGACCTCCAGGCCATCCTGTTGCTCCTGCGGCAGATATTCATCAAACAGCAACCCGTCAGAATCTCCGCTGCCGCGCATATCGACGCGCACGGAATCATATCCATGCCCGGCAAAATACTCGTGAATGACCCGGTCCCTTATGGCAGTCCCATCATTCTTGCGATAGGGAAGATATTCCAAAATGGCGGGAACAGGATTTTGTTCCGCATCCACGGGCATCCAGATTCGTGCCGCAAGCCGCACGCCATCCGATAGAGTAATCCAGGTGTTCTCAATCAGTTTTACGGTACCAGGCAATGTAACAACGGTCTTATATGTCGGTAATGTCTTCATGATGCCTTCCGGAGTTACTTGTTCAAAAAGTGCAGCTAAATTTTTTACTCGGGGGAATGAAGGGTCATTTCAGGTTGAGTCCGGCACCAATAAAGGCTGTTTCCAGGCAGGACACCCGAATCAAACTCGAAGGCGCTGTAGGATGGAAGGCGATCAAGCAGGAAGGAGTTATGGCTAAGAGGAAGTGCCCTGACAATTGTGTCCACTACAGACGCCGAACAAAATATACCACCGAACACATGGCAGGGCAATTCCAAGGAACCGACCAAGCGTGGTCTTCTCAAAGTTGAAAATGAGTCCGCGAATTTACGCTAATCTTCGCGAATTTTTTACGGATTAGCGCCAATTCGCGAAAATTAGCGGACAAAAGGACGGCCTCTTCCGGACTTTGAGAAAGCCATAACCGACCAAGGCTTAGGGAGCATCGATTAAACGGATAGGGAGAATGCCCCCGGCTGAGGCTCTTATCACGGAATGATCAATGATGTAGCAGCCTGCTCACACTCTTTCATCCTTGTACCTGACGATTATCATGTCATCCAGAACGACTGGATCCATAAAGCGACTGGCTTCCTGATCGAACACCGGCCGCCTGTGATGCATCTGATCTTCATCACCCGCATCGATGGTCGGCGTAGCCGATGTGGTCAGTGAAATTAAACGCTCTTCAGATGGAACGAACTACTCGTATCCTTGAATCGTGAACTCCGGCGGGTAAAGAAAAGGAAGCTGCAGTGACCGGGATGAATCAGAAGCGGCAGAGAGAAATCTCCGCCGCTTCTCAGTTTGCTCTGATTATTAACAGTTTTTATGCGAGAAATGCCTGAAGAGTGATGTGTTTCCGCCGCCTACGCTTTTGGGCGGAATTTATAGCCGTATACCAGATTTATATCCCGCGGGGTAGATCCTTGTGGAGATATAAGATTATCTAGAACCGTTTCTGCTCAGTATAGGGCATCACTTGAACTGGTATATCCTTACTTACTGTCCGATTGCACTGCGTATAGCGAAATGTTTTGCAATGCTCGTATAGTGGACATAGGTTTTGAACACCGTCTTCTCAAAGCACCCTACGAGTGTCTTCGCGAAAGACACGCTTCCAGCGGAGAGGGCGGGCAAGATCACCGCAGTATGGTCTTGTCAATGCAGAGATCGCGGGTCCGAATCCCGTCAGGACTGTTCCCGTGTAAATTTGGGTAGACAGCACCCTGGGGAAGTTGAACCAGTGTGCTGTTTGTTTTAACCAAAGCAAAGCGACTTACCTCGAATCTTGTGTCTAGGAAGTACAGACTATATCATATTCAGTCTAGCTCACCAACTAAGAATACATTCCTCGACCCTCAGCTACCGCGATAGCTGCAAATATTTGGCACACCTGAAAGGTTACTCACGCCAGGTTACTGCAACCCACAGGTCAGTCATCGTATCCCTATCGGCTGCGTCGAAAGAAAGCATCAGCGGTTGATCAGGGGTTTTGAAAGTTGGATCATTTAAGCTTCCAACCAGCATACTACCCAGATATGGATCCTTGGCTAAAGTATCGTTTGAGTTATCGCTGTGATAGACATTGATACTGGGCGGCACAGATTTTGCCGCACTATGTGCCAAGACTTTCACACCCTTCACGCCGCCCAGATGCCCTTTGCTCCAGAATGGATAGTGTTCAGGTCGCAGGTCCAATATCAGATCGCAGCGGTTGTTGTTTGGCGTTTGGTTTCGGAATCTCGCCCACTCGCTTGGAAACTCGTGCCGCGCGGAAAACAACCGGACCGACCCTGGTCCCTGACCATCGGCAAACAGCTTCTTGAGATGAGTGATGGCTCCATTCCGTAGCAGTCTGCCGCCTTCGCGGGCCGTATAGCGAATATGCAGGACGACATCGCTCATCGTGGCATAGTCGAACTGAGCAGGTTCATTCTTGCTGGGATCCACTGGCAGTTGTAACTGCCACTCACTGATTACGCCCGAGTTTTCAAATGGCAGATAACGCTCGTCGTGCAGATTGGTTTCGAACAAGCCACTATCGTTTTGGGCGGAGCTGATGACGATTGACTGTACACTGCCGAAGTAGTCATCGAAGCGTCCATCCTCGGCATCCACCCGGGCATATTGGTCTCCAATCAGCGAGCTCTTGCGTATGCTGCTTTTCGAGAGGGTTAGTGTGCAGTTGACGCTGGTATAGGGCCCGGTCACGCAGGGAATGCTCACTGCCACGGACTTGATGCGCCGGAAATAATGACCCGGACCGTCCATGTCGAAGAGTTCTTCCGGCAACGTCACCGTGCAACGGCCGGTAGCACGGAGTTGGACAAGAGCCAGCGGATTCACCTGAAGCAAGCTGACATGTTTGGTCAGCTCATACTCGCGCTGGTTCAGTTCATGGTATGCCATTTCCATTCGCTTGATATCCAGGTAAAGCTTCTCTCCTGCCAGCAAGCCTTCCTTCCCAGCCAGATAACCAAATTGTAGATAGCTCAAACCAGGGTCGCCCAATTCATGTTGTAAGGCGCGTTCGGCTTTCTTTGCAATGTCGAAGGCAAACTGGAAACACTGCCCGTATAGTCCCTTCACCTCACGTTTCATCCAGGCGTAGAAGGCTCTATTGGTTATCTTCTTTTGTTTTGGATCGATTTTCTGTGTCCAGGCCGGATCCTTCTCGCCGGTGAGGAAGAATTCAATTTCCTCAGCATGCTGGATCTGTTTCTGCTGATTCAGCAATTCAAGTCTCGCGATCTCTTCTCGAATCTGAGCTGCCCGCAGCTGCTTGAAGATCTGTGTGATCTCACCAGCAGCCAGGTTGCTTTGGAATGCCCAGTCCTGCTCTCGACGCGCGTAGGTACCGACTTTGCTTGCTTTACCTGCCTCATATGTTTTGATGTCTGCATCAGTCTTTCTGTAGGCAGAACCAAAGCTAAAAAAAGCCGCAAGATTTGAACCACCGAAAGAAATTGAACCACCGATTCCCCATGGTTCAATATTCAATCCTATCCCAGGAAGTATCCCCATAATGCCAGCGATTTTATCGAGTTTTGCAGCTTCATCCTGTTTGCCGCGGGCTTCTTTTAATTTGGTCATTTCCTCCTGTTCATGACTGCTTATCAATTTTCCGCCGGAATCAACTCCAGAATTCGTGGGCATAGTGCCGCTTGCAGTTAACCCCGCGGTTGCACTTGCTGTGCTGCCTCCACCTGGAGCCAAACCACCTCCACCCGCTGTGCTCCCTCTCATTGGGGCCAAGCCACCTGCACTTGCCGTGCTCCCTCCACTTGCCACTGGAACAGCACTATGTGCGGGCAGAACATTCGCGTTTTGCGCAATGTCCACTTCAATCTCACGCTGTCCCATCTCGGGCTCTGTCATCGCAAACTTCATCTTGTTCAGGCTCTCCGTATCCAGTTCGTCAAGTTCGGGAATCGCGTTTTTGATCTCAGCGAGGTCTTTCCCCAGCTGCCGCTCATAGTACATGTAACGTTGAATCGCCAGCGCGAGAGACTTGAGCAGGCCTTCCTTGGACTTGATCGCCTCCTGCCATTGATCGTATTTGATGTGTTCAACATTTTGCATGATAAGAGTATCATGCTTGGCGCGCAGGATCGCTAGGGCTTCATTGTCCTCCTTTTCCATGGCGGAGAGCAAATTATTCCCCAGAGATTTGACTTCCTGACAAATCTCCGCGGCCTTTTGCACAAGGAACGGGAAGCGCACTAATGGGAGGGGTTGGTTGAGTCCGCTGACAATGGCTCCTATGTCCAGCCCGGCAGCCACTGCTCGCGCCAGCAGGGCCGGGTCGATCGGCGGCTCAAACAGCGCAAGCTGACGGAAGATGCCCCGAATATTGAGGCTGTTGCGAATCTTGAATAGACGGTCCGCCACCGTATCCCAATAGCTAAGGAGTATATCGTTGCGCGGCACGCCAAAGTAAAGCGCCTTGCCCAGGCTGCGCAGCATGGATAACTCGTCACTGCTTTCCCGGCCTTCCGTCGGATATTGCATCAAATCGAAAGGCAGCTGCGGTTCCAGATCGCGCATTACGGTCCCAAACTGGTTTAGATCGTTTCGCAGATTGGCATATGTCTGTGGATGTATGGAACCTTTCTTGGGAATAGCTTGTGGGCGCGGTCCCAGGATGTTGGCAGCCAGCACATATAACTGCAATGCCTCGTCGATCGTTTCTCCTGTGTCCTGGCGGAAGAGGGAATCTCCCCAGGCGATCAGGTTGTCTAGGTAAGCCATGACCGTTTTATACATATACGCTTGTTGGCGATAGCGGGCAATGACATGAGGGCGGAAAGGCGCATCCTTCCATGCATCGATGCTGGAAATTGTTTCTTCCTGCAGATTTGTGTCATCACCGGTGACCAGGTTGATCAGGATTTGCTCGATCTTCCTGACGGCCGTTTCTTTGAAGGGCCGTACTTTCCAGAAGCGCTCGGGCGTGGGACCGTCACTGTCATCCGTAGGGTCGAAGAGGAAGTGAAGCCAGCGCTGCGCCTCCGCAAAGCGCTGGTTCTTGCTCAGATGAAGAGCAATCATGATCGGCACATGGTAGAACAGCTCCCAGTTATAAACGGCGTACGCTCCGCGCGAGGAAAAGTCGAGATCTCTGACGGGGTAATCTCCTCTAACCAAATCCGATGGATTATAGCGAGCCGAGGTGAAGATTTCGGAATATAACACTGGCATTGGCCCGCCATCCACCAGGTGAACTTTGGCCCCCTGAGCCAGCACAGCAACTGTGCCGGCACGCCCGCGGACAAGAGTTTGCGCGGCAACTGTCACTTCCTCATTTGCGCTGAAAGTAATAGGAGTATTATCTGAAGCCAGTGCCTTGCCACCGGTAAGACGAATGACACCGTTTGTTCCATCGGTGATCGCGGCGCCGTCTGGAAGATACAGGATCTCTGATTGACCAGGAAGCTGAACGCGCGTATGATACTCCGTATCAGCCGCCTGCAGACTAGCGATTCCTCTGGAAAGGAGTCTGTCCATCAATCGTTTCACATAAGGGTGCTGGTGCAGATCGAAGCGATAACTTAGTTCCCGCTCCTGGACAGCGTAGTATTTACTTGCAGTCTCAAAGAGTGACTGGGCATTGTCTTGTGCATACATCTGGCCATGCCAGGGTTTATTCTGAGTATTTGTTCCCATGATGAGCTCCTATCACCGACCATTTTGGCCAGCACCAAACATTTGTGTTAAATTCTTTTCCAGGGCTGAGTTGAACCCGGTTGTGCCGACTACATTGAATCCCCTCTGAGTCTGAACCAGTCCACTCTGGTTGAATGTTGATGCATCCTCCATGACCATCCTGCTACCGGCAGGCAATGCACTTCCGGGGTTCGCCTGAATCGTTTGCAAAGTCACGTTTGCTCCTGCGGTCGCGACTTCAGGCCGTGCCGCCAGCCCTGTATAACCCTTGGGCCCCACCATGCCATCATCGAAAGTCAACACTGTTCTTGCATTTACCAACCAGTCCGCTTTCTGCTCAAAAGCAAAGAGTACCCGCGGATCGGTCTCACTGTATTGCCGCTCGGGTGGGCGACCCTTGTCCGGCATAAGAGTCCGCTGCTGTTCGACCGGCACGTCAAAACGTTTTTTTGGCACCTGGGGATCCGTTTCTGTCTGTGTGACGTGTGAGGGAATATATTGCTCCCATTTCTCCGTAATCTGTTCGGTTATAGTGGGCCGGACAAAAAAGGTATGAGTGTCATCCTGGTAAAAGACAGGTTTGCTTAACGCGGCGATCTCTTTGAGACCATCTTCAAGGGCTGCCTTGACTGCAGTTGGATGCGCTGCTCCCTGATACGCTTCCGTGGAAACACCTAACGGCTCCAGATCGTTATCGCACGGCAGAAGCGTGTAGGCTGTTCCGGTTTGCAATATATTTGGATTCACTGGAGAAGGCGGTTCATTCGATTGGATGCGTTCGTTATAGCTTACTTTGAGCTCGCCGCTACCCATATAACGACTTGCATGGGTAATTGCACTACTGAATTTATTCTCGGGCCGAGGCCCGCTGCTGGCCTGCTGGAGGTCGCTATTGCGGCCTGCCAGGTAGAATGATCTCCCGAGAGGTTCACTCAAGTGGATATACACGCCGCCCTCTTCGCCGGTTTCAGGATCGCGGGCTTTGGAGACGTGAATAAAGACCGAACTCGGGTTGAAACTTGACGGAACGATTAGAGATATTATCGCCGAGGGACCGCCGGTTTTCTGAGGCGTCCATTCACCGCGGACGTATTCGCTCCAGTATAGTTGAACGTCAATAGCTTCAATAGGAAACAGCGTCTCGAAAATGGGCGTTATGCCCGTGCTTGGCGCAGACCCGTTGGCTCCCTGAGGGGTGGCGCCCGCTTGCGAGCTAGAGGGGGTCTCAATATCTATGCCCGACAAACGTAAGGTATCTTCAAGAGTCAGTTGACTTAGCGTAATATTCTGATCCTTTAGCTTATTCATGGTAGCTGAATCTAGCGATGGCGGCGGGAGCGCCTGGGTTGGCTCACTGGGTCCGCCACCCGCCTCGTTCACGGCGGGCGAGGCGAGCGAGGCATTTGACGAATGAGCATTTATCTTTCCGCTAACAGGAGACTTCTCGATAAACGTCACCCAGAACAGGTAGAGCCGATTCCGCCAGGTTACGGGCGCCAGATGCTCACCTTCGATCTCCACGCTGACCGGTTCCCAGGGCGTCCATGCATCGTGAGCAAAGCGACGGTAGAAGTACTGTGCCTGGCCATATGTACGGCCGAATACATGTAGTACCCGCTGGGCGGGATCCGGGTTATCCTCGATATGCATCGCGACGATGTCCAGGCGTGCCAGCTCATCCAGTTTTTTCAAATAGTTCAGGAATGCATCTTCGACCAGGTCGCTGGAGACGTCATCCTGCAGCAGGGCTCCTTCCAATTCCGTGAACAAGTGGGTCTTATCGTCGCGGAATTCCGGTTCCAGCCAGTTCTCAGGAAAGAGGAAAATCTTGCGGTTCGCCTCCCAGACGCGGTAGCGCTTCATCCATTCCCAATGCCGGGAATTGATGATCGCAGAGGGATGGACTTTCGACTCCATATTCAACAGGCAGCGTTGGATGAAAAGCTGTACAGAGGCAATCGCGAGGCGGATACGTGAAGTCTGTACTACCGGTTCCATGCCCGGGTCGATCAGGAAATGTTCGTACAACTGTTCCATTCGGGCAAAACCCTGCTGGTGCATAATGTAAGATACCAGCGCATCTCGCTGGTACTGGCGCAGCTTATCGAAGATGGGCTGCGCCACACGCTGCCAGGCCTCCGGCTCGAAGCGAACCTTGAGCGCTTCCTTCAAATCATTGGCGATCTCGAAGCACTGTTCGGGTGTCGCACGGATATTGACGATACCGGTCCACTCCAGCAGCGAGGCGACTGGCTCGCCGAAGCGTTCGACGACCTGCAGGGCTTGCCACAGGCGCTGCAGCGGCTTTTCACTCTCGAAAGATGGAGCGGCGAACAGAGCGTTCGCAACGCTTTGAACGACCGCCTCCTCACGACGCGTAAGCCTGGCGATGAGCGGGTAGACCATCTTTTCAAGCTTATCCGCAGCATTCATTTGATTGGACTCGAAGATATCGATGAGATCATCCGTGCCGCCGGCAAGATCACGCCTGAGGCGGGCATAAGCAGCCAGGCGCAGGAATCCGCTGAACCGTTGTCTTGCCGCGACGTTCTCAGCAGGGGCATCAGTGCCGGGCTGCGTCGGCAGGTCATTCAGATTTATGTTGCCAAAATCTACAGAATGGGTTAGCAGGTAACGGATTTCACGCTGACTTAGGGCCAGGCTTTGCACAAGTTGTAAAACCTTGCTCAATAATCCAGCTGCGCGTTCCATGCTCTCTACACCATTCAAGGGATAGAGCACAAGCTGAGCCAGTCCACCTCTGGGCAAGGTCTCACTTTGTACTAACAGTCGAGCTCTTCCTCCGTGCAGATTTTTTACAACCAGCTTGAAGCGATAGAGCAGGCCCGGCTTCAATTCCAGGCATTCGTTCGGCTTTGAATAATTCAGGAACAACGGCTCGGGCAGATGGTCAAAGTACAACTCGGCGGTAGTATTTTGCCCATCCAATTCCAGGTAGAAACGATAGGGTCCTGCCATTGGGACCTCAAGGTACCCTTCAATTCGCGCGCTCTTTGCGGTTTCAGGTTTGAGCGATTTACCGTCTTTGTCCTTCAAACCTGTGTCGGCCTCAGCAAGGAGGGTGCTGGACAGAGTATCCCCCGTGCCATCCGCAGAAGCGAAGAATGTCGCAGTCAGTCCACAGTCCGCGGCGGCGGCAAGCGTATCCAGCAATGGCTGCTGGTTACCGAGCAGTCGTTGGTCGGTGAGTAAGCTCTCCACCAATACAGGGTCAGCGCTCATGAAAGATGCCAACGTCTGAACAACGAACTGGCGGATCAAACGCTGCTGGAGGAAAGGCAGATACGACTGAGCAAGATGCAGATGGCGTTGCTGCAACGAGTTTTGGTTGTTGGATTCAATGATCGCGCTCTCTTCTAGCTTTTGACTGACTTCCTCTTCCGTATCAGTCGATAAGATCTGCCATAATGCTTCAAATGGCGCAAAGAGCTCGTCATAGGTATTCTCATCCAAAAAGCCAGCTTCAACATTCAGGCTCAGTGTCTGCCGCTTGAGATGATTATCAAAAAACTCACGGGCTAACTTTTGAATGCTATCAAGTAGTGCAGCCAACACCTTTTCTTGAGGATCTGTCAGCTCCGGCGCCAGCCTTTCCTGAAGCTCTATCTTCTGAGCATCGAAAAGCACACCGCGGTAGGTAAGTTTTTGCTCCTGGCGGGCCTCACTGTAGCTGATTTGTCGAATAACTGGTTCGCCCTCGAACGCTTTGGGGTCCAGCTTCCCTTCGTCTGGTTTCACAGCCGTTTCAGTGGCAGTGAACTCGACTGTACCATTGACCATCGCCAGGAGACGCTCCACGACATCGGATGATAGTGACAGACCAAGCTTCTGCCGTAATATTTGTTCATTAATGGCATTCTGATCCTCGGGTACGGCATGCTCGCTACGGATCGCGCGCACACCCTCGACCAGTGTTCGCAACAAGGCGAACGTGCTTTCACGATCGGGCCGGTATTTGCCGGTCTCGTCAAAGCGATGACGCAGCAGGTAGTCGATATCCTCGATCTTCAGGCCAGTATCCTGGACTTCCCTGGCAACATCGACGAAGCGCAGTGTCTGCGAAAAAGGAAAGTCCAGATCGATCGCTTTCGTCTGCGACGCGTCTTCAGCCGGTGTATCTGTAAGTGGGTCCGGATGCAGCGGCATGAACGGGTCGAGCCCGGAAAGTTGTTTGAGCGCAATCAGTTCGCTCACTGACAGCTTGAGCGCCTTCGCCAGCAGGCCGTAGCGATATAGCAACGACACTGTCGCGAGTGATAACTCCGCCGTGTCGAGAGATTTACCAACATGCTTGAGAATGCTGTCCATTTCACCAGCTGTGAGTCCCAAAGCGCCCTGCAGGGCAAGCACATGTCCCTTGATGATGGTAAACTCCCTGCCCTTCATCTGTACGGCATCGAGCAGCTCTGACAACTCGTTGGAGGGTGCCAGCGCCAGAAGTCGTGTTTTTTCTGCATCCGAGAGCAAACCAAGATAGGTAAGGTACTGCACTTCCCCGAGCGGATCATAGTCCAGGCCGATACGCGGTTCTCCACTAAAATCAGAAGCACTGATCTGGTGATCCTCCGTCACATGCTCCAGGCCGACCCTGTATTTAACCTGTTCGGCAATACGCGCTAATCCGGTCGGCTGCAGGTATCGTCCCAGTGGGTCGTCGAACACTGACAGATTGTGGGATTGTCCATTGACAATGACTTCGACTTCGCTGCTCTTCAGCGTGCTGCGCGTCAGAAACAATTGAGCATAGAGTGGATTCTTGCCAGTCGTGGGGATATCCAGCCATAGCGTGAGAAGCTTAAGACGGCTTTGCTTACCCACCTTCAAATTCTCATCGAGCTCCTTCAGATGCGCCAGATAAATCAGCGCGGTCCTGAGCGGTTGCTTATCTAAATGATCCCCGTCGAACGGCGCGTTCCTGGGCACAAAGGCTTGCAGGGCGCGGTCGACCTCCTCGATGCTCCAGCCCAGTTTGCGCCACAAGCGCACGAGGAGGTTGATCCGCAAAAAGACGATCTCGTCAGCGGCGTGCCCATCAGCGTATTGGAGGGTTGTCCTGTCAAAGTCACATTCAGAACCAGGGTCTACCAGCACAAGGATTTGGCCAAAAGGAATATTGAGGATTTCCGTTTGCAGAGTGCTCAATGTGGTATTGAACGCATCAGCCAGGTCATCGAGCCGCTTCTCGAATGCGTCAACTTCGTAGACAATATCCCACTGTGCCTGATCGGCAGGGGACAATGTGCTGCGAATACGTTGGAGAAGGTTCTTGTGTTGTTCGTAGAAGTTTTTATTGGTTTCATAAAACCATGCGTCTCGGATACTTACACCCAATTTATAGAGAAGCCTGATCTCACTCAACATTGGATTAACGAACCCGCTTTCCACGACCTCGACAAGTTCCTTGTAGGTAACCCCCAGGCGGCGCGCCAGAGCCTTGGCAGAGTTCAGGTCGATACGCTGTCCGGTTTCGTTGTCGGTAGCCTGATTGGTTGCCTCCTGAGCGCTGCTGAAGCCGTACAGCTTGTACCATGCATTGGCTGCGTTCGGGTTCGGATCGAATGGATTGGGATCTGTGAAAACGGCCAGTTCTGCCGGCGAGAAGCCCAGCGCCTCCATGAAGACCGCGGCGCGATCATAGGGCTGTGTCTGTACGAATAAGTCATCACTTCTGCGGAATGCCTCCAATATACTGTCCAATGGCATCTCGAAATAGTTACAGAACTGGCGCACCGTTTCGTTCCAGAGATCAAACGGCAGGTTCAACGGGTAATATGCATCGAGAACGTTGTTGTATGCTTCGCGAATTACGTACTGGGGTTCAGCCAGCAATTCCGCCGTAGTCGCCTTGCCGGTATCACGGGCAGCCTGCTCTTCCAACTGCCCATTATTGGCAACGTAGTACTCCAGAATTTCGTTCACAATATCAATATATGGCAACGCCGTATTGGTGTTCTCACAGGTGAGCTGGATATGGAGCAAGTCCGGGCGGCGTTCGATCAGGACATCGTAGGGACTCATCGCCTCCTCATCCTTTTGATATGGATAGTCGGCCTGATGCGCGTCCTCCCACTGTGCCAGGAAGTTTGCCCAGACATCCGGCTCGATATCCAGGAACTGAAGCAGGTCTACCAGGTAAGCTGCCGGGCTAAGCACAGAGCGACAATGCTCGCACTCACAGTAGTCCATGGAGCCGAACAGCGTTCCCAGAGTGGGATAATATTCGATCAAGTTGTTCCTGATTGTGCTCGTTACCGCGGCTGACGGCGAGGTCGCAGGGATGGACGGAGCACTGCTGACCTCATTCGCAATGGCAAACAGGTTGTAGATCACGCTGCTTACCTGGGTTGCTTTGCGATAAATCAGTTGCGCTACATTCTCTGAAGGAAGGGTATTGTACGTCTCCAGATATTTAGTGTTGAACAATTGCACGAACCGGTCTTTTGAATACGCCATTACGTCATAGGCGGACGTGATTCCCAGTTGCGGCAAGACCGGCATGGATTCATCGTCGGGTGTAATTTGATAAATGCGCGCTAGCTTCTCGACTTGCTGTACTGTAATTTGAGCCTCGGCATTTGCTTTGCTGTTTTTGTTCTTGGGGAGAGCTTGATCGCTTCGGAAAAAGCGGGCTACCGGAGTTTGACCCAGGCGGAACCCCCGAGCGGTGGCATCCTTCAAAAGCCGGACAGTCTCCTGGCGGACGTCTTCCTCTGGAATCATGCGTCGGAATTTATCATCCCGTTCCAATAGGCGCCCGACCACATGTGTCGGATAACTCAACCGTATCTTACGAGCCATATCCTGAGCATAAGCCCGCAGGCGGTCTTCCACATTTTCGCCCGCATATACAGTCGGGATGACCTGATTTAGAGTATCGGTTTTTGCCTTGCTAAGGTTTTTCAGGCTCTTGCCGCTCACCTTCGCAACAGCCAGGATGTCTCTCACCCAGGTTTCAGGCAGATCGTAATCTAGATCCACTAATTGAGCAGGACTTGTGATGGCTTCCTTTGTACATCTCTCCTGTAACCGTCTCGTGACTTCGGCGCTATTACTGGTCAGGAAAGCCAGCTTCCCATGCAGTTTTAAAGCCTTAATCTGGTCATCGTCGAAATTAGCTTCCTTCAGTTTGTCCCACAATTGTGCGGCATTGCCGCGATGATTAAGATAGATAGAATTGAAATCGCTCTGTGCATCCTCAGATAGACCTGAAGATCCGAGCAAGGCTCGATAGGTCGAATTGGAGCCCGGGACAGGGATATCCAAACGTATCTGGCTGGCAAACTCACCGAACTGTTTCGTGAATCGCTCGATCTGCTCCTCATTGAGCGCGACGATGCCTGTTTCGCTTACTTTCTTCAGTGCCTGCACCAGCGTTTCGAGGTCGACCTGTGCCAGTAGGAGCTTATCGGAGGGCAAGCCCGCGCGCAACAAGCCGTACACTGCCTCCTGCTGATCTGGCAGGTTTAGTTCACCTTCGGCGCACAATCGCTCCGCCATCACTGCCAGAGCAATGAGGCGCGCGTCCCAGCCGGTTGTGCGGTTGAGCACGGTCAGATCCTGGACGTCAACATTCGTGCGCCCTCCAGCCAATTTCTTCTTGCCAGTCTGTAGTGCAATATCGGATGACATGCAGCCGTATTCTGATTCTTTCGAACCGGTTGTAACTGGTGCGACCAGGTTCAGCACCTGGCAAGGGGCAGCACCGAAGCAAGGTTTCATCAATGGTATGAACTTCTCGCTATCCTGCGGATCCCTGATGCTGATCTCCAAATTGACGGCGACGGGGCCCGGGTCATAAGCCAGGCTATAGTATCCGTAATCATCAGTAGTGATGGGATTGGAGGCTCCCAGAGGTTGTACATCTCGGCCGAACCCAAGCCGGTTGGCGAATAGTTCCAAGCTGGCAGCAGGCAATCCCTTGACCGTCCGAACGGTTCCCTTGACGACATAATGTCTATCCACGCGCAGGACGAGCTGCTCGCGCGGGAGCTCGAAGTTGTGCAGGAGGCCATTTTCATCCGGGATACCATCGACCACATAATCAAGAGGAACATCCCCACGACAGATCTTGAAGTACAGATCCGGACCCGCCTCTCCCGAAGATTCAGCAAAATCAGAGCGCCGAAAATGGAAGACAGCCATACCTTCGTCATCCGTTGTAGCCGGTTCGCCCAGCAGGTTTGGCGGCAGCTTCGAAGCCTGGACATAGGCCTCCAGGCTTAGACCGGCAATCGGATCGCTGCGCGCGTCTACGGCACAACATACTAGCGTGTAACGGGCATCCAAAGAGGATGAAGATGTTTGAACGGCATTGGACCCGGCCGAGGAGAACAGGTTCGATTGCCTGAGCACAGCCTCAAGCACATTCGCGGTGACCTTGTCCACTACGCCCGTCGCCTCCAGCCCGTATTTTTGCTGGAACTCGATGACTGCTTTGCGCGTGGATGCGCCGAACCGCTGCTGGCTTTTCTCGCTTGCAGTGATCGGGTATTCGAGAGCCGCGAGCACTTCATGAAGCTGGTCTACCGCCGTGCCTTTGTTCTGGGATTTCAATGGAAAAGTGATCTTGTTCATAATCTCATCCTCAACCCATCTATTTACAACATGAGTCTTTAACGACCATAAAACAGGATACAGCCTGTTTTACAGGATCTGGCATTTGATCTCGTTTGTGCAGGCCGGTGCAGCCAGGGCGAGTTACTCAACCTTTACGAAAACGCCCGGAAGGATCGTTGTACCTGGGATGACCTTACAGCCATGATCTTCCCAGATCGAGACTGTGGGCATGAGGGACAGGCTGTCGGCTTCCAAAACAACCTCATAGTAAAACCCGGGGACAAAAGGCTCGTTGATCCCGACGGAGTTCGCGTTATGGGTTGCTTTGCCCCGATCCAGTGAAAAGGTCAGAGGACCTGGCGCCACGACCGTTTTCAGCTGGTCGACACCCGCCTTGTACACCGTGACCTTGAAAGATTGGGCTTTGGCTGCATCGTTCAAGACCGCCCAATCGACCGAGGCGGCATTGCCGGGCAGCCCGAAGAGTCCGCTCGACAGTTTGAACTTGTAGTTTTTTGTTCTTGTGATCTTGCGAGTATGTTTGATGGTTTTCATAGCTATGTCTCCTTGTTTACTGCATTCGACCAGTTATGCTTGGGAAATCTTATTGTGAATAGGTCCTGTCGTTGATCGTTAGTTGCTTGGTAATGCCTCTCACAGGAATTTATGGTCTGTCAGGTTTAGCACTATGTTTCCGTGCGTCTGCACCGAAGCACTACTGACTTTTCTCGCTTTCCGTGATTGGGTATTCGAGAGCAACGAGCACTTCATGAAACGCGTCCACCGTTGCGCCTTTGTCGCCATGATCCGCTCACAACAAACTTGTCGACCTGCAGATAGACTATTGATTTCCATACTGATTGGTCTTTAATCAATTGTGAAAACTTCTCGATTTGTACAGAATTCAACCTTGTGATGCTCTAATAACACATTTGCTTCAGAGAATCATAGCCTTCTGTAGGCACACTAATATTCAAAGACATCGAAGACACGGTGATGTCAGACACCGGTTCGTTCGGAGTTAATGGTTTGCTACCTGCTACTTCGCTTGTAGATGTGGACAACGATGTGTCCAACGGCACTACTGGTGAAGATTGTGATGCGCTGCTTAAAGACTGAGCCGCACTCGATACGCCTGCTGCTGCGCCGAGTACACCAAGGCCAATATCTGCCAATGGTGTAGGCCCTGTAGGAATTAACTGAAGCGATTTACTAAAGGATTGCACAGCTGTAGTTGTTAATTGGTATGATTCTCTCGTAGCGTCAACGCCCGCCTTAATCATCTCCGCTTTGGCCATTGCTGACGTTGCCTGGCCCCCTAGTCTTGCATAATCCGCATTATTTAATGCTCTTGATCCTGATTCAACTCGACTAAGTATTTGCGGGGTGCTCAAGCCCTGTGCTAGCGGCTCAGTAGTTGCGATTCCAGAAACTTTTATTGCGGCAGTAGCAGTTCCTGCGCCCACGGACCCGACAATGCTAATACCAGCGTCTGTTAAGTTGGCGGCAGTTCGGCTCATTCCTGCCGCCTGAAGTCCCTGAGACGTAAATGTGTCAACTTGTGTTCCATTCCACATGGTTCGTGCACCGGAAACTGCTACATCTGCGCCATGAGCAGCCACAAGAGCGCCAGCTCCGATAAGCAACACACCTACTCCTATTTCTGATGTCGCAACACCAGCCACCACAAGTTCAGCACCAACAACGGCCTCAATAGCGCCACCAACCATCTTCAGCCCCCCTAGTATTCGATCCCATTTGCCTAAACCTGAGGGATCGGTCAGTCTTACTGGATTGCCTGAGACGTATTGGTACAAGTTCACTGCATCCTGAATACCACTAGGATCCGGGTTTAACCACTTTCCATCCCATGCGGCATAATAACGTGCACCGTGATAATACAGCCCACTCTCCTCATCCCGCTCCTTCCCTGTGTAACGATAACGTCTCAACTTCACCTCAGCGGCGCTGCGGCCAGCTTGAAAAGAAGTTGTGCCATAAGGGTAATACTCTTCATAAGAGATCAACGCGCTGTCCTTGTCCAATTCCACGCTTGCAGAGCCAAGATGATTGCCAAGCTGGTAGCGGATCAGGGGTTCTTCCTGAACGGGCCCGGTTTGCGTCTCGACCAGGGCAATGCGCTGTTTGTCATCCATCACGTGCAGCGATTCACGCTCCAGAGTCACATCACCGCTGCTGCCGTTGAACTCGCGGTAGACTTCGAAGCCGCCCAGATAAATGCGTTCTTTGACTCGTTGCTCGTTCTGGTTCTCTGTTACTTTCCATACCCGTTGTCCACCTGCATTGTAGACATAGTAGGTCGTTTTCGGCGTCCCGTTGTTTACCACCTGGCGGGTCGTTGCTCGCAGCTGATCTTTGAAGTCCCATGCCATCGTGGGAAGATGGGACATGGAAGTTATGTTCCCATGTGAATCATAAGTGTAGTCGCGATTGAGATTGTCGCTGCTCAATCTTGTTCTGGTCAAGCGGTTGCTCTTCTTGCCCGTTTCACTAGGCTTGTCGATCAGGCTTTCTTCTTCATAGTCATAATACTGCCACCAATTAGCACCATTAGCCACGTGGTGTATGGATTCAAAGTTGCCAACAGCATCGTACATATATTTCTGGGTGTATTTCCGCAGCGCTTGCAGGTCATTGGGGTTTGCATTTAACCCTGCGAAAAGGTAGTTACGGTAGTTGCCATCGGGCGGATCGAAATCGAAATCCACTTGCCCGATATGCTCACGTCCCTTCGCTTCGATCAAACGATAAATTGCATCGTACGTGAAGCCGCTAATCGGCTTGACTTCCTGGTTGTTGTGCCAGACTGTTGGCAGCGCCCCATCCCAGATACAGGTAATGTTGCCAACAGGATCATAGGTGTAGTACAGGTCTTGCACTATGGTGAGGTTAGCGAATATTTGTGCCAGACCATTGCGGCCTGCAGGGCGCGTGGTCTTCAAATGGATGAGGCGGAAGGTTAATTCATCGTACGCGTAAGTGGTCTCAGAGCCATTTCCATATACAATCAGTTCACGCTGACCCTTAGCGTTGTAGTTAATATTGGCGACGAAGGATGTCCACTTGGGGATACCGTTTTCCTCCTCACCACGCAGATTTACATCAACTTTGTTGAGCAGATTGGCTTCGTTGAAGATAGGGTGATAGACGCTGCCATCTGGTGAGGTCACATGAGTAGGACGGTTTAGCGCGTCGTACTCTGTATGGCTTGTGAAGGTACCACCATTCGGGTCCGGATTCTGATTCCAATCTGCGATCTGCTTATAGGCGGGAGCAGGCAGCAAATCTCGGCGGCTCTCCCGAAGATTGCCTCTGAAATCATAGTCCAGATTGGTAACCACACCGGCAGCGTCGAAAACCTCATATACACGAGTACGGTGGTTTTTGGTGTTGCCCTGGCTTTCGCCATAAACAGTGCGTTCAGCCAGCCGCTCTGCGCCATTTTCGGTCACGTAAAGATCGATGGGTCGACGCAGTTCGTCATAGGCCATACGACGCGTGAACCCCCGGCTGTCCCAGGCACGGATCGGCTTTCCGGTCACGTCGTTCAGCATCCATCGTTCACCTGCCTCCATGCTGGACTGATGAATCCGATTCCCCAGCATATCGTAGTCATATTGCATGACCACCCGACCTTTGGCATCGATCACTTCGCGCTGGTTGCCCTCAATATCAAGAACCACTCTTGTTGTGAACCAGAGAGCGTTTCCGTCTGCATCCTTGCCATTATCTGCGATGGTCAGGAGTGCCCGGCCAAGGGGATCAAAATGTGCGATAGCTGGCGTATCGGCATGGAGGACAGCTTTTTCGGCCGCAGTCTTTTCAGTAGCGCACTGCCGGGCATCCGGCCAGGCTTGTGATGCTTTTGCAGCATCCGTTCTCAGGTCATACCAGGTCGGCAGGTATGTATCCTCAGGCAGCCGTCGGAAATACTGGCCTGCATCCGGATCATCTTTTGGATCAAAAGGCGGGTCGCCGGGATGCTCAGGCAGATGGAGCGTGTCGTTGACATCATAGGTTTTCTGCCGCCAGGGATCGAAGACTACCTTTTCATAGACATTGTTAGGATGCAGGGTAGCAACCACTCGCTCGAGTGGATCATAGAACAATACCGGACTGACGCCAACTTTTTTCCCATACTGAAAGTGGTGATGGGTACTGAAAAATGGCTCATACTGGCGGACAGGCTTACCTTTGTTGTTGAAAATTGTCCAGCCACTACCCACCCAGCGCAAGTTAGGACTCGTGTTTTCGACCGTGATCGTACCGGCGTCATTTTCAACTTCGACTTCGCCCGGTTCCGCCTGGATCTTTTTCTGGATCTCGCGTCCAAAGCCATCCGAGTAACTGAAGCTGATCTGGATCTTGAGATCCTCCAGCGGGACTCCGTCGCTGGCATGTGTTTCGCGCGCCAATGTGGCAGCATAAGGTGGTTCCCATGTTGCCGAGTCGTCAGATGCTTGATGCGAGCGATAAAACCGATGTAAGTCATAGATGACGCGAGTATCTGCATCTTTGATCAAATCTAAATCTCGGGCAACCGCATGTGGATCGGCGCTATTATGGAAGTCGTCGATGTCAGACTGTACGAGATCGGCATCGAAATTGTCCAGTCTTCCCCCAAAGTTCTCTGTCACTTTCCCGCGTAGGGCAGTTGCCACCACCAGACCCAGCGTGTCGAAAGCGACTTCGGCGCGATTACCGTTGGGATCGGTGATCTGCCATGGCTGGAGCACGCGGTAATCGAGCTGCGCAGTGATGGTGTTGAGCAATGTGTCCTGGATCTTGACTGTGAGCATGTCATGGATGTCATAATCTATGAGGACACTCTGGTCGAAAGGATCGACGAACTTTATCGGCAGGAAGAAATGCGTTCGTGCAGTTCCAATTTCTGTCGCAGCGGTGACGGCAGGGTCGTTCGCGTTCGCTGTCTGGTCGTAAAACACGCGGCCGGACGGAATCCACCACTTGCCATCAAGCTTGACGTAGCCACCCTGGTCACCGCCTTTGTCTTCGAGCACCGAAGCGCGGTCAGGCAATAAATCTTCGTGGGGCTGACCATTGCGTTGACGTTTATACACCTTGTCGAGCAGGCCGGCAGTGAAAGCCAATTTGTAACTTTCCCCCGGCAGGGCCAATGGTTGGATCTCGCCGAGGGACAACAGTCCGGTCAAATCATCTTTGCGATAGAGCGTGCGGACATCTTCGATGAGACGTTTTTGTGGTTTCGTCAGATCTGTGGTTTGTTCGTAGTCGAGCGGCTCTGCTGATTCAAGCGTGGCATAATCGTTTCGTGCAAACTGGTCAAAACTAAATCGGACGGCGCCACTCTCAAGTTGGAAACCGGTCAACTCATACACACGCGTCTCCGCGGGAGGGGGTGTGCGGTAATCGTCAGCGTATAGAGCCCAATCATCGATCGCATTTGTGACCCTTTGATCGGTGTAAGTGATCAGCGAAGTTGTTTGCTTATCCCGATCAGGTTGGTCAGTCAACGGCGATTGTTTGCGACCATAACCAATCGCCACTGACTTCAATACATTGCCATACTGATCCACCTCTAATGCCAATGTATGGCTCACACGCGGGTCTGTTAGATTTCTCTCGTAATGGTAATCGATTGTTTCGCGGGCATGAGTGAAGAAAACTGCATGGCGATTGTCCGCCTGCTCTTGAACCAGCTTAATCGTGTAGTTGCGTTCTGAAACACTGTATGGAATGCCTGCTTTGGCGGGACCATCGTCGGCGTAGATTTCCTGTCGCAGCATCGCGCCTTTGAGGGCGCGGTATGCCTGGCGGATTTCTTCTGTAGTCAACGTTATTGGTGGCAGGATAGTGTCATCCAGCAGGGTGTCTTTGACCCAGGTATTGAAATCCGCTTGAGCCTGGGGCGCGCCGAAATACTCGTGTGCCATTTGCTGGCTGATGCGCCCACCCTCGATAAACGCACCGATGTGGAACCAGGTCTTGGTATGTACCGCCGGCATCGACCAGCGATAATCTACATTGGAGGCATCATGATTCAACTTATCGAACTCGTCGGTATCCCACTGTTCGACCATGCCAAAGCCGCGAAACTCACGTTCTGCTCCGTCAAAGTAGCCATGGTGATAGGCATACTTTGTGACAAAATGATTGCGGCTGATGTGATCAAAGACTTCTACCCGTTCGGCCACATGCACCGGGAAAGGTAGCCGGGTAACCCAGGGCTGACCATTTTTCTTATCCTTCAGATAAAACTTTGTAGATGGGGCATATTGAATCTTTGTTTCAGCGCCAAGGTTGTTTTTTACATCTGTCAGCAAATGAGGCTTCTCGGGCATCAGCGCCAGATAGCGCATCGGCTGACGACTTGTGCTTGGTAACGGTGAGGACCAGACCAAACAGGCAGTGCCGTTGCCCAACAGATCAACCACTTGCACAGAGGTAAGAGAGTCGATGGGCGGAAACTGCGGCAATTCAACAGGAGCACTCCAACAATTGCCGCTCTGATTGAAATGGACTTTTGCGCCGTTATGGCACAGGTAGATAATGTCGGTCGTGCCGGAACCGTCAATATCCGCCAGACGAATCCGCTGCTGGTCGAACTGGTCGGGCGCGTCGAACAGGGGCGCGTTATCCATCGTGATCTTGGCGCCAAACCGCCCATAGCCCAGATTAGGCCAATAGCATATCTCACCATTGCGAACGCGCGCCAGATCAGTCAGTCCATCGCCCGACAGGTCAGCTAGGTAGATAGATTGTGTACCATCAGCAAAGACCAGCCGCGGACCTTGCTCCTCGTCCACTGGCAGGCTCAAGCGGATCGCGGGGCCAAAGCCTTCTTCAGCCAGTGAAGGATGCCAAGTCAAGGCTTCGCTTTCGGTGATGAGGATGTCAGCGTGACCATCGCCAGTCAGGTCAACGAACTTTAGGTTGGGATCGTGGGGACTGATATTAGGCCAGGAGTCGAAGGATCGAAGCGATTCCCAAGTGGCTTCGTTAGTACGCTCGTAAAACCCGCGTACAGGCCCCTCCATCTGGACTAGATCTACTTGACCGTCCCCGGCCAGATCAAGGAACTGCGCGCCGCCCGCCAGCCCTCCCATCGGTTTTCTGGCGACAGCCTCCGTCGCGCCAAAGCAAGCGACCGTACGCTCGTGCCCATTGTCATCCACCTGGTAATTGGCGCTGAGATTGCGCTTGTAGTACCAACATCCAGCCTGCTCGGTGAGAATACCTGAAGTGCCCTCGCCGTCCAGGTCTATCCACTGGTAACTTGCGCCGTCCAGGCCGACAGGCAGGCTTTCAAGGTTGTCCCTCTCAACCTCCTGGATCGGCTGTTGGACAAGTTGTTCGGGGCTGGAAACCGAGCTGTACTCGAACTCAAGGGGCGGGAGCGATTTTTTCAGATACCGGTTGTCTTGATTCTGGGTTGGCTGGCGCACAAAGCCTGATTGCGTGACACTGATCATGAAAGACGCGACGGGGCTTTCGGAGTAGGAAAACTCGGTGGAATGTACCAGGCAATCGCCGATTCTCAATTCCTGTGTGAAATGGTGGAACATCAGCACACGGCGGCACAACCGATACGTACGGATTTCAAAACCGGCGCGATACGACGAGATGGGATCTTGGCGAACGGGCCAGTAATGGGAATCACTAGGCAAAGCACTGTTCGCCTGAGCGAAGGTGCGCCCCTCAGCATCTGGCTCTGCTTCAAGGTAATGGCACTTGTCAGCGTCTGGTGACATGTCAGGGCAATGGCCTTCGTCATAGTCAAAGACCACCTCAAACATCCAATTGGCGTTCTCCCAGGCTTTTTGCTCTACAAAACGGGGACACTGACCCGAATCGTCCAGCAGCGTGGTCCGGTTGCCATACTTGATCTTTTTCAAATAGCGGTTGATCTTGCGATTGGGACAGTTTTTGTCGCCTCGATTGCGTTCGTGGGCTTGCGCCAGGTCGATACCTTCGCCGTCCTCTGATTTGTATTCGTAGATAACCGCATTACCTTTGTCGTCGCGTGTTTCACTGATCAACCAGGAGAATATGCGGCGCGGATCGTCTGAGTCGGCAAGGCGTGAGTTCTTGTCCTTGCCGTAGAGAGTCAGGACGTTGT
>Ga0105098_10000120_pt1 | contig 23444 bp, 14 predicted proteins | sample PPLLak21cMay2015_FD_79137 | JGI IMG/M metagenome (GOLD analysis project Ga0105098, IMG submission 79137) | Freshwater sediment microbial communities from Prairie Pothole Lake near Jamestown, North Dakota, USA - PPLs Lake P7 Core (1) Depth... | ecosystem: Environmental > Aquatic > Freshwater >... | reverse complement strand
TTTCCAAGCCTTATAATTCATGCGGTTATTTGTATCATAAGGCATATCATATATTGCTAATTTGTAACGATTCTCTGTAATTGTGTTCATAGTTCCTTCTTGGTTAGGGATTGGAGGGCTTCGTCAGCGATGTTCCATGCTTCGTCCATCTCATCCTCAGATACCCAGCAATCATCTATTAGGGAGTTCGGCTCACCAATTATAGCCATAAGTTTTTTGCAAGCCTCCGCCAGCCTGTCACGCTGGTAGGTGACGGCGGCGAGTTCACGTTCCGTCTCAGAAGCTAGCTCAACTATATGGTTGCGGGTGATTTTCTCGGACGCTAGACATGTTGCCAACTCATCCCGTTCCCTACGCAACACGCAAGTCCAACGCTGGCAGTTATCGTGGCAAGAGTGTATTCCAACTGTGTCCAAGCGTTCAATTTCGGCACGGGCGGCGGTGAGTTCGCGTTCTAGTTCTAGTGCTTTGTCCTTCATGCAGTAAGCAATCATCGACGGGCTGCAAGTCCCCATCATTTCTTTGTATGCTGATTCAATCTTGTTCATAGTTCGTTCGGGTTGGTTGTTCTACTAGCTCTTCTTAATGCTTCCACAAGCTCTCCAATTTTCTGGAGGTCACCTGCTCTGCAACTTGTGATGTTAGTCGGATGAAACAATCGCCCACTGTCGCTTTCTTCAGTGATGTCTAGGATGTATATGAATTGTTTTACGAGATCTGCCAGCCTGTCCCGCTGCTCGGTGACTTGCTCTCTCGCAGCTTGCCATGCTTCCCATGCAAGATTGCTTGGAGATAAGATGTTGCTATTGTCATATTTGACTGTCGCCAGCCATTCCTCAAACTCTTTGCGTTGTTGTTCAGTGTTCATAGTTCCTTCGTGGTTAGGGGTTGGAAGCCCCTAACTACTCTGAACGCATCGACCTGTCAATTATTTCTTTAGAAAAGTTCGTCTTCCAAAAGAACAATCAGCTCTCGGAATGTTTCGGCAGTATCAACGATAGAGTAGTCCGGTAAGTCAAACTCTTCGGCTACCATGTCTCTAAAAGCGACAAACTCGTCAGGCTCGAAGAACGCTTCAAGCTCGTTACTAAAAGGAAGTTTCACGGTAAACCCTGTGACGTCTTCGATAATAGCCTCAAGAGCGTTTATGATGTAGCTTCGATTCATGTTAGTTGGCGATCTCGATTGTAGCGTGCGATCAGAGCGGCGTCAATCATTCCGTCGTGAGGCGTTTTGCTTCTAGTGGTGGCCAGCCATTGTTCTGTAGGCCACAGTCTGTTGGCGGAGGCTAGGGCGGCGACCTTGGTCATACCCTTCGCAAGTCTCTTGCCGAGCATCACATCCTGCCACTCTTTCACTTGAGTCCTGATTACTTCAAACTGTTTAGCTTCGCACGCGCCTAGTATAAGACCGAACGAAATGCTCATGGACCGCATCGCTTGCGAAGATTTGGCATGCTTGAGTGGTTCCTCAACGCAGACAACCATATTATTTCTGTAGGGCTCTAACCAGTCGAGTAGGGCTCTAACATCTACTTCGGATTTGCCTGCTTCCGTTTTAATGGGCATGGCTCTGTATGTGAGCACAGCGCCATCAAACGCCGCCACGGCGCAAAGACCACCACTGATCCCGTTGTCAATACCTACGATAACAGTGTCATCATTCATCTGACCCATCGGACTCTTCTGCGTCTATGATTACGGAAGCGCTGCCTCCGTTGGTTGCCCTGCTGTTATTGAGTATCGAGACGTCAATAGTGAGTGATCCCGACCCACCGCTTCCACCTTTAGGGTTGAGGCCGAGGTTGCGGCGGATCAACTGGTCAAGTTCTGATAACTCGCGGACGGTTCTCGGACCACGTACGTTTATCAGGTTGTCGCGCAGCATTTTAATTGCACTCGCCGCGACGTAGGCTTGATACTTGTCCGCCGGACTGGATTGATTCTCGGCCACTTCCAACAAGGCTTGCTGCTCCACGTCTCGCGCCGCCAGTTTAGCGTCGGCAACTACGGCAGTGGTGGAGTCCTCAAGGTTTTTGGCAAATGGTTCGGCTTCGCTGTCTGGTTTGTCTACTATTACGTTTTTAAGCCACCGACAAACCGTGTCAGTGCTGACGCCAAGTTGCTCGGCAATACGAATCTTCATCACGCCTTGCTGATACAGCTCGATGGCACGTTGGGTTCTCGACGCTTTAGCTTGCCGACGTTCAGCTTGTCCTTTGCGTAGCTTCGCTGTTGGCGTTAGCTCTTTTTTTCTTGCGGGCATATATAAGCCAGAGAAGAGTATAAACTATTACTTGTCAAACTTTTTTAATGTCGTAGCCTCCACTTCACTTTACTTATGGGCCGACCAAGAAAATACGATCCCGACAAGGTCTCAACCTCCGTGCTGGAGCCACGCATAGACCCCGCTACAAACAAAATGGACGTTGGGGGTTTCTTAATTCCTGTAACCAACACCCTTACCGCTCTGTTGTGGGGTTTTGCCAACCATCCGTCCAACAAGGCGAAGGAGTTCTATTTCTGGCGCGTGGCGGATTTGCTCTGGAACAGGGACGACCTGCCTGAACACATGTTCCTCAAGCATCCGTGGGCGGAGCAGATTATCCGTGAGTGCATCGACAACAAATATTTGGCGATCGGGGGCGCGGCGTCCAGCGGCAAGAGCCATACCCTCGCTGGCTACGGCATCATCACATGGCTGGCGAGACCGCGTGATACTCTAGTCTTGATGACAAGCACCACCTTACGTGAGGCACGTAAGCGGATCTGGGGTTCGGTGATCTCCCTACTGTCCGTTATCGACGGAGCCCCGATCAACATTCGGGATTCAATAGGCAGTGCTAACTACATTGATGAGAATGGTCAGACCTTCGATAGAGCAGGTCTTTCGCTTATCGCTGCGGAAAAAAGCCGCACACGTGAGGCTATTGGTAAATTCATTGGTCTCAAACAAAAGCACGTCCTCCTAATCGGTGACGAATTAGGAGAACTCAGTGAGGCCATTCAACAGGCCGCACTTGCCAACTTGAGTAAGAACCCTCGTTTTGAGTTCAAAGGCCTGTCCAACCCTGCAAGTCGCTTCGACTCGTTCGGCGTTTGGTCTACACCGAAAGAAGGATGGGAGTCTATTACGCCAGACGTAGACGACGAATGGGTTACGAAGTGGGGCGGCAAGTACATCCGACTGGACGGCGAACGCAGCCCCAACGTAGCGGCTGGTTACACGGTATACCCGTTCTTGCCCACCATTGAGAAGATTGCAGAGGATAAGGCGCTGTTGGGTGAGACTAGCCGTGCGTACATGCGAATGGTCCGTGCTGTGTTCTTTGACAGCGATGAGGCGGAAGGTATCTACGGTGAGTCCGAGATACTCAAGGCGAATGGTATGAAGAGATCCGAGTTTGTTGGTCCTACTGCGTTAATAGCGGGGGTCGATCCGGCGTTTACCAACGGCGGAGACAGGACGATCATGTACACCGCTAGGATCGGTCAGTTCGCGGACGGGCAATATGGCATGCAGTTCGAAGAATACATAAGTCTAAATGATGATGCGACTAACAAGGCAGTGCCGAGGACGTATCAGATCGTTCACCAAATACGAGACACCTGTATACGCTTAGGGATCAAACCAGAAAACGTCGCCATTGACTCAACTGGAGCAGGCTCACCGTTCTGTGACGTTCTAGCGGGAGAGTGGTCAGACCAATTCCTGCGCGTGCAGTTCGGAGGAAAGGCTTCAGATAGGCGGGTTAGTATGAACAGCAAACTAACTGGAGAGGAACTCTACACCAATCGTGTGTCGGAGCTGTGGTTTGTTGGCAAAGAGTTTCTACGCACCAAACAGATAATGGGAATCAGTGACGTGCTGGCGAAGGAGATGTGCATCAGGCGCTACGAGATGGTTAAATCCGGTAACCTGCGCGTCAAAGTCGAAACTAAAGCTGAACTCAAGCAGCGTATGGGGCAGTCGCCGGACATCGCCGACGCCGCATTTATCGCGTTGGATCTGGCAAGGCAGCGGCATGGGCTGGTTGCGGTGGACGCTCCGAACAAAACGGAAATGGGTGTATTCGGTCGGTCAACGCCGAGAACGATGAGGGATCTCGACGTGGTTAGCAGGTCAAGACACGCGTATTTGGACTAAGGTTAATGCAAGTGTATTGCAAGAACCACACGTCAGAAAAGTTCAAAGAGTTTCTGGAATGTCGGTAATTCATAATAATTCAATAAATGAGAAGATATGAATTACTGAGATAATATGAATTACTAAAGGAGAGAAAGATTATATAGAGTCAAATCTTTACGCTCACTTTTTCCTCATGCGGGCCAGAACAGTTCGTCGAGTGCTCTCACCCGTATTGGTATCCTGTGTCCGGTAATAGAAACACTTTTAAGTATCGAGCTTATTCTACGTGTTGGTCAATTAGGAGTCCGGTTAAATGACACAGGATACAGGTCACATGACACAGGATACAGGTCACAGGATACAGGTCACATGACCTAAAAAATGTCTTGATTTCTTAACAAGAAGATGCAGTATCTGCGGTGTGCCAGCCCAATTTAAAAGAACATCAAGCGGTAAGATTCAATACCGTGGTGAGTTGTTTTCTGGTTTCAATAAACCTAAGAAGGCTCCTGCTGGAGACCCTAAGAAGTATGTCGTGCTTGCAAAAAGCGGCAGTGATGTGCGTAAATTGAAGTTTGGTCAGCGTGGATATAAAGATTTCCTGCAACACAAGAACGAAAAACGTCGTTCTAATTTTAAGTCTCGGATGAACTGTTCATCTGAAAAAAATAAACTAACGCCCAAATGGTGGGCATGTAACTACAACTGGTAAAACAGATATGGCCACTAAGAAGGATAAAGAGAATCAGATGGATCAAGCCAACAAGGCTGCCCTTAAACTACAGGAACTACAGAAAGCTGGGAATGTCCCACTGACCGGATTAAGTCCGCTCGGCGTACCTGAGTCCACTATTGGTATGTCCAAAAGTGAAAAGTCTTTTTCGGAGGGTAGAGCACTCGACCAAAAGCAACGGGAAGGTTACAAGAGTTTCGGCGACAAGGGTGCAGGTGAGGGGATAAACGCCATAAGAGTGGCGCAAGGCCTTCCGCCGATATCAAACACACCTAAAGAGTTTACTGAGAACATCAACAAGTCCGTAGGTTTTGGTGACAAGAGTGCACTACTCGACCAAGCGGGACGTGATAGAGCACTGAAGGGCGGCATCGGTGCTGGCCTAAGCTACGAGGAGGCTGATGCCGCAGTGTCAAAAGCCTATGATTTCCTGAAGAAAAAATATGGCGATAAGGATACGCCAACTACGCCAACTACGCCAACCACACCAACTCCGACACCAGTCCCGACACCATTACCATCGGCACCTTCCTCACCTACTATACCACCTGAAGTGCCAGTAGAAAAAGGACCTATCATGCAGTTTTTTAGTGATGTTCTGGAGGGTGGTGGTCCTGAGCGTGCCCTCGTAAAAGGTGGATCTCTAGCCCTTAAAGGAATAGAGGAGTCCCGAACTGCTAAAGCCGCTGCTGAAGCCGCCGCCAAAGCTGGTGGTGCAGTAGGTGATGCCACCAAACCCTTTAACATGGTAGACGATGCGACCAAGATCGCAGCTGAAGGACTCAAGCAGAAGTATAATTTCTCAAAACTTGCGGACGATGCTACCAAGCCTTTTAGTATGTTAGACGATGTTGCAAAAGCCGCTGGTGCAGTAGGTGATGCCACCAAACCCTTTAACATGGTAGACGACGCGACTAAGACCTCAACTGAGGCACTCAAGCAGAAGTATGATCTCGCAAAGCCTGCTGGCGCTGCTGATGAAGTCGTTGGCGCTGCTGACGAAGCTGCTAGAGCTGCTAGAGCTGCTGAAGGAGCCGCTGGCGCTGCCAATAAGACCGCCGGAGCTGCCAATAAGACCGCCGGAGCTGCCGATAAGACCGCCGCAGCTGCTGAAAAGGGTACGGGTAGGCTCTCCCGACTCATTGAAGGTGCTGCCAACTCAACTACGGGTAGAATCCTCGGTAAGGTTGCTGGAGTCGCGGGGCCTAGTCTTAGGTTTGTTGGTAAGGCTGCGGGTCCATTGTTGGATATAATTGATGTGGCTCAGTACTCCAAGGGTAACCCCATCACAGGGAAATCCAAAGAGGAGGTGAGAGCGGATTTCCAATCTGATTACGAAACACTAGGCCAGCGGTTTTTTGCACCCAAGTCAGTGGGCGAATTCGCAGGAGGACTCGGTGATGCCGCGAGCATCCCTAAGACCGTACTCGGCGCTACTGAATCGGTAAGGCAAATGCTGAAGTCTCAACGGGGCGCACGGGAAGCCGACGCCTCCCTTAAGAATGCACAAAATGTCATCAAGGCACAAAATGATAGACGGAAAGAGCTATACCCTGACGAAGAGTTCGAGAAACTACCGCGAGAAACACAAAGAAAAATTAGGCAAGCAATTAGGAAAGAGTTTAGCGACGCAGGTGTACAGACATTCGGGCGAAATCAATAAGATCTTATGGCTGATTACGAAAAAACTGAAGATAAAAACTTTTCCTATGAGGGCGATATTCAACCTCTGATGAATAAGTATTTTAGTGTGGCTACTAACAGTGACTTGAGTGGTGACGATCAGATATCGTTCCTGCGAGGACAGCGCCAAAGACTTGAAGGGGAATCTGAAAAGGCTATGGACCTTAAACTAAAAGGACTCGCTTTCGAGGACGCCAAGCTAAGGTTGGAAGAAAACAGGAGGAAGTCCCTTAGCGCACGTGAGAACATGACGTCACTTGCCGCATTGCAACAGACATTGGATTACGGTTTGACGGAGATACCAGAAGAACAGCGGCCTAACTATTTTGCTAGAGTCGGAATCGCCAACGGTGCACTCCTCGGCTCGAATGAGGCAGCCAAGGCGATGATGGGCAGCGCACTCAAGGGCGTGACTTCCGCTGGTAATACTGGCACGGAGCTACAGAACACCATCTTTAAAGGTCTCGACAGCATTAAATTCGAGAAGGACTACGCGGGTAAATCGACGAGTAATTTTGCTGACGTTGGAGAGAAAGCCGCAGTGGATCGCGTTATCGCCCTCGGCACACCAGAAGAAATTCAGCAGTCAGCCGAAATGAACGCCGACGAACTTTACGGTCTCGCTAAAAACATCAGGTCGCGCTATGACGCGAGTATACTTGGTGGTGGCAAAGCCGCTACGACCTCTAGCCCTCGATCTTTATTTTCAAGTAAAACAGTTGCGCCAATGGCAACACCGCCTTAGATAACATAATACCAAACTAAAATTACCACCATGCTGGAAATTAAACAATACGACGACTGGATCGCAAACCAAGAAGAGGTTGCCGAACCAATAACAAACATTAAAAACTACACGGATTATGTTAGGTCTAGCTACTACAGCGCAGGACAACTAAACCAAGAGACCGAACAGGAGATCTCCGCCGGAGTTGCTGACCGTCTTAAGAGTGACGGCGTGCTTACCGACGACATGCCCGATGAAGACAAGAATAATGTTTACTCTAGTGTTATTGGCACAACGCGTAACACAGACACTGACGCCCGCTTTGTGTTGGACTACCTCCGCACAAATAGCGAAGGACCAGCAAACATCGTAGCGAATGAGGCTAAAGCCAGCAATCTTGCGAACTACCTTACCTTACAAGAGAAATCCCCATCCGAAGCGGAGGGCTTCAAACCTTACGTCGATGAGATCCTTGCCGACAAGTCACTGATAAAACGTGCGCGTATATCCGCTGTCGATCGCGGAGAGTATAGCATCACAGCGCTAGACGAAGAAGATGGCTCGCGCAGCCTCTATGCTGGCGCAAACGCACGGCCCGACTCTATTGCAGGTGAGGTCAAATCGCTTCTTGCAACTGGTGCTTTGTCGTCCGCCGATCTATATCGAGTCAACGATTTTGTCAAACCATTAAACGGTGGTCTGACCAATGGCGCTGAAGACTCCCGATATGAGATGTTCACACGTACGGTTAGTGATCTTGCAAAAGCGGATAAGGACTTAAATAAGTTAATCGAAAAAAATGCCTCCAATAAAATGGAGCAGAAAACTGCTGAACTTCGCACCACTGGAGAGTCTATCCTAGAAGGCGCGAAGACAGTTATCAGTTACCCCTTCATCAAGGGGGGCGAGCTTCTTATTGACCTGTTCGACGGCGAACAGAAGCAGCCGAAGTATGCGTCTGACACAACGCTGTCCGATGCACTCGCTGGTAATAACGCATTTAACCAACGCTTTAGCGCTGCTGAGATCGAAAAGTTTAGTGATGCGCTTACGGACAGAGTTGCTGGAGCCCCTTACAGAGCCGACCGCCCTGAGACCGGAATCGCTACCGACTCGATGGGTAATGTTATTCTCGCCCCAAGCCTTTTAGCTAATGTGAAGCTGTTCGAGCAGGCCGTTTCCACCGCTCCGCTAAATAAGGATCAGCAGAAACAAGCATCTGTGCAACGCAAGCTGCTACTGAAATCCGCTGCTCCAGATCTTATTAAGATGATCCTTGAAGAGGAACCTGAAGCGGTTAGCAGTTACGCAAAAGCAAAAGCCGACGGGCTCTCCCCTTCCGAGTTCATTGAGCAATATGTGGGTAGTGGCAAAAATTACGATGCGTTTGGTATCCGCTTAGAACAGTTTGGAAAAAGCGCATGGAAGACTTTAGCTGAGATCCCTTTGGGCATCGCCGCTCTCGCTGGTAATGAGTGGGCTGCTACGACGATGGGCAGCATGATGGATGACCAGACTAGACGCCAAGAATTCTCCCGCCTCTACGGAGACGAATACGGCTTCGGTTTTCAGCTGTTGAATACACTCCCGCAGGTGGCCACTGACATCGGTCTGACCATCGGAACAGGCGGCGCGTTTGCCGGAGCCAAGGCACTTGCGAAAACAGGTGCGATGTCATCGCGTGCTATGATTCGTGGTGGTGCCAAGATGGCACTCTCTGAGATTGATGATGTGGCGGCTGCTTCTTTCCGCAAGGCGGCGGACGCCGGAGGTTCACAGTTCCTCGGTAAGGCTCTCACGGATGTTGGTAGGAGCTTCGGCGACAAGTTCGGGGGGCTGGCACCACTTGCCGCCGTCACGTTCACCAGATCAGCTGGCTCAGCATTCGGTTCTCTCTACAATCAGCTACCGGACGACATGAGTCACGAGGAGAAATATAAGAATGCTCTTCCTGCCGCTCTTGCAATGGGCGTCTCCACGTCTGTCATCACAGTGGGTCTATCGGGATTGGGACTTGGTGCTGTTGAAGACATCGGCACAAACGTGCTTCGTAAGATTCGCGGCGCTGACACACTAACCGCACGTTCCGTCCAAGAAGCTGCCGAGCGTGCTGTTCCAGTCAGTAAGATGAATTACCGACAAGCCAAACAGGCATACCAGAACGCAGCTAACGAAGGCCGCGTCCTTAGCGACAAGGCGTTCAACACCGCCGCCCGTGCGGCAATCACCAGCACCTACAAGAACTGGTTGAAGACCACACTGAAGGGTGGACTTAGCGAGTGGTTTGAAGAGTCCCTAGACCAAGCGGTCGGCATGGCTATTGAGAACTCCGCTCTTGATCGGGATGTTTCGCTTGCTGAGAAAGTCGCACAAGTGTTTGACGCCGGACTCCTTGGCGGTGCCTTGGGTGCAGGTATCGCTGGCAGCACCCAGTTTGGTAGAGTTCGTAAATCAGAACAGAGTCTGGTGTTTGAAGGCAGAGCATCCGCATTTGAAGATATTTCAAATCGGCTTCGTAAGAACAACAGCAATTCTACCGCCGATGTATTGCAGCGCCGTATCGACGAGGCGCGGGAACAAGCGCGACTCTCTGTCGAAAGAGATATTGCCGCGCAGAAAACTCAGGAGGAAGTCAAAGGGCGTACTGTTGTTGCTAACCCCAACGAAAGACCCCTTAAGGGTAAACCTGTCTTTAACGAAGAGACAGGTCAGTGGACACCTGAAGACGAATCATTCGACCCTCTGCTCGATGACATCCTAGGAGAGGAGATCGAATACAGTGGCTTTGATGGCGTTCTGGAACTAGATCCAGACGGCAGCTCCGTTAACCTTCGACTCAATAAACCATATCTCACAGATGGAGGTGGATCGGTTGAGTTCATTAACTTGGGGCCACGCTTTCAGCGAGCCTCAAAATTTACCGCCCCTCTCCTCACCATCGGGCAGGAGACTTTTGGCGTGCCTGCTGGCACCCCCTACATATCAATGGGTGGTAAGAAGAAAACCAAATTTGCTTTTCCTGCAAAAGAAAAAGTAACCCCCGAGTCATTTGAAGTTTTTCGTGATGACGAAGGGAATGTACGTAGCCTTATTATTAAAGGTGGGCTTTCACTTAAGGACGGGTCTTCAACTATGAATATCCCCCTTACTAGTTCTTTGCAGATCAAGGCTATAGCAGAGTGGTATGGTATTGACCTCACAGCTGAAACACCAGTGTCGGAAACCGCAGAAGGTCAATTTGAGTTTGGGTTCGCTAACCGCAAGGATCTCGTCAAGTCAAAAGAAGAATTCGGATTCGTCGCTCCAAGTGAACCGGAGATGACCGATGAAGAGTTGCAAGCAGAGACAGAGGACATCCTCGGTCGATCATTCGCTCCCGCTACGGAAGGTGAGCTGGAGCTTGTTACCGATAAACAGAACAGGACTAGAAGAATACTTGAGGGGTTCGACGCTCAAATTTCTAGCAAGCAGAAGAACCTTAAGAAGGTTACCGATACCCTTGCGCCACTCAAAGATCTCAGTGATAAGCAGTTAACCGCAGATCAGAAGCTCCTCAAACAACAAAGCGTTGATCTTGAGAAAACAATCAAAAAAGAAATTGCCGCGCTTAGAAAAAACAAAAAAGGATTTAGTGGGGACGCAATCGAGCTCGAATCCGCAGCAACGCAAGAACCACTAACTGCTGCATCACAAGGCCCACGCGTGTATCGGAGTTGGGATGAATCACAGAAGCAGTTAGACCGCGATTTCGCTGAGTCCGTCAATGGAATTAGGCAGAGCTATGTGGATTCGGACGTGCCTGTTGATGTGGATCGTATCGAGAACATTGTACGTATAGTGCCACTACGCAACAAGCTAGGCGTATCTATCGGCCTCTCTGACGTCTCGATTGAAGAACTGGATACCGTCGAGTCTATGGCGGAGGACATCATTAGTTTTGCCGAGGACACCAATAACAAGGCGACACCCAAGCAACGTCAACTAATCATTGATGACTACAGGGCTTTGGTTGCTCGGATAAATATCATACAGAATTACGTCATCGAGCGTGAGTATGAAGAGATCTTCGGTATAGCGGTGTCGGATCTGAAAGCGTTACAAGCGGAACCAGAACCTGAAGAAGAGGTCGAAGCGAAAGCGAACGACAAGGACACGCTACACTACCTACTTTCCAATACACCGGAAGCGTTTACCACGATTGATGTAAAACCATTCGCTGACAAAAAGACTCTAGCTACCCTAAAAAACATGGGTGTTGAGATCGACGAACAACGTCGAGGCAGCGTGGAAACCGTAGCGGTTACAGGTTACGATCAAGAGACTAAAGAGATTCTTTATGAGAAGCTCGGCGTGGCAATGCGAGCTCCGCTCTCCACCGTCAACTTCGAGGCTCCTGCTCTACGCACCGCCATTGATGCGGCGAGCACAGAAGTTTTTGATATTACGCAGCAAGCCAAAAAAGAAGCGGCAGCCATTAGGCGTAGAACTGCAAGACCAGTACAAGACCGTGTGAGAGACTTCCTTGTTTCTGTTAATAACTACGTCGTTAAGAGTAAGGAACTAGACGCCCGCCTTAAAGAAACCGATAAGCTACCTGCGGCTAAAAGATCTGCCGCCGTGTCCCGCATCAAAGAACAGATGAAGGATATGAGGGCTAAGGCTACCAAATACATCAACAGTGTTGGTTCTGTATTACAGTCTGATTTTGATTCCTATAAAGACCTAAGTGATGAACAAAATCAGGCGATGGTCACTCAAGCCCGCCTCTCGCTTTTTGGTGTAGGGGGTTTTAGAGAAGAAGTAGCTCCTAGAGCTAGAGTCAAAGCCTTTAATCCAACACCGGACATAAAGGTTACTAGAGTAGAATATGCTAAAGAACAGTTCCGAAATGGCACGCAAGAGGAAGACATGCTTAATGAGCTGGTCGAAGGCGGGTTCATTGTCAACTTGCCAGAAACTGGAAAGACCTTAGCTCTAGCTGGTCTGTTTGTTACTGAGTCTGGTGTGAATAAATTCCCAGCGTTCTCGCAATCTCAAGTTGAGGTAGTCGAGCAAGAAGGCCAAGAGGTAGCTAACACCAACGCTTATATCAAGGACAAGCACGAACTGCTTAGCGAGAGAGTTCTATCTAAATACCCGCAATTTGGCGAGCTGGTTACCATTACTGGTAGATCCAGAACCAAAGGAACCATTGGTGAGGATGACGCTATGCTCGACTCTATTGAGGTAGAGATCAATCGGATGGATAGCGCTATTGAGAGAGATGCACTACTCGGTAGAAAAGTACCCTCCGGCTTTATTGCCAAACGCGAAGCGTTAGTGCAACAGTTGAAAGACGTCAAAGTCAGAATAAAAGACGAAAGATATTACGAAATTGACGGAGAAAAATACGAAGTTCGTAACAGTAAAACGGACAAAAGTATCTACTTTCCGGTGGATAAAGACGGCCTGTTTGGTGTATTTACAAACAACCCTAAAATAACTAAAGCGCAGATCGCAGAGGGTTATCGTGTAATCATACCTGATACGTTTGATAGAGATCTGTTGAACCCGTCTCAGTATACACGGGACGGGCGTATTATCGAAGGATATTATATACCCCGCAATCCGGAACCATTTACCATAGGTAGTTTCGGTCGCGTATCGAATCCTAGGATTGATGAGAACGGCGAGCAGATATTAGACGATAGGTCGAACTTTGAGAGCGCACGCATTGAGTTGTTTGTAAACAACATGGTGAGCACGTCTGAGATCAAGGGGGATATGGGATCTTACTTCGCTACCTCATTATTGAATCTCTATAAAATTACCCGCAACCTCCTCGCGTCGAAAAGAAATAGTGATTCAAGATTCCCTTGGTCAGATACTTATATCGACAACACGATAACGGATCTTAGCCGAGGGTTTGCTGCCGAGTTAAATGAATATCGTTTGGCTCAAAACGTAGTTCGAAAAGCCCTTAAGTCTCTGGAATTTCAGGATAAGATTAGGATTGGGCAGGAGTTAGTATCTAGGTACATTGACGAAGAAGGTAATACGATAGAGTTTTCTGATCTCCCACAGGAAGTCAGGGACGAAGCTATTACAGATAAACTTAAACAAGCGGATCTTGTTAAGTTCGTAACCGAGATGGTAGATGGCGATGTTAACTCAATAGCTGCCAACATCAAAAAGATATACAAGAACATCAAGGGCGAAGATCCCAATTCGGTTATTATCCAATACGCCAAATTGCTTTATGTTAATGCTACTGTTGCTGGCGGCAGGTTCTACACACTACCAGATCCGAATACATACTTAAAACGTCCGGCTAATTTGACAGTTGTGGGGACCTCGACTCTTAACGTAGTAGCAAATAGAAATGCGAAAGCCGAACGAGCTGACCCCAACAACGGACTCACACCATTAGATTACGTTAAGCGAGATGGAGATGGGTTCTTCTTAGAGGAGATAATCGGACCGGAGGGCGCGGACAGAGTTCAAGCGCTGCAAGATGAGATGGATAGGCGGAGACAAGAGAGTGGATCAGACGCAGGAATGTATGATATGCTACTTACAGGTAATTCGTATGCCAGCGCACTGGAATCGCCTGACCTTGTCTTTATGAACCGTTCGGCTTTGTTGGCGAGCGAGCTATACCGCACCATCGCAGAGGACAAAACTGGTAAACTAGCCCAAGTCTTCAGGGATCTCGCGGTACAGACCGAAATAATACCACCATATCAGGCAGACAACTTGTCTGATGCTGTGCTTGTCCAAACACTAGCTGGTAAACTTGGCACTGATTATGTTCTCCACACCAATAAAAGATACGCTCGCGTTGTGCTATCCACATTGTCAGGAACGGATTTAGGTAAGCAGGCCGCTGGTCTGCTGATTGCCCTTGGTTGGTTGCCACCTACAATGTCGCTACCGCTACGAGCACCAGCTGAACGGAAATCTGCAACACCTGCGGCGAAAGCAACCACGCCGCCGGACAAAGCCATTGCGGCAGGCAAAGCCGTTCGTCAAGCGGAAGCGACAGATCAAGATACTATTGATTACGCCAATAACTATTTAGAGGCAGCTCAGGCAGCTCTGCCATATTTGTTAAAGCTCGGCAGTGAGCGAAGGATCGCACTCAACACAATCGAAGAAGCTCGCGCAGATATTTTTGATTCGTTCCGTTTACTAAGGACGCTTATTGGGAAGACGGACGCCGAAGATATGGGTCCAGTCAGACTCAAAACTAAAAGGCAGATCGCTGAAGGTCTCGAAGCTGGTCGCGTCGGAGTTACGGTCGAGAGCGTTGCTGCGTTCCAAGACAAAAACGTTAGTGACATCGAGGCGGAAATCCAGAAGCTACAGGATACACGCAGCGGAACTGAGGATCTCATAAACGGAATTAGCGATGTTCGAGCGAGAATTGTGGATATCGCTGACGGTCGCGTTGTGCGAGACGTGTCGAGCAAAGCTGTTGAGATAATACCCGCTCTACTAAAACAGGCGAAGTCTAAAAAGGAAAGGACCGCGCTTAAAGAAGAACTGGCGGGACTACAAAAAACGTATGCGGACATCTACTACAGAGGTGACGAGACCCTCGCTGATTTGGATGCTTCGATCGCCACCAAGCAGAAACAACTTGAGAAGGCTAAGGCCGCAAGAGAACTAAGTGGACCTATTCTAGTCAACAAACTAATCAACGATATCGAAGCAGCTTACGCTCAAATAAAGGACAACCGAGAGTTCTTGTCTGGGCTCTCTGAGTCCGCTAGAAAACGTGTTGAAGAGGAGAGTCGGCGGATTGAGCGTGTCCTCAAACTTCCGGAGTGGAAGCAATACGTTGAGATCATTGCTGGCTCCCCCACTATTCTACGCAGCAGAAGAGATACATCTGAGGCCATGAGGCGTAGGCTCGATGAGATCGAGGCAAGCGTGGATCTCCGTAACAAGTTTGATGGAGAAGTGCGGAGACGAAAAGAAAACCTAGATAAAGCGCTGATTAAAAACGGCGTCAACCTACCGAAGTCCGGTCTACTTACCAAGTATACCGATCCAGTTGATGTTGTTAAAAAGAACCGATTTGAACCTTCTGAGGGTCAGGTTACAGATCCAAATGCTCGTCCAGTTGGTCGCCCAAGCAACACACCAGTCGCAACGTTTAGCGAGGAGAATCTCTCAGCTGCTGAGCGCAAGCAGTCCACAGCGAAAGCGTTCTCCGAAGCAGCTGCACAGATAGCAGGCACCGAAGAACCGGATAGTGGAAACCTCCCAACCAGAGAAGTCGGTGGTAAGGTCAAGATACTCGGCAAGCTGCGCCCCAATCCGAACTACAACTTCTCGTTGTCACAGATCGACCCGTCCCTCCGCGACGAAGCAAAGGCAGAGAACCTGCGCGTTGTTAGCCAGCTCGGTCTGGTATCCGGTGACCCCAACTCTGTTCTTGGAGCCCTCCGCAAAATCACGGAGACTGGCACGCCAAGGCAGCAACTGATTGCCGAACTGCTACTGACCGCGCCGGACTTCATTAGGAACATCAACTTCGTCATGGTCGAGTTGGACTTGGGCTTCGCTGGTCTGTACGACCGGACAAGCAACTCGGTTCTGGTCAACCTAAACGAACACAACGGTCGTGGTTTAGTGGACGTACTCCTGCACGAATACCTCCACGCACCGACAGCTAAGGTCTTACTCAACCCTAAGACCGATTCCCAACGGAAGGCAGTGGCACGCATCGAAGCGATCCGTAACTTCGCCCTCGCTAACGCAGTCAAACTTGGGTTGGACACAGATCCGGCCGTAAGGCTCGGCTTGTCCAGCAATGCTGAGTTCCTGACCTACGCACTCACTGCGCCGGAGTTCCAGAACATTCTTGCTGGTCTTGCACCGCTCGACCAACGCTCGATCCTGCGCCGTCTCGTTGACGCTATCCTTAACGTCTTTGGTCTTGATCCTAAGAAGCACGAAGTTGCCGCTGATGCGATCCAAGAACTACTCGACTTCACCAAGATGTCGCTGTCACATAGCGGTACGTTCAGCGTCGATAACAGATTTAAAGCGTTGGTCGGAACTGTCGCCAGTAGAAACGAACGCGCACAGGCTTACTCCGATCTGGTATCTGCTGAGATAATCAACAATGTGATTAGCAGATACAGCGAGGGCGGTGAAGGCAACATCTTCTTTGCAGAGGGTTCCGCTGCTGACGCCGCTTACCTCGCCGCTGTCGAAGCGGGCGACATGGAGACAGCACAGCGGATGGTGGACGAAGCTGCGAAGGCGGCTGGATACACCACGAGAGCTTATCACGGTTCAAGTGAATTGAATCTCACACAATTTGACCCTGCGAAAATTAAATCGCAAGAGGCAGGCGTTGGATTTTACTTTACGACCGATAAAGAGTTAGCTCAAGGCTACGCGGATAAGAGTGGCGGTAAGAACTACCAAGTTTTTCTGCGGCAGCCTAATCCGCTTATCACTGATGTTGAATACCCTAGCTCGCCTGCTAACAACAAGGCAGTCTTTAAAGCTACACTTGAAGGGATTGCTCGAAACGCAAAACTTTCGGCATCAGAACGGGCGGCTATGTTAAGCAGTTTTGAAACGACAACTGGAGGCGGCACTCCCAACCTGCTTTCTAATCCAGCTTATTTTCAGGACCACCTGCGGTCGTTTATAGGAAGCCCAAACTTTTCATCTTTGAATAACCAATCACAGGCTGGTATTCGCACAATATACAATGCTATACGGGGGGATTTTGGGCGGGAAACCACACTCAATACTATCTGGCTGCTGACTGGAAGAGACGGCATGGTCTTCGATAGCAGTGGGGTATTCACCGTTCTTCGCTCCAACCAAATCAAATCAGCAGACCCCATAACCTACGACGCAGACGGCAACGTGATCCCGCTCTCACAGCGGTTCCGTTCTACATCTGATGACATCCGCTACACCCGCACCGCCGAACTCGGAGGCGACACAGCAATCGACGTGCTCGGTGAGATCCGCCGTATCATGCCCGAAGGTATCAACATTGAGATCAACAACACGATGGTCGGTGCGATGGGTGCTAATGCAACTAAGCCTAATACGATACTCGTCAACGAGAATCTGGTAGCGACAATGGCAGCTGGTCTGTCGGCAGCTAACGCTAGGGCGGTAGTGCGTACGGCAGTGGACGAAGAGCTCGCCCACCTTGCATCGTTCTCCGTGTTTACAACCGACGACTTCGCCGCTATCGCAGCGGAGCTCGGTTCTGATAAGGTGAACGAGATCCTTGATATGATCTACTCTAACTCAGTGCCTGACGCCACCGAACGTGCGGCTCGCATTGCCGCCGATCGTGAGGCAGGTGTGACAGGAGACATCGACGCCGCCGCCGAATGGGTGCGTATGGAGATCACTCGTCTGGCTACAGGCCGCACGAGGGAAGCAGACATCGCATTCTTCTACACGAACCCGACACTGCTTGAGCGATTCCTTGAAGGACTCAGAGCGTTTATCAACAAACTCAAGCAACAGTTTAAGTCTGAGCCTACCGCTGGCACTGCCGCCCGCATCTCGCAAGCATCCCGTTCGTTCCGCAAACTGCGTAACGGCGGCGTGCTCCCTACACCGGAGCCGTCCGCAGCTAACGAGTATGGTGATTCCACTGCCTTCCTCAACGCCATCAACGGCGACATCGCTGAAGGACAGGAAGACCGCACATACTTCATGCTCCCTGTATCCGGTACCGGTAACAGCAAGGCTGCCGTGAGCGGGTTCTGGAAGACGGTACAGGATAAGATGTACAATCTGCCGATGGAACTCCGCAAGTTCCTGAACTTGAGGGATGGCACTATCTCACAAATTGAGTATACGATTCAGGACTTCGATCGTCGCTTCCCGAAGATGCGCGACGCAGCCCTTGCTGGTGGCGCGAGCATCGAGGACATCGGTATGATCCTCGGAACTACTGCTCCTGTTGTACAAGGTGAAGCACGCAAAGAGATCCAAAGGAAGGTTCGCGAGTTCAAGACGAATAACGCAACCGACCCTGACCTTGAGCGTAAGGCCGACGACTACGAGGCTAAGTTGACACAGCCAGAAGCTGACAAGTTCTTTGCGGCATTCCGTAAAGAGCAGAAGGCAATGGAAACTAAACTCAAGAGCGCTGGCTTTGGAGACCTCGTTGACTACCTCGTTGAGTTCAGGGGTGAGATCAATAAGTATAAGGCAGTCATCAACTTCGACGAGTCCAACGACGTATACCTCACCAGAACATTCAGGTTCTTCGGTTCGGAAGGTTGGGCCAGCTTCGCCAAGACTGGCGGTATTGCAATGCTCGACGGCAAAGAGGTAGACTTCAACAAGCTCCGCGCTGCCGCTGCTAAACACTTTGAGTGGGAGGTAAACAACGAGGCGAAGCAGACTGGTCAAACATTCACTGCGGAACAACACGATAAGAAACTGGTTGAGTATCTCGACAAGTATCTTGAGAACCTCGAACTCCAAGCCGCTGACGCCAAAGAGTTAGGCGCGATGAACACCATCCGCAAGGATGTGAACCGCCTGCTGAACAAGAAGGACTTCGACGCCCCGCTGCGTATCCTATTAGGCGAAGTCACTGACCCGTTTGAGAACGCAGTCCGCACCGTGTATAACGTCGGCAGACTTGCAGCCAACGAGAGGTTCCTACGCAACTTCGCAAGGCAGGCAATCGAGATCGGAGTAGCCAGCCGGACACGCCAGCCGGACATGGAGCTCCTCTTCCCACCGACTCAATCGGCACAGCTCGGAGACCTTGCCGGACTATACGTAAGGAAGGACATCGCCGCCACCATCCGCGAGGAGTTGGGTATGAACGGAATGAAGCAGCAGTCCAAGGCAATGGAGCAGATCAATTTGTTCGGTCGCTTCATAGCTAAGTTCTCCGGCCTCTCAATTACCGCGAAGACATTAGGCTCCGTTGGTTTCTACCCCCGTAACGTATTGGGCGGCATCGCCCTGACCACCTCACAAGGTATCGTTAATCCGGTCTACCTGAAAGATGCGTTTCGCTTGTCGATCATCGCTAACATGTCACTCAACGGTAAGATTAAGGCTGAGTCGGAGGAGTCCCGTAATCAGATTCGTAGGCTTGTTGAATTGCAGGTGCTGAAGGACGAGACGAGGGGTCGCATCGCAATGGACATGCTTAATGGCTTTGTCAACTCTACAGATCAGCAACTCGAAGAGCTGCTCAACGACATCGTCGAGGCACAAGGCAGTGGCAACATTGAGAAGATCATCAAGAAGTTCAAACTCAAAGGGACATGGGAAGCCACGAAACAAGCTGGCGGTTCTACCGTCGAGTTCCTCGCCTCACTCAACAACGTAATCGACAGCGCGTTTAAACTTAACGCCTACTTCTACGAGTTGAGTGTGTTGAAAGGAGCATTCGGCGACACGGAGACTGAGTCCAAACTGGAGGTCGAAGCCGCACGCAAAGTTAAGCTGACGTTCCCAACACACTCGGAGCAGCTTAGTCTTGCAAAGGCGTTTAACAAATCGCCGTTCTCGATGGTCGCCCTTCCGTTCGTCCGGTGGAAGACCGAGGTGCTCCGTACGATGTTTAACACCATCCCGCTTGCTGTTGAGGAAATCAAATCAGGCAACCCGACCATGCGTAATCGTGGTATCAAACGCCTGATTGGTTCCACTACCACTATGGCAGGCGGCAGTGCTGCCTACGGTGCGATATTCGCCACACTGTTTAGCCTCCTGACTGATGACGAAGATGACGAACGCGGTGGCGTGCGTAAGCTCACCGACGAAGAGCTCGACGCGCTTCGTCAAGGTCTGCCAGTTTGGCAGCGCAACCACGGCATCTTCGCACAGATGTTGCAAGACGGCAGCGTGCAGGTTATTGACATGTCCAACATCCTACCGTATAGCCCAATCACTGACATAGTCGGTCTAGCTTCTCGCGGTAACATCAAGGGCATCGCTGACTACATCACCTCCGAGATGATCGGAACCCAGATCGCAGCCAGCACTGTATTCGAACTCGCACAGAACCGTGACGACTTCGACCAACCGATCTATCTGGATACTGATGGCGCGTTGGGTGCTTCCTTCAAGATGCTAATGCACTTAGGTAAGGGTACGGTAGTGCCGTCCGTAGTTGACAAAGCCATGAAGATCGGAAGGTATGGCGAACAGAACGCCAAGGAGATGATCGTCGGTGAGCTCACAGGTGTGAGGCCGATAATCCACAAGGTAACCGACATCGAGTACCGTGGTATGCGGAACTTGAAAGAGTCGGCTGACGCCGTGGTGTCACTCCTCTACCCACTGTCTTCCGGCAGGGCTCTCGATCCGAGTGAGGTCGAGGGAATTATGGATGACCACCAGTCGGCGTCCAACAAGAACCAACAGAAGTTGCATGACTTCCTGATGGGCATGCAGTCCATCGGTTCTACGGAGGCGTCGCTCGCGGCTACTGCACAACAGATGAAGTTCAGTAAGCAACGCTTTGGTGCTGCCCTTGCCGGAGATAACATCCCTTGGGGGCCGAACGAACAGTGGTTCCGTAAGATGTATGATAACAAGGTACGGGTCGGTGAACAGAACCCTGATGAGATCGCCAGCGAAATCAACAGGGTCATGTCCAAGAAGGCCGATGGCTACAACACTAACTTCCTTCAGTAAGCACTACATACAACTGCCAGAAGAAACATATTGCGGACCATAGGAACCATCCGCCTAAGAAGAGGAAGCAGATTACTTGCATCCTTTCCTCCCTTCCTTAGCGGCTTGGATTGCGAGCAATCCTTTCTTCATGGCTTTCAATTCTTTGAGGCTGCGTTCGTGAAACCAACGCAGTAGTTGGCTCTTCTCTGCGAACTCAAGGTGTGTGGTCATACCGTTCTTTTTGTTTATTAGTTCCATATGATTACAGTTTGAGTTTGGTTCCGAAGTTAGCTAACCGGACACGCCATAGCTTGTCGCCTTTGCCGACCTGCTTGTGCTCGACCATCAGGTGACTGTTGTCGATGCTGATCTCAGGCTGGCACGCGCAGTTGAGATTGATCTCGTGCTCGTGTCCTGTATCCTTGTTCGGTATGCTGTGTATCTGACTGTTCTTGTGGTGCTTATTTGTTATCTTCATATGTTTTTATTGTAGAGCTGAGTCGATGAACGCTTCGGTTTGTTCTTCGATGTAGTTGGTCGTGCCATTCGGGTCGTCTTCATCGACTCGGCATGCACTCACGACGGAGTCCACGAATGCGTCGCGCACCCTATCCAGATGTAGCGTGCTGCACCGAAGGGAGATGCCGTTGATGTATGCTGTCACGATAGTCGAGTCGCGTCCGGCACAGGATTCGATCGTGAGAATCCCACGACCGACGTCAATTTGTAATTTGTTGTTATTCATATCTAGTTTGTTTGGTTGTTTGTTTGGTTGTTTACATTGAACGGAACTTGTCAATGTGTGTTAGTGCTTCACCGAGTATGCCCTTCGGCGTCCCGTATGTATCGAACAGATACATCAGTCTGTCACGCTTTTCTTTTTCCTGTTGCCGGATGCAGGATACAAGGTTGAGTAACATGTCGTCGCCTACCGCAGCGTCACGGAACTGCCACTTGTATAGTGGGGAGTCTCTAGCAAGGATCGCACATAGTGACGGTATGCAGTCAGCCATCAGTGTTAACTTACTCGTCTCGTCGTCCAGTGGGTCTGGCGTAGGGGGTAGGTGGGTCATTGTCATCGAACAATAGAGGGGTTCCTTCACATTATAGTGAGAGAGGAACGTAGTACCTATGAACCCGCCAACTAGTGGTGAGTATGCGGCGATAACATACGGGTCTCCTACCCTACACACTACCTTCACCTTATATCCTGTGACAACATACGCATAGGATTGGGACTCATACTCTACATACAGGTGAGGTATCTCTGACAGCATGATCTCCGCATGGTTGCGGTGCAGGATGCTTTGACTCCACTCGTGAATTTGACCTTTGACCCACTTCTCTGGTCTCTGGTATCTCTTTCTGAACTCTACTTTAGTCATTCTCATATTTCTTATTTAGTTTTGTTTGTTTTATTTTATTATACATCAGTGATCTCGATAACCTCTCCTGCTTTAAAGGCATGGGTGGGGGCACCAGTTGACAGCCAGAGCAGGGGGAAGCCCACGTAGGTGATCTCGCTGAGGTCAGTCGAGTAGCCATCAGTTAGATAGACCATGACATCCACATCCTGCGCGTGCTCCGCTACCCAGTCGAAGGCTGGCTTGAACTTCGTACCGCCGCCGCCCTTCAGCGAGGCTGGCACGATGTCGCCTGCCTCAAGGGACACGGCATCGGCAACCACATGGGACACGGATAGCAGGTGCACCTTGTCTGGCTTGAGGTCATCGAGCACCGCTTGCGCTTCGCTGAGGAAGCGATCGTAGGTGCGCTGCCCGATTGAACCGGAGGTGTCGAGCACGAGCACGATCTCTCCGGCGTTGCGGGTGCGGCGTCCGGCTGCGATGAGTCCAGTCGTCTGGAAGATCGCGTTGTTGAACGGCGAGTCCCATCCATTGCGTGATCTCTTAGACAACCATTCACGTAGCAGATCAGGCCAGCTCAGCGAGGAGCTGGTGCGCTGCCCTTGCAGACGGCTGGCAGTTGTGCTGCCATCAGACTGTTGGCGTCGATCTATTTCATCGGCGATGAAGATCGAGTCGTTCGCTTCTTCGAGTCGGTTGATGGTTTGCTGTTGCGACTCTCCGTCTTCTGGTTCCGGCTCGAACGTATCCGGTGCGCCAGTGCCGACAAAGTCTGAGAGATCATCTCCACTATCGTCGAGGCTAGGATCGGTATTACTACCACCACTACCAGAAGTATCGTCACCTTCATCGTCTTGGCTACTGTCTTGATCGTCACCTTCATCGTCTTGAGGAGGCTCGCCGTCGTCCGTCGTATCATCATTGTCGTCATTGCCATTAGTGGTATCATCGTTGGTATCATTGTCTTGTTGTGGTTTGGGGTTGGTCTGGTCTTGTTGTATTGGCTTACTCAATATCCTGTATAGTTGCTCGGTTGAGTTGTCACCGGACAGCACCTCGTCAAGCAGCACGCCGTCGATGAAGGGGAATATCTCCTTGCCTATCTCACGGTTGCGGTTGGCGATCATCGCGTTGATGACATAGTCAGCTGCGATGTTTGCCGTTCTGTGGTCACTCA
>Ga0105098_10000117_pt1 | contig 23669 bp, 24 predicted proteins | sample PPLLak21cMay2015_FD_79137 | JGI IMG/M metagenome (GOLD analysis project Ga0105098, IMG submission 79137) | Freshwater sediment microbial communities from Prairie Pothole Lake near Jamestown, North Dakota, USA - PPLs Lake P7 Core (1) Depth... | ecosystem: Environmental > Aquatic > Freshwater >... | reverse complement strand
CGTATTCTCAACTCCCAATCAGGCCTCTGTGCTTTCGGGTACCACCGGCGCCACGCTCGACCCGATCTGTGCGCTGCAGGCAGAGGTTGTGCTCGCGCCGTATCAGGCGGCCCAGGTCGTCTTCGTCACAGCGACAGCCCATTCACGCAAAGATGCCATTGAGCTGGCCCGGCGTTATCGCCGCTGGACACAGGTCGGCCGGGCAATCCAGGATATCCGCCTTCAGGCGGAAAAAGAGCTGGCGCAGCTCGATCTCACTTCACGGAAAGTCGAACAGATCCAGAAGCTACTCTCGCCCCTGATCTATGTTTCGAATGCACTGCGGGCGGAACCGGAACTGCTCCACGCCAACACGCTCGGCCAGCCCGGCCTGTGGTCGTTCGGCATATCGGGTGATTATCCGATCCTGCTGGCACGCACAAAACGCGAAGAAGACCTTGACCTGTTGGATGATCTGCTCCTGGCGCATACCTACTGGCGCAAGCGCGGCCTGATGATCGACCTGGTCATCTTCAACCAGCGCGAGACCAGTTACGACCAGGGCTTCAAAAACAGGATCTATCGCCTGATGGAGCGGACAGGCAGCCAGGAATGGCTGGATGACCGCGGCGGGATCTTTCTCCTCCAGGAAGATCAGATGAACGAAGCGGAGCGGATCCTTTTGATGACGGTCGCCCGCGTCGTCCTCGACGGGGAGGCGGGTCCGCTCGAACAGCAGCTTTCCAGGCTGGATGCGAATCCCGTCCGGCTGCCGCGCTTTCTGCCCATCGAACCGCTGGTCCCGCCGATGGAGGTGGGACAGGAGATCGAACGCCCAACCGATCTGCTCTTCGATAATGGGCTGGGCGGCTTCACGCAGGATGGGCGTGAATACGTCATCTACCTCGACCGCGATCGCTGGACGCCTGCTCCCTGGACCAATGTGATCGCTACACCTGAGTTCGGCTGCCTGGTGACGGAATCAGGGCTGGGCCCCACGTGGGCCGGCAACAGTGGTGAGAACCGCCTCACGCCCTGGCACAATGATCCCGTCAGCGACCCGCCGTCCGAAGCCATTTACCTGCGCGACGAGGATACCGGTCAGATCTGGTCGCCTACGCCGCTGCCGGCACGCGCCGACGCGCCCTACCTGATCCGCCACGGGGCCGGGTACTCCGTTTTCAAGCATGCCAGTCACAGCCTGGAACAGGACGTGACCGTGTTTGTCGTGCCGGATGAACCGGTCAAGGTCGTCCAGCTAACGCTTCGCAATGCCACGAAACGCATGCGGCGCATCAACGTCACCTATTATGCCGAATGGGTGCTGGGCGTGAACCGCGAAAGCACCGCACCGTATATTGCTCCTGAATTCGCCTCCAACTACTTCGCCCTGCTGGCACGCAACCTGTACAACCCGGACTTTGGACAGCGGGTTGCATTCCTGGCGTCCACCCGCGAGCCCACCGGTGTCACCACCGACCGCAGCGAATTCCTCGGGGAACTGGGCAGCTACATCCGGCCCGCGGCTCTGGAGCGTGTTGGCTTGACGCCGCGCGTGGAAGCCGGCATCGATCCCTGCGCGGTGTTGCAGTGCCTGCTCTGGCTGCAGCCCGGCGAGACAAAAGAGATCACCTTCCTGCTGGGTCAGGGCGCAGACCGCGCCGATGCGGAAAGACTGATCAGTTACTTCCAGGACATCCAGAATGTGGAAGCCGCCCGGCAGCAGGTCGATGAGTTCTGGGATGAGATCCTGGAACAGACCCAGGTACAGACCCCCGAGGCAGGCATGGACATCCTGCTGAACCGCTGGCTTTTGTATCAGGCGCTCGCCTGCCGCTTCTGGGGACGCACCGCTTTTTATCAGTCCAGCGGAGCCTTTGGCTTCCGCGACCAGCTGCAGGATGTGATGGGATTTGTCCATGTGCGGCCCGATCTGACCCGCGCCCACATTCTGGATGCCGCGGCGCACCAGTTCGAGCAGGGCGATGTATTGCACTGGTGGCATCCGCCTGCCGGACGCGGGCTGCGCACGCGCTGCTCCGACAATTTGATCTGGCTGCCGTACGTCACCGCGCACTATGTGAACGTGACCGGGGACCATTCCATCCTGGAAGAGCAGATCCCCTTCCTGAGCGCGGAACCTTTGAAGCCGGAGGAACATGAACGGTACGGGCAATTCCCGTTCGGGGAGACGGCGACGCTCTATGAACACTGCCGCCGTGCCCTCCTCAAGGGGATCACCGCCGGTCCACATGGCATCCCATTAATGGGCGCCCACGACTGGAACGACGGGATGAACCGCGTCGGCATCCATGGCAAGGGCGAGAGCATCTGGCTGGGCTGGTTCCTCTCCCGGACTCTGAATGACTTTGCGGAGATCTGTGACCTGATGGATGATCGCAAACAAGCAGATGAATTCCGCCTCAAAACAAACGAAATCCACAAAGCGCTCGAGAAAAGCGGCTGGGACGGCGAGCATGGCGAGTGGTATCTGCGCGCCTATTATGATGACGGGTCCCGGCTCGGATCATTCTCGAACCATGAATGTCAGATCGATTCGATCGCGCAGTCCTGGTCGGTGATCTCCGGGAAGGCCGATCCGCAACGCGCGCTCAAGGCAATGGAATCCGTCTATGAAAATCTGGTCCGTTCTCAAGATGAATTGATCCTGCTGTTTACGCCGCCTTTCCAGCGCACGGCGCGCGACCCCGGTTACATCAAAGGCTACCCGCGCGGCATCCGGGAGAACGGCGGGCAATATACTCATGCGGCCTTGTGGGCGATCTGGGCCTTTGCCCAACTCGGCCAGGACGAGCGCGCCATGGAACTGTTCCGGCTGATCAATCCCATCTACCATGCCGACACCCCGGAGAAAGCCGCCCGCTATCGCGTGGAGCCCTACGTCATCGCCGCGGACGTCTACAGCGTGGCGCCGTACATCGGCCGCGGCGGCTGGACGTGGTATACCGGATCCGCCAGCTGGATGTATCGTCTGGGCACTGAAATGCTGCTCGGCCTCCAGCGGACGGGCGAGTACTTGCAGATCAAACCGCACATTCCCCGGGACTGGAAGGAATATCAGATCAACTATCGTTTCAGGAAAACGCTCTATCACATCCGTGTGAAGAACCGGCAGGGCAGGAAGCAGAAAGTCACCATGGCTGGGAAGGTGTTATCTGATGGAATGATCCCCCTTGTGGATGATGGCGGGGTCCATGAGGTGCTGGTGGAGATAGTTGAGTAGTTGCAGATCGCGTATGGCTTATCGAAAATCGTCAATCGTCAATCGCTAATCGCTAAATCGTAAATCGTAAATAAGAATGCGCTCCGACGATAACGTCGGAGCGCATTCTTATTATCACCGCATCCCTTTTTCCCCGTGACTGCACTTTCCTCCTGACCTTCCCTCCTACTTGTCAGGCATCCAGCAGGGTGAGTAACCGTAATACTCATAAATATCAAGCAGCCAGCCTGCTTCACGAAGCTCTCATCATTCTCGACACAGTCTCAACAGTGTGTTCATTCATGCAGATCTCCTCTGTCTGTGGATGCGCCAACTATAGTTGCCAACTGAACTTGTCACAATGGGGAATCTACCTACTAAGCATAGTAGGTGGTTCCATTTGGGAATAGGGTGTTGATCGCACTTTCCGTCATTGCGAGGAACGAGCGACAGCGAGCGACGAAGCAATCTCATACATGATTAACAGGATGTACGAGATTGCTTCGGGCTACGCCCTCGCAATGACGGGTTAAAGCTATCTTTTGATAAACGCCAAATAAGAGGCTGCCTCGTCCCGATTGCTCACGTTCAACTTCTCGAGGATACTGTGCACATGGTTCTTGACGGTCCCAACCTCGACGACCAGGCGGGCAGCAATTTCCTGGTTGGTGAGTCCCTCGCCAATAAACTGCAGGACCTCCCGCTCGCGTGAAGTCAGCCGGACCTCTCCATCCATTTTATTTTCAAAAGAAGCAAACATTCTGGCAAGATTGGAGAGACGCTCCATCATCGCCCCTGCCAGTCTGGTGGACACCTGTGCCTCGCCCCTCTGCGCCAGGCGGATGACCTCGACGAACTCCTTCAGGGAACTGTCTTTAAGGATGTACCCGGCAGCACCCGCCTCTATGTAACGGAGGGTATCATTCTGGTCCTCCAGCAGTCCCAATGCCAGGACCTTTACCCCCGGCGCGGAATCCACAATCGCACGTGTCAGTGTCAGGGCGCCCTGTTCCGGCAGCCCAACACTGACCAACGCAATATTCACATCCTGCTCCCGAATGAACTTGAGCGCGTCCTGACTGGTTGCTACACAACCGGCAACCTGAATACCCGGCTCGTCCTCGAGCACAGAGGCGAATATACTACCAATGAGCGGAACCTCGACTACCAGGAGAACTTTAATTGGATTCATATTTGCCTTATCAATAAAACCACGGTTTGCGGCTCTTCGAAAGCCTATATTTATCCATCCTATTCCTTACTATTTAACGGAAGCCGCTTTCTTACGGCGGGTCACCTTTTTCTTCACATGACCTGCATCCTCGTTGGCTACCTCTGCCAATTCGCGAACTCTGCTCTCCACATTTCCTTCTGCGTTCTTTAGCTTTGCCCGGATTGCTTTCCGGTCACCGGCAATCCTGCGCCGGATCTCCTGCCCGGACGTGGGAGCCATTAACAGACCTACGGTCGCGCCAACGACGCCTCCCACCAGTATCCCCGTGACAACCTTGGCAACATTCCTTTTATTGTTATTTCTGTCACCCATTCTTTTCATCGCTTCTCTCCTTTGCGTAAACCGGGTTGAATCCCCGGAAATAGAAACCAGCCTCTGGCACCAGGCTTAAGACCCGCCACCTTGTCTTCCTTACTATAAGAGGGAACGAAAAATCTTAATATGGGGAAACATCCTAAAGAGATTAGGGGAATGCCCTATACCGCTACTCTAGATTTCTACCTGTTTTTAGGAACATCATGAATTGATAGCTCCCGCCCGGAGCGATATAGTTACATGAAAAGGAGTGGCTAATTGAGTGTGCTAAGCCACAGAGATTTAAGAGATTTTTTCTCAATGGGCTCACTCAGTGCTCTCCCCTGGCACCGTGCGGCTTAAGCCGTACCAGGGCAGGTGTGTGGCTAGAAGGTTTCTTGCTCACCCCTTTCGCCACTCCCACATGAAAAGGAGGTTCACATGTTAAGTTGGTCGATTTCCTTCCTGATCATTGCATTGGTCGCAGCCTTTCTGGGGTTTTCCAGCATCGCCGGGGCAGCGGCCGGGATCGCAAAACTGCTCTTCGGGGTATTCCTGGTCCTGTTCGTGATCTCGCTCTTCCTCGGAAGGCGGGTCGTCTGAGACCAGTCAATGTTCGAGTGGCGCCGGGTGGCTCAGGGCGCCACTCGAACCGTGTTAACAGTCCAGAGGAGGCGACTCGTTTTTAACGGGAACAGCCTTCTCGTGAGTCCGAACGGAAAGGTCCGGCAACGGACAACACTTCGATAAAAAGAAAGGGAAATAAACCTTGATCACAGTAGGATATGCCTTATCCAGTGAGGAACATAAACCAAATGACCTGGTCGCTCACGGCCGGTTGGCGGAGCAATCCGGTTTTCAATTTCTCCTGGTCTCCGATCATTTTCATCCCTGGGTCTCCCAGCAGGGACAAAGTTCATTTGTGTGGAGTGTGTTGGGCGGCCTTGCTCACGCAACCGAGCGCGTTCAGGTGGGTACGGGGGTTACCTGTCCGATCATGCGCATTCATCCCGCGCTGGTTGCCCAGGCCGCCGCGACCGTCGCCGACATGATGCCCGGTCGTTTTTTTCTGGGATTGGGCACCGGCGAGTATTTGAATGAACATATTCTGGGCGAGGTCTGGCCCAATATGATAACTCGCCAGAATATGCTATCCGAAGCCATTGAAATCATACGAGAACTTTGGAAAGGCGAAGAATACTCGCGCAAGGGCGATTACTTTACGGTGCGGGACGCCCAAATTTATACGCTCCCTGAACAACTGCCTCCCATTTATGTAGCTGCCTCGGGACCGGAGTCGGCCAAACTGGCAGCCGAAATCTCAGATGGCCTGATCAGCACGACCTCCGGTGATGAGGTGGTGAAGGCGTTCAAGAAAGCGGGCGGCTCGGACAAGCCCCGCATGGGAATGGTCAAGGTTTGCTGGGCAGAATCGAAGGAAGAAGCCGAAGAGACCGTGAAATATTGGTGGCCCACATCCGAGGTCTCGGGACCTCTGCATTCAGACCTGCCCACACCGAGACACTTCGAAGGTGTCGTGGAAGCCATGGGCGACCCGAAAATCCCTGAGGACACGGTCCTTGGACCTGATCCGACTGCCTACCTGGAAGGCATCCAAACGCTATATGAAAACGGCTTTGACCACATCTACCTTCACCAGATCGGACCCGAGCAGGAAGGTTTTCTCAAATTCTTCAAGAATGAGCTTTTGCCTCGACTGGAGAAGGAGGAACTGGTCAGGGAATCGATCTGATTATGTTCAATTTGCTCAAGGAGACGTTTCGGGAATGGCGTGAGGATGGAGCCACACGGCTGGCTGCGGCGCTGGCGTACTATACGACCTTCTCACTTGCACCTCTGCTGGTATTGATCATTGCCATTGCCGGTCTGGTTGGCGGGCATGAAGCGGCTCAGAATCAGACCATGACCCAGGTGGAAGAACTGCTTGGCGCCGAAGGGCGCGAGTTCGTGCAGGGAATGATCCAAAGCGCCAGCAGACCCGCGACCGGTCTGGCAGCAACCTTAATTGGGGTAGTGACGCTGCTATTTGGCGCCCTGGGAGTCTTCGGCGAGTTACAGAACTCTTTGAACACAATCTGGGAGGTAAAACCCAAACCGGCCAGGGGCTTCCTGGATGGGATCAAACGCTTCATCCTTGACCGGCTTCTATCCTTCACCATGGTGCTGGGCATCGGATTTCTCTTGCTGGCGTCGCTGGTGGTCAGCGCGGCGCTGAGTGCGCTGGGGGAATATATCGGGAATACCTGGCCCCTGGCGGATCTCTGGCTGCAGTTGATCAACTTTGTGATTTCCTTTATCGTGGTCTTGCTGCTCTTTGCCATGATCTTCAAATTCCTGCCGGAGGTGAACATCGCCTGGAAGGATGTCTGGCTGGGCGCGGCGGTGACTTCCGTGCTCTTCAGCCTGGGCAAGTTTTTGATCGGGTTCTATCTGGGGCGCAGCGAAGTCGGGAACACCTTCGGGGCCGCCGGCTCGCTCGCGATCTTATTGATCTGGATCTATTACTCTGCTCAGATCCTCTTCTTTGGCGCTGAGTTCACGCAAGTGTACGCAAACCGTTACGGCTCGAAGATCGTGCCTGACCCCGATATGGTCAGGATTACGGAACAGGAACGTGCCCAGAAGGGGATCCCTCATCGGGAAACGTTGGAAAAGGCAAAAAGGTAAACGATTGGATATTAATGAATTACTTCTCACCGCACTACGAGCCAGTTTTGTTTATTTTTTTCTGCTGCTTGTGGTGCGGGTTCTGGGAAAGCGCGAAGTCGGGGCGACCAGCGCCTTCGATCTGATCGTCGCACTCATCCTGGGCGAAGTGGTCGATGAGATCATCTATGGGGACGTCACGATCCTTCAGGGCGTGGTGGCGATCGTAGTGGTTGCCGTATGGCACCTGGTCAACTCCTGGGCAAGTTTCAAGAGCCAGTTCATCGACAAGCTGACCGGTGCTTCTCCAACTGTGGTGGTGAAAAACGGTGAGATCCAGCGCAAGAACCTGGCAAAAGAGAGACTTAACGAAGAAGAGTTATTCTCGGAGCTGCGGATGATGGGTGTGGAAGATCCCAAAGAGGTCAAACAAGCCACCCTCGAGCCGAATGGCAAGATCAGCGTGCTCCTGGCAGACTGGGCAAAACCGGTCCAGTACCAGGACCTATCCAAGGCCGGCTCAAAAACGCAGAAAAGGAAGTCCTGAATCCCATGGAACTGGATCTGACCGGCATTATTTTCCGAGTATCGCTCATGTACCTGTATGCCCTGACGCTTATCAGGATCTCGGGGAAACAGAGCATAGGTCAGTTATCTTCCATGGATCTTGTGGTAACCCTCATCATTGGCGACCTGTTTGACGATGTCTTCTGGGCGGAAGTCCCTCTGGCGCAGGGGCTGGTCGGGTTTGGAACGGTGATCCTGACCCATATGTTGGTTACCTGCCTGTCTTCCCGCAGCAAACTCACCGATCGACTGGTCAACTCTCCGGCGAGGGTCTTGATTCAGGATGGGAAACTGGTGCAGGAGAACCTGCAGCACGAATGGATGCGCCAGGAAACGCTTCAGTTTGAGCTAAGACTCCAGGGGGAGGAACATCCCAGGGGGGTTCAGGAGGCGAGGCTGGAACCGGAGGGGCAAACCAGCGTTATTAAAGCTGCCTCCAACAAACCTGTCCAAAAGAAAGACCTGCGGCTCTTCCGCTAGGGAAAGCCCTACTGGTTTACAGAACCATCCCCCATTGTCCGTTCCTCCTGCAAAACTTAGAATATTTTAGACGAGTACGTTAATCCGAATTCTCACTAGTTTACCAATTGGAGGTTAATCATGGCTTCGAAAGTACGGACGCTGGAAGATCTATTTATCGATCTGTTGAAGGATCTTTATAGCGCTGAAAAACAGCTTGTGAAGGCGCTACCCAAAATGGCAAAGAATGCCCAGGCTTCAGACCTGCAAAGGGCTTTTCAGGATCATCTGAAACAAACCGAAAAACAGGCTGAACGCATCGAACGCATCTTCTCAGACCTGGAAGGTTCTCCGCGCGGCAAGAAATGCGTGGGCATGGAAGGTCTGGTTGCAGAGGGGGACGAAATAATGAAGGAAGCTGCCGAGCCTGAAGCAATGGACGCCGGCCTGATCGCGGCTGCCCAGAAGGTGGAGCATTACGAGATCGCCGGCTACGGCACTGCCCGTGCCTGGGCCCGTCACCTGGGCTACAACGACGCCGCCAAACTTTTGGATCAGACTCTCGAAGAAGAGTCGATGGCCAATGAATTGCTGACCCGCATCGCGGAAAGCCATGTGAACATGGAAGCGCACTAGGAAGCAGTATGTCGTTATTCGACGGAAAAGTAGCAATTGTGACAGGCGGCGGCTCGGGGATTGGAGAGGCCGCCTGTCACTTATACGCACGTGAAGGGGCAAAAGTAGTCGTCTCTGATCTTAATGAAGAACGAGGCAATGCAACCGCTCAGGCAATCCAAAAGATGAAAGGGGAGGCCATCTTTGTCCGAGCCGATGTTTCGAATCCGGGCGACTGCCAGGCGATGGTCGACGCGACCCTGGAAAAATATGAGCGTCTGGATATTGCCTTCAACAATGCTGGTATCGGCGGTGAGGCAAACCTCACCGCCGATTACAGTATCGAAGGCTGGCAAAAAGTGATCGGGGTGAATCTCTCCAGCGTGTTCTACTGTATGAAATATGAAATTCCGGCCATGTTGAAGACCGGAGGCGGAGCCATTGTGAATATGGCTTCCATCCTGGGGCGGGTCGGGTTCGAGAGTTCGCCCGCCTACGTGGCTGCGAAACATGGCGTCGTTGGGTTGACCAGGACGGCCGCCCTTGAATACAGCAAACAGGGCGTCCGGATCAACTCTGTTGGACCGGCCTTTATCCGCACCCCGTTGATCTCCGGCCTTGAAGAGAACGAGCAGGTTCGGAACCAGCTCATTTCCATGCACCCGGTTGGACGCCTGGGAGAAGCGGAGGAAGTCGCGGAATTGGTGGTCTGGCTAAGCTCCGACAAAGCCTCGTATGTCATGGGGTCCTATTATCCGATCGACGGAGGCTACCTGGCGCGCTGATCCCGTTCGATTGGATTCAAGCGCCGCGCGCGACGCCTCGGTCGGCTCCCGCTAAACGGGCTGCGCGCTCCCCGGATGGGAAGCGCGCCCGACACGGAGATGGAGTGGTAACGATGAAAAAACTTATCGGTGGTTTATTCGAAACACAGGAAAATGCCAACCTCGCTTATCAAGCCCTGGAGAAATCCGGTTTCCCAGTCGAAGAGATCAACATGTTCGTGCATAAGCCCCGGAAGAGGACGGCCCGTTCCACGGATGTCCAGATTCAGGATCTGGCGAAGAACGCTATCGCCGGCGGGCTGATCGGTGGCGCGATCGGCGGTTTCCTTGGTTTCCTGGTGGGGATCGGGATTCTGCCTTTGCCATACCTCGAGCCCGGCTTGGTGGAAAGGAATGCCGTCTTCCTGACCATGTCCATCCTGTGGGGTCTGATGGCCGGCGGATTGACCGGCGTTATTCTGGGAGTGGCATTGAAGCTGCTCAGGTCCCGGGAAAAAGCCGAGGTAATGACCCGGCAAATCGAAAAGAATGGTGTACTTGTCACCGTCAGCGTGGACAGTGCTCAAAGTGAAACAAGAGCCAGGCGCATAATGGAAGAGAACGAGGCGCAGGAGGTGGGAAACCCCGCTGAGAAATGGGACCTGGAGGCCTGGTCAAGCCCCAATGATCTGAATCCCTCTCTGAAAAAACTGGCAGGCACGAGGTAGGACGGCAGCTCATCGAGGCAGGTCCAGGACAGGAAATTTGAATACACGTACTCATTTCACCACACAAAAGGCTTTGGAAGAATGCCGGACTTCCAAAGCCTTTTCTTTTTAGGTGCTTCTTTACATTGTTGCCTTTCACATTACAAAAATGTTGAAATTAAATTACAAATATGTTGAAAAAACTGCAAGTCTTTTCCTATCAGAAAGCAGCCGCTGCATATAATAAAAATATTCCTGATGACCTCGAAAGATTTCCATCCGGAAAACCCTGGTTAAGATTTGCAGATAATAATCATCCTTTTTGCAACCCAGCACACACTCATACCTAAAAGGAGATACTATGGTTAGGAAAAACTTTTTGCTGATTTCTGCAGTCGCTCTTTTTACACTGGCATTTGCAGCGCCAGCAGCTGACGTTGTCAAGCCCCAGCCTGGCGGCAACCCGGCGCCCAAAAAAGATAATTTCTCACAATGGCCGGATTTTGGGGAAGGACAGGACTGGCTCTATTACGGCGTCGACGGAAACAGTGGGAGCGTCTCGGTGAACGGCGCCCTCCCCTTCGATAACTCCACAGCGGAAATCACATCCGGGAAAGAACTCCATTTTCTCCAGGTCTACGATGTTGATTTCGACGAGGAATATCCGGCACAATACAACAATGTATTCATGATCGGTTTCCAGGGATATACTCCAAACACCGCAAGAGATATTATCTGGAACTTCGATATGAAAATCGAGCCAGGTACCTATGGAACCACAGGCTTCATCGTCGAACGAAAAGATACCTTTGCGCCCGATGGAACCATTGCCCAGCCTTTTAATTTCTTTGGCGTCACCTATGCCGGGGAAGAAAACTACAACGCCGGGTTGCGCTGCTCCAGCGTGGTCGACTTTGTGCCTGTTTTACAGGACCTGCTTGTCGGTGTCGACCCGTTTGCATGGAACGAATATGAGATCCGCTTTCACCTTGTCGATAGCGAAACCGTTCTCGCCAGTATCTCGGTTGACGGCACAGAAGTCTGCCAGACCACCCTCGCAAACTATGGCGAAACGGAGGTTCAACTCTGGCTGGACAACTACAAGGTCACCTACGATCCACTGGATCCGTGGAGCTACAGCCTTGGCTTTAACAACAAAGAAACCCCACAGGGCGTGTTATTCGACAACATCCAGGCGAAGGCCAAACCCGTTCATTAACTGAGCAAAATCGGGCGGGTTCGCGGACGTTTATCCCCTCGCGAACCCGCTCGAGGGTCGCGCTGACAGTAAAAACCGGGGCTGGTTCCTTACCCACCAGCTTGTACCACATCAAGGATAGACGGCATCACCCTGTCAGAGCGCTCACGTTCGAAAACCAATCCCTGGCGGAAGCTTTGCCCCCAAAAGGATATTCAATTAAACAAAAAGACTCCCCTGGATGGGGAGTCTTGATGCTTTTCAAACTCTAGTAGTAATTTCCATTCAGTATTGTTCCCTCTTTTGCGTTTATATACCTATCAACATTTTCATCCAGGTACTTCTTGTAATCAATATTTTGTTGCTTATTAAAATGATCCTTTAACAGCTCAACATCATTTTTATGTTTATCACCCGCACTCAGCGCGTATACTTTCATTCTAAATAGCATATCAATTGATATTACCTTATAGTTTTCAAATTCCTTTGCTCCAGATCCGTAATAGTCATAATCAAATCTATAGATGCTTCTAAACATTTCATACCCGAAAGTTTGAATTCCCCAATCCCCCCACATATCTTTTCTACAATCTCGATATTTCTTTTCCAGTTTCAGGTAATCTATATTTGAAACAATGAAATCTACATCGCTTCCATGTTTCCTGAGGCCATAGTACTCCATTGCCAATCCACCGACAATAATCGGCTTATCATTAAAGATAATGCCTATCCTGGAAAAATCTATTGCGGAATCGATTAATTCACATATCATATTTTTCTTTATCCTTAATACTCTATAGATCAAATTGTATAGAGAAGGCAGGTTGAGGCTGCTTTTGAGGGACAGATTATTAATTCCACAGTACGTGCGCGAAGTGTTCGCAGAACCAGCGGTTATAGACGGCTGCCGTCCAATATCCCATATGGGAGTGTTATACGGCCGAAGATTAGAACCGGGCTGGCCACTCCATAGAAATCATATATCAGATTTCCTGGTGATTCACGTGTCATTTGTCATAAAAACGTTGAGTTGTCGCGTTATCAGTGGTTGAGCGCTGTTATCAGAAACGTGAACGTCCAGACCCTTTGCCCCCGTTAGATCAATGTGAAGGCCTTCCAGCCATCAAAAGTCAATAGGGAAAACCCTATAAGGCATAGAAACATCCCTAATTGATTGGAGCGAAGGGAATGATATATTTACACGGAGTGCCAGCAAATCACGTTATGGGCAAGTCGAAATAGACCAATTGCTGGCTTCAGCCGGGACAACGATCTTTCGTCATTTTATCCTCTAAGAAATCTGGAAAACTATGAATTTTACAAAAAACAAAAACTCATCAGGGGATGTTGTCGATGCGCAGCAATTAACCAAAGCATTTGGGAAAGAGCTTGCGGTGGATTCCCTTACGCTGCAGGTGCCGCGCGGAGCCATTTTTGGTTTCATTGGTCCGAGCGGGTGCGGAAAAACCACAACCGTCCGCATGCTGACCGGCGTTCATAAACCGACCTCCGGCCAGGTCAGCGTACTTGGTAAAAACCCGGTCAATTTCTCGAAGTCGGACCGGGAAAAAATTGGCTATTTGATCCAGGGGTTTGTCTTGTATCCGGAATTGACGGTTTGGGAGAACCTGAACTTTGCCGCATCCTTCTATGGAGTAGGGCTTTTCAGGGGCCGCCGGTTGAACAAGCTGCTCGACTTTGTCGAATTGAAGGATGACAAACGCAAACTGGCAGGAAAGCTCTCCGGAGGCATGAAGAGACGCCTCAGCCTGGCTGCTACGCTGGTCCACAACCCGGAATTACTCTTCCTCGACGAGCCAACAGCCGGAATCGATCCGCTCCTGCGGCGAAAGTTTTGGGACTATTTCAAGGAACTACAGTCACAGGGACACACCCTGTTCGTGACCACGCAGTATGTGGGCGAAGCCGCCTACTGTGATCTGGTCGGTGTGATGTATGAGGGAAAACTCCTGATGGTCGAGACCCCGGATGGGCTGCGCAGACAAGCCTTTGGGGGAGAGGTCGTCAGGATCAAGTCGGCTGAATGGATCCAGGAGGAAAGCCGGAACAACCTGGAGCGCCTGCCCTTTGTGCGAGGCAAGATCAAATTCATCGGCGATCATGAGATCGAAGTCATTGTGGATGAAGCGAACACCGCCATCCCGGAATTGGTGCAGGCTTGCCAGGGAGAAGGCATAACTGTCGAAACGACCGAGCAGGTCCTGCCTCCGTTTGACGATGTGTTCGTGCGCCTGATCGAAAGGGAGAATGCCAATGATCCGGTTGTTTAAATTCTTCATCCGAATTTCCTCGTTCATGAGCAAGGAATTGACCGAAATCTTGCGCCAGCCGCGCCTGATCCTGACCCTCGTGCTGGGTCCCTTCCTGGTCATGTTCCTGTTTGGCCTGGGCTATCCGGAACAAAACCGTGTTCTGCGGACGACCTATTTGGCGGAGGACCCCGGTTCCTTGCAGGGGGAGATGAAGGCAATCACGGAATCTGACAACCCCGCGATTGTCATGCAGGGGATAGAGAATAACAAGGAACTGGCTCTCGCGAAACTTGCGTTGAATGAGACGGATCTCGTGATCGAGGTGCCAAAGAATCCGTTGGAGACTGTCCGCAAGAACCAACAGGCACAATTCATTGTTTATCACAATGAAGTTGACCCCTTCCAGATCGGCTACATTCAATCGGTCGCGCGCATCTATGTGGATGAAGCCAACGGTCGCCTCCTGCAAGCCGTCACCGAAGAGGGACAGCAGAACGCCGGTTCCGTGCAGGATAATCTCGAAAGCGCTATTCAAAAGACACAGGCACTCAAGCAGACCCTCCCGCCGGGAGAGTCCGAAGCCACGCGTCAGGTAACTGACCTGGAGAAGGACCTCACCACGGCTCACGGCCAGCTAACCACGTTCCGATCCCTGGGCTCGTCGGTCCTGGTCAATCCCTTCAATGCCGAGACGACCGCGCTGTCGAATATCATCTTTACCCCCACGGAGTTCTTCGCCCCGGCAGTGATCGTCCTGCTGTTGCAGCACTTGTCGATCACGTTCGCGTCCCTGTCCATCGTCCGGGAGCGCCGTTCAGGAATTATAGAATTATTCAGAGTAGCGCCGATCACTGCCTTCGAAACGTTGATCGGAAAATTTCTCAGTTATTTGCTGTTCGAAATCCTGCTCGCCGGCGTGATCACTGCCCTGGCCGTCTGGGTATTGAAGGTCCCCATGTTCGGTCAATGGCAGGACTACGCCCTTGTCGTTGCAACCCTGCTGTTTACCTCGCTGGCGGTTGGCTTTCTTATCTCACTGATCTCAGAAACGGATACGCAGGCTGTCCAATATTCGATGTTGCTGCTTTTGGCAAGCATCTTCTTCAGCGGCTTCTTCCTGGACCTGCGCTTGATGTGGGAGCCGATGAAGATCCTGGCATGGTCGCTGCCTGCCACCTACGGAATTCAAATGCTGCAGAACGTCATGCTGCGAGGAGCTTCAGCGCCTCCCCTATTGCTTGAGGGACTCGCGCTGATCGGACTGGGTCTCTTCCTGGTCAACTGGCTGCTCTTGAAACGCAGGATGGAAGTTCAGTACTCCTGAAGAACATCAGTCGTCCGCTTCACCAGCCGATGAAGCTGATCCACTAATTGAATGCCCTTCCGGCTGTGGGAACGTCCCAAACGCCTTTTCAACTCCAAAAGGCGTTTGTTTATCCCACTGACCTGTTCCGACATTTCGGAAGAGAGGGACGGTGTGAGGAAGGGATGTAAATGTTCGAACAGGATTTGAACCGCGACTGCCAGAGGCGGCGCCAGGATCACACCCATAAACCCAAACATCTCTGCCAGGGCAATCACGAATAATACGATGAGCAGGGAACTGTACTTGTGACGGGGGAAAAAACGAGGCTCGATGACCAGCTTCAAGGTGAGCAAAACACCAACTGTATAGATCGTTGCCAAAACCCCTACGGTCGATGAAATCCCTATCCCGAGAAACAGAGCCGGGAGCACCGCGATCAATGCACCGAACCAGGGGATAAGCCTCACAATGCCCCCCCACGACGCCAAAAGAACCGGATACCTGATCCCCAGCACAGAGTAACCCATCCAGAGAAGCAGCCCTGCAATCACACTTTGAATGATCTCACTGCGCAGATACTCGCCGACACCGGCCTCGACCGACCGCCAGACATGCAGGGCCTTTGGATGATGTTCTTTCGGCAGGAGGGAAAGGCCCAGGTGCTCGAAGCGAAATTGATCGGCACTCCAGTAGAGGCTTAGAACGATCACGATGGCGATCTGGCCAAGGGTCGAAAGGAAGTTTTGCGCGATCCCAAAGACTCCCTGCAAGACAGGGATGCCTCCTTCGCTTGTCAGGGCCTGGTAGAACTCTGCTGAGGGAGGCAGTTGTTCTGCCAGGGTTTTCTGAAATAAGGTGCCCCGCAGGGGCCAGTCTGCTTTGGCGCGGTCATAATTGGCCACAAAATCATCCGTTGCCATCTGCAGATCATCCAGCAGAGGCGGGCTGATCAACAATAATGAACTCAGGATCGCAGCAATCAGCAAAGAATAAACAACCCCCAGTGCAAGCCGTTTGGGAACGTTTCTGCCGGTGATGCTGCTGATCAAGGGTCTTAAGCCGGCGGCAACTGCCAGCGATAAAAGAAACAATAAAAGCGCGACGCTGAACTGCCATACTAAAACCAAAACGGTCAGGGTAATAAGAACGACGATGGTATATCTAACGATCCTGATCATAGCTTCTCACCCTGCTCTTTTACCTGTCCCAGGGCTTGATTTAACTCCTCTGCAAGATTGTAGATCTCCAGGCGGTCGGTTTCTGGGAGGTCCTGAAAGGATGCATTTCTGTTGGACGTTTCGTAGATGATCTGCATAAGTTTCTGGTTCTCATCGATCAATGCCTGGATCGCCATCTCTTTATTATGAGCCTGCTTGTTTGCTTCGGCTGCGCTCAGGACGGCCCGGCTCACCAGCAGCTGGATGATTGCCGCCAATGGCAGCGCCAGCAGCGCACCTGCAAAACCAAATACGGAGCTGAAGGCGATCAGGGACAATAGCACCATGATCGGATTCACTCCCATCGCATTCTTCATAATGCGCGGAACGAGAACAGCATTCTCGAGCATTTGGATGGCGAGGGTCGCCACCACCACCCAGACAGCTTTTCCAGGGTCGATGGATACCGCCACCAGAAAAGCGGGGATTGCACCCAGCGCCGGCCCAAAAACCGGGACCATTTCCATCACCCCCGCAAAGATGGCAAGTACAAGAGTGTAGGGAAGCCCGATCAATAAATAGGCAGTAAATGCCGCCAGTCCAATGACTATGCTAAGAAGCCCCTGGCCGCGGATATACCCCCCTATTTTTGTTTCCGCCAATTGCATGAATTCCCTGATTTCCTTCTTGCGCTGCGGTGGGAAGACCCGCAGCAATCCTCGCAGCACAAGGTTACCTTCCTGCGTCCAATAATAAGCCAGCAGGAAGATCGCCAGCGTGCTTAATATTCCTTTCAGCACCAAATTCGTATACAGAAACGTTTGGGTGACTTGATCGATGACTTTCTCACTATCCAGATCTCTACTTGTGAGCAGGAAGAACTGTGAGGGGATCTGCCAGCCAATATTTTGCAGCAGACGATTACCGGAATTTATAAGTGCCCCGCGCAGGTCGGTGTAATATTGAGGCAGGTTGCGAGAAATCCCGGTCGCCTGATCGGCCAGCAGGGGAAAGATCATAGCCAGGAAACCGGTCAGAAGGGCCGCGATCAGGATGTAAATGATGATGATCCCGCTGGAACGGGAAATCCCGCGTCGATGCAGCCAGTCAACCGCCGGGCGGATCGCGGTCCCGATCACAATCGCGACAAAAAAGAGGAACAGCACCACCCGGAGACTGTACAACAGCCAGAATATTAAAAAGACGGAGACCACAAATAAAGTTGCAAGGACAACCTGACTTGTGGTCCACGTCGTTACTTCTTCAACTTGAGAGGACTTCATGGCTCCTGACGAATAACCGTCCCGGTTGCATCTACACGATAACGATATTCCCGGCCAGTGACATTGAAAACCAGCCGCCAACCTGGAGTAATAGCCTCCGCACAAACCTCATCTGCTCCGGGCAGGCCCAGGCAGCTGTTTGGCCAATCCATCTTTTCCACCTTTTCGATTTGGATGTTCTCCGCTGATACCCCCAGGAACTCGCTAACTTGATTCTGAACGTTGAGCGCAACGTCCGGAGGTAAAACATCCCCCAAAGCCGGATTTTCCTGAGTGGTCGATGTCGAGGAATTTGACTGGCTGGTACTGCAGGCTGCCAGAAGCAAACCTGCAGATACCAGTATCATAATCCACTTTTTCGGCATTCCTAGAACCAGTTAAACAACAGCCCAAGAATTACCAGAAGTAAGAGGAACCCAACGATCCCGCTGCCGCCGTATCCCCAGCTGCGGCTGTGCGGCCAGACCGGCAAGGCTCCCAGCAACAGCAGAACCAAGATGATCAATAAAATGGTACTCATTAATTTTCTCCTTTTCTACATTTTTTCAACACGCCGGAGGGGACTGTCCCCTCCGGCAAATGTCTTCAGAATAGATATGTTTTGAAACTATTCTTTCCAGGTCTCCAGGAAGTCATCGATCTCCCTTTCGGCTTCCATCTGGCCATAGCCATACTTTTCCTGGAGCACACCCGCCAGCTTGTCGCGCTTACCGGCGATCTGGTCCAATTCGTCGTCTGTAAGTTCGCCCCACTTCTCACGAATGGCACCTCGTAACTGCATCCACTTACCTTCCAAGATGTTCTGATTCATTTTTCTCTCCTTTATCTAAATTTTGTTTGCCCTTTTTACTTTCATAACCAGTGGGCATATCTCTTTTCAGTATTGGTTAATGCATCTCCCGGTCATAGGTTGTGACCTGGCTGGTGGGCGCACGATAAAAAAGCACCCAGATCAGACGAACCAGCGCCCAGCCGATGAGCGGGTAGACAATCATGGCGATGAGCGATGTGACTTCCAAAATGTAATTTTGAAAAGCCGGGTTGGCTACGATATTGCGAAACGGCCACAGGAACAAATCGCTCAACTGGTACACGAATGCCGTAAACCAATTGCCGGGATTTGCGCCGATCACCAGCAGAAGCACTCGGATGCCGATCAACGCCTCCAGGCCGCCGAAAAGCAGCCAGATGAATTGGGAGACTTTGTAAAGCACCTCCCTGTGCTCCAGGTTGACATTCCGGACGACATGTTCCTCATGAATATGATCGCCGCTCTGATGAACTACAACTCTCTTGCGGCGGGCAATCTGATCTCTATCCACAGTCATCTGGCACCTCCTTGTGTCAGTACTGCTACACTACCCTGCGTCTATAGGTAAATAGACCAAGGATCAACGATAAAAGCGCGGACCCGATAATGCCCCACACAACCGGGAAGGCTTCACCTTCGATGGTAATGGTGAACAGTTCGGGCAAGCCAAGCTGTCCGGCTAACCATATGCCCACATATGCGCCAACAAAGCCGACAATGATGGACATGAGGCAGCCTCCGAACGAATAGCCCGAAATGGTCTGGCCCAGAGCGCCAACAATACCGGCAATCAACAGTAGCACCAGGAGTCCTGTAAGTGTCATTACTACCTCCGCAGTATCAATCTATTGAACACCTTCCCCAAGGGAAATTCAATCAGTGTAAACACGCTACGTTCATACAGCACATTTTCTCGAAATGTGCTTATTCATAATATAAGATTTTGATGTGCTTCTATCAATGGGGGATGTACCTACTCACTCAGGCAACTCCCTAGTTGGGGGGCTTAAAATACAGGAGCTATGACACTGGTACAAAGGTCATAGCCCTGATCTGGAATTCTGTGTTCATACTGATCTTATGTTCCGGGGCGGGGAAGAATCCGTTTCGCGATCTGTTTAAGTGCAGCCAGCGATTCGATCTCGAACTTGGTCATGAGTAATTTCAAGTATTTTCCCACCTGCTCCACGTCCATATTCAGAAACGTCGCAATTTCCTCCGGCGATCGGCCCAGGATCAATTGCTCAAGGATCTCCACTTCCCGTTTGGTCAATGTCTGTTCTTCTATCGACGGTATCCCACTGTTTTTGAGAACACGCGGGCTAAGCCAATTCTTGTCGTCATTAATGATATTCCGGATGGCATCCAGCAACATCATTGGAGCTTCGTCTTTTGTGATGTATCCAGCTGCTCCGTTTTCCAGCATGCCGAAGATATAATCCCGGTCGCTGTATGAGCTGACAGCCAGGACCTTCATATTGGGCTGGGTCTCATGGATATGACGCATGACCATATCCCCTCGCTGGTCCGGCAACTCGATATCAAGCAACAGGATATCAGGTTCTTTGGTAGCAACAAGTTCGATTGCTTCCGCCCCATTCACTCCTTCGCCCACAACGACCATATCCTTAGCCGTCTGTAGTAGATTCTTAATACCCTTGCGTACTCCGGAGTGATCGTCCACAATCAGTACTTTTATTTGCTTTTCTACCATTAAAGTTCTTCTGCCAGCTTCTTTATCTTCGAGATCCGTGTCTGGTGAATTGGAGAGATTCATAACATTACCTAGTGTACAGGAAGCATGCAGAGAACAACAATGGGGAATTACCCTAGTTATGCTGGTGTCTTTCCTCCGTATCCAGATGCAAGTCCTTTTTTACCAGGCTCTCCTGTACAGCCATGATCGCCGCCTCCACCCGGGAAACGACCCCCATTTTTCTGAAAATCGCATGTAAGTGCTTTTCGACCGTCTTTACACTAATTCCCAGGGCGATCCCGATCTGGTTATTGGTTTTTCCCTCCACGACAAGGTTGAGCACATCCAACTCTCTGGCCGTCAGATCGGTGCCGCCCTCCTGTTCCTTCAGCAGGATCTGACTCAGCAAAGCAGCTACTTTGCGGCTTACCCAGCCGACCTCCCCATGCGCCACTCCCCGCACAGCCTGGATGATCTCTTCGGGCACTTCATCCTTCAACAAATATCCTGAAGCACCATAGGTAAGCAACTGGGAAATAAATTCACGGTCATTGTATGAACTCAGACCAAGAATACGGGCATTGCTTCCCATTTTGTAGGCTTTCTTAATGATATCGACTCCGTTCATATCGGGCAGTTTCATATCCAGCAGCACGACATCAGGTTTCAACTCCTCGATCTTTTGCAAGGCTTCTTCTCCGGTATGGGCCTCCCCTGCGACGGTGATCCCGACTGCAGGGTTGAGCAGGTCACGAATGCCTTTGCAAATGATGGGATGATCGTCCACGATCAAAACACGAATATCTGACATAGTTAAACTCTCTTGTTCATATGATTGCCATCAACCTTCGTCCAGGGAATCTTTCCATGGGATGATGACCTGTATAGTCGTTGAATTTCCCGGTTTCGATTGTACTTTAAAAACTCCACCCAGCGCATTGGCTCTTTCTGCCGCCCCGGCCAAGCCATAATGGCCGCGCCTGACAAGATCGATCCAATTCACAGGGACATCGAACCCTTTGCCATTGTCCACAATTTCAAGATGTGCCTCTTCCGCATCGAACGAAAAGCGGACATGCACCTCCGTCGCTTTGGCATGCCGGATCACGTTTGCAAGCGATTGCTGGAAAATACGAAACAAGGCTAAACGGACTTTCTCAGGCAAGACCTGGCGGTCGTGCGCCAGCGAGAGACGGATGCTCAGGTTTGGGTGCTTTTCCGCGACGTCATTGGCGTGGGAGCGAATGGCATTTTCAAGGCCGAAATTGAAGATCGTCGGCGGCCGGAGTTCCTTGGCGGTCGCGCGCAGATCCTGCAGGACCCCCTGAATTTGCTGCTTCACCTCTGCCAGAGCTTCCTTCAGTTCAGGATTGACAGTGCCGCGCAATTCTTCAATCCGGTAAATTGCACCGTACAGGGACTGCATGGGACTGTCGTGAAGCTCCTGAGCCAGACGCAAGCGTTCAAGCTCCATGCTGCTTTGCAGACGGCTGTTCAATTCCGACATCTCCGCCTCGATCCGCTTCTGCTCGGTGACGTTTTCGACAATACCGACAATAAAGACCGGGGTTTGATCCTCATTACCCTTCCTGATGACCGTAAAGATCGTCTTCACCCAAACAATGGATCCGTCCTTGTGAATGGCACGATGTTCAAAACGAAACGCGGAGGTTCCGAGTATTTTCACGTCCTGAAACAATGCATTCGCCCTCTGAATATCCTGCGGGTGCAGGAACCGGTAAAAGTAATTCCCCACCAGTTCATCCTCGTTATATCCGATCATTGACTGGAATGCATAGTTTGTCTGCAAAATTCTGCCTTCCAGGTTTAATACTTTGATGCCGACCGTAACGTATTCAAAGATCGAACGAAAACGTTCCTCACTTACGGCAAGCGCCTGCTTGGCAGACAGCCTTTCCGTGATCTCCGCATGCAGCGATTCGAACAAACGGGAATTTTCGATCGCGAGGGCCGCCCGATAAGCAATATCGGTCAGAAACGATTGATCCTCCACATTGAAGGGCCTGTTGCCTCCATGGCGCGCCATGATGATGATCCCCACCACGCCGCTTCTGCCTTTCAGGGGAACGATCAGGATACTCTCCATGCCGACCACGTCCATGTACTCCCGTAAGGCAGGCAGCGTAACGGCCTGCAGTTGTTCCGCCGGGATGGAATGGATCAAAACCGGCTCACCGGACCTGACTACACTGCCTCCCAGTGTTTGCGAATGGTCATATTCAAAACCCGGCACGAACAGCTTCCGCAGCAAGGCCTGGCCGGTGGAATTCATATCGTGAAAACCATCGACTTTCATCCTGTCACCGGCAGCATTCAACAAGGCGATGACGCTTAAGTCACCGATCGCCTCTGCAGTAAATTTAACAACCAAATTCATGATCGCATTCAGATCATTACCCGCCTCGGCCACGGAACGCGAGAACCTGTAAAGTAATTCCGTTCGCTTTGCGTGTTTTTCCCGCGAGAGTTCAATTTCTTTGCGATAATTGATATCGCGCAGCAAAGCAATTGCGCCGTCAATATTGCCGTTTTCATCCCAGAGGGTTTCCGCAGACATGGAAATCCACAGTCCTTTGGTATCTCCCTCTTTGCGCAGAATGATCTCTTCCGCCTCGGGTATGACCTCACCGCGTAAAGCACGTACTAAAGGCAGTTTTTCCGCAGGATAGGGGATCAAGCCATCATCCAGGTAGAGACCGAACCTTTGAGGCCATTCTTCGAGGCTGCGAAGTCCATCCGGTTCGCCCAGCATGGACTTCGCAGCCTTGTTCATATACTGGATCTGACCTTGCCAGTCTACGGAAATGACCGCCAGCGGAATCGCATCAAAGACCTTCGGGGAAGGTACCATTTGCGGCTCGACATTGACCAATGAGGGAGCTGTTGGATTTGATTTTCTTTTCTTTGAAGTCGTTTTGCCAGACCTGGTCATAATCGATTTCTCTTCCATCCGTACATTCCTTGTCTCTGAATCAATAACAGACAAACATCACGAGTATGCCCGGAATTTTCCAGAAATTTGAACAATGAAGGAATTGATGATCGACAGCAGTACGCCGGACTTCCCCTAAGATATTGCAATGATAACATTAAACTCGATTTACGATAGTCCGCATTTATACCATTCTTTAAGACCAAAACGCAATATAGAAGGTTCGACAGAGTGTCCAAAAGGATGGGCTAATTCTGTCTTAGCCACAGAGAACACTGAGTGCATTGAGAAAAACTCAGAAATCTCTGTGGACTCTGTGGCTAAGCCCACGCAATTAGGCACTCTCGGGTTCGATCGGTTCCAACCAGACATATAACAAACATGACTCACCCCGAAATTAAGGGAGGCAGGGAATGAGGACGGAAGAGGAGCCAAAGGCGAGAAAGAGCCAGGCGTAAACGATAAAGTGGAGCTGAGACATCT
>Ga0105098_10000116_pt1 | contig 23948 bp, 19 predicted proteins | sample PPLLak21cMay2015_FD_79137 | JGI IMG/M metagenome (GOLD analysis project Ga0105098, IMG submission 79137) | Freshwater sediment microbial communities from Prairie Pothole Lake near Jamestown, North Dakota, USA - PPLs Lake P7 Core (1) Depth... | ecosystem: Environmental > Aquatic > Freshwater >... | reverse complement strand
GATTATCAGAGAGAAGAAGGCTGCGTATTTCGACATCTTCATAATCTTGACAGTATCGCTCGGTCTTCTGTGGGGCACCAGCACTTCCGGAGGCATAGGCGATATGGGAATGATTGTGGCCCTTGGCCTACTACTGGGCTATTTGTTCATCATTTCAGCGAGATTCCACCTGACTAAGATCGGTTTGACTATACTCTGTGTGTTCTTAGTTCTATTCATGGCATCACGTAAGTACACTGTACCCTATTATTGGTGGGGACTAAATGAGCCCGATATCCGGACGACCTCGACGTCATTGGAATCAGAATACCTTCACGGCTTTGTCCTTTCAAAGCAAACGGCCCGCATCTATTCAGAAGTGGCATCAATAGTTGATGAGAACACCCGGCCAGGAGACTCCATATATTCTTTCCCCAACATCCCCATCTTCTACCTGCTCACAGACCGCTATCCGAATACTTTCGGCATTGTGAGCTGGTTTGATGTAGAACCCGATAGGTTCGCTCTGAATGATGCTCAACGCATACGCGAATCCCCGCCAAAGGTAATCATCTATCTGAACGTCCCTGAATATGTATGGGAGGCTCACGAACAGATGTTTCGCAGCGGGGAAATGAGCGGTCAAGGAATGATTAGAGAAGCTATCGAATCCCTTACCTCCAGCGGCAACTACCAACTCGAAGCCAAGTACGACGTGCCTAGTGGCTATAGCCTGAGTGTATGGACAAAGATCGAAGGTATTGACTCCAACACGAAACTGCTACTCCATTTCGACGGAACAAACGGTTCTACTGTCCCTACGGACGAAATGGGGCATGACTTGACTGTAATCGGTAATGCTCACATAGATACAAGCGAGAAGAGATTTGGCACCGCATCCGGTTCTTTTGACGGCAGAGGAGGCTTGAAAGTCGCCAATAGTGCAGATTTGGATTTCGGGTCGGAAGATTTCACGATTGATGGATGGTTCTATTTTAACGCTGAGAGTGTTGGGTATCAGTTCTTGATTGATAGAAGGGGCAGTTCCGACCAGACTGGGTGGATGTTTTACTTAGAGAACGACAACTCACTTAGTTTTCTAAGCGCCTCAGCCACGGATTGGGATAATCTAGCTCTTAATGACACTGGCATAGTGCCCGAAACAGGTAGATGGATCCACTTGGCAATTGTCAGAAATGGCAACGTGTTTACAATGTACAAGGATGGTATAGCTGTTAAGTCGGGGACCAATTCTGGCTCAATTGGGTCACAAACCATTGACCTTACTATCGGATTAGGGCACGTAAGCCCGTGGGCCGGCTTCAATGGATATATGGACGAACTCCGTATTTCCAAAGGAGTGGCAAGATGGACAGCCAATTTCACCCCGCCTGCTGCACCCTATGCCAGATAGAAATATCGTTCTTTCAACGTATCGAATATGAACAACAAATGGAACCTGGCTCTAGGACAATCGAAAATATACCAAGCGCTGCGTTCACGGCGACAGCAAGCGTCACACTGGCTGCGCTATTTGCCTTCAAAGAGGGCACCGATGTCTAAAGAGGAACGAATCTGTCTCCTCGTTTTGATTGTCGTGGTCGGATTCTCCATCGCAGTAGCCTATCATTATGCAATGGCATTCTACTGGGTTGGGACATGGCCTGCGAGCACGTTCCTGTTCGAACCATCGAGCAGATTCTCTGATTTCACGCTGGTTGTACGTCAATCTGCTAGATTGGATCCCTTCGGTGAAGATATCGGCGGCTTCGCCGGATCACCATTTGCCCAATTCGTCGGCTACCTGTTTTCAGTCATACGGCCTGCGTCATTGCGCTTGCCCATCTTCCTTGGCTCTTTCTTCATCGGACTCATCCTTATGGTCAAGCACAGTCTCTATGGCTTGAAGCCAAGACTCACTTCTCACCAATTGCTGGCTATTTTCGCCATCGTGTTCCTGACATACCCCGTTCTCTTTGCTGCGGACCGGGCGAATTTCGACCTGCTCGTTCTCCCTTGCCTTTTCCTGTTCGCTGTTACCTATGCAAGACAGCAATACAAAGCCAGTACACTCTTCCTGGGACTGGCCATCGCACTCAAGCCGTATACAGCAATTTTCATTTTGTTCTACGTCTTTGACAGGAGATACAGGGACACTCTGTTGGTACTTTTCAACGTGGTGTTCTTGTCGGTATTGAGCCTGGCTCTATTCAAAGACGGCTTGTATGTGGAGACTCAGAAGTACTTCCATGCCCTGTCTAGGCATGCAAGCGATTCGTCATTCGGCAGTGAAATTGTCTATACATCGGATTTGTTTAGTTTGCTGACAGTTGCAGCCAGACCAATCGGACACGTCTTGCATTCGGGGTCACTAATGTGCTTGACAGATCACCCAAACACCAGAGTAGCTTATGCCATAGCAGCACTTATTATCTCCGCGTACTTTGCGATTCACCTCTGGCAAAAGCCAAGACCCCTGTGGAAGACTATGGCCGTGTTATCGATACTGATCCTCCTGCTCCCCTTCAACTCACATGATTACCGCCTCATCTATCTCTTTGTGCCCACGCTAATGTACCTGGCCACAAGTGAATCAACGCGGCACGATCTGCTCATCGTGGTCTTGTGGGGTCTGCTGCTGGTGCCCAAGGCCTATTACCACTTCGGTTCTCTGCAGAATATCAGCATGGTCATCAACCCGCTGCTTCTCATAGGGCTGCTCATCTGCGTGGTCCCCGATGCATTCTCGAGGCATGGTATTGCCACTGCGTTCCGTTTCGCCTATGGGAGGCTACGGTCAATAGGTCGTGACGAAGAACTGGAAAATCCAAGTTCAAGCTGATATGATTCACGTATCTAGCATCTATACCCGATTGCAGGCGGATAGCGAATAAGGGTGAGAGCAGCCGACGAGACCGCAACGCCTTTGGCAAGGAGCGAGGTGAGGGTACCCATGCTCACTGCCGAAATCGCCACCGTTCTCGGGGTTGATCTTGATCCTGCAGAGCAGGTCCAGCATGTGTGAGTCTCCCCACATCCATCCCCTTAACGCCTCATTAAAGCAGATGCTGTTGCCTCTATGCGTGCTGACTTATCCACTCAGAGGGCATCACGACTTCCTTATGAATGGTAAAACCTGCTCAAGGGTCTGCTAGCCGGACTATTGACGCAGGTTGGCATCCTGGTTGTATCCGCTGAAGCTGGTCGTAGAGTGATTGCAGGTGTTATGGGAAAATGGATGAGACATGACGGTAACGCAAATGAGGCAGTGTTCACCGCCGATCACCTTATCGACACGATCCATATGATGCCAGATGGAGGCACAAAGATGCGCGATCTCATCAGAGCTGTACTTGCAGTCGCCCTGGCTTTGATGTCCGTCGCTGGTATCGGCAGCGTGGCAGTTGCCGCGCCCGCTGGTTCGATCAGCGGATACGTCCAGACCGACAATGAAACGCCAATCCCTGGAGCTCATGTTGTGGCCTACACCTGGGAAACCGACATGTTCGTAGCCGAAGCTCAAACGAGTGCCAATGGGACCTATAGTATACCCGGCCTGACATTGGCCAGATACCGGATCAAGGCAGATGCCGCGAGATACCTGCCCGAGTACTACAGAGAGGGCACAACCACTCCGGTCACAGTGATCCCTCCCTACTCCACCGACAACATCGACTTCACCCTTGCGCCTGGCAGTTCCATTTCGGGTCATGTCTATCAGGACGATGGAGTAACCCCGATCAGTGGAGCTCGTGTTGCAGCGCAAGTGAAGGTCGGCGATGCGTGGGAGTACACAGCCGACGGGTATACCGACTCAAAGGGCAGTTACAGCATAACAACCGGCACTGGCCAAGCCAGCTACCGGGTCCGAGCACAGGCCGCGGGATTTGCAGCAGCATACCATAGCAGCATCCCTGATTACGCCCCAGCCGCCGAAGTCTACGTCACAGCCGGAGGCAACACCGCTGGCATTAACTTCGCCCTGAGTGAGAGCGGTTTCGTATCGGGCGCAGTGTACAGAGCCGATGGACTGACACCAATCTCAGGAGTTCGAATTGTGGCCTATGACAACGCCACTGGCAACTGCGTGGATGAGGGTTTCTCCGGAGCCAACGCCGGATACTACTACATTAACCTGCGCCCAGGCACATACCGACTCAAGGCAGAGGTCGCCGGGTACGTGGGCGAGTGGTATGCAGATGTCGCCACCTTCGGTGCAGCCACGGCGGTCTCAGTAGCCGGTCTGAATGAGGAGCCGAACATCAACTTCACCCTGCAGAGAGTCCTGGGAGTCACAACGAGACCGGCCGGCAATCTCACCGCCACTTCAGCCCATTTGCGGGGCAGCCTCATCTCCCTGGGCACGTTGGGCGATGTGACCGTCTCCTTCATGTGGGGAACCGCAACAGGGTCGTATCCTCACGAGACGCCCAGCCAAGTCCGGAACAGCGAAGGACCCATCTCATTTGAACTGACCGGGCTGATTCCGGGAATGACATACTACTACAAGGCCAAGGCGGCCGGTAACACAGGCGCTGTTTACGGCGAGGAGAAGAGCTTCACCACAGTCGATGACACTGCGCCGGTCATTTCTCTGCTTAATTGCAGCACTACCGCTTCCGTTGCCACCATCACGTGGACCACGAACGAAGCGGCGACGTCTCAGATAGATTTCGGCCTGACCGAGGACTATGGAGACACCACGGGCTGGAGTGCGGACTTGGTGACCAGCCACAGCATCTGTCTGGTCGATCTCAGTCCCGATAGCACCTATCACTACCGGATAATATGTAGGGATGCCTCACGCAACGAAGTGGTAACGAGAGAGTACACCTTCAGCACGGACGTCTATTTCGGTGGAATGTCTAGCCGGACCTGCAAGATCGTGGGTTTCGGTGTGGTTGTGGTAGTGGGAGCCGCGTTCTGTCTGATCTGGGCAAAAACGAAGTAGTCGCCAGAGTGTGCAGTGAGAGCTCAGACGTTTGGCGGTGATGTTCATCCTTCTCTTCTTGACCTGGAGAACCGCCGCACGATCTCAGTCGGTAGCCAGGTACGCGTTCGCCCTACGTGCTGACCATATTGATGACTGGGCTGGCATTCAGAACGCACGATTAGAATCTGTTGTATCTGTTCGTTCCCATGTTGATTCACCTGGCTATGAACAAGACAACGCGAAATGATCTGCTTGTTGCAGTTTTGTGGGGTCTCCTGCTAGTGCCCAGCAACTACTACCACCTGGACTTCCCACATAACGTAGGCATGGTCATCAACCCGCTGCCTGTAATAGCATTGCTCATCTGCCGTACTCTGGACGCATTCTCCAAGAGAGGTTCCGCCGCAGCCTTCCATTTGGCTTACGGAAGATCACGGTAAGCAGGCCACAGCCAGAGACTGGAAAATCCATGTTCAAGCTGATATGATTTACCTACCTTGCATCTATGCCCCTTCGGAAGGGGATATTGAATACGGGTGAGAGCAGCAGACTACATCGCCCAGACAGTAGCCACGCATGGTGTACAACATGTTTTCATGATCACCGGCGGCGGCGCTATGTTCCTCAATGATGCGTTTGGTCTTGAGAAGCGCATCCATTATGTGTGCAACCTCCACGAGCAGGCCTGTGCCATAGCAGCCGAAGGGTATGCCCGCGCCGCTGGGGAGATGGCAGTAGTGTGCATCACCACCGGCCCCGGCGGAACAAACACCATAACTGGTGTGTTGGGGCAGTGGCTGGATTCGATACCGGTGCTCTACCTGTCCGGCCAGGTGCGCTACGACACTACTGTGGCCAGCACGGACCTCCCGCTCCGCCAGCTAGGTGATCAGGAAGCCAACATCGTTGATATCGTCCGGCCGATTACCAAGTATGCGGTCATGGTCACCGACCCGCAACTCATCCGCTACCACCTGGAAAAGGCCATTCACCTGGCGGTCTCCGGGAGGCCGGGTCCCGTCTGGCTGGACATTCCTCTGAACGTTCAGTCAAGCATAGTTGAAGAGGCCAACCTGAAGTCATACGATCCTCAAGAGGACCTCAGCGCAGCCGCTTCAGACGTGGACGAGCGGCAGGTTGATGAGGTCGTAAGACGACTGTCTACGTGCGAACGGCCGGTCATCTTGGCCGGCTCTGGCATTCGCCTAGCCGGTGCAGCCGATGCTTTCTATAGCCTGGCAGAGAAGCTGGGCATCCCGGTGCAGGTAGCCTGGAATGCCATCGATCTCTTCCCCTCGAATCATCCACTGTATGCCGGCAGGCCAAGTACCGTTGGACAGCGGGGGGCCAACTTCATCTTCCAAAACGCCGACCTTCTCCTGAGCCTAGGCTGTCGTCTGAACGTCCGGCAGATTGGGTACAATTTTCCGGCAGTGGCCAGGGCCGCCTACAAGATGTCGGTCGACATCGACCCTGCTGAACTGACAAAGCCAACCATCAAGATTGACTTACCGATCAATGCCGACGTCGGCAGATTCATGCGCGTGCTGGACACACGCCTTGTATCAGAGAGGTTGCCAAGAAGAGCAACTTGGCTATCGTGGTGCCAGGAACGGATACGGCGCTATCCGCTAGTAATGCCTGAGTATAGCCGACGGCGCAGGCCGGTGAATCCTTATGTGTTTTGTGATATGCTTTCTCAATGCCTTGATGCCAAAGACGTGACGGTTAGCTCGAATGGCGCATCCTGCGTCATTCCCATTCAGGCAATGCAGATCAAACGAGGGCAGCGGCATATTGTCAACTCGGGCTGTGCCGCTATGGGATACGGGTTGCCAGCAGCCATTGGGGCATGTTTTGCGACTGGCCAAAAGAGGGTTGTTTGCTTTGAAGGGGACGGAAGCATCCAGTTGAATATCCAGGAGCTCGAAACGGTTCACTACCACCGCCTGCCGCTCAAGATCTTCGTTTTCAACAATGGCGGCTACCTTTCCATACGCAGCACACAGAATAACTTCTTCGATGGCCACCTGGTGGGGGAAAGCGCGAGAAGCGGCGTGGGATTCCCCGATTTCGTGAAGGTGGCGAGAGCCTACGGGATCCCCGCCTGCCGCATTGCAGGTCATACCCAATTGGAGAAGGCCATCGAACAGGTACTGGAGTCAGACGGCCCGGTTCTATGTGATGTGCTCATGGATCCAGATCAATCTTTCTCCCCGCGAACCTCTTCGAAACGGCTGCCCGACGGCCGGATGGAATCCAGCCCGCTCGAGGATATGTATCCCTTCCTTCCTCAAGATGAGCTCCTGTCCAACATGATCATCTCGCTCTGGGAACCAAATTGATGTATGATTCGTCACACTAACTAGGAGGCACGATTATGAACTCGCTTGAACATCAGATGGTTGATGCCCTAAAGGACCTGCGTGAGAATCACGCCGTGATCGGGGTCAAGGCCGAGTTTGAAGCGGAAGGCACGCGCCTGGAAGAAGCGCTTCGATTGAAAGAAGTGGTCATGAAGGCCGGGCTCGGGCTGACAATCAAGATCGGCGGCTGCGAAGCATTGCGAGATATGTATGAGTGCCGCTCCATCGGGGTGGAGCGGCTGGTAGCTCCGATGATTGAGACTGCTTTTGCACTCAAGAAATTCATCTCAGCCGCACGCCTGGTCTTTCCGGAGGATGAGCGCAAGGACGTAAGGTTCGCCGCCAACATCGAGACCATCACGGGGTGTCAGAACTTCGATGCCATGCTCGAACTACCCGAATCGGCCGACTTGCATGGAATCATCATGGGCAGGGTGGATTTGACCGGTTCAATGAGTATGCCTCGTGACACCATTGACGGCGAGCCTGTCTTTGAGATCACGAAGGGCCTGTTTGTCAAATCGAAGTCCAGGGGACTTGAGAACGCCATAGGTGGTGGCGTTTCAGCTAGCTCACTGCCCTTCTTCCGCCGGTTGCCAGCCGGCACCATTGACCGCTACGAGACGCGCAAAGTAATCTTCAAGTGTCCTGAAGCACTGAACCATCATGCCGACAAAGGGATATTGAAAGCTGTGGGCTTTGAGTTGCTCTGGTTAAAGAACAAGCGTGAGTATTACGGGGCCATCTCCCTGGAAGACTACGACCGGTTCCAGATGTTGGAGAAGCGCTACAAAGTCCTCATCGAACCGGCGGGTGGACGAACTCAGTGACTCAGAAGACGGCCCTGGTTACAGGTGCCTCTCGCGGCATCGGCAAGGCAATCGCCGAGCAATTGGGGAAAGATGGGGCGCGGCTTCTGGTTCCATCCCGTGTAGAGCTAGACTTGCTTTCGGACCATTCGATTGACATCTTCCTGCAGGAATTAGACGAATCGGTGGATATCCTGGTCAATGACGCCGGGATCAACCGCATAGGCGATTTCAGCACCTATTCGGACGCCGACCTGCAAGACACCATGCGGACCAACCTAATGTCCCCGATCCGCCTAGCACGCGGATTGATCCCGGGCATGATGCAGCGCAAGTACGGAAGGATTGTGAACATCAGCTCCATCTGGAGCATCATATCCAAGCCGGGCCGACTTCCCTATTCTGTGACCAAGGGCGGACTCAACGCCTTCACTCGTTCTCTGGCAGTTGAGCTAGCGCCTTTCAATATCCTTGTCAACGCTGTGGCTCCCGGATACGTTAACACTGAACTCACAAGGCAGAATAATACCGAGCAGGATTTGGACAATATCCGCAAGACAATTCCCATGCAGCGCCTGGCTGAACCAGAAGAAATCGCCCGCCTCGTGGCTTTCTTATGCTCCGAACAGAACACCTACTTGACTGGTCAGTGCCTGCTCATAGACGGCGGTTATACGTGCCAGTGATCAGGGTGAGATCCAGTCTCAGAGACTACGAAGTCCACCTAGGTCCCGTCCACGACTTCGTGAAACACTTGGTCAACCTGGAACACAAGGTCTTCGTGATTGACGAGAACGTGTGGCACTGCCACGCTGACGGCATTCTCGCCACCCTGCCAAGGTCCGAAACCATCACCTTCCCTGCCCAAGAAGAGAGGAAGACTCTGGAGGGGGTCCAGGATATCTATGACCATTTGCTGGAACGATCCGCCAAGCGCAATCTGACGCTGATCACGATCGGTGGAGGCATCTTGCAGGATGTCACCGGTTTCGTCGCTTCCACTCTATACCGCGGAATCAATTGGATCCTCATCCCGACGACACTGCTGGCCCAAGCGGACAGTTGCATTGGAAGCAAGACTTCCCTGAACTATCGTGGATACAAGAACCTGATCGGATCCTTCTACCCGCCTTCTACGGTCTGGATTGACACCGCCTTTCTGGCAACGCTGCAGAAACAGGATTTCTATAGCGGCCTAGGTGAGGTCGTGAAATTGCACATCATGAAGGGAGAAGAGAATACTCGGCAGCTACTGAGTGTTTACGATTCAATATGTGCGCTAGACACGACTCCACTTCAGCAAGCCATTCGGACCTCCCTGGAGATCAAGATAGAGTACATTACGGACGACGAGTTTGATCTCGGGCGGCGCAACATGTTGAACTACGGTCATTGCATCGGCCACGCACTTGAGTCCGTGTCGGATTTCCGCATCCCACATGGTCAGGCGGTGGTTGCCGGCATGATATTGGCGAATGACATTGCACAACGCAGAGGCATACTCTCGGAAGAGAAGTCCCGCTTCATTGCGACAAGGTTGTTAATGCCATCGCTGAACGTGAGAGCACACCCGGATGATCTGGATCCCACAGCCATTATCGAGGCAATGAGCAAGGACAAGAAGCGCACCGGCAGAGGTCTGGCGCTGGTCATGCTGACAGAAGCGGGCGAGATGGTGAGGGTCAACAATGTCCAAGCCGAAGAAGTGCGCGCCGCCCTGAATGAGGTCGCACAGTCATTGTGTAAAGGGTCTCATCTCTGATGAAGCTGATCAGCATACTGACTCCCTGCTATAACGAGGAGGAAAACGTTGAGGATCTGCACGCCCAAATCGTCCAGGTCATGTCCGAACTCCCCGGATACGAGTTCGAGCACATATACATAGACAATGCCTCAACCGACGGGACCGTACCCATTCTCCGCCGCCTGGCGGCAGCGGACCCACGGGTGAAGGTCATCCTCAATGCCCGGAACTTCGGGCACATCCGTTCTCCCTTCTACGGCATTCTGCAGTCCCACGGGGATGCGGTGATCTGCATGTCCTCGGATCTTCAGGATCCCCCCATCCTGATCAAGGAATTCGTCAGGAAATGGGAAGAGGGCTACAAGGCAGTCCTAGGAGTGAAGAGTCGGAGCAAGGAAACCCGACTCCTGTTCCTAATGCGCAGACTCTACTATCGCCTGCTTCGTAAGCTTTCGGAGGTTCCACTTGTTGAGAACTTCACCGGGTTCGCTCTCTACGACCAGCAGGTGGTGCAGGTACTACGTAGGATTGAAGATCCCTACCCTTACATCCGGGGGTTGATACCAGAGATCGGCTTTGAGACCGCCAAGGTGGAATTCGTGCAGCCGAGACGCAAGCGGGGCATCACCAAGAACAATTTCTACACTCTGTACGACATGGCCATGGTAGGATTCACCAGCAATACCAAGATTCCGCTAAGGCTGGCTACGATACTTGGGTTCATCACGGCGGGGATCAGTGTCCTGGTTGGGTTGTTCTACCTGATATACAAGCTGATGTACTGGAACAGCTTCTCGACGGGCTTGGCACCACTGGTGGTAGGCCTGTTCTTCGTTGGGGGTGTCCAACTCTTCTTCCTCGGCATTGTGGGGGAATACATCGGGGCCATTTACACCCAGGTTCGGCATAGGCCCCTGGTAATTGAGAAGGAGCGCATCAATTTCGGCTCGGAAGATCATTGAGCTTGTCCGTCGGCTCTGGTCAATTCAAATCATTCGTTTCTTTGTGGTCGGTGGATTCAACACGGCCTTCGGCTATGGCGTCTTCGCCCTGCTTGTCCTCTTGAACCGCCAGTTGAAAGTACTGTCGCCTGACGTCGAGCTGATAGTGGTCACTCTGGTCTCCCAGATCTGCGGCATCCTGTTCAACTTCAAGACGACGGGAACCATCGTCTTCAAGAACAAAGACAACCGGCTGCTATTCCGGTTCTTCGGGGTCTACCTGACCACATACCTGCTGAACTACGGCCTCCTGAGACTGCTCGAGGACTCATTCGGCATCGACAGGCTGATCGGCGGGCTCATCATCATCCTGCCAGTGGCGCTTCTGGGATACTGTCTGAACCGAAGGTTTGTCTTCAACACCATCGACAGGACGGGAAAGGCTCTGGCACAGCCTGCATCCGGCGAAGACAACCACCATACCGGGTGACCGCACCGGTCATTCGTTGGAGAGAACATCGTGGTACCAGGAGATGGTGCGATCCAGCCCTTCATCCAGCGACACCAGGGGCTTCCACTTCAGCAACTTCCTCGCCTTGGCCGAACTCAGATACTGCTGCCTGATCTCATTGCTTGCCTCGTTCAGAATCACCGGCTTCAGATCTGAATTCATCAGACTGCTGATACGCTCAACGATCTCGAGGACCGATACCGGAGTCTCATTGGAGAAGTTGAATGCCTCTCCGTGCAGTCTCGGGTTCTCCGCAAGTCTCTCAGCGAGGAGAATGTACGCCGCCGCCCCATCCTCAATATAGAAATAGTCCCGTACACACTGGCCATCCGAACGTATGACCGGCCGATCCCCCCGCACTATCGACCGAATCGTCCCCGGCACTATCCTGTTCCAGTTGAGATCACCACCTCCGTAGAAATTGCCGCATCGCGTGATGCCGACCGGCAATCCGTAGGTAGTGAAGTAGCTCTGGGCAATCAGATCGGCGCAGGACTTGCTCACGTCGTAAGGATGCCTTCCTTGTAGAGGCGTGGTTTCATCATAGGGCAGTCTTTGCTGATCTCCATACGCCTTGTCCGATGAAGCCACTACAATGGCCCTGACCTTGGCGCTCCGCCTGGACGCCTCAAGCAAAGAGCATGTGCCACCGATGTTGGTCTGAAACGTTGACACCGGATTGCGATTCGCAATCCCCACTATGGTCTGTGCAGCCAGATGGAAGACCGTGTCAATCTCATACTCGCCCAGCACCCTTTCCATCAGCGCCGAATCGCAAATGTCACCCCGTACCACCTTCACCTGCTCAATGTCACTCGACCGCACCACCTCACTTCCAGGCACCCAGTCCCGAACCAGGCACACGATATCCGCGCCCAGACCAAGCAAGTGCTTCACAAGCCACCCGCCGAGCAAACCGGTACCGCCGGTAACCAAAGTCGGCCGATCCTGCCAGAATGACACGTCTCGTGCTACTTTCTTATCCAAGGCGTCTGTCCCTTATCACACATGTCGTTGAGGTGCTTGTAGTCGCGGTAGGTATCCATAGAAAAAAAGAAACCTTCGTGCCTGTATGCCACCAGTTCTCCTTCCCGGGCTAAACGCGGAATCGTGGCAAACTCCATGAAACAGTCGTCGCCTCCCAGATAGTCGAAGAACCTGCGGTTGAAGACAAAGAAACCCGCACTGGTCCAGTCATTCATCACCGGTTTCTCAGAGAAACTCGACACCACACCATCATCGCCCACCTCCAGCACGCCGTACCGGGAAGATGGGTGAACTGCCGTCACCGTGGCCACGCGTCCGTGGCTTCGATGGAACTTCAGCAGCGCGTTGATGTCTATATCAGCAACGCCATCGCCGTAGGTTGCCATGAAGGTGTCTCCATCAACGTACTTCTCCACCCTCTTGATGCGGCCGCCTGTCATGGTTTCCAGGCCCGTGTCCGCAAGAGTGACCTGATAGTCCTGCTCTTCATGCGAGCTGTTGTAGTCGATGGCATGCTGGCAACCCAGCCGCACAGTGAAGTCATTGCTCATCGCCTCGTACCGCAGAAAGTAGTCCTTGATCATGTCGCCACGGTAGCCCAAGCACAAAATGAATTCCCGGAAACCAGCCTGAGCATAGATGTGCATTATATGTGAGAGTATGGGGCGCCCGCCCACGGAGACCAAGGGCTTGGGACGGTTCTCAGTCTCTTCGTGCAGTCGCATGCCCTTGCCGCCGCAAAGGATAATCGTTTTCATGGTTGATCACCTCGGAAAGACCGATTGAACCGGCCGCTTTGCCTTTGAATCAAAACGTGAGTAGTATAACATGACACAACAGGAGATTTCACATTCACGGCCCAAGGTACGATAATCGGGAAGGCAGCCTACCGTTAGAGACCGAAACAGGCAGTCGATGATTCGAGAAGTCAGAAATCATCTGCAAAACCACAGGGCATACGACATCGGTCTCCTCGTTCTGGTTGGCTTAGCCGCCACCAGCAACTGCTTCAATCAGGGGATCCCAAAGGGCCATGACGCCGTAGCCGATATGCTGTCGGCTGAAGCCGCCAGCAGGGCCATCTTCCTCCACCATATGCTGCCTGGTTGGACCAGCGATTGGTTCATGGGTTACGCTCAGTTCTATCTACACCCCCCGTTGTCCAGCCTCCTGGTCATGGTCTCAAGCTTCGCCTTCGGATGGGTGCTCGGCACCAAGTTGCTCTTTCTCTCTTTCTTCATCCTCTCCGGCGTTTTTGCCTACTTCTACGTCCACGAGTTGACTAAGAATCGCTATGCGAGCATTGTTGCCGGGCTGACTTACCTGTTCCTCCCATACCACATAATCGACGTGGGTTTTGAAGGCCATCAAGGCTCTTTCAGCACGCCCTACATGCTGATCCCTTTGATACTATTGTGCCTGGAGAAGTCGATTCAGAAGCCAAGTATCAAATACGTCCTCATCAACGGGGTACTCCTGGCGCTCCTCACCCTGGCATTCCCCCAGGTACTCCCCCTTCTAGTTGGCCCATTCCTCGTCCTGTACATTGTCCTGCGAGTCTGGTGGGAACGCCGTAGAGGCATAGAGTACCTCAAGAACGTCGCCATCACATCTGCAGCGGCTCTATGCCTCTGTCTCCTCTTGACCGCCTTCTGGTGGCTTCCCTTGACATCGGAGATGCGCTACTCGTTTGCCACCAGCTTCTCCATGGAAGAGGCCAAGCTGACCAGCGCTACCTTTCTTCAAGCAATCACATTGAGGCCCAGCATGTGTTGCGCCCCGTCAAGCGCCTACGGATCTGCGGGATCGGTCATTCTTGAGATACTGCGCACGCTTCCGTTCATCTTAGTATTGATCGGCATCATCCTCAACCGAAGGAACAGATACGTCTGGTTCTTCTCCATCGCCATTTTGGCGGCCGTGCTTCTGGCTATGGGACCGGAGTGCCCCATTAACGTCTTCGGACTTGCTCATCGGTATGCGCCTTTCTTCGGCAGGCTGAGGACTCCTGTCAGATTCTTGCTCTTTGCCTGCATCGCATATTCGGTCTTGGTAGGATTCTGCGTCCAGGCACTCGCTGACCGGTTGGCCCACTTGCACATCAGGAAGCTGAGAGTCACCGGCATGTCTTTCTCGATAGCCATACTGGTTGGCCTGATCGTCGTGGGCAACACGTGGCAAGAAACCCGAACGGCCTTCGGTACTTTCTCACTCAGAGGTGACCAGGAAGACGCCCTTCTCTGGCTTGCTGAACAAGAAGATGGCGACTACCGCATAGCCGATCCTCCCTTCGACCCATATGTCTATGACACCAAGGCCGGCTACATAATAAGGCCTACGTTCTGGACGTACTTGCACGGCAAAGAGACCCTATACGGTCCGGGGTTGTCGATGGCAGTCAAATACACAGCCAGTGCCCTGGAATCCCTGAACTCCGACATTCAGAGAGGCCCGTTCGACATGAGCCAATGGCTCAGCGCCTTCAACGTCAAGTTCGTTCTCCTCGACAAGACCAATACACTCTCCTCCAACGTCGTTCTAGACAACAACTTCGAGATTGTTTGGCCCAGCGATACCATAGACATCTACGAGAATCACGCCTTCAAGCCCCGCATGTTCTCCGTCACCGCAACAGGTGAACGTCCCGTCAGTCTCCATGCCGGTGACACGATCAACCTGACCTATGCAGAAGGAACCCAGCAACCCCAGCTTTCTCTCAGCAGTCAGCACACAATGTCAAGCGATCTCGGTCTGATGTGTGCCTATTCGTTCTCCTCTCCGTCTGACTATGCCTGTCTGGAGGCGGAAGTTGGAGCAACAGTCCTTCAGGAGAACGATGCCATTCATCTTGTCTACTATAGCGACGACGACATACCCGATGTGCACCTGAGCCTGGAACTCGTCGAGTCGGATGGCAGCAGATACGACGTCGTCCTGGGTGCGGTTGACGGCATCAAGGCCGGTTGGAATGAAGTGAATTTCCCCATCTCTCTTCTCACCTTGAGATACTCCGGCGACGAGAACGCGAAGCTCGACCTTGACCAGATCGACAAGCTATGGATCGGAGCAGGAAGACAGGGCACTTCCTACAAGAGCCAGGAATTCGACCTGTACTTCGACAACCTTTCGATCGTGACTCAAGAAACCAACACCAATGTTGAGTACACCAAGATAAGGCCCGGCAAGTACAAGGTGCATGTCAGCTCTGATTCACCTACCTGCCTCGTTCTGTCAGAGTCATATCATCCCAACTGGGTGGCGCGAGCCAACGGCAAGACGGTTCACTCTCAAGTCGTCTACCAGGCTCTTAACGGCTTCTATCTGGAAGCAGGGGAATATGACGTCACCTTGGAGTTCGCCATTTCACCGCTCAGGATCGCGGGGAACGTCATCACTGGAGTCACGGTATGCATCCTGTGCTTGCTCGGTGTCTACTTGCTGGCCAAGAGATGGCAGGATAAGCGTCGGCCCAAGAGCACCCCCACCACAACACGGCCCCCACAGTCCTGAAGACGGTTCTCCCTCCACCCGCCAGCCTTCCGGTTTGTCATCAGCAACGCACAATGTGGTAGTATGATACCGGTATGAATTGTCTGGTCACCGGCGGTGCCGGGTTCATAGGATCACACACCGCCGATTTGCTGGCCCGCCAAGGCCACAGCGTTAGAATCCTGGACAGCCTCGAACCACCAGTACATCCTCAGAGGAAGAAGCCAGCCTACCTCTCGAACGACTTCGAATTCGTCCAAGGCAACGTGTGTGACAAAGACAGTCTGAGGAGCGCCCTATCGGGCATAGACGCTGTTTTCCACCTCGCGGCCTACCAGGACTACCTCACGGATTTCAGCAAGTTCGCCCACGTGAACGATTTCGGCACTGCCCTCCTCTACGAAGTCATCATCAATGAGCGTATTCCGGTCAAGAAGGTAGTGGTAGCCAGTTCCCAGGCCGTCTACGGTGAGGGCAAATACGAATGTCCCCAGCATGGCGTTCAATATCCCTCCCCTCGCCCCCTCCCCCAGCTCACCCGAAGGGACTGGGACATCAGGTGCCCGGTGTGCCAGGATCTGATGCGGTTTCTTCCCACCGATGAGTCCGTGGTTAATCCCAATAACCAATACGCCGTTTCCAAGTATTGCCAGGAACTCTACGCCTTGAGGTTGGGAAGGAAATATGACATACCAACGGTCCTTCTCCGCTACAGCATCACTCAGGGACCCCGCCAGAGCTTCTTCAACGCCTATTCCGGCATCTTGAGAACCTTCTCCCTCCAATTGCTGAACGGACGATCTCCCACCGTCTACGAAGACGGCCAGCAGATACGCGACTACGTTCATGTCTCAGACGTGGCCCGAGCCAACCTCCTCGTCATGGAACAGGACGCGGCCAACTATCGGGCGTTCAACGTCGGGGGCGGCACAGTCGCCACGGTGCTTGACTACGCCCGACTCCTCATCTCCCTGACCCACAGGAGCACGGAACCGACAATGCGCGGCGAGTTCCGCTGGGGCGATGTGCGTCACATCAGATCGGACACTTCCAGCCTCAACAGCCTCGGCTGGAAGCCGACCAAGACCTTGGCGGATACAGCCACGGACTACCTGGGCTGGGTACAGTCCCAACCGGAGGCTGTCGACACGTCTGCTCACGCCGCCGCCGTGATGAGGCAGATGGGAGTCATCAGGGACTCGGCACCAGAGACCGCTTGAGCAGCCGAACCACTCCGAGCACACCGCACGTTCTCCCCACCACTCCAAGACGCACGGAATCAGAGCCGCACTGACCGGAGGGTCACACCACCCCCCTCGAGCACGCGTTCTTGCTACGACTCCAGCCTCTAAGATAAGATATCTATCATGGCTCCAGGCAGCCGCACGAAGTGGAGCCACGAACGGAGCACATGGCACATAAGAAGCTCACCATCGTCATCCCGGCACTCAACGAAGAGCTAGGCATTGAGAAGACCATCAGAGCCGTCCCCAGAGCAGAGATCGATAAGATAGGCTATCACACTCAGGTCCTCGTGGTTGACAACGGTTCAGAGGATGCGACAGCGGATCTGGCGGCAAGAGCCGGCGCAGAAGTCGTCCCCGAGCCAAACCGCGGATATGGCACGGCCCTGAAGAAAGGCTTCGCGGCCGCTGATGGAGATGTAATCGTGACCGCGGACGCCGATGCCACCTACCCGCTGGAGGACATCCCCAGGCTGGTCCAGATCCTGGACAGCGAGAACCTCGAGTTCATCACCACCAACCGCTTTGCATTTCTGCAGAGAGAGGCCATGTCCAACAGGAACCGGATTGGGAACGCGATACTGAGCTGGACCATGCGGCTGCTATTCAGACTCAAGATCGACGATTCGCAGTCAGGGATGTGGATATTCAGGAGGGAGATCCTGAAGAACCTGAAGCTGACCTCCAACACTCCCCTCTCTCAGGAGATCAAGATAGAGGCCTGCCATTTCGCCCGTTGCCGCTGGAGAGAGGTGCCCATTCAATACCACCTCCGGTCTGGCAAGGCCAAGCTGGGCGGATGGAAGGTCGGCACAGGGAACCTGATCCATCTATACACCAAAAGACTGCGCAGATAGCGGCATGAAGATTGCCTACGTCTATGATGTGATCCACCCCTACGTCCCGGGAGGAGTCCAGAAGAGGATATGGGAACTGTCCAGGCGGTTGGTCACCAAGGGACACGAGGTCACCATCCTCGGGATGAAGCACTGGAACGGCGACGATGTCATCGTCAGGGAAGGCGTTCGCATTAGGGGAATCTGTCCGCCCAAGGATCTATTCGTCAATGGCCATAGGTCGATAGGTGAAGCACTGTACGTCGGATGGAAGTCCCTGCCTGCGCTCTCAAGAGAACACTTCGACATCATAGACTGCCAGAATTTCCCTTACTTCCCTTGTTTCTCAGCCAAGATGGCTTCGGTTCTCCAACGCTCACCCCTGTTGATCACGTGGCACGAAGTGTGGGGCAATTACTGGTACCAATACCTGGGGAAAAAGGGTTTCTTCGGCGCCGCCACTGAACGGCTGGCTGGGAGACTGGCCAGAGTGAACTTGGTTGGGACCAGACACAACATGAAGATGCTTCTCTCTTTGGGCGTCAAACAGGACACGATCACCCTTCTCTCGATCGGAGGCATATCGCTTCCGGACATTCAGAAAGTGCGACCCTCCGCCAAGACAGCAGACGTCGTCTTCGCCGGGAGACTGATAAAGGCCAAGGGAGTTGACGCCCTCCTGCAGGCAGTCGCCTATTTGAGGACCAACCAAGTCAAGGCCAGTTTGTCTATCATCGGGGATGGTCCGGAGAGGTCCGCTCTGGAGGTTCTGTGCCGTGAGCTGGGCATACGAGATGAGGTTCAATTCCACGGCAACATAGAGGATGATGCCGAGGTGATATCCCTGATGAAGTCCGCTAAGGTTTTTGTCTACCCCGCTTCGCCCGAGGGCGGGTGGTCAATAAGCGTCATCGAGGCCAATGCCTGCGGCCTTCCAGCGGTGAGCTTCAGGTCAGGAAACCTGGGAGACAACGAAGTAGTTGTTGACGGATACAACGGCCTGCTGGCCGAGCAGCAGATACCTGATGACCTGGGCGCGAAGATACGCCTGGTGTTGGAGCAGCAATCGCTGAGGACCAAGCTGAGCCAGAATGCTCTTGAATTCGCGCAGCAGCAGGACTGGAACCACTTGGCCGGAACGATGGAGGAGTTCTACTCGCGGGCCTTGCTCAACGCCTCTTGAAACGAGAAGAACGGAGCGAGTCGAGACATGTCAGACAAAATGAGGTTTGCCACTGTGGGATGCGGCAGGATGGGGCTCAGAAGGATGAGATCGATAATTGACCACCCCGACACGGAGCTGATCTGCGTTGCCGACAGCGACCATGACAGGGCCAAGCAAGTAGCCAGCGATCTGAGAACCGAGTACGCGACCATTGAGGACGCCATAACCCGATCAGACCTGGACTGCGTGGTGATATCCGTACCCAACAAGTTCCATCCCGAGACAGTGGTGCCGGCTCTGGAACACGGCAAGCACGTCTGGTGCGAGAAGCCGCTGGCCAGAAACCCTGAAGAGGCGCTGCGGATGGTCAGCGCTTCTATCGCCAGTGGCGCGTTCCTCAAGACGGGCTCCAACCTGCGCTACTTCCCAAGCGTCCAGAAAGCGAAAACGTTGCTTGACGCTGCAGCTATCGGCGATGTACTGTTCGTCAGGGGCTGGATAGGCAACGCCGGATGGCAGCTCAAGTCATGGTATTCCGACGCCGATGCAATAGGAGCAGGTACTTTTCTCGATAATGGAAGCCACCTGACAGACATCTACAGATGGTTCCTGGGCGAGCCAGTGGAGTGCATCGGCTACTCCGCCACAGTTCATTGGCCGATTGCCCCCCTGGAGGACAATGCCATGGGCATCTTCAAGTTCCCCAACGGCAGGCTGGCCTCCCTGCACTCTTCATGGACAGAGTGGGCCGAATATATGTACGTCGAGATCTATGGCAAGCAGGGATACATCCGCATCGACAACAGACAGCCCCAGTGCGTTGCGACTCTCGGCAGGAAAGACGGCCCCGCGGAGGTGTTCGACTTCTCCAAAGACCCTCCGCAATCGTACGCCCTGGAATTCGATGACTTCGTGAAGTCAGTCCGTGGCAAGTGTCAACCTCGACCAAGTGGACTCGACGGGCTCAGAGCGGTGCAGATGGCCTATGGAGTCTACGAATCATCGCGATCGGGCAAGAGCATTGAATTGTGGGGCGAGGCCGATAGAAAGCTCTCTGAAGCCCACAGAAAGGTGCACGGCGTCTAGACATGTCAAGCGCTTTCGAACGCTACGCCAAATACTACGACCTGCTTTATGGCGACAAGGATTATGAAGGGGAGTGCGATCTTGTCCAAGACCTTCTTCGCAAGAACTCCCGAGGGAACGTAGATACTATCCTCGACGCCGCGTGCGGCACGGGAGGGCATGCCATACCGCTGGCCAGGAGAGGGTACAAGATCACCGCATTTGACGTCTCCCCGGTTATGCTCCAGCAAGCCAGAGCCAAGACATCGGAAGTAGCCTTCCATCAGATGGATCTGCGCACTTTCGATATCGGCGCACAGTTCGATGCCTGTGTCTGCATGTTTGCGGCCATGAACTACCTGACTCACAACAGCGAGATACAGGGGGCTCTTCTGAACATCAGAAAGCACCTCAAGAGAGATGGTCTGTTGATCTTCGACTTCTGGAATGGGCTGGCCGTGCTCAGAATCCTCCCCGAGACTAGAGTCAAGACCGTGATGGGAGATGGAGTGAAAGTCGTCAGATTCGTGCAGCCGGAGCTCGATGCCTTCAATCACGTCTGCAAGAGCCACTACCATCTCATGGCCACCAGGGGAGACACCTTGTTGGAGGAAGTCAGGGAGACGCACGAGGTCCGGTTCTTCTTCCCCCAGGAGATAACGCACTACCTAGAGGAATCCGGATTCGAGGTCCTGCAGATATCACCATTCCCGGATTTGCGCGGACCCGTCAATGAAACAACATGGAATGCGGTGGCCGTGGCACGGGCAAAGTGAGGGGATTATGATACCAGTATGTGAACCGCTGCTCACCGGGAAAGAGATCGAGTATGCCGGCGATTGTCTCAAGACCAACTGGATTTCGTCCGCGGGGAAGTACATAGCCGAGTTCGAGAACAGGTTCGCCGAATACTGCGGCTGCAAGTATGGAGTCACCACCACCAGCGGCACCACCGCACTGCACCTGGCGCTGGCCTCTCTGGGCATAGGCCCCGGAGATGAGGTCATCATGCCGGCGTTCACCATGGCCGCCTGCGCCTTTTCTGTCGTCTACACCGGCGCCAAGCCTGTTCTGGTGGACGCAGAGCCCGCCACCTGGAACATGGACGTGACCCAACTGGAACGCAGGGTAACTGAGAAAACCAAAGCCATTATGCCGGTCCACATATACGGTCACCCATGCGACATGGACGCCATAATGGACATCGCCAAGCGGCGCAACCTCGTTGTTGTGGAGGACGCGGCTGAGGCGCACGGTGCCGAATACAAAGGCAAACGAGTAGGAGGCATTGGGCAGTTATCCTGCTTCAGCTTCTACGCCAACAAGATAGTCACCACCGGCGAGGGCGGCATGATCGTGACTAACGATGCCCAGATCGCTGAGAGAGCCAAGCGGTTGAAGGACCAGGCTTTTTCTCCGCAACGCCGGTTTCTGCACACCAACATCGGGTTCAACTACCGCATGACAAATGTCCAGGCAGCTATCGGATTGGCACAAATGGAGAGTATCGACCGGTTTGTCGAGATGAGACGGAAGAACGCCTCCCTCTACAGCGCCGGCCTCAAGAACATACCAGGCATCACGCTTCCGCAACAGAAGCAATGGGCCAAGAACGTGTACTGGATGTTCGGCATAGTGACGGATGACAAACTGGGCATCACCCGCGATTCCCTGATGCAGAGACTGAAGGAGAAGGGGGTCGACACCAGGACGTTCTTCATTCCCATGCACGTGCAGCCGGCCTTCCTGAACATGGGCCTTTTCAAAGGAGAGAGCTATCCGGTGGCAACAGAGCTGTCAGAAAGAGGACTCTATCTACCGTCCGGCTCGGGGCTGAAGAGCGAGGAGATCGACTACATCTGCACATGCCTGAGGAGCATCGCTTCCGGCGCCTAGCCAGTACGGGCTGGCCACTGGCAACAGTTGCTGAACGGTTGGGATCATGAAGATTGCTTACATCTACGACGTCATCCACCCATACGTCATCGGCGGCGTCCAGAAGAGGATATGGGAGGTGGCCACCAGGCTTTCGACGAGAGGCCACGACGTGACCATCTTCGGTATGAAGCACTGGCAGGGGGACGATATCATCCACAAGAACGGCGTGAGGATATGGGGCGTCTGCTCTCCACAACCGCTTTTCGTGGACGGGCGCCGCTCAATCAGTGAGGCCATCTCCTTTGCCGCGCGTCTGTTCCCGCCGCTGATGAAAGAGAGATACGACGTCATAGATGCAGCCAACTTCCCTTTCTTCCCGTGCTTCACAGCCGCCTTCCATCAAGCCACCAGAGGTTCCCGCCTGGTCATCACGTGGCATGAGGTCTGGGATGATTACTGGTCGGAGTACCTCGGCAAGAAGGGGCTGTTTGGCAAGGCAGTGGAGAGGCTGACCGCTCGCCTCCCGCAGAAGGCAATCGCCGTGTCCCCCAGAACCAGGGACGCACTGGGAAGAATCGGGCGCAAAGGAGCGCAAGTAGTGGCAAGCGGGGTGAACCCAGATGCGATACGCGCACTGGCTACAGCTCCTGCGAGAACAGACATCATCTTCGTCGGCAGGATGGCAAAAGAGAAGAACGTGTCTCTCTTGGTTGAAGCGATGCGGCTGGCGAAAGACCGGGGCCGCAGTCTGAGCTGCCGCTTGGTAGGAGATGGTCCGGAGAAGGCGCATGTCCAGAGCATGGTTGCCGAGATGGATCTGCAGAGTCAGGTGATGATCACAGGTGACGTGGAAGGCGACACCGAGGTCCTTTCGTTCATGAAATCATCCAGAGTCCTGGCGCTTCCTTCGGTCCGCGAAGGACTTGGCCTGGTGGTCGTAGAAGCCAATGCCTGTGGCATTCCAGTGGTGGTGGCGAATCATCCCAACAGCGCTGCCACTGACCTGGTTGTGGAAGGGTATAATGGCTTCACTTGCCAACTCTCAGCCGCAGACCTGGCAGAGAAGATATTGGCCGTCGTCGACCGCAGCCAGCCGTGGGACAATGCGTGCAGGGAGTTCGCTCAGAAATACGACTGGGAGCCTATAGTTGATGCTCTCGAAAAGACCTACCAAGGCCATGAGGTCGCGCGTTGAATTGACTGACAGACTCGAGCAGATAGTCTCCCGTGCTGTTGCGACCTTCAGCAGAATCACAAGGACCAAACCCGGCCTTCCCTTCGCAACCCTGCTTGCTTCCCTCACCATCCTTTTCACCGTCAGATGTTGCGTCGTGGCGCAGCACATCGACATGGGCAATGACATAGCCACCTACCTGAGCACCATGAACGGTCTCTTTGGCCACGACGTCGCGGGCGTGGGATTGAACCGTCCTCCTCTCATCGGCCTCATATTGAAGCCCTTTACCATGGTCTTGGGCGATCTGACAGGCGTCAAGACACTCGGCGTTCTCGTTTCTGTGGCCATGGGCATTCCCTTCTACCTTCTCTCCAAGCGGATGTGCCGCGCCTGGATAGCAGTTGCCATGAGCATCGTTTTTGTGTTGATGCCAGCCTATTCGGACATGCTGGCCTGGGGCTACCTGACGATGTTCGGCATGTTTTTCATCATGCTGACGCTTCACTTCCTTCTCCGCGTTCTGGAACAACCCTCTAAGTTCAACATTTTCCTCACCGGTCTTTCCGCCTCTTTTGTGGTGGGTTTCCATCAACTCTCTCTGGCGTATTTCGCGCCCTTGTGCCTGCTTCTCTTCGTAGCGCTGCTGCTGTTCAACCGTCCGAACCTCATCAGGAACTACAAGCCCTTGATAGCAACCGTCATCATCGCTGTCGTACTGTCCGTGCCTTACATACCCACATATCTCAAACTGCTCCGGCTCCAGGCCCCAGCGGTCTCTGACGTACCACTGATCTCGCTGACCCCTATGACACAAGTGCGAGCCG
>Ga0105098_10000112_pt1 | contig 24295 bp, 23 predicted proteins | sample PPLLak21cMay2015_FD_79137 | JGI IMG/M metagenome (GOLD analysis project Ga0105098, IMG submission 79137) | Freshwater sediment microbial communities from Prairie Pothole Lake near Jamestown, North Dakota, USA - PPLs Lake P7 Core (1) Depth... | ecosystem: Environmental > Aquatic > Freshwater >... | reverse complement strand
CGCCTGGAAGTTACAGGACGAATATGCGCGGGAAATTGCCGAGGGCAAGCGTCCTCCAACGTTGTTGCTGCTGGAGCACCCTCACGTCTACACGTTCGGCCGGCGCGGCAAACAGGAGAATCTGCTGTGGGGCGAATCACAACTGAGAGAAAAAGGGATCGCCATCCACTGGGTGGATCGGGGAGGGGACGTCACGTATCATGGGCCAGGGCAGCTGGTTGGGTATCCCCTGGTCCCCCTAACCCCTTTACCTCTTGTCCAGGGGATAGGGGATCAGGGGGAGGGGCGCATCCCTGATGCCGACTACGTTGGCTACGTGCGCAGGCTGGAGAAAACGCTGATCGTCGCGCTGGCGCGCCTCGGGCTCGCGGCAGGCCAGAGGTCCGGGTTGACCGGTGTGTGGATCCAGGCGGATGTCCACTCGCGCTGCCCGCGCTGCAAGCCGGAGGATCGCCGGAAGCCGGCCAAGATCGCCGCGATCGGCGTCAAAGTGGATGCGCGCGGCATCTCCCGGCATGGCTTCGCCCTGAACGTGAATCCCGATATGGATTATTGGGAGGGGATCATCGCCTGCGGCTTGCAGGATGAACCAATCGTCTCGCTGGCAGATCTGTTCCCGGAACCGCCAAATATGGAACGGGTCAAGCAGGAAGTGATCGCTGCTTTTCGTCAAGTGTTCGGGTACGAAATAAAAAAGTGACAGTCACCTCGCGAAGCGGGTGACTGTCACTTTGATTACGCCCGAGACGTTGCGGGGGCTTTCGCGGGAGCAGTATCCCGTCTCCATAGAACCGTCACAACCGCGAGATAAATAAAGTAAGCGATCATCTCCGTCAGAGATGGATTGCCGTTGTAGCCAAACAGGGTCTTGAGCAATTGCCCCGGTATGGAGTTCTCATCTACAATCGCGTTCACATCCCAAACGTGCTCGACCACTGCAGGGATCCAGCCTACCTCATTGAACTCATGCACGCCGTGCGCCACAAGCCCGGCCGCAAACAGAATGAGCAGGAAGCCTGTCACCTGGAAGAAGCGGCGCAGGTCCAGGCGCACGGTGGTGGCGAACAGCGTCCAGCCGAGAAGAGCGGCGGTACCCAAGCCGAGGATCGTGCCGGCCAATGTTCGAATGGTATTGCTCGTCACCTGGCTTTGATCGCCGGCGAAGAACGCCGCAGTGACAAAGAGTGCCAGCTCGATGCCTTCACGCACGACCGCCACAAAAGCCAGCCAGAACATGGCTCGTTTGCCTGTGGTGGCGGCCGCCTTGTTCACGCCTGCTTCGAGTTCGCCCTTGAGAAAGCGGGCCTGTTTGCTCATCCAGAAGATCATCCAGGTCAGGATGCCGGCGGCGATGAGCATGGTGATGCCTTCGAAGATTTGCTCGGATTCCCCTTCGAGCGACATGCCGAAACTGGTGAGTAAAACGGCGGTCAGGATACTGACGCCGACCGCGCTCAACGTGCCTAGCCAGACAGCCGGGGAGAGATCGTTGCGGCGGATCTTGGTGAGCGCACCAAGCACGATCCCGATGATGAGAGCGGCTTCGAGTCCCTCGCGCAGGGACAGGAGATAGGTTGGGAGCATGAAATACCTCGTAGAGTAGTGTAGTGTAAATCGGACAAATTTAGCCCAATTTACGACGGCATTCTACTCGCGAACCTGGTATTTGACAAGATATTTATCAAAAAATTGATATATATTAATTGTCCCCGAAATAGCGGTTTTCACAAGCATAATTGAACCGAAACCTAATTTCGGCCAGATGGCGAAGCGCGCTGATCGCACTGAGTAAAAGCAAACTAGCTCGTCCCTTACTAGCAGAAAGGATCAAAACCTCGGCCGCGAATTACGCGAATTTCCGCGAATGGCTTTAAAAATTCGCGCGAATTCGCGAAATTCACGGCATACCTGCCCTCATCACATTTCTCTTTGCGCTTAAAAAGAAACTCACCCCGAAATCAAGTTTCGAGGTGAGTTATGTCAGAGGCTCACTTCTTTACTTTCTTTCCGCGATTGCCATGATAGCCAGGGACGTTCAAGACATAGATCGTACATAACTTGCCGTCCAATAATCGCGAACGGATGCGGGCGTCCATTTCGTTCATGGAATCAGAGGTCGTGATCACAGTGGGCAATTCTGCGTTGTAGCGATAATTGAAGAGCTGGTAGAGCTTCTCACGCACCCAGGGCGTCATGGATTGTGTCCCCAGGTCATCCAGGATCAGCAGGGGAGCCGTGCGGATCTCTTCAAAGCGGCGGTCAAATGCAACGCTGCTGTTGGGGCTGAAGGTGGCACGCAAATGGTCGAGCAGGTCCGGGACCATGATGAAGAGCGGCGGGTCGCCCAGCCCCGCCCGATAATTGGCAATTGCCGCGGCAAGGTACGTCTTCCCGGAGCCGTAGCCTCCCATAAAAACGAGCCAGCCTCTGGGCTTTTCTGCATAGGTATGCGCGGCTTTTAGTGCTTTTTGCAGTGACTTCGACTCCTCCGGCGGCAAGCCTTCGCCTAGGCGCTCTTCGAAGGAACCGAATGTTTTGCCGGTCATCAAGCCCAGGGAGGAAAGTTCGGGATGCCCGATATCGTCCAGGGGGCGGCGGTAATCGGGCGCATTGATGCGGACATCGCTGACAAGCTCCCGGTCCGCGAGGCGCGAACGGAAGCGCGCATCGATCTCATCCAGGCCAAGGTTCGTCGTAATCACCAGGGCAAGCTTATTGATATATCTGTAATTGATGATCTGGAACAACTTCTCCTGCGCCCACCCGGTTGCATTCTGAGTCCCAAAGTCATCCAGGACGAGCAGCGTGGCGTTGCGGATCTCATGGAAGCGTTCTTCGAAGGTTGTGTCTTCGCTGTCGTACGCAAAGCGCAGCATATCCAGCAGGTCCGGCACCGTCAAAAATAAAGTGGGCACGCCCATCCCGACCGCATAATTCGCGATCGCCGCCGCCAGATGCGTTTTTCCGCAGCCATACCCGCCGCGCAGCAGCAGCCAGCCATTCAGGTTCCTGGCATAATGCTGCGCCTGGTTAAAAGCGATTTCCAGGGAAACGGCTTGTTTTTCGCCAAGACCTTTTTGCCCGCGCGGCTGGAATGTCTCGAAAGTCAGTTCCTTCAATTCGTCGAGGCGGCTGAGCGAATACAGACGTTCGCGCACCTGCTGGCTGACGTCGCGCTGCCGGCAGACGCAAATTTCGAGCCGTCCGAAATTCGGATGCCCCACCGGTACATCGGTACGCAAATACCCCGCGCCGCCGCAGTGCGGACAGTTCGGGTCGCCCAGGCTAGTGCTCGATGTAGTCGGTGTATTCGCCTTTGACGTATTTGTCGCGATCTTTTTCAGCGTCTCGTCTATCTTGCTTTTCGCCACGGCCTTCTTCCTTCCAGCGTTTCAGAATGGCTTCACAGTATCTCCAACTGCGCTTGTTATTTTTGACAGCTAATCCAATCGTATCTGCAACCCATTCTGCCGGATATGTTTCTTCTGCATCTTTCAACGCGTCCGCGATCAACGGCGTAAGCGGACCGATATTTTCCTCGTACAGCCGAAAGATATTTGGACGTTCCAGCGGTACATTCGAACTTCCGCCTTCGGGAGCCCATGTTCCACTTTCAATTGCCTGGACGACGGCTCTGCCGCGGGGAGAATTCAGCAGGAAGTAGACCTGCGCCTCCTTCTCGATCTTGAGGAGGCTCCCGCGCTTCACGGCCTTTTCCAGCCCCGAGCGGATCTCGTCCGCAGACAGCCCCAGCTCCTGCGCCCCGAGATCTGCTTCCTGCAATGCCCGGAATGGACCTTCCATATGTTCTACGCGCCACAGAAAATATAAAGTGACCTTCAACTCCGCGGCATCATCAATTTGATTCAGCAATTGATGAAAGAATGTATCCGGCAGATGGGTAAACGATTCGGAATCGGTGAAGCCTTTGAAAGTTTTCATATATCAACTATGTCGTTGCGAGGAGCGAAGCGACGAAGCAATCTCCTCGCAACGACATGCTATTTACTCATTCGGTCGGAACACCCGCGTCGCGGCATTCTCGAACTTTGCCAGCTCATTGCGGAAGACCAGTTCCACGCTGCCCACAGGACCGTTGCGGTGCTTCGCGATAATGATCTCCGCGACGTTTTGCTTGACCGTATCCTTCTCGTACTGGTCAGGGCGGTAAATGAACATGACGATATCCGCGTCCTGCTCGAGGGATCCCGATTCTCGCAAATCCGAAAGCACAGGCCGCTTGTCAGAGCGTTGCTCCACGGCGCGCGACAACTGTGCTGCCGCCAGCACGGGCACATTCAATTCACGCGCCAGGACTTTGAGGTTACGGGAAATATAGGAAACTTCCTGCACACGATTGTCATTGCGTGTATCCCCGCCCATCAACTGCAGGTAGTCGATGATGACCAGATCGAGACCAAATTCCATGTGCAGGCGGCGGCACTTTGTCCGGAGCTGCAAAGGTGTGATCGCAGGTGTGTCATCGAGATAGATGTGGGTATCGCCAAACACCTCGATGGAATGCGTGAACAATGGCCATTCGGCCTCATGGAGTTTGCCGGTGCGCAGACGCTGCGAGTCGATGCCGGTTTCCTGGGCGATCAAACGCTGGACGACCTGCTCGTTGGACATTTCCAGGGAGAAGATCGCCACATGTTTTTTGTGGGTCAGCCCCGCGTTCTTGGCGATCGAGAGCAGGAAGCCGGTATTGTGAACGCATACATCGTTTGCCACGAAGTTGTGTGTATCTGGGATGGTCAGATCGTAGACTTGTTTCTTTCCCGTAGGCTCGATAGTGATGATCTTATCCCAGAAAATATCACTGGTTGCCAACTCGGAAAGTGACGAACTGCCCAGTGCCTTTGCTAACCGCAGCAGTCGCTCCCGTGAAGGGGCCCGCTGGCCCACATGTATATTGACCTTTTGTTTTGTTGTCTGAATCCCGGCCCGATGAGCAAGCCGCACCCACGGCTCGTTTCCTTTCAGTTCCTGCATCGTGCCCCAGACTTCCATAGGAATCGTGTCAGTGTTCGTGTTGAATTTCGACTTCAGAAATCGCTGTTGGAAGTCCTTGAGCTTTTCTTCCTGGCCGAAGATACCAATTTGTTGAATGAATTCGAGCAGGGAAGGCCCATCGGTAATTTCCAATGTCCAGGAGGTTTTCCCTGGCGTCGGACTGTTCATAATCCGGTACCGCATACCCGCGATGATTCCGAAGCGAAGGAGCAGATGCTGGAGCTGGCGTACCAACTTTTCACTTGCACTGGCATATCCAATTTCAGCGGAGGTAGCGCATACCCACCCATCTGTAGCAAACAGACGACTCAGGAACAGCGCCAGTTGAGGTTTAGGGAGCCTGAAAATGCAGGCTGGGAGAAATTTACCGTGGCTATCCAGACCGTACATCCCAATAGATCGGAGCCATTCGGTGAGGGGATTCTTGACGCCACGGCCACGTTTCATCTCGGCGTTCGTTACAGAGATGTAAGGAGTTCTATTCACCGGATCCAAATAGGTAGACCGAACGCCACCGAACTCTTGCGCGGCCTCTTCGAAATCCTCTTTCAATGCGCGTTTGCCCACGATGAACTCTGGAGAACTGTGCACCAGGCATCCATCTCCGATCAAGTATGCCAGCAGCTTGATCTCGCATTCCCGCATTTTCACATTCCCGAAGATGGGGATCTCACGCGGCACGGCAATCCGATCACCCACTTTCAACTCAGAGAGCGGCTGCCAGCCTTGCAGGGTTAGGAAGGGATGTGTCAGGGTGCATTCAACCGAACGGCCCAATGCCGTGGTGACTCGGTACGTAGGTTTGATGCCATCGTCAACGAATGCACATGGATGGGTCAATGAAAACTTGAAGTTTTCATTCAATGTTAGAAGCCGCGCCGATTTCTGCTGGTAGATGGCCTCGATCGTGGAGATACTGCCGTCTTCGGTCACAATTTCCGAGTCGGCAGCCAGACATTTTCCCTGTCCCGGACGGCCGGCGATGATCAGCAGATCGGAGGGCTGCAGGCCGGTCAGCATTTTGTCGAGGTCGATGAAACCTGTCGGTACACCGTAAAACTCGTCGGGGCGTTTGGCGAGGTCATCGATCCGGTCGTAGTATTCGCTCAGGACGGACGAGATCGGCTGCAGGTCATGTTTGAGGCGCCGCTCGCTGACGTTGAACACGGCTTTCTCCGCCTCATCCATCACGTCGTCAACACTGGTCCGCTCGTTGTAGGCAACGGAAGCGATCTGGTTGGCGGCGTTGATCATCTTGCGGCGGATGGAGTATCCCTCCACGATGCGCCCATACGACTCGGCGTTGAGCGACGACGGCACCTGATTGACAAGTGAGGTCAAATAGGCGGGTCCGCCGAGCTCGCCCAGCTGGCCGCGGCGATCCAGTTCGTCGGAAATCGTCAGCAGGTCAATGGGGATGCGCTGCTCGTGCAGGCTGGTGAACGCGTCCCAGATCCATTTGTGCCGGTGAATGTAAAAATCATCAGCAGTCAGGAACTGCGCGACATCATAATATATTTCAGGATTAATAAATACCGCCCCAACGACGGCTTCTTCGGCTTCCCGACTGTGTGGGACTGCCGTGGGCGTTGTGGGGGCGGAGGTATCTTCAGGTGGCAGACTGTTGTAAGCGTCGGTCATTTCTTCTTTGGTTTCTTTGGTTTGTCGGACGCGGGTGCGTCATCGTCATCATCAGGTTTGTCTTTATCGTCTGGTTTATCGAATTCGAGCTTCTCGAGGAAATCCTCGAAGACGGATAACCGCTCGGTCCCTTCCGGAGACAAGGGAGCGGGTTCCGCTTTCTCGGGAGTTTCCTGCTCTTCTTCAGGGATATCTTGTTCGGGGATGATCCCGGCCTCTTCCATGACGCTGTGGTCGACCAGAATGGGCACATGTGCCCGCACCGACAAGGCGATCGCGTCGGAGGGACGGGAATCGACGTTTACTTCTCTGCCATCCACGTCTGCGACGATGTTACCGTAAAAGATCTCATTTTGCAGTTTGATGATCTCGATCCGCTTGATGCGGGCATTGAACGCGCCAAAGACATTCTTCAGCAGATCGTGGGTCAGGGGGCGGATCATCTCCACCTCCTGCAAGGCAACGGTAATGGCTTCTGCTTCGTAAGGTCCAACCCAGATGGGGAGATAGCGCTCGGAACCAACTTGCTTTAGTACAACCAGACGTTGTGGCGTCATCAAATGCACACGGACGCTGTCAATTTGTACTTCAATCATCTCAGGCATAGGTACTCCACGGGTTACCGGCTGATTCTTGTATCGCCGCTGTCTCAAATCTCACTGGACTTCTGAAATTCTAATGAAAACAATCCTGCGGCACTCTGTAATTTTAAGCTCAAACTTCGCTTTTGGTAACCGAGACTCAAAACTCTTATATAGATATTACATTGTGCATGTATTGTAGCATAATCAAAGATTAATGTCATTGTGTTGCCAGATTCATGAAATGAGACTATAATCCTGCCTTGCCTCGGGGCGTGGCGCAGCCCGGCTAGCGCGCTTGCATGGGGTGCAAGAGGTCGGAGGTTCAAATCCTCTCGCCCCGACACTTTTATCCCGATTCTCACCTGACCGTGAGAATCGGGAGATCATAAAATAAGCTCTAGGAGAGCGAGATGCGTGAGTGACAATCCTGTCACGCATTTCGCTTTTTTGATTCCTGGAGCCTTGTTATGCGGATTCCGCAACTCAAGCATCAACACATCATCAAACTATCACGGTTGCTCAATATGCTCTACAAACCCTCCGAGATCGCCGAAGAGATTGGTGTCTCTGTGGATACGGTCTACCGATCCTATGGCAACCTTCAAAGCCATATCCCAGAACCTGATGCATAAATCTGCGGTCATTACCGATCAGGTCTATGGAAAGCTAATTGCCAATGACGTGCAGGACATTCTTGGCAATCTAGGGAAAAGTAAACATACTGAACTGGGCAATCAGTTCGGCGAATTGTTAACTCTGCTTCAGCAGGCAGGTTTGCAGCACATACTTACTAATCCCTTACAAAGGCAAGAAAAGGTGGTTTGACCTCATTCAATCGCAAGTATAATAAGTGCAATACAGGCAGTTTTTGCTGTTTAGGTGGACGAAGTGAGTTTTTTGTCATAATTATGGCGGATACCAACTATACAGATATGGATTGTTCCTTGCAACAAACCGGGATAACCAAAGCATGGCCAACATTACAGAAACAAATCGCACGTTGCCCAATCCATACAGAACTGGTGCACCAATTAGCGGTCAATTGAAATTTATCGGGCGAAAACAAATAATAAACGATATTGTTGAATCGTTGGACAACAAAAGAAGGATTGTGTTATATGGGCAACGAAGGGTAGGAAAGTCATCTATACTACATCAAATTGAGCAAAAATTAGAGCAGAGCATTAGATACATGCCTGTTTATATTGATCTGCAGGGGCAGATAAATAATACACCTTTAGATGAATTAATTACATATTTTTCCGAGAAAATTAACGAGCTTTGCCATCCAGATGAAACGCTCCCATCGGAACTACTACAAATTCCCAGAGAATATTTTAAGAGCACATGGTTGAGGGGTATTTTATCTAAGTTGCCGACAGTAAAACTTGAAACAGAAGAATTCCGAAAATCAACCTTGGTACTCTTACTTGACGAATTTGACGATGCCAATCAAGGCGCGTTATCTCAAAATGCTAGTGAGTTTTACACGTACTTATCTGATCTACTGACTGACCATTACCAACTTCAGATTATTGTTGTTTTATCTCACTCACCAGATTATTTAAGCGAGGTGGCTCGTAAAGCCATAAAAGATGCTGGTCGTGTTCGTGTCTCGTTGATGACAAAACAAGAAATAAATGATTTAACCTCACTATCTGAACCATATCTAAAATGGAGTGTTCCGGCCCGTGATGAAATTTGGAATTTAACGAGAGGGCATCCTTTCCTGGCACAATCCTTATGCACCAAGGTCTGGGAAAGACAAAAACCCACAAACCAATCCCAAGCACAGGAGGTTACTCGTGATGACATTGAGCAAATTTCTCAAAACGACGAATTTACGCATTTTATTGATTTTGATTGGAAAAATCTATATCCTCAAGAACATGTCCTAATATATTTATTATCCTCGTGCCCCAAAAAAGAGAAGTTGAGTTTCACAAGCATCTGGAATATCATCGAAAATAATGACTTGACTGAATATTATGTTTCCCCCGATCAAATCGACCAGAAGAGAAATGAAGATGACTATCTACAAATTTATTCATTGCGGAGAAATGATTTCCTAAAATCTATGCTTGATAACCTAGTCAATGCTGACTGGGTTGAGTCTAGTGATTCTGAACACAGATGGGTTGAAATAAAAACACCGATTTTTCGTCGCTGGATAGTCTGCAATCACAAGCTCGATTCGCTGATAAATGAACTTGTTGACAAAAAAGAACGAGCTAAAAAATTATTTATCAAGGCTTCACAAGCTGATAATGACGACGAAGCTATAAACACTTATGAAAAAGCCTTAAGAAGTGATCCTGAGAACGAAAAAATACTAGCAACTCTGACTCGAAGGCTTAACAACATTATAGAAATTTGCATTAAAGGTGATAATTACCAATTGGCTAAAGAATACGCGACAAGGCTATTAGATTACGACTCCAACCGTGGAAAACAGATTATCAACAGAATTAACAACAAAATCCAGACAAGCCTTATCCTAAGAAAGATCAGTGTACAACTTACTAATCACCAGTTTTTAAGCGCATACCAACAAGTCATCATGATTGGTGATTATGATGAATATCTCCAATTTACTCAGATATTCGTCGTAACTCTAAAGCTTTTATATTTCTCACTGATTTTAACTGGACAAATCTTACTAAACTGGCTGCGCGAGGTTATCTACTGGCTTCCTTTAATAATAATAATTGATGCTTTACGAAGGGGCATTTTAAACCCAAAAGAAACACAGCACATAAATAATTCCTTTGGCCTTGAGCTTATCATCATAATACCGATAATAATTGCACTAATTAATACGTATCAACAACGCTATACCTATAGGTCGGAGGAGTCCTCATCTGAGACAAACTGGTGGATATTGACCTTGGCAAGCTTAACATATATGGTTTTTATTATTCTTCCTAACTCAACAGGCACGAATCAGCCAGGACTGATTACTTTGTTAATTTTTATAATACCAACAGTAGCTGTTGCTGTTTATATCCTCAAAAGGGTTAACGAACTTGAGAGTATCGTGCTGGGACTTCTCCTCTCAATTTTGACATATGGAGCTTGTTCCACGGAAGGGGTAGGATACCTGACAAACTTCAGCGACATGTTGCAAAGTGGTTTCAATGATGTCAACTCCTTTTTTAGCGAATTACGCGAACTTATGAAATAAATCCTAAACACCTAAGGAATGCAATATGAAGAATCCATTCGACTACGGAAACCCTGTGTCGCCAGAACGATTTGTAATTCCTAACGACGACTTATATAACTGCATTAAAGAGCGTATTACAAACAGAGATAATACAGCAGTAATCAGTGAACCTCGCTTCGGAAAAACATCTTTACTCCTATACATAAAATCCACCTTAGTGGCTAATGAAATTAATAAGCAGAGCACATGGAGATATTACTTCCAGTATATCGATGCTCAGATGTTTAATAACAACACCCTAACTAGAGAACAATTTTGGGAATATGCCTTACAGGCTGTTAAGAAAATAGCCGAGGCCTATCCTGTGCATGATGTTGCGAAGCAATATCGTCGATGTGAAGTAGGAAAATTTAGCATCTTCAATCTGGAAAAAATGTTCGAACAGTTAGCAAAGTGCCATCTCAGACTTGCATTGATGATTGATGAATTCGATGATTTACTTTCACATCCTGAACTTGGAGGGGAAGTATTTTTTGGTCAGTTGCGTGCGCTATCCTCTTTACAGGAATCTCTAGTGTTAGTGATTGCGTCTCGGCTAGATATCAATGAACTGCATCGGCAAAAACAATTTCAGCATTCGGGATCGCCATACTTTAACCACTTTGGTCAATTCTTCCTTGGGCCGTTTACCGACGCATCAACACAAAGTTTACTTAGTAGAGGTTCAAGGTTTAGTGAGAGCGATAAAAAATTTCTAATCGCCATCACTGGCCGCCATCCTTTTTTTCTGCAAGCAGCCGCTTATGCTCTTTGGAATGCATATGAGAATAACCGGAGACCGAAACTTCCATATGTGGGTGAACAATGTTACAAAGCTGCCGATCCTGCTCTTCATGACACTTGGGGACATTGGTCTCCAGAAATGCGGAAGGTTCTAGTAATAATTGCGCTAGATGAGATACCGCATCTTCTTGGGGGACGAGAATTTGATTTAAGTAAACTGCGAGACTCGTTACCTAGCTACAATAATGAAGTAAAGAAACTTGCACAAAATGGGTTTATCATGAGGGGGCTTAAGCTGAAGACCGGTTGGAAAATACTGCCGCAGGTATTATTATGGTGGTTAACTGGTATTCTACTAGCGGCCATTCGGGAAAACAATGACCTTGGCGGATTCTTGAAGGAGCACGAAATGAATGGCTTATTTAGTCAAAGTGAAAAAGTTCAGTTTACAAAAGCGGTGGTTGGTCTCGGTAATTTAGCGAAATTGGGCATAGAGTCATTTGTTAAAGCTGCTTCAGAGGGACTTGCAAAGGGTTTTAGCAAATAATTGGCAAAGAACGATAAAATACACAATTCATACCTTCTCCAGATGGGTGGGCCGTCTGCCTGACCCGCATCTCGCTCACTCCTAGGGCATAGAACAAAAAAGCGACGGGTTTCTCGAAGTAGTGTGCACACCAAGAGGTCGGACGCTGCGCGCAAATCCTCTCGCCCCGACTGAGAAAGAGACTCTACAACAGAGTCTCTTTTGTTTTGGCTAGCGCGTGGCGCTGGTGGTTGAGTAGAGCGGCGATCTTCCGCTCGTATCGAAACCGAGAGCCAAGGTCGGACGCTGCTTGTGTTGGCTTTACCCGCTTGCGATCCTGCAAGTGAAGCCAGGCGAGTAACGTCTTCATACGTCGATCTTTTCCACGAGCTTCGTCAACACAGCTGCGTGACGATTATCTTGAGCAAGCCATTGATCCTGCATAGTTTTCAGGAAGCCCTGCGATTGTGCGTCGCGCAAAACAACCTGCTGAGCTTCCCAGGTGCGTTGTTTCTCGCGCTCGGTCTCTCGTTTGAGATCCTGCTTCTCAATCCATGCCAGCAACTCATGCCAGAGCTTGTAAAATGCGCCGGCGATAACCCCAGCGGCAAGTAACAAAATACCGATGATGTTGTATTGGATCCATAGAGATTCTGGAGGCATCGTTTATCCCCTCATCGTTGATATGCGCCTGGTTTTGCAAAAAATGGATTTTCCACATGAGCTCCCTTGGAAACAAAAACACGCGACGCCATAGCGGCGCCGGGCGCAGCAGTTCCGACAATCGTCCCGGTCTATATCAGGACTGCATTTAACTGTTCAGATGTTCTAGTTATAGCCGCGCTAGATGGATTGTCAAGCCTTATATACACCGCGATATAATTCTGGGCAATGCTATGCAGCAAGAAAGGGAAGGATTAATGGCAAGCGTAAAACTAGCACTAATTTGCAGGGGATTTGAATTTGATCAACAAACAGGCGAATACTCACTTGAGCATATTCATGATGTGCTTCATGTTAAAATTATTCCAACCAGCGCAGATTTGGCAATAGCAATCTATATGGATGGTGACGTCGGAGAGAGATTCAACATGTCTTGCACAATTTTGGATGAAAAAGGAAAAATAGTTGCTGATCGACCTACAAATGAAGTTACTATAGCTGGAAAAAATCACATTGTTTTCCACATTTTCAAAGGCGTGACTTTCTCCTCCATTGGTAGTTATGCCATAAACATCAATATAAACGGCATCGCTGTAGCAACCATTCCCTATACTGTCATCAAATAATTTATCGATTAAATGACATCGCCACGGCCTGAGGGGGGCAGGTCATGGCGATGTCGTTTATGATTTTAGAACACTTGTGCTAGTTTGTCAAGCGTTTTTGCAGTAATTGACTCGCGTTCCTGACTTCCGTGATACTGAAGGTAAGCATGGAATTGCGATGAGTAAAGGCCTCAACCAACCTTTTTATGGCTGTTTCAATTTCACTCGACATTCGTCAACCCTATAGAAATTTATTGGAAGCTCTTGGTGCCTGGCCACGCCTGCTCGAGCGGAATTTTTAAGCCATGAGCAACGTAAATGGGTACATTGTTTTCAAATGACATGCAGTAATCACAATGAGTTTGGCCAGCTTGCCGAATATCCGAAAAGGACGCTTGCACGTCGGAAAGATCTACCCCGATAAGGATCAGAGTCTGGCCCGTACAATCATCGGGGCCCCAAAGGTAATAATTGTTATTCCCGCTAATTATAGGAGGCAACCCATAGTGCGGACCATAGAACTCCAGCGCGCCGGCCTCCCCGTAGTTATCTGCAAAAATACAAGCGTTGGCTTGATCTTCAGGCGGCAGGGAATGATAAACGTCCGCCACAGTCGCAGCCATTTCTTCCCAACCGAAGCGGTCAGCAAAGTGCTGAGGAAGGATACTGGTATCAGATTCCTCACCCCTGACCCTGGCGCCTGACCCGCCTTCCAAATACGCTACGTGTGCCTGGAAAGGCAACATCGCGATCGCGGCCGGTGCAGTGAGTATCCCGCCTACGATAAGCAAGCCAACATACGCTGGCTTCAACCAGGAACGCTGACTTGCCTGTATCCACTCCTCGAAGAAGACTGCCCCGGCTGCGAATAGAACCGGATACATTGGCGACAGGAAATAGTATTTGGTATGCTGGATCATGAAGATGAGCATCAGGATGAGATAGCACCAAGCTAAGGGCCGGTATGCCTCACCTTTTTTCGAAAAGAGATAAACAAGCCCCATGATCCAAAGTGGAAGAGTAAATGGATGCACGATTAGGATTTGCTGCACAATGAATTCGAGCGGCGAAGCCTGATAGACCTTGCTTCCATAATTGGCGAAGAACTCCAGGGTCGGCCAGCCATTGGCAGCATTCCAGATCACATAAGGGAGCAGGAACGCGATGGCGATGACACCGCCCAGATACAACCAGACACTGCGGAAGTGTTTGCGCTGAGGGGTCAATGCCAGTCCGATCACCAGCGCCAGACTAAAATACAACAGGCTGACTTTGTTTGTCAGGCCGAGGCCTACTATCAATCCGAACCATAGCCAGGCTTTGGGATTGTCGTACTTCAAAATAAGGATCAGAACACAGATTGCCAGTACCCAAAAGAGCCTGTCGAAGGGCTCCATCGACAGCAGGGAACTGACGCCCAGGAACTCCGGGGCGACCAGCGTCGCCAGCGCAGCTAGCACCTGCCCGAATCGATTCGCTCCCAGTTGGCGCGCCATCCATCCGGTCAGGAAAACCAGCACAGCACCCACCAGGGCAGGCAGTAGATGCAGTGCCAGCAATGATTCCCCCAGAGTCTCGCGCACGAGACGCGTGATCAAGGCAATGAATGGGGGAAAATCCACATAGCCGAAAGCCAGTCGTTTGCTGGCAGCGATATAGTAGAGCTCGTCACGAAAATATCCATATCGTGTACTGGTTAGCAGGTGTATGAGAAATTTCAAGAATGCCAGAAAGAGCAAAACAAGCATTGCACGGTCCTGGCGGAGGGTATTGATGAATTTTTGCATGGAAGGCTCTCCTTGGTTGATCTCGATAGATTTTGGCACGCAACTCCGCTTTTTGCAACTGACAAAAATCACCAATGACTCGCAAAGAATCGCCGGGATTTGATAAGAACCCAATTTACCACTTAAGGATTTTAGAGTTTGAGACGCAAATCCTCGGCGGTGTTTGCTACCCCAACAGTCTTATCCCACGTTTTTCATAGACCGACTTCGATTCCGGATGCCGAAGGGCCAAATCAATCGCCATAATCAGCGCCACGATCCCATCGATCTTCTCCCTGGATTTCTCTTTGTCAGGCTTAATATTCCCCGCAGGATCCACGCGCGCTACCAGGTTATCTGCCATCCAAGTCAGGACTGGGTTGTTCCCGTGGAAGATCTTCTTCGAAAGCACCAACCGCTCCAGTTCCTTCATGGGTGGGTTCATGGAAGCAAAGCCCTGCCCAAATTGCACCATCGTGGCACCCTTCGATTCCAGCACCTGCACCACGCGGGCGGCGCCCCAGCGATCGAATGTATCCAGCTCCTGCTCGATCTGTTCGAAGATCCATTCATAATCGATCACGTTGCCCGGCGCGGCTTCGATGTAACCTTCGTTCACCTACTTCTGATAATGCACACCATCGTCACGTGTGCGGATCAGCATGTTGTCTTCCGGGATCCGGAACCGGCATAGCACGTAGATGTTGTCGTCCTCATCTTGCCTATTAGATTCTTTTAATAGTGAGTTACCGTTGAGTCGTTTTACGAAGCAGCAGGTGTCGCGCGTCGCTGGATAGTTGGGCTAAATGGGCCACATTGATCGCTTATCAGAAATGAAGGCTAACTAGATTGCATGGCTCGCTTATCAAAAATGATTGTGGTATCTTGCATACCATTGTGCCATAATAGAAGCATGCAAGTAGATTTAGTCGATCACATTGGCTAACACAACACTTGTATTTTTCTTTTTTCATCAAACAGGAGGTTTCCATGACAGCACACAACAAGCTTTCACGACGTGAATTTCTCAAGGGCGCGGCGGTGGCAGGTTCAGCCGCGGTAACTGCAGGCATGCTCGGCTCGGTAACGACAGAACCGGCTCTGGCGGCGGGCGAACCCCACTGGCACAAAGACCCCGATGTGATCGTCGTCGGCACCGGATTTGCGGGGCTGACCGCAGCGATCACGGCGGCCGAAGCCGGCGCGCGGGTCCTCATCATCGAAAAAGCACCGCAGGAATACGAGGGTGGCAACAGCAAGGTATCCGGCAACATGTGGTGGGCGCCCAAGGAAGGCCAGCTCGAGGGCGCAATTACGTACGCCCAGGCGATGGGCTATGGAACGACGCCGGACGACTGCACCGCGGCTCTGGTTGAAGAAATGACCCACCTGAACGAATGGATCCTGGCCAAGACCGGCATCACGGCTAACCCGTACTACATCAAGTTCAACCCTGAGCATCCCGAACTGCCGGGCAGCTCTGCACAGCAGTCGTACAACACCGGTCAAAGCGGCACGGGCCGGCTCTATTACCCGCTCCGCGCGCTTGTGGATACCCTCGGGATCGAAGTTATGTACGAGACCGCAGCGGAAGAGCTCGTCCAGGGACCCAAGGGAGAGGTGCGGGGTGTCCGAGTCAGCGATGGGTCCTATCTTAAGGCCCGCAAAGCCGTCATCCTTGCCTGCGGCGGTTTTGAATTCGACTTCGAGATGGAGAAGAATTTTCTGCCGGGCTGGCCGATCTATGGGCGCGGCACGCCGTACAACACGGGGGATGGCATCAAAATGTGCCAGAAGATCGGCGCACCGCTCTGGCATATGGCCAATTCGCTGGCAGGCTTCGGCGCTTTGCTGCTCCCGGAGATGATGCCGGGCACGGACATTCCCTGGATCGCCAACATGACGATGCCGGCGAAGGCGAATAGCTTTATCATGCTGGATAAGAACGGCAAGCGGTTCATGAATGAAAAGAACGAGGACCGCCACGGCTTTGGACAGAAAGAGTACCAATTGTTCTTCGAAGGACTCAACAACGCCGACTTTACACGCATCCCCTGGTGGACGGTGTTCGACGCCAACTCCATGAACAAGGGCTCACTCTTGTATTATCCGCCCAACAAGTCGACGGAACCGACCATCTTCACGTGGTTCATGGCGCACTCGGGCATGACGTGGAGCCCGGACAATCATGAAGCGATCGAAAATGGCTGGATCCTGTCGGCGAACTCGATCGGCGAGCTTGTCGGCATGATGCAGGCGGCACAGGCCGAGTCGCAGGCGCGGGACCATAGCACCTTCCCCTTCGCCGATCATTCCAATCTGACGGAAGCAAGCGTGCAGGCAGCGATCGACAGCTACAACAACTATTGCGCGAGCGGTTGGGACCCGGAATTTGGGCGACCGGCATCCGGGATGGAGCCGATCTCGACAGGCCCGTTCTACGCCATGCAGAATTACCCGGTGACGTACAATACGCTGGGCGGTCCCAAGCGCAATGCCCAGTGCCAGGTCGTGAACGTGGACGGTAACCCGATCCCGCATTTGTACAGCGCCGGTGAATTGGGCTCTTTCATGGGCTGGATGTACAACGGCGGGGGCAATATCTCCGAATGCATCTGCACCGGCCAGATTGCAGCCCGCAATGCCCTGGCAGAAAGAAAAATGGATTAGTCGTGTAGTCTACACTGAGCCACTTTGTTTGCAGAGGTTGGTGACGTACACCGTCATATCATCGGATATGACGGTGTTTTTTATGTTCCAACAAAGTCCCCCTCGCACGTCGCTGTTGCGACAGTCTGCGACCTGCAACCGACCACTCTCTTTGGAGGGTCCCGGGTCATGCTGGTGGGACTCGCCAGGCGAAAACAGGAGTACACGAGGCTCAAGCCAATTCTGTCGAAGCGGCTCGATCTCATCTCACCCATCCGCGTATACCACGGGTGCTGCGCAAACGCCAGCCGTTGGGCAGCCCATATCACATAGGAGGGCAATGCTTTTGCCGATTACTTACATGGAAAACCGAATAGATCGCGCCCCCCGCTCGTTTAATGGACATATAATTTCATTCATCCCGGGATTCGAGTATGAACCCGGGAGAATGGATCAAAGCAGCTCATTTGTCCTGAAAGAGGAAAAGATCCATGTTTAGAATCATATTTGGCATATTCATTATGTTGCACAGCTTCGTTCATTTGTTGTACTTCGGACAAAGCAGCAGATATTTCGAGCTTAAAACCGGGATGGCCTGGCCGGATGGCGCCTGGGCGTTCTCGACACTTCTTGGAAATGAAGCAACCAGAAAACTGGCAAGTATTTTATTGATCCTGATTGCAATTGGTCTTGTAGCTGGTGGGGTAGGACTACTCCTGAACCAGACCTGGTGGCGTCCAGTGGTTGTGGGAGCAACCGTATTTTCCTCCGTTGTCTATGTTCTTCTTTGGAATGGAAGAACCCAGAATCTGGACGGTCAGGGGGCGGTTGGCATTCTCATCAACATAGCGATCCTTGTATCGATGCTCATATTGGGGTGGCCCTCCACTGAATGAGATCGGGCGCAAATACCCCTGCGGGGCACCCGCCCTCTCGCCCCGACAGAAAAAGAGACTCCGAAACGGAGTCTCTTTTTCTGTCGGCCAGGCATGGCGTCGGCGGTAGGATTAACCCTATAGGTGGTGACGTGGTGACTTTATGTTCGTTATAGTTTCATAATAGACAAGGGATTGTGTTTTATGAAACAGATAAAAGAAAAATATGGAAGAATCGTGAAATATTGGCGCATCAGTTACAGGCAGGCAAGCGAACGAGATCGCTTGTTGATGGGTGTATTTACCCTCATGCTGCTGGTATACATGTGGTGGGCTATCCTGGAATTCTAATTTCCGGGTGCCCCAAATTTCAGGGTACGACGAGCGTACTCCGCCTGGCTTGTGGGTGCAGGCAGAGATTTCCTCTGCGCGGATAGATCGTATTCTCCCGCCCCGATTAAATCAGACCTGATGGGTTTTGGAACCTATCAGGTCTTTGTTTCACTTGCAATCCAATCCTCCTTCGATTATCCTTGCACATGGGAGTGGTTAAGTCCCGGTGGGCTTCCTGGTCTTCAAAACCTGTGGCGGGTCGCGTTGCGGGCCGCGGTGGGTTCGACTCCCATCCACTCTCGCCTACTTTTCGACCACAGACAATGGACAACGGACCATGGTCTACCGTCTGTGGTCCATCGTCTATATAGGAGTTTTATGACTTTACCTGAAATTGATTTTTTAACAAGTCAGGTTTCCCGCATCTTTCGCGTTGAAGATATTACGGTGGGGGATCCCAGGGAATGGATCGTTCGTTATCGTGGCTATTTATTAAGTGAAGATACGGTCGCCGCCTATGACCAGTTGGCGGATGCATTACGCCCTTACAATATCACGCCGCTTTTTCGAAAAGAACAGGGTGATAAACAGCTCATCGTACTTGTCTCCAGTCCACCTGTTCCCAAATCGTCCTCAAGATTGTATGTCAACCTCGGCCTTTTCATTCTTACAGTACTCAGCATGATGCTGATGGGTGTGGACCCGCCTCCGGAAGCGGCTTCAGGCAGTGATACCTCGATCCTTCTGTACATGCTCCAGCACATCTTATCGGGTTGGCCCTTCGCGCTGAGCATGATGGGCATCCTGCTTGCCCATGAAATGGGACATTACCTCATGTGTCGTTATTACAAAGTTCCTGCCACGCTGCCATTCTTCATCCCTGCGCCGTTGCTCAGTCCGCTGGGAACATTGGGTGCCTTCATTGCCATGCGAGGAATTCCCAAAAACAAGCGCATATTGTTCGATGTCGGAGTCGCGGGTCCCCTGGCGGGGCTGGTCATTGCGATCCCCGTGCTGTTTATCGGGTTGTTCCTCTCGGAACTCGGGTCGATCGGGCCGGCGGCTACGGTACCGGGCGCTGCCCATTTGCTGGAGGGCAATTCCATATTCTATTTATTTTCGAAGTATGTTGTTTTTGGCAAACTATTGCCTGAGCCCGTCAGCATGAATGGATTATCACCGGCAGTCTATTGGCTGCTCTATTTTTTCACGGGCCAGCCCATTCCGTTCAACGGGCTGGATGTGCAGCTCCATAACGTGGCATTGGCAGGCTGGGCAGGATTGCTGGTCACGGCGCTCAACCTCGTCCCGGTTGGCACACTGGATGGGGGGCACGTGGCTTATGGTTTGTTTGGCCAAAAGGCACGCCGGATCTTCCCAATTGCCATTGGCGCGCTGATCGCGCTCAGTTTTTTGCCGACCTTATTGACCTTCTCCATCGCTTCATTTAACTTTGGCTGGTTGTTGTGGGTCTTCCTCTTGTTCTGGCTCGGCAATGTCCGCGCGCAGCCGTTGGACGATATTACGCCACTGGACGGAACGCGCCGCGCGCTTGGGTTCTTTATGCTGCTGATTTTTGTATTGCTTTTCACGCCCATCCCGATGGTAACCTACTAATGCCGATCTTCCGCAAAGTCTGCGTCGTTTTCTTTTCGATCCTGTTCCTGTTTTCTGCATGTACTACACCTCCCACACTCATTGATGCGGGCACGCGTACCCCGCGCCCGAAGGCCACGCAAAACGCCTCAGCGAAGAATACGCCCGCTCCAGCGGCGAGCAGCCTGGAGGTCGAGAAAGAAGCGCTGCGCGGGGCGGAGGTAAGGGTCTGGCATCCGTGGTTCGGCGCGGAGGCGAGTCTGTTCGAGTCGCAAATCGCAGAGTTCAATACGGAAAATGAGTGGGGCATTGTCGTGAGTGCCGAAGGCAAAGGAAATTACAGCGAGTTGCTTTTGCAGACGGATGCCGCGCTGGAGGAGTTCACGTATCCGCAGATCCTGGTTGCATTCCCCGAACACGCGCTGGAGTGGCAGGAGCATGTGGTGGATTTGAAGCCGTATGTGAATGATCCGATGTATGGCTGGAGTCCTTTGGAAGTTTCGGATTTCCCGACCGTGATCTGGAATCAGGACGAGGTGGATGGCAAACGCTACGGGGTTCCCGCGCAAAGGACCGGTCGCTTCCTGCTCTACAATCAAAGCTGGGCGCGTGAACTTGGGTTTGAGTCTCCGCCCGCGACTGCCTCCGAATTCGAACGACAGGCTTGTGCCGCGCACCAGGCCCTGAGTGCCGACGCGGACGCGAAGAACGATGCACTGGGCGGCTGGCTGATCGACACGCACGCCATGACGCCGCTTTCCTGGATGATCGCTTTTGGCGGCGGCGTGCAGGAGGAAGTGGGCTACCGTTTCCTGACACCGGCCAACATTGAAGCCTTTCGATTTGTAAAAACATTGCAGCAAAAGAATTGTGCCTGGGTCCCATCAGCTGATTTGACCGCCTTCGATCGTTTCGCGTTACGCCAGGCTTTGTTTGCAACGGCCAGCCTTGAAGATCTGCCCGATCAAAACCGCGCCCTCTCCGCCGCTAACAGCACCGATGAGTGGACCGTTTTGAAGTTCCCCGGCGATGAACGCGACGCGCTGGTTGTTTACGGTTCTTCGTTCATCATGTTCGAATCCGACGATGCCACCCAGCTGGCTTCCTGGCTTTTTATGCGCTGGATGCTTTCCACAGAGAATCAGGCTCGCTGGGTGCGAAGCACAGGTCTCTTCCCATTGCGCGACTCGACGATGGAACTCCTTGCCGATTATTCGGGGAGTCATCCACAGTGGGCCGAGGCGATGAAATCACTTTCGCAAGGTGAGAACACTCCGCAGCTCGCGTCCTGGCGACCGGTGCGGGTGATGCTGGAAGATGGTTTTCGTGATCTGTTCGATACCATCCGACACCCCGATCTCACCGAAGCGCACGTACCTTTGCTCCTGAGGCAAATGGAAGCAACTGCAGAAGATTTGAACCGCTAACCTGCGGTTCAGTTATTGGGGATGCGAGGATTCGATAAAAAGCAGGATTTTTTCTGGAGGAAAAATGGAATACACTCAACTTGGCCGCACGGGTCTGAAAGTGTCCCGTCTGTGTCTTGGCACAATGAACTTCGGTCCGAAGACCACGGAGGAAAATTCGTTTGCCATCATGGACAAGGCGCATGACCTCGGTATCAATTTCTTTGACACTGCCAATGCCTATGGCTGGAAGCTGGGCGAGGGCTGGACGGAGCAGATCATCGGTCGCTGGTTTGCGCAGGGCGGCGGCCGGCGCGAGAAGACTGTTATCGCCACAAAGGTTTATAGCCGCATGGGCGATTGGCCCAATCAATCGCGGCTCTCGGCCTTGAGCATCCGCCAGGGTGTGGAGGGCTCGCTGCGACGATTACAAACAGATTATATCGACCTGTACCAGATGCATCACATCGACCGAAACGCGCCGTGGGAGGAGATCTGGCAGGCCATGGAAGTGCTTGTCCAGCAGGGTAAGATTTTGTACGTGGGTTCCTCCAACTTTGCAGGCTGGCACATTGCCAAAGCCAATGAGATCGCCAGGTCACGTCACTTTATGGGGCTGGTATGCGAACAACCCCTGTATAACCTCAAAGCCCGCACGGCCGAAATGGATGTGATCCCTGCCTGCCGGGATTACGGCCTGGGAGTGATCCCCTGGAGCCCGCTGGCAAGCGGGTTGCTGGCAGGAGTACTTGGCAAGGAGCAGGCGGGCCGCCGCGCGGAAGAAGGCGTTTCAAAAGAGATCGAAAAATATTCAAAGCAGTTGAGCCAGTACGAAGAGTTCTGCAGGCAGTTGGGGGAGAAGCCCGCGGACGTCGCGCTGGCCTGGGTGCTGGCAAACCCGGTTGTGACCGCGCCGATCGTCGGTCCGCGCACACTGCAGCAGCTGACAGAGAGCCTGCGCGCCCTCGAGATAAAACTCAGCCAGGAACAAATGGAGAAGCTGGACGAGATCTGGCCCGGACCCGGCGGTGAGTCGCCTGAGGCCTTTGCCTGGTAGTATGGGACCATTGTCCCGCACCACAAATGAAGTTTTCGACCGTACGATCACGGAGCCGGATTTTCGTTTTTGCCTCCTTAAATGCGAGAACCGCGGACGCCGACCGCGGTTCTCTAAGGAGGAGAAGAGAAATCACCTTACTGCCCCAACTTTAGCACAACCGCCTCGAATGTGCTTGACGCGGGGCGTACGATTACCCTATTCTTGCTCAATGATGCACATGAGAAAATTGGGGAATTCTCTCATGTTCCATCTGGCAGGTCTTGATGAGAAGCGAGCGTTGGCATCAGAAACTCAGGTTATCGATGCTATCCGCAAAGAACACCACGAACTTGCCTTCCTTGAACTCGATCTTTGCCGCGTTGCACTTGTCCGCCAAATGCGGCATCTTCAATTTGATATGCGCGAAGGCAATGGCTTCGATCGCCTGTCCCAGGGTCATGTTCGACTTTACGACGTTTTCGCCGTCAGGCATGTAGAGCGCATGACCCAAAAGGAAGTTGGGATCGAGCGTTACTTGTGAACCGTGCTTATCAGGCCGGATAAAATTCTCTTTGCTTTTTAACACTGACTGTTACCTCCATATCAAAAACTTTCCGGGCGCGATCCAGGACCTTCTCTACGATCTTTCCGTAGAAACGCCCGCGGGTATTGCAATGGTTAAATAAGGGATTGCCCTCATCATCCATGTCGCCCGGATAATAGCCGGGGAAACAGAAGACATCGCCGCTCTGTCCTTCGACGCCGTTAAGTTGAAACTCCAGGTTGACAGCGCCACAGTTGTGTTCGACTTTCATGAGATCAACGACAGGCTCGCCATCTCCCCCGGTAAGATATCTGGCATTGCGCGAGAACAAAGGCATCTGGGCATCGATAAAATATTCGACAGCCTGCGGATCAGGGACGGTATTGAACTTCCACTTGTAGATGGACATTTTTCCTCTTTGTGGCTGTTGCGCCACATAAATTCTCTACTCGGTGTCCTATCCAAAAATAGAACATTTGTGCTAAAATGTCCTCCAGAGGTTACCATGAAAATCGATTCTTTGAAAGAGGTATTTCTGAGCAGCGCCAAGGATATTTTCCTGTTCGACTCCCGGCTGGCAGGCCTGGATGCCCCGGTCCTGAACGCCTATCATGATGTGCTGACTTCCTTCGTCCGTTTTACAGGAGACATTTTGGTAAAGGACCTGACCCCGGAGCATGTGCGCCTCTACATCGCCAACCTGTCTGATGGTCCCAGCGAAGGAGAGGAGCACATCCGCGCGGTGATCAACCACTACGCCGTGATCCACGAGTGGGTGCGCTGGATCTGTGCCCAGAAGTTCGTCACCGAACGCAGCAGTGATGACGTCAGGCCGCCCCGTCGTCTGACCGATCTGTTTCCCATCCCTTCCTCAAAGATAATTTTGACGTACTGCGCCTAGCTCCGCGCGGATCGGCCTGACATGCCCCATCGGACACAAACACCCGGTAAAACGGGTGTTTGTGTCTGCAAATGCGCCTGTGCCTGATTGTGGTAAAATTTCGACCGCACGCGGGAGTCGCCAAGTGGTAAGGCGTCAGCCTTCCAAGCTGATATTCGTGGGTTCGAATCCCATCTCCCGCTCTGGTTCAGTGACCAGTAAT
>Ga0105098_10000111_pt1 | contig 24435 bp, 5 predicted proteins | sample PPLLak21cMay2015_FD_79137 | JGI IMG/M metagenome (GOLD analysis project Ga0105098, IMG submission 79137) | Freshwater sediment microbial communities from Prairie Pothole Lake near Jamestown, North Dakota, USA - PPLs Lake P7 Core (1) Depth... | ecosystem: Environmental > Aquatic > Freshwater >... | reverse complement strand
TTTCCAACTTCTGAATTACCGTCTGAAGGTTGTCATTAGTGTTAATCCCTGTACAGATCAAATCTGGTCCTTCATAGAACACACAAGTGGCGTTCAGTATGACAGGACATGGATCTGAGAAGCACATTACAGGGGCTGGACCAACCTTAGGAGAGGGTGTTGGACAGGAAATCTTAGTAGCCACCGTTCCAGATGTGCCACTAGATCCCGAACTTCCATAGTTCAGTATAGAGGGTAATACGTTCATGTCTTAAGCTTAGTGTACGATTTTCAATGTGTCACCAGTACGGTAGACTTGACCTATAAACAGGCCACCAGCAATAGCTGCAGCATTGTCAGCATATTCAGGAGCACCTGCATAAGGTACAGAAAGGACTATTCTCCAATCCAAGGCACCTGTACCTGTAGTTTGGGCATAGTATAGATTCTTAGCCCCAGAAGTTCTTACATAAAACTGCCCTAAATAAATAGCAGCAGCTGAAGGGGCAGCAGTTCCCGTTGTGGGAACAAGATTATTGTTTATCTTACCAAGCGCAACCTCTAGAGAATCAAGGGGGTTAACGTCAATATTGGTCAGATACTCACCATTATAGAGCACGCACACAGCGTTTTCATAGGTGGCACAGGTTGGGCAAATTGCAGCAGTACGCATATAAGCAAAATTAGTTGTTAGTAATGTATTTTCAATGAGTTATGAGTAAATAAACGACATAATATAGCTATAGACTACCTAATTCTTGACTCAGTAGTAACTCTTATTCCAAGAGACTTAGCAAGTTCAGGATCTATATAAGGCAGCACCTCTGTTTGGAACTGATATCCAACAGGCATTAGGTTAAGGAAGTATTTGATTGGATGAGCTTTTTCCATCATCTTCTCATCATTTATAGCATATCCTGTCACCTCTCTTTGTAGGTTATCAATCAGCTGAGCAGACTTGGAAATAAGACCTACAGCAGGCATTACGCTACCCTTGGTGATGCTCTCAAAGGACCTAGGATCGTAATAGAACTTAAGCTCGTCTGATACCTTATTGATGGCTTTAGCCCAGAACTTATATCTATTTCTGGTGAGCTCATCAGCATCCTCAGGAGGTTCAGCAGCCTTAGCAGCTATTACAAGTCCCATTACACTAAACAGTAGACCAAGCTCTTTCATTTGGTTAGAGAGCTGTCTTCTCACCAGGTCATAGAACTCTTCGTCTGTGATTTCCAGTTTCTTACCAGTTTTCTTGAAGTGGTCTTCTCTCTTAGCTTCCAACATCTCGTCCAGTATCTTCAGTCCTTTGTCTGTTCCAAGAAGCACTTGTCTCATTTGGAAGACATTGAACAAGCCCAGCTGAGCCCAGGTTTTGAAGAATAGACGTGTTCTACCATACTCCCATTCTTCTTGTTCCTCACTCTTTTGAATATCCTGACCCCTTACAAAGATTTGTTTAGGTATCCAGGTTTTAAACATCATGAAGGAACGGAACAGAGCATCTCTTCTGTAACCAGCTTTATTATCTGAGTTCATTTGACCACTTAGATTTCTACCATACTCAATCACCTTGGTACGGTATTTTGCCAGCTCCTCATCACTCACTCCAGGAATTACCACCTGACCATCTTCTATTTTAGCCACCTTATCAAGAGACGAGCTTTCTTTCAAAGCCTTCACACGCTCCTCATATCCCTTCTCATATGTTCTTCTTTCAGCCTCAGACATTGTCTTATATCTAGCTCTATCCTGAGCCTTTACATATTGTCTAATGTTCACAATCTTACCATCCATCACCATTGAGTTCTTATTGAAAGCCAGTGCATTAGCAAGCTGTAGCTTTCTATCAGGGAATGCGTTGGTGGACATCATTACATCTGTAAATGTCCAGGTTCCCAGATACTCACGGAAGCCTTGTTTCCAAGCAATACCTCTTCTTTTCTCTGCAGAAATATCTTCATTCAAAGGGACTACTAAATCTATAAGCCCTTTATCTAATGTGCTGAGACCCACTCCTGTAGTGATGGCTAAGTTCTGAGCTTCAAACTCTCTGAATCTATACATGTTTCCAGCATTAATAAATGCCTGGAAGTTGAATCCGAAATAGTTGGCAATAGCAATCAGGGGTTTTAAACCTACAGCTAGTGCTCTTACAAGAACGTTTGATGTATCCAGTCCCTTTTTAATAGAGAGTACAGTTTTCTCTTTGCTTTCCTCATCCTTTTGAAGCTGTCCAGCAAGTCTGTTCATGTTCACATTCCCAAGAGAAGACAGGTCTTCTGTAATACCATACACCTCATCATCAATAATTGTCTTTAAAAGAGCCGCGTTCTTAATGTTATCATCACCAACTCTTGGAACATTTCCTTCATATACAATACTTCCATCAGGAGCAGTGATAATGTGTCCTTTGCTTTCCTCTACGTTATGTAGGGTGAGAAGGATGTTTTCCATCTCTTTAGCATTCTCATATTCTAATAAAGCCTTAATCCAAAGTGTACCCACCTTGTTTAGGTCTTTAGAAAGTTCATCTACAGCCTTCTCAGTTCTTTTAAAGAAACGAGGAATTTGTCTTTTTACATCACCAGTCTCAGGATCAATCTTAGCATGTGCAGGAAGTTCATCTATCTTTGTAGTGTACATGTCATTAAAGAAGTCCTTAATCTGTTTAGTTGTTTCAGAACTTTGAGACATCTTCTGAAGGAGTGTGGCTTCTACTAATGGGAAGAAAGATATTCCTTCCTGATCTAAATATCCTAAGTCTTTAGCTCTTTGATTTAGATTGGTTAAGAATGTCCACATTTTCATGGCATTCTCATTACCTCTCATTTGTAGGTATTCTGGAGAGTAGTGACCTTCCTCTTTCATCACTTGATTAAAGAGATATTTGAACTGTCCTTGTTTATAACCATTAAATGTTTCAAGATTAATATCAAGAGAGTTTTTCAACTGCTTGATTCTGAACTTCCTTTTGAGCTCATCTTGGTCTGGATCTGAAGAAAACTTGATAGTGTTAAGTTCTTTAATTCCTCTATCAATAGCTTCTTTGGCTAGAGCATTATACTTCTCACGATCCATGTTCTCTAAGAAGAACTGTTTATTTTTAGCTTTAGCATTCTCAGAGATTTCATCCCAGAACTTTCTATCAATCTTCTTGATTAGTTGCAGTCTTCCATTATTCACTGTACCAATCATGTCAAATGCACTTCTACCAGAACGTTTAGCATCTTCATACAAAGGAAGTAGAAGTTTCTCAAACTCGTTAATGAGCCTAGACATCTTGATATTCACTAAGCTCTTAGCGTTCATAATAAGATTGGATGCAAGACGAGTGTTTACAGGAGCAAGCTTAGATCCTTCTAAGAAGGTTTTGGAAAGACCATCCACCTCTTTCTCTGCAGCTAGGAAGTTCTCTTTAGCTGTTTCTGTATCTTCTATAAAGTTTTCCTTAATGGCATATTGTACCACAAAGTCCTTCTGAATCTGATCAATCTTTTTAAGCATCCTTTCTGTGGATGTATTGATGTCTTCTAAAGACTTAAGAGTTTTCTTGTCTTCATCACGCAAGTTCTCTTTACCAATATGGTTAATGAACACCTGGTCCATTGTAGCAAACTTCTCAGCACTTGTTCTATACTCTAACAAATCACCTAGCTTCTTTCTAAGCTCTTCTTTACTAAGTGTATTGTAATCAATATTTTCAAATGTTTTGAGTGTTTCAGCAGCATTGTTCAAGAAGGTTCTACCTACGTTTGCTAAAGGACCAAAGTCAAGCTTCATGTGCAAATGGCGTATAGCCTTGCTTATCTCACCAAGGGTTAGTCTTTTGGCATATTTCTCTTCAGGAGAGACAAATACTTTTGCTAACTTATCATAATACTGTCTCATAGAAGCAAGTAGTCTATCCACCTCAGCGTTACCTGTAGACTCTGTGTTCAATGGAACAGGCAGAAGATATAGGTTAGTTTCCTGCAAGCTGTCTAGCTTTCCTATTTCCATAGAAGACAGCACAAGACCACTCTTACGATCTCCCTGAACAGCATATGTATAGTTAGCTAAGAAAGGAACCATACGTGCTTTTCTAAGTTGACCAGGTTCTACCTTTAGATTATACATAATCTTTGACTGCTCACCCATCTGAAGTTTCCACTCAGCTTGTTTATACCAAGGAACATCTTCATCCTGAGTTTTATCAAGACTCATGGTTTTCCAGTCAAGCATATCCACTACAAATCCTTTCTTTTCATCAGGCTCAATAGCAATGAAGTCTGCTGTTGTACCAATCATTCCTTTAGCCTTGGTGTTCACTATCTTACTTTCCACTCTAAATCTTGTACCAGGCTTGTAGGAACGAATGAGTTCTTTTGCAAAGTTTCTCAGTCTTTCCTGAATAGCAGAGGACAGTCTTGATTCAATAGGAGTATCTAAGAACTGAGCTCTTGCAAATCCATCTTTATCTATAAGATTGTTTGTAACATAGTCATCCATGAAAGCATGCACATCTGTACCCCAATCTCTCTTCTGGTCATCTTCTAGCTTATCCATGGGAGACCTTTCAAACGGTTTACCCACCTCTTCTTTTATCTTCTGTGTAACACTTCTTGTAACACGCTCATTGTTGTATGTGTAGTGTCTATCATTAGGATCTGTATTAACAAGAATCATACTGGCATCCATTTGAGCCAGTGCGTCATAGAACTTGTTCACCTCATCATTGGGAGCTATCTGTAGGAACACCTCATTTCCAAGAAAATCTGTAACTAGTTCACCTCCTTCAATTCTTGCTGCAGCTTCTTCAAATACATCTATACTAGACTTCCTATAGATGCTTCTGATCATATCTTTGATAGCATCCCACCACTGTTGAATGATGCTTCTAGTTTCCTCTTGCATCAGTTCTGGATATTCTGTGGTGCCCTCATTTCTGTTGATAATCACTTCTGTAATGAGCTTATCCACAGCCTCCATCTTTATCTTACGGATGTTAGGTCTTCCGTCAGATAGTTGATAGTAGGGATTATCCTTATACTTCTCAAATACCTGCTTGTATATTTTGAATCTCTCAATCTTGGAGATCATTTCTGTAACTAGCTTAGGATCAACCTGTTCAATCATTGCTCTAGAGATGTGAACAATCTCCTCTGTTAGAGCAACATCTTCTCTGCCAGCAGCTACAGCTACAGACATCTTAGCTAAATCAGCTACACCATTAACACCCTTTGTATCAATGTCGGGATTAGCTTTAGCATAGTCAGCTAGAGATTGGATGTTAATTCCCATCTGCTTAGCTGCCTCTTTCATCTTAGCTACAGTGGATTCAGAAGCTCTAGAGGTAGGTACGCCTTCTATTTGGAACAGTATTTTCTCTCTATCTCTTTCCTTATCAAGACTCACCTCATTCCACTGATTACCATATTCATCTGTCACCACCTTAGGACTGTATCCCTGCTTCTTCAGAACATTAGCTACAGTGGTTTCATAGAAGTTGTAAATGGGTCTAAGAGCACCAAAGCCCTCTGTCTCCACTCTTTCAAGTTCTTGTTTGAGCTGGTTTATCTCTCTGTTTATACTTTCTATGCTATTTAATTCAGGTTTAGTATTAAGGTACTCTTGCTCAGACATACCTTTCATTTCTAATATTTTTTCTTTTTCAGACTCTACAAATTTAATCCTATCTTCTTTTTCTCTTTTAAACTCTTCTAATGTACTATGACCTTCCACCTTACTAGCTGTATCTCCTTTAGGAAACAACACCTTCTCATATCCCTTCTTAGCTGAGTCCTGGATGATGGATTTGATAAAGAATGTCACCCAGTTATTACCCTTGTTTAAGAGTTGTAGGAATTGATTTTTAGAAACGTCCTCCTTTGACGGACCACTAAACTCAATTGCTTCTTTCTCATTTTTGAATCCTCCTTGTATAAGACCTATAACATTATTGTAAATGCTCCAAGTACCATCAGGCTCTTGTCTAATCTCATCTTCAAAGTCTCCTGGTTTTTTATTAATCAAATCTTCTCTTTCTCTACCCTTCTGAAACAAATCAGATTGTACTTCTAGTATTCTACGAGTTTTAGTTAATGTACCTCCAACACTAGGAACACCATTTTTTTCTAATTCTTTAGCTGCTTGAACACCTTGGGTGTCTCTAGCTTCTTCTATTTCTTGAGGTAATGCTTTTCTATTTTGAATACCAACTACAGAATCATCACTTCTAAACCATCCAATACCTTTATCTGTAGCAAACTGAGCATGTCCTTTGATAGCAGGTGTTATAGCTGGTGTGGCTATTTCATTCTCTGTATAGTTGGTTCCTCCTGGAACTGTTAGGTTAGAATAGTATTGAGTAGGAATAGCTTTTTCTTCACTAGGCACCCCAATCATATAAGGGTCAATATATTCAGAAGCTTCTAATTCTTCTTGAGTTAATTCTCTAGTTGGTACAATCTCAGTTTTTTTAGCAAGATTAATCTCAATAGCAAAGCTGTAATCACCTAACATATTGGCAATCAACTCTTCACGATTGGTGGTGTTGTATTGCTTGAGGAGCTCAATCTGCTCCTTAGGAATCTGTAGGTCTGCTTGCACCTTGTTCCAAAAGGCATCTCCTTTCACCTTGTTTCTATCTAAGGTGCTGAACAGTGTAACAGCCTTGTCTGTTTGCAAAGCATTAACAGCCTTTAGACCAGCTTTTACAACAGACTGTTTACTCTCAGACTCTGGAACAATACCATCATACTTGTCCCATAGGTAATGAGCAACATCATTTCCTCTAGAGACCACTAGATTTTGCCAGCTTTCAAGGTTCTTATTTGGACAGGTAGCCATATTATCTCTTACAAGTTAAGGTTATAATTTTACCAGCTTCTTCAGGTGTATATCCCATTTCTTCTAGCATCTTAGCATTGATTGCTGGGAAGGCATAAGTTACACCATCTTTTAATTTCATTGTCTTCTGAGATACAGGTTCTATTTCTACAGGTGTTTCAGCAGCCTGTGCACCAAAGTATCTAGCCACATAGTTGTTAGAACGCTCAGGAGATGTAGCACCTTGCATGGTGTACTTCTTATCCTGGAACGTGTACTCCTTAGTGTATGTAGTGGGTTCCACCTTTACAAACCCGTTGTCTATTACAGACACTGTAGGTTCTGTGTAGAACTCGTTAGCTCTGAAGCTATCTCCCCATGCATTAATCATTTGGTATACGTAGTTCTCATACTTACCTTCCTTCAGAACTGCAGGGATTTTGTTAGTCTCATCGATGTACACCTTCTTGAACAGTCCTCTCTTTCTAAAAGAGTAGTCACCCTCTTTCATCATTTGCATCTTTGTCTTACCAGCAGGAACCACATCCCATGTATAAGAAACAATATCAGCTTGACCAGCAGCTGTTCTAGAAGAAAGTTTTAATAGTTGTGGAATCTCTCCATTTCTCATAGCATTCAACAGAGCACCATGCTTATCAAAGTTCATGTTCAGGTTGTAATAAGGCTCACCCAAATAGTTGTAACCACCCCTAGCTTTCTCAGAAGGAACAATATCATCGTTGTTCCAATTATTTCTCTGGAAGGCATTTACCTCATAGAACTTTGTTATATCAATATCAGACTCTTCTTCTAGCTTAGTGAGCACGTTGTTATATATATCTGCGAAGTCTTCATAAGGAAGTAGAGATGTAAAAGAGAATGGTGTGGTGGATAATCCTGACTGCAAAATAGATACGCCTACAATCTTCTTATATAGAGTTTCTTTATTCTGACCTTTCAGATATTCTCTCACCTCACGGAAGGAACTGATTATGCGATCCTGGTCGTACACCTTATTATCTTTATTCTTCAAAGATAGGTTATTTACGCCACCATTCTTCTGAGGAGCTTGATGTTGCATGATACCATTCTTACCTACGATATAATTCGTAAATAATGGATGACTAGGATTGTTTGCAATAGAGGTCATGAACTCCATCACTTCCTTAGGAGCATTGTTGTCACTAAGTAGGAGCTTTGGAATAAGAGCATTTCTACTACTATCAATTTGTACAGCCCAGTCAAAGAAGTCTGTTACTGCTTTTCTAGATACCTTCAGGAAGTCTCTCTCGTTGTACATACCTACATAAGGCTCCATCACCTTTCCAAGCACATCTCCTACAACTCCTCTATCAGAGATGAGGAATTTTGCAATAGCCTTTCTAGCTTCGTTTATTCTCTCACGTAAAGTTCCTAAGAAGCTGTTATTCAATATGTTATCAGGAGAAGAGATCACAGACTTTCTAGCCTTGATGAGCTGTTGCTCCTTCTTAAGTACTAAGAATGGATCATTGAAGCTAGCTGTGTCAAAGTTAGTTCCTTGTGTCACCATCATCAACTGCTCACTTAACTTAGAATATTTCAAGAACTCGTTTAAAATAAACTGCTGTTCTGCTTTTTGTTTCTCGTCAAATGTAGTTTGACCAATTGTTTCAAATAGTTTTCCTTTGGAAGGAATCTCTGTTATCTTGGCAAGTTGTGCAGCAGATGCCTTGTACTTGCTTTTCACCTCATCTACCATTCTATCATTGAACAGGTAGCTGTATCCAGCATTCTCTAGGTTCTGTAGATATTCACGGATGATAGGCTGGTTCATGAAATAAGACACTGTGTCTACAGGAACACCTGCTTTCACAAGGAACAGATAGGTTCCTGCTACATTAGGTGTAGCACCTAACTCAATAATCCATGGACCCTTAGAGATATCCACATATCCATCGATAAACATACCAATAGTATTGGATATATATTTCTTATCAGCACTCTTAATTCCAGATAGAGATGTGTAAGTGTTTCCATCTATATCAATAGTGTTGAAACCATCAGCAAACTTAAGCTGAATATCATTTCCTAACCAGTACTGATCCACCTTACTAAGACCAGAAAGTTTTCTAGGATCAACGATGATTGGTTCTCTCTGGTTTAGAGAGTGGTTAGTTTGAGCTACAGCTGCAATACCAATTGCATATTTACCTGTTACAAACGCATGTCTAAGTCTTGACATGAAGGTTCTATCCAACATATTTCCTACATCAGTGTAGTCAAATGTGGGAAGACCAAGCTTTTCTGTAATCTTCTTAGACAAATCCTCTAGCTCTTTAGCAGAGTTAGGTCTAGTAAGCTGAGCATAGTTATCTTCTCTTTCTACCAGGTTCTGACTAGACTGGATGTAAGCATTCTCCAAACTCTGTTTGTAAAGCTTGTTGATTAGGTTCTCTCTAAAGGCTTCCTTAGTAACGCTCTTTACAAAATCCTTTGTAATCTCTTGATCATCAAAGGCTTGTGCAAAGATGGTTCTAAGAAGTCTCTGTTGTTCGGTGCCAAATGGTTTACCCTCAAAGTCATACTGAGGACTGAACAGAACATCTTTCTCTTCCTCAATAATACGGTCAAGTTCCTGTAATTGATTCTTGCTAAGGAACTCACCACTATCAATCATCTTAGCAAACTCAGCTCTAGCCTTTTCACCTATTCCAAAATAGGGAACAAGCTTAAGATTACCTCTTCCATCTGTATAAAGGTTCTTCAGATAGATATTGAGTTTATCTATGTCAAAGTCAGATCCTACCTTCTGAACAAGTGCAGAGGGGACAATTACAGCATCCCCATATTCTGCAGGAAGGAAGCGTTTAATTCTGAATGACTCAATATAGTTTTGTTTACCTGTAGGAATACGGAAAGCTACACCAGCTAGAGCAGCTAGTTGTGCTTGCCCTTCCTTGGTTTCATTGAAATATTTTAATAACTCCTCATCAGTCTTATCACTCTTGAACCATCTACCCACCATTATCTCACAATAGCGCTCACCATCTTTATTCTCATAGAACTTAAGGAAGTCAGATGTGTAAGCATCTCCTTCTTTCTTAGCACGCACTGCCTCAAGAAGTGTATGAGGAAGCTGCACTTTTGATCCTCCAGGCATCTTGGGAGATATGAAGTTCTTGTCAGCCAAGGAGTAGAGGATGTTTCTGATGCTTTGGTAAGCAGGTGTAGCTTCTAGTACAGCCTTACCTTCCAGGAAGCTATTCAGTGCAGCAATCATGTTGCTGTTAGCCTCTCTCTTAAGAATCTCATCACGCAGAGTTTTAGCTGCCTTAGAGAAATCTGTGACAACATACTCACCATTCACCTCCGTAATTCCTAGCTTCTTAAGGAAGGTTTTGTATCCTTCATCTGTAAGAGCTTCTAGAAGCAATTGGTTGGTTTTGATTTCTTTATATAAAGGAGATGCTGTTTCTCTTTGATCTTCATCAAGTGCATACCAGCTTTTATAACGCTCAGGGAAAGTCTTACTCTTCTCAAAGTCAATAGGTACACCAGCATCCATGAAGTCCATGGTGATGAGCTTAGTCATCTGAGATCCTCTGGTAACCAGATCTTCTTCTTTAGAAGGCACCTCAGATTGTACACTTATGATAGAGAACGGAACATTAATGATGCCCTTGTAAGGAGCTGTATTAAATTCTCCTTTATCATTGTACACATCATTTATCTCTTCAGCACCCACCTTTCTAGCACTAGCATATACTACGTAGTCTAGTTTCTGACCTTCCATCTTCTTCAGAAGCTTCATGGCATTAGACTCCCCATGCTTAGCTAGTCTATCCATCTCATTTAATACACGGAAGGATAGAGGATAGAGAGCGAACTTATCCAATAGAGGATCGTTGTAGCTCTTGTTTCCACCTTTGTTACCAGCAACAATAGGTTTGCTAGGAGTGTAAGCACTTTTTACAGCAGGATTGTTCTTTTCAAACTCAGCAATCTGCTTATCTGTAGCTCCAGATTTTATAAGCTTCTCATAAGCTACATCATGTCTGTATTGTCTTTCCTCAGCAGCGCTCCAGTTGGAAGCACGAATTCTAAAGTTTCTGTGTGCTTTGAATGTAATCATACCAGCACCATCAGTCTCTTTGAATCCTTCATATCCATCCATTGCATCTGTACCAATAACGTCAGCCAATGTAGTGCTGTCAAAGCTATCTTTTGTAAAGTCTGTATACCCAATATCTCCAGGTTCAAATCCTTCATTCCATACTTTGTTCAGAACAGAGTTCATATTACCTGAACCATGTAGAATAGCTTGGCGTGGAGACAGGAAGTTCTTAATACGCTTCAGCTCATCAGAATATTGATAAGGATCTGAATACAGAAGTTTGTGGTATTCTATATTAGCAATCATATAGTTCACCGTAATGGTGGACATATGAATGTCAAGATTAGCTTTGCTCACCACTCCTGACTTAGAGAAAGAGAGGTCTTCTACAGTGTACTCATCTTCTTTAGTCTTCTCCACAATACTATACTTCTCAAGGGTGTTTTGAAGCTTAGCTGTTTCAGCCTTTATATATCTTTCAACAGCAGCATCCACCTTTTTCTTGATAGCGTCTCTACTTACAATATCTTTAGCTTCTCCCTCTTGAGCAAGAACTTGTTTAGATAGTTCTGCTCCAAGGATAGCATTCATGAAACGTAAGTCGTTTGTGTTTCTACCTTTAGCTACACGTCTGTTATCTCTAGCTAGATTAATCTCATCAATCAGATACCCTCTAAAGATCTCATTTACAGTGTCATATCCTCTTCTCATGTCCTCCATAGACACATGATTTCCCATGTATGTCTGGTATTCTAGAGAAGCATCTCCAGCCACAAGATTGTAATAGTAACCCTCTAGGTTCATATTGATCTCCTGGATCAAACGCTCCTTCTGATTGAGCTTAGAAGACTCTTTCTTTCTGCCGCTAGTTTGGTCGTTAGTACCATTAGCAACACTAGTTTTCATGAGCTCTGATACTCTTCCACCAGTTCTCTTATTACCAGTTTTTGTTTCTTTATTAATATTAAAGATGGCATTCAGTATCACTGAGTTCTGAGCAAATGAGTCTGTATACAGGTAACCATATCCATTACTACCCTGCAAAGATTCATAGGTAGGAGCTGCAGAAATATTCTTGTACAACTCATTACTAGGATTGGTTCCGATAAATGTTTGGAGCTTCTCTCCGTTAACACCATAGAATGTGCTAGGGAACTCTGGATTCTCCATACGTGCCTTAATAGCAGCAAGTGTACGTAATCTCTTAGTAATATCTAAGGTTTTACCCGTAACTGTAGCAACTTTCTCACGCTCCAACAAACTCTTGTACACACCATTGGTAGCTATATTGAATCTCTCAAACAGTCCAGGGTTGCTAGTCTCAAGAGTAACTATGTCAGCAGCGTTAAATGTAATACCAAGAGATGCCAAGAATTTCACCTTCTCTTGAGGAGTTCCAAGAGGTGTACCCTTTATAGCATCAACATTAGGATAGTATCCCTTCTTCTTAGCGTCGTATGTAAAGAGTTTATTCTTTGGATCGATGAATACAGTTCTAATACCGTTTTCAAAGTCTTTTACAATCTGTCTTGTAGCAGTATTCAAGTTACCTTCAGCCACCTGTACACCTCCTTCAGCAAGGATGTCTAGTATCTTTACCTCAGGATTCTGCTTATTGAAAGCTACAGTGAAAGCTGTAAGTAATTGAATATTATGCTTTTGCATACTATTCCAATCAGGAGCATTGTCAGAACTAGTCTTTGCTAAACGTTGATAGAGCAATTCATAGTTTGTATCATTAGCTGCCATGTCAGCAATTCTGGAAAGCATGTCCTCTGTGTTCAAAGAATCATGGACATTGTTCATTACAGAAACATAAGCCTCTCCCAAAGGAAGGAGATTCACCCCTCCTATAGAAGAAGGAATAGGTTTGCCATTATTATCTGTGATGGGAAGTGTAGCCAGAACAAGCTTTACAGCACTGTTCAGCTTTCTATAGTTGTCTATCTTATGTGCACCATCATACTCACCTTTACCACTATTCTCATCGCTCTTCAGGTTTGCATCATCATTCTCATCAAACTCTATTCCGTATTTCTTCAGATAGATTTCGTGAGCCTCTGTAAGCTTATCCCAATTGAGCATGATTTTATTGAACATATCACGATACACCATGCCACGTTGAAGAGCTGTATCTTCAGCAATTAAACCTGCCTTAGCATCATTCTTTAATTGCTCATTCATACCCTTAAGCTTAGACACAATGTTTGTCTTCACCTTAGCGTATATATCAGACTTCTTGATTCCCTCATCAATATCAAATAAGCTCTGACCATCTCTCTGCATATATCCTATACTTAGGAAGGTCATTTGCTCCATGATGTCATTCACCTGCTTAGTGGTGAATGTAGGAATCTCACTCAGGCTAGCATCTGCTGTAATGTAAGCATCTTCAATATCTATAACACCCACCTTCGCAAAGGCTAGTTCAGCTTCTCCCATTACGAGAGTGCTGTAATAACCTCTACCAATCTTATCAAATAACTTGTTGGTGTTTGTCTCAGCTTCTTTTCCTGTAAAGAAAGTTTTAAAGAAGTCAACCAGTTGCTTGAATATACGAGCAAGTAGAGACTTAGGTTCTACAGGAAACTTACCATCCTTATAATATTCAGCAAACTCATCTGCTAATAGCTCCTCAATTTGTTTAGAGGTGGCGTCAGCATAGTCAACAGTTTTGAATGTTCTTCTATCAACAAAGCTACCCTTTCTGCTGCGCACCTCATTTTCAATGAGAAGACGCTCTTCAGAAGTTGTAAAGCTTTGCCAGATGGGGTGGAATATCTCATGTAGAGCTGTACCCATGATAGCATTCTCAGAAATATAGATGGCTCCATTCTTATACATACCCCAGGCTTGTAAACCATTGGTTCCTGTAATCATGTTCTTTACACGATATACAGGAATGTTGGGGAAGATTTGTTTGATAGCTTTCTCCAGCTTAGGCCAGTTCTCAGCACTGAACTTCTCAAGATCAGAGTGTAACACTCTACGAAGTTCTGGATCATCAGGAGTGGGGTCAGTATTCTCCCATGCTGCATCTAGATCAGCCTGTGTTTCAGCGTTCACCTCAGGAATCTGAGGAGTTTGAGGAATCATCTTAGGTGTAGCTTTCTGCAGTTCAGCGAGAACAAAAGCAGCCACAGTGTTCTTGATTACATCTTCATCCACTTTTCCAGTGGTAGCCTGTTGCACCTTACGCATGTTCTCCAGAAGGCTATCTGGAACCTTAACTAACTTTAGCGTGCCTGCTAAATCTTTTTCATCAGCCGTGAATACCACATCAGCTCCAGCTATAGGTATCGTGTTTTCTGCAGTGCCATTTAGATTATATCCTGTATTTACAGGAGCTGGTGTTACAGCAGGAGCAGCTTTTGTAACAGGTTTAGCTCCTTCTAAAGCAGCTAGTTCTGCATCATATTTGTCATTAATTTTCTTGAGAGTAGATAGATCAGCCTTAGTTAGAATATGAACTTGCTCAGGGCTTCTTACAGCAAATACATCACCTTCTACACGTTGTCCAGCATCTTTACCTTGTACTGAATCATATTGTTCAAAGTACCAGTATTGACCAGCTTCATAGCTTAGTGGTTCTTTAACTTTGAAATTATCAATAGAATTAATAACAGCTGTAGTAATTTTAGATACATCTTTTCCAGTATCTTTTCCTAACTGTTCAATGTACTCTAATGAGTTAGAAAAGAAAATACCTGCATAGAAAGCTCCCTCTGGAGTAAATGATTCTTTAAATTTACCAGTTACTGCATCTGGACCTCCATGATAAACAATCTCCTTAACTTTGGTATTAGGGAATATCTTAGTAACAAAACTTTCTATTTCAGCTTTTCTACGTTTTTCTATATCAGCTTTAGCATCTGTAGAAACAGGAGCTGCTGTAACAACAGGTTCTGTTCTAGCTGTTCCTTGTGCTTGTGCACGAGCAGAAACATCTGGCTGTAATACAGCAGCTTTAGCTACACGAGCTTGGTCTTCTTTCACCTTACCAATAACAAATTGAGCAAGGGTGTTCATAACCATTTCCTTATCAGGTTGGCTTTCTAATAGCTTGTCAACCAATGCTTTATCAGTCTTATCAGATATCTTAATAGTTCCAGCTAGGTCTTTACTATCTGCTGTGAACACCACTGTGTTATCACCAATCTTAACACTGTTCTCTGTAACACCATCTAGGTTGAACTTGCTCTCAGGAGCTGTAGTTGGTGCAGTTACAGCAGGATTAGCAACAGGAGCTTCATCTGTATACTTCTTATCAAAGTCAGCATCATTGATGATGAAATAGATACCGTTTCTATTTACATCATTTGTATCCTCTTGAGGTCTAATGTTGGTGGTGAGAGGAATCTCTTTACCATCTCTATTGCCCTTACCATCAGCTTGTTTTGGAGAAAGTAGATAGGTTTGGTAGTTGGGCCATATTATAGACTCAATTGTACCATCAGGGTTTATACCTGTGATCTGCTCATAACGTTTGTTATAGTCAGCATCATTCTCAGTAAGTCTAGAGTTAGTGTTGGTAAACATTCTCTCTAGGACAGCAGTGATTACTCCTCTGTTATCCTCTAGAGCTGTAGGAGTGAACTCAGAAACAGGTGTATATTTACCCTCATCATTCTGCTTTCCAGACATGAAGAGTTTAAATCCATCTTCTGTTTTCTCAAACCAAACGCTGTTAAATCCAGCCACCTTTCCTTCTCTAGGACTTCCCCAATATACGACAGTTCTTAACCAGTCAATAAGTCGCTGAGCTTCAGGACTTTCGCCTAGTATAAACTTACCTTTCTTATTCTCATCAACAATAATATTAGACAAACGGTGAATCACCTGATAGATAGTGTTAGCCTCTTTCGCTGTATGTTGTCTGTTATTAAGTGCTACGTACGCATTGTTTAAACGTAAGAACACTCTACCTAGCGCATTACCAAAGGAGGTAGATCCACGAGTGATTCTTTCTTCAAGTGTAGGAACATATAATACAGGACTTCCAGTGAGGTCAGCTTGTGTAACTAAACCAGAATCTACAACACTTACAGGAACATAGTCTTCCTTAGGAGTGCCTTTATCATCTAACTCCTTCACTCTATCAGGTGTACCAAAAGATGCTGTGATATTGTAGTTTGTCAGAGTAGTGGCTGCAAGAGCATCCTTTCTAAACTGATCAAACTTGGCACTTACTTGCAGTCTTACGTTTTCATCAGAAACTGATTCTGGGAACAGGTTGTCTATGCTAAGTGGAAACACTTGGAACACAGCTGAGTTGTGCAATCTCTCTTGGTATTGCTCATCTGTTTCTGTTTCAGCTTTGCCAGGAATAGCCTCACCATTCTCGTTCACTAAGGTGTAACTCTTACCATCCTTACTAGGGATAGCCATCACCAAAGCTATAGTGTTCTCAGGTTTTACGTCAGGTTTACCCTGAGCAAGGAACTGTGTAAGACCAGGAATCAACTGAGCCTGTGTGCTATTGGTAACTACCACTCCTTTAACATCTGCTCTATTAGCTAGCGTAGGGAACTTAAATCCAAAACGGTTAGCTCTTAATGCATGTTCTGTAGGAGGCACACCTTCTCTTTCAAATGATCTTGCAGAAGGGGCTGTGGTAGCTTTATTTATTACTCGTAGAGACTTTCTTCGATCAGGTTGGTATTCTCTATCATAAGGAGCATTTGCAATCCCTTGATTGAGTGTACCTAATATCTGATTGATTACCTCTTCGTTCTTCTTAATACTTTTCTCCTCTTCCTTTCTAGAAAGCTCTTTTTGCATAGCTCCGTAGAAAGCCTCAAGGATTTGCTCTTTAGCACGTTGATCTTTTCCTATCTCATCAATCTGATTATAGAGGTCAGTGATTTTGTTACGTAAGTTGGTAACATCTTCCTCACTAATAGCAATCTCTTTCTTGAGATCCTCAAGGAAGTTGTAGTCTTCTATCATCTCCTTAAGGCCAAGGATGTCTGTGTAGTTTACAGTGGTGGACTTACGGAGCTCATCAAACTTATCTCTAATCTCTTGAGGATATTGACTGTCAAACTTTTGGAAAGCTGTCTTCAACATAGACAGAAGATCCTTCATGGTATCTTCCACTGAATCCAATAGCTTAGAGAACTGGTTGATTTGCTTACCACTAGATATAGCAAGATCTTTGAGCCCTTTGATTTGCTCATCCAATTCATCCATCATGTCATAGAAGTCCTCAGGCAGTTCTCTTAGGTTCTGCATGAAGTCTTCAAAGTGGGAGATGTTAAACTCAAGAGCTTCTTTCTCAGCCTCAAGTTCACCTATCTCTCTTTCAAGATCTGTTCTAAGTCCAGCAAGCTTTGTCAGACCCTTCATAGATCTGTTAAACACCTTGCTAAAGTCAGTGATGATAGATACATTGCTGTATTTATCCTTCACTCTGAACTGACCAAGTGTCTCAATTTCCTCATTAAGCTTAACAAGAGCTTCTTTCTTATCTACAATCTTACGATCAATCTCTTCAATTTTAGCTTTAGTCTCGTCGTGTACTTCCTTGATAATCTGTCTTCTAGCAGCAATCTTATTCTCTAGATTAACTCTTGCATCTTTCTCTGCAGCAGTTTCTTCCTCATTAAGGATAGCAGTTGATGCAGGAGAGTACTTACTATTAGTCCAGATTTGAGCACTATCATAACCTGGTTTAATCTGGAACTGATCTAGATTTACAGGAATTCTGTGCTTAGGTTTACCATTCTTTCTAAGCTCATCAGATTCAAAGTAGAGAGTCTTGGTTGCTTTATCATATACAATCTTACCAATAGCTTCTTTACCACCCTTGAATCTGAAATGATATTTGTTGTCAGAGTTTTCTACATAGAATCTAGCAGCACGGTTCATGTCAGCTTTCTTGCTGAGCATATATTCTTCAAACACTGCAGGCTTTATGGCTAGGTTTCTACCATCATCAGTTTTCACAACAATGTTTCCATCCTCGTTTGTACCAATTACTTGGAACTCAGAAAACTTCTGTACCTTGATACCATCAACAGTTTCAATAGTTTTAGCACCAGCTACGTATGTCTCACCCACCTCCACATCTTTAACACCATCTTTGGTATTCACCTTGATGATATCTTTAGGTTTCTCACCTCTTGTGTTGGTAGGAGCAGTTGCCTCAGGAGTGGTGTACTTCTGAGGATTGTTCTTCATGTCGTTATATTCGTTGAGGAACATCTTCCTACGTAAGGAAAGTTCTACTACATCTCTTAAGTCTTGCTGAAGTCCGTCTGTATCAATTGTATCTATGTTAGAAATATCAGCAACAGCTTTATCAACAGCCTCTTTTACAGGTGTGCCTTCTTTGAAGATGCTAGTTAATATTTCAGAAGTGTCTACACCAGCCTCAGCTAGTCTAGCATTCACTTGAGGAATACGTACATCATAGTCAGCAATCTTGGAAGTGGCATATGCCATCTTATCAAGCACCTCAGGAGTGTAAATCTTCTTACCATCTGGTGTAGTAATTCCTCCAAATCTGATACCTAAAGAGTTGTATATTTCGTTAGTAGCAGTCGCTGCTTTCTCAAGATTGGCAACTCTCTGTTGGAAAGAGTCCACTGTATCATTGATATTAGCATAGCCTTGAGACTTTAAGTTAGCTAATCCTCCAGCAGTGAGTCCTTCTTTTTTAAGGTCAGCCAGATCATCCATCACCATATCAAACCTACCATACTTAATACGCGTAGACAGGTAGTTATGCATCATGTCTCTCTTAAGGTCGAGAGCCTCAAGTTTATCCCCTTTTACAATTGCTTGCTGTTCTTGTTCTCTTAAAACAATACCTCTGTTGACAGAAGCAAGTCTGTCTTTGAAAGCTTCTTTGAATGTAGGAGCATTGTTCAATCCAGAGATGAATTGTTGTGTGTTAGTGGCAAGTGCAGTGGATTCACCAAACTTACCTACAGCTTGCATGAGTCCTCCAGTGATGCCACCAAGCACCATACTTTCCATACCCTCTTTAGATACAAAAGCACCTTTACCTTCACCTTTGTCATCTCTACCTGTAAGTCCATACAGGAATCCATCCACCCAAAGGCTAGCATCTCCTGTTTGTTCTGCCTTATCAAAGTAGTTTTGTACACCCACTTGCAAAGCAAACTGACCAAGTTCCTGACCAGCTTCTTTAGGATCGAACACATATCCTCCCACCTTCATAGATGTTTGGAATAGTTTTCCGAATCCAGTTTTTTCTGCAGCCTTGGCTACATACTTTCCATCTTTTAGGATGACATCATCCACTTTTGTAAGAAGACTATTAGCAGCATTCTTAGTGGAGCTATATGTTGATCCTAGTAAATAAGGAAGTTGAGTGAATTCTGTTGCACTCAGAAGGGCGAGGTTCCCAAAGAAGGATGATTTACCTACAGCATCAGCCTTTGCATTGATTTCATCAAGCGCTAATCCTACAGGCTCTTGCCCATTATTAACTTGTTTGTATTGTTCAATTAGATTTTCTCTATACTCCTTAGCTGTTTGCAAAGCTTCAAAGCTAGACTCTCCTGCAGAAGAATAGGCAGCAACGAGCGCTCTTCTTCCCTCATCACCAAACTGTGCAAATCTACTAGTTTGAGCAGCAATGTCTGCCAGCTTAGAAGTTCTTGTTGTAAGGTCTGCAATAGAAGATATCTCTTTCTCAAGAACAGCAGCAGCTTCTATGTTTTTACCATTGCTGAATGTTCTAGATAGATTCTTTAATAAGGGTGTGTAAAGTTTAAATCCTTGTGCAGACTCAGCAGCTATAGCACTACTAGGAGCTAAAAGTCCTCCAAGTGCTCTACCCGCTTTTAGAAGTCCAGCATTAGCAATATTACCACTCACCATTGCACCCACAGCAAAGCCAGAGTTCTTGATGAGTTTATCAAATAAGAAGTTGGTTTTGAACCAGTTATCAGTAGAGTACCAAGTAGCGTTCTTTTCTGTATCTGTGTAGTAGTTAGGAAGATATTCATTGTCCACTTTACTGTTCCACTCATCCAAACCTCTCATCATCTCATTATCCCATATGTCAGCAAATCTTCCTGAGAAAGGAGATTTAGCTAATCCATATAACATACCAACACTACCAGCAACAGTGGTAGCTGCAAGGTTCACACCCTTCAGAAGACCATTAACTGCTTTGTCTAGGTTAGACTGAGCATAGGCTTTCTGGTCCTCAATATTTACAATATCAGGAGAATAAATAGCATACCTTCTGTTTTCATAAAGTTCTTGAGCACTTACAGTGGGAGCCATAGGTGTAACCACAGGCCCAGCACCGAAGAATCTATCTAACGCATTACCTGCATTCCCAGAAAGACCACCCTGTACACTTCCACGATTTACATTGGAAGACGGGTTGTCTAACTCAGGAAGTTCTGTGTTAGTATTAGTAAGTAGGGGATTCAAGTTTTTATCAAAACCTGGCATGTCTTAAATATTTTAAAAGCCTGCTATATTAGAAAAGTCGTAACTAGGATACTGAAGTCTTAACATTGAACGCAACTCATTATTAGTTAATGTGTTAAGTTGCTTTCTACCCTGATCATATCCAACTCTTTGAAGACCACCCATTCCTGATATCTCAAAAGGAACCCATTCTCCGACCTTTGATTTTAGGAATATGGTAGGTACAAATAGATCAGAATTAATTGCATCCCCTGTAAGGTCAGCATTTATCTGGAAGTCAGTTACTCTTGGGAAGTCTCCGAAGGACTTTTGCATGAATGCGCGGTCAGGATTACCTGTTGGATTAGTACTACCTTTTCCAAAACGAAGCATTCGTGCAGCTTGCACATTATCATCTGTATACCCACTGTTGTTCAACACCTTATCAATCGTTCCTTTATCTAGCTTAAGTTTCTGAATGTTTGTAGGATCTTTCTCATTCTTTAACCACAACTCAAAGTCATTACCAGATTGATGCACAAATAGTCTAGTGTCCTTAAGATTTTCACCAGCTAAGAAACCAGATGCTGTACCTAAATTAAAGTTATTATCAGCAGCAATTCCTTTTTCATTAGCTCCTGTTAACAATCCACTTAGATTAGCAGCTACTACAGGAGGAATCTCTTTTGACTTTCCTGTAGAAACAGCCTTTATGGTAGGAAGAAGATCATTAGCAATAGGGGCCATGATGTCCTTGTACTTCTCATCTATAGATTTATTAATGTTCTTATCAAAGTCACGATACTTGTTGTAGTATTCATGAACATTTAAAAGAGCTTTTCTCATTTCAGCACCACCAATAACATCTGCTCCAAGAGTTCTTTTACTCATTTCCACAGTGGCTTGTTTGCCATTTGGAAGTGTATAGTTAAGACGAATCTTTCCAAGAGGTGCTCTATCCACACTAAGAGAAGCTTTACCAGTTTCAATATCACTAATGATTTGACTTGGAGTTTTAGCAACAGATGTGACGCCCTGACCAGGCATATAGAATTGTAAGTTCACTGCTCCACCAGCATCAAGTTGTCTTCTAACAGCCTCTCGTGTAGCAATTGCAGTTTCATTATTTTTGTACACATCAGCTTTAGCTTGTGCTTTAGCCTCTTCATCTCTGTCCTGGATAGCTTGTAATGTATTAGTCTGTCTAAGAATTTCCATAACAGACCCTAGGGCCCATGCTGGTTTCTTAGTAGCCTTATTAGTATTATTCTTATAGTCATCAAGGATTGCATCTATTTCACCATTTGTCAATCCTTTATTAATCAATCCTTGTCTTAGACCATTGATACTACCCATGGTCTTTTCAGTGAAATCTAGAACAAGTTTGTCAGCATTGTTTCTAGCATCTGTAGGAGTTCCTAAAGATACAGCTGGTGACATGGTGGGATCTCCATAAAGCTCAGCACGCTTAAGTGCATTTTCTGTAGCTTTAAGTTGAAGTTCTTGCTGTTTAAGTTCAGTTTCAATACCAAACTCATAAGCTTGACGTTTCTCTGTAGTCCACTTCAAGCGCATCTCTTCATTCCATTGCTGCACTTTCTTCATGGGATTATCTACATATTGCACAGACTGTTGCTTCCAAGAGAAAGCATTTGCAAACTCTTTTACAAACCCATCCTTGTATATAGAAGCTTTTACAGCATCTGGGTTAGTTCTTACTAATTCCAGGTTCTTCTTTAGTTCATCATCAAGCTCTCCAGGTGTACCATCTTTTCCTAGAAGCTTATCTAGGTAAGCAATTCTTTGATCAATTTTTTGAGACTCAGTGGGATCAGTTACTATCTTCTTTTGACCCTTCAGATAGTCAAGAGTTTCTATTGCATCAGCTCTTTGAGCATCATAGCTCAAACGAGCTCTTGAAACAAGTTGGTCAGTGCCCACTCCCCTAAACTGATATCTAGCATCAATGTCAAGTTGATTGATATCATCTGGAGTGAGAGACGCATTGATAGCAGCCTTGATCTGTCCCTCATCAATGCCCTCAATCTTATAACGCTTCATAGCGTCTGCTATCTTCTGTGTGTTTATCTTACCATCAATCACCTCAAAAGGAACGTCATATTCCTGGAGCTTTGGGTGAAGGAGTTTGATAGCATCTAGTGCTGTCTTCTTAACATCTCTATAAGGGGTGTATCTACTTCTGAAGGAAGCGTTTACATCGTTAGAATTTAGATAGGCACCTGCCTTATCTGTAAAATCCATGATGTTAGCTTGAGAAGATTTTCCTTCAGATATAGCTTTTTCCATCTCGGCTAACTGCTTCCTATAGAAAGCTGTAGAACCTACAGCATTTTGAACCACTGGATCTTTGCTCACCTGAGTCACCATACCTCCTACAGAGTTAACAAGTTGGAAGTTGGAGAAGTCAGCTCCTGCAACAATTCTCAAATCATTACCTAATTGGTTAAGCTTAGACTGCAAATATTGCTTTTGAGCAGGATTGGCAATATCCAAACCAGCCACATTGTCAATATAGCTCTGGATCTTTTGTACACCAGCATCATATTGAGCCTGCTTTTGCATACCCACAGACACCATAGCCTCCACAGGAAGCTGCTGAATGTAAGGGTTAAACTGGGGTATTATGTCGGTATAAGATGCCATATATCATTAAGTTACAAATGTAATAGAAAGAATTATAATTTCCAAGAGAACTAACTAGTTTTGGTAATTCACTATAACTGAGTTAGTTAGATATTTTTTAATGCTTTTACAATAGAACCATTTCTTGACTCATCACTTTTGCCTTTTTTTCTAGTACTAACCACTCGTCCAGAAGCATCGTATAAATGCTCATATCCAGGAGCAAGACTAGCATCAGATCCTTTACCTGAAGAAAGAGATCCTTCCATATTAAATTCCTGAAGAGGGTTCATGTTTACAGCTCTGAATCTAGGATCGAAGCGGTAGTTATACATGTTCTCATAAGTAGCCAAGGTTCTGTTCTCTAGCTTGTTTTGAGCATACTTAGAAGCGATAGAATTAAGAGCAGCCTGTGTTGTAGCCTTAGTGTTAGAAAGTGCTTGAGCCTGTCTTTGTGCCTGAGTATCAAGGATTTGTAAGTTCTGGAGCTTAGCTTGGTTGAGCAAATTTCTATTCTCTCCATATACTCTTTGCTTCTCAGCCTGGTTCAGTCTGAACTGTTCACCTAACACTTTCTGGTTAGCTGCATACTTCTGAGCATTCAGAGAAGCTAGAGCAGCAGGATTGTATCCTGTAACTCTTGCAGTGGCATTATAGTCAGCCTGATTAGCATTTAGAATATCTTGCAAAGATATATCCATAGGCACACCAAGCTCAGGAATAAACTTCTGAGCAGGTACAGGTTCTACTTGGTTCTGAGACAATGCATACATCTCGCCCAATAACTGATTAGTATCTAGTAATTCAGCATCAGAAGGTCTTAGGTAAGGTAGTAGTTGATTCAAGTAAGAAAGAGCGCTTAGTCTAGACTTGGGTGTTGTCTCCACCTCAGGAGTAATAGTTTTTGAAGGAAGTGGCGAAACTTTAGGAGGAACAGCTGCAGGAATCTTTCTTAATTCACGAGGAAGACCTCCTGTTGCAGGCCTAATTAACTCACCAACACCCTGCCATCCAGCACCAAGTTTCTGATCTACAAAAGGTTCTTTACCATACAAAGCTTTATGTCTAGCTTCAATTAGAGGTTTTGATTTAGGATTACTAAGTAGAAACTCTTGGAATTCTTTATTACCTTTACCCTTAAATCCAAGAGCATCAGCCACTCTATCCCACTCTCTTGCAGAAAGTTCAGAAGCTGTAGCCATACCAAGTCCTGTTACATTTCCTTTCCAAGGCTGAAGTCCATATCTACTTACATATCCGTCATCTGTAGGACCACTAGCTACTCTTTGAGAAGAAACTGAATCACGCACAGGTGCTGCTGTGGGTGGAACCATTTGATAAGGAAGAAGTCCAGATTGTGGAACAGCTATACCAAACTGAGCTTTAGGAACACTAGCTCCCTTCTTAGCCAAAACATCACCTTTGTCTGTAATCTTTACAAGCTCTTCTTCTTTTGTATCATTGATAGCATTCTGGAGAGAAGCAGCGTTTATCTTTTTGTTTGCCAATTCTTT
>Ga0105098_10000110_pt1 | contig 24448 bp, 25 predicted proteins | sample PPLLak21cMay2015_FD_79137 | JGI IMG/M metagenome (GOLD analysis project Ga0105098, IMG submission 79137) | Freshwater sediment microbial communities from Prairie Pothole Lake near Jamestown, North Dakota, USA - PPLs Lake P7 Core (1) Depth... | ecosystem: Environmental > Aquatic > Freshwater >... | reverse complement strand
GTCAGGTCTGCGTCGCCACGGAGCGCGTGATCGTCGTCGACGAGGTGCACGATGAGTTCGTGGAGGCGACGCTCAAAGCCGCCGAGAACGTGCGACTCGGCGACCCATTCGATGAGGCCACCAACATGGGGCCCCTGAACAACGAGCCGACGGCCGCCAAGATGGACCGCCACATCGCCGACGCCGTCGACAAGGGCGCCGATTTGTTGATGGGCGGAGGGCGAGCTTCGGGGTTCCCCACCGACCTCTACTACGACTTCACCATCCTCGACAGGGTGCCTGAGGCGTCGGAGGTGGCGCAGGAGGAGTCGTTCGGGCCGGTGCTCCCCATCCTCAGTGCGCGGGACGACGAGGAGGCTGTCGGGGTGGCCAACCGGACCCACCTCGGTCTGCAGGCTGCCGTCTTCACCAACGATCTGACCAAGGCGTTCTGGTATGCCGATCGGATCCGGTCGGGGACGGTGGTTGTCAACGACTCGACCGACTTCTGGGAGACCTTCCAGCCGTTCGGCGGCGCGGCGGGCACGGACACCGGTTGGGGGCGGCAGCGAATCGACGAGTTCACGGATCTACAGACCGTGGTGTTCGTATTGCGAGAGGAGGAGTAGCTCGCTACTCCCTCATCGTCATCGCCATGCCGGCGAAGCCACCACCGAAGGCGCCAAGCAGGATCCCGGGCAGCGACGCCGTCAGCATCGACACGAAGATGTCCTGGTCGGTGATGAGCCAGATCCCAACGGTGAGCGCGACGAGCGTCACCGGGACCCCGATGAGGATTCCCCGGATGATGGCGGGACCCATCGGATCGGTATCGGTGCTCTCGTGCTCAGCCACCGCGCCCATGATGCCAGAGGTCAGCCAACGATTGTCGGCTCGGGGCGAGTGTCGGTGTCGGCCCGCAAACCCATGCGACGCACCGCCACGATGAAAGGCAGCCTGATCGCATAGATGATGCCGGCCACGACGTAGGCGGTCCCGAACGAGTACACATCAGCCACCCGGCCCAATGCGGGCTGCGCGACGACTCCGCCGGCGCTTCCCATCAGCGAATTGAAGGAAAGCACCGTCGCCCGTTGCTCCGAGGGGATGCATGCATTCATGTACGCCTGCTGCATTGGACTCGAGAGGGAGGCGACCACGGAGAGAAGCGTCAACAGCCCTATCGCCACCCAGAATCCAACCGGGATCTCGAGCATTTCGGCCAGACCCACTCCCACCAGGGCGACCCCGCCAACGACGACTTCGAGGATGATGACCGCTGTGCGGGTCTCGACCAGCCCTCGCACGAATTTCACCGAGGCGCCGCCGGCTATCTGGGCGACGGCGAACACTGCGGCGGCTATCCCGGCCAGATAGGTGGCGTTCGGGTCACCGAACAGCTCGAGCAGGTAGGGCTGAAATGCGTAGAAGGCCCATATGCTCACCCCGGCCGCGAACGGGGCACCGAACATGAACATGCGGATGGGAGGATTGCCGAACCCATGTTTGATCGACGCCCGCAGGATGCCGCGAACCTGCTCGCCCACCGCCACTCCCTTGGTCGGCTGATATCCGATGTCGTGCATCCAGAGCCAGGCTGCTCCGATCACGGCAAGGAGGAGCAGCGAGCGGAGCGCGTAGGGAATTCCCAGATTTACCTGCCCCAGGAACCCGCCTCCGACGGTGCCGACCAACATTGCGGCGCCGGCGACGACCTGACCCCGCCCAAACACCGTCTCGATCGCACCTTCGTACCCGGTGGCATGGAGGGCGTCGACCAGCCAGGCCTCGGTGGCGCCGGAAAAGAAGGTGAACCCGAGCCCGATCAACACCGAGACCAGAATCCACCATCCGATGGGCGCCGCGAGGTACCAGAGCCCCAGGTAGGCAGCCGTTGTCACGAGAAGCGTGGCCGCACCGAGGATGAACGAGGTTCGCCTGCCGAATGTGTCTGCGATCACTCCGGTGGGGACCTCGAAGAGCACCATGCCGGCGGTGTAACCGGCATTGGCGACAAACGCCTCGGTGATGCTGAGCCCGGCATCGAGCAGGAACAGGGTGTTGATCCCCCAGATCAGAGAGGCGGCGAGCGTCTGGAGAAGGAGGAGAATCAGATAGGTCCGTTGCACGCGCTCTGGCGTCATAGCTCACCGAAGGGGGTCTGGCAGTTAGCGTAACGATCCGATGTACACCCCCTACGAACAACGAAAAGGCGAGATTCCTTTCGCCTCCGCCGAATACATCTCATTCGCCTCACGTAACTCGTTCCTCGGCGTCCCCGCAGTCACGATGGACGATCTCGGCGATGGGTCTGTGGTCATCCTCGGCGCCCCCTTCGACTGGGGCACGACCTATCGGCCCGGTGCGCGCTTCGGGCCCCAGGCGATCCGCAACGCCGACTACGGGGCTATGGATGGTTACCGGCCCCACCTCCCCACCGGTCTCGACCCGTTCGAGACCTTGGGAGTGGTGGATGTCGGGGACGTCTATGTCCGGCCGGGTGAATTGGAGATCTCCATCGGCCGAATCGCCGATGCCGTCGAGCTTGTGTCCGCCGCCGGGAAAGTTCCGATCATCCTCGGCGGGGACCACACGATCACATGGCCCGACGCCCTCGGGGTGGCCCGGGTGCACGGTTTCGGCGAGATCGCCCTCATCCATTTCGACGCACACGCCGACACCGGATTCACCCAGAACGGATCCCTGTACGGGCACGGCACCCCGATGCGACGGCTGATCGATTCGGGGGCAGTTCCCGGCCATCGCTTCGTCCAGATCGGCCTGCGTGGCTACTGGCCCGAGCCTGAGGTGATGCAGTGGATGCGTGAGCAGAAGATGCGGTCGTTCCTCATGAACGAGATCGTCGAACGGGGTCTCAACGATGTGGTCGACGAGGCTGTGGCCTACTCATTGGAGGGTGGGGCCAAGGGTGTCTTCATCAGCGTCGACATCGACGTGGTCGATCCAGGTCTGGCCCCTGGCACGGGAACGCCAGAGCCCGGCGGGCTCGGCTCACGTGAGCTCCTCGACACAGTGCGGAGACTCTCCCGCGACCTGAACGTCCTCGGGGCGGACATCGTCGAGGTGTCTCCGCCGTATGACGGACCCGGAGAGCAGACCTCCTATCTGGCGAATCGGGTCGTGCTCGAGGTCCTGAACGGCATGGCGGAGCGCAAGGTCGCTACTTCTTGATCAACTCGATGCTCATCGGATAGTCATAGAGCTCTCCGCGGGAGGCCGCCAAAGAGGCCATCAGTGCGAAGACCAACTCGAGGATTATCAGAACGAAGAGAAAGATGAAGATCGGGATCGCCACGATGAGCCCGATCACGGTGATCGCAAAGATCACGCCAATGATTCCCCCCACGATGAAATAGATCAGCAGCGAGAGCTGGAAGTTGAGGGCAGCGCGGGCGTGGGGTTCGACAGCGGAGTCGTCACGCTTGATCAGCCAGACCACCAGCGGCCCGACCAGTGAGGGGATGCCAATCACCTGGACGAACGCCGACGCATGGGCCAGCACCTGCCACATCTGCTGGTCGCTGTTCCTCGCCGGAGGCTGAGCCTGAGGCTGCTGTTGGATCGGGGCCGGGGGTGTCGCCGGTTGCTCCACCGGGGACTCCACGGGGACTTCGGGATCCTGCCCGGCGGGATCCGTGGGCGGTCCTTGTGTCATGGGCGCATGGTAGGTCGCCGACTCAGGGCTTGTTCTCCCACACGATGAGGGCGGCCCATCCGTCGTCGGCCTCGTCCTCGAGATAGTTCTCGAGCAAGCCACGCACTTCGAAGCCATGTGAGAGCTGGAACGTGAGGGTCGGGTCGTGGAGCTCGCCGGCAACGACGCGGCTCACGTATTGGTCGATGGGCATTGTCCTCTTGTGCTGGAAGTACCCGGGGAGCGACCCACCGGCGATGATGCCCCGCTTGCCATCCCGGATCACGAGGGCCTTCCGCTTTTCGTAGAGCATGCCGCCTATCCCCCGGCCCCGATACTCGGGGAGCACGGTGATGTCGGTCCCGTAATACCAGTCGCCGTCCGGGTCGTGGTTGGCACACTGGTGCTCGCCGGTGATCCCGGCGATGGTGTGTTGGGGGTGGTCGAAGTCGAAGTCGAGATAGATGCCGGCGCCCATGCCGACGGGCCGGCCATCGGCCATGGCGACGAAATAGCCTCCCGGAAACACCTCGGCGTAGGCGAGGATGTCATCCTTCGACAACAGGTCGTCGGGGTTGGCCATCGGGAAGCATGTGAGCTCGATGTGCTCCAGGTCAGCCGCCATTTCCGCCTCGAGGTTGACGATCGTCACCTCGCTCACAGACGGAACGACTCCCATGGGTTGTCGCCCGGGATTCCCCAAACCGAGTCGAGCCTCTTCTCCCGGGGGCGGATCACTACGGCCCCGCAAGTGGCCACATCGGCGAGCGACGCGGCCCGGCGAGCTATCGACGGGTCCGAGAAGAAACCGTCCAGATCCTGGGCAAGCTCCGTCCCTCGTTCCAATCTCTCGTCGCTGCCTGCCACGTGCTCCGGGGTGCGCTCCCCTTCCTCGAGGCTCGTCCCGAGGTCCAGGCAGTGGTTGGTGTGCACGAACGGCGCGTCGGTCACGCGGGTCACCTCAATGGTCCCCGGCATGGCCTCGATGTTCGCCCCAACGCCGTCGGGGCCGATAACGAGATAGTTGTGGCCGCCGGCCAGATCGGCCGAGGCCACCGCGTCGATGGCTGAATCGAGATCGGTCTGCTCTAGGACCTTGCGAACTACGAATGGCCAGGTCACACCCGGCTTTCCGATGGAGGTGAGGTTGTTGATCCCGACCCCGATCCCGGCCTCGTTCATCCCGATCTGCCCGAGGCAGCCCGCTGTGGTCTGGACCACAGCAGCCGGCCCCGACACAGGGTCGAGTTTCAGCATCAACACGTACTCGCCTGCGGTGGCATGCATGTCCCAGGTCTGGGCGAAGACGCCGTTCTCCGGGTCGATGACAGCGGTGCAGTTGTCCTCGATGGGCGCCCACCCGTCGTGAGCCCGAACCAGGTCGACAAGGTCGGTGAAGCCCCCGACCACCACGGCCTCGGCGGGTGTGATCCCGGCCGCCTCGGCCAGGGCCAGCATCTCTTCGTACAGAGATGGCGAGTAGTCGTGGTGATGGACCAGGGTCTGGTCGGCCAGGGCGAGGACCGTGTTTGCCCCGGCGGAGCGCCCGGCCCAACCGGCGTCACCGGAGAGACCAAGTCGCTCGTCGAGATACCCCCGGATCATCGCCTTGCACTCGGTGCCGTGGATGCGCCCGAAGTCGGCGGAGTCGCCGTAGATCTCGAGCACCCTGAGCGGCCCGCTGTTCATAGCCGCAACGGTAATGGACGCCCTCCGCTCACCCCAGCGGAACCGAACCGCTGACCCGCTCGTCCAATCGCCAAGCCCCGAAGGGGCGCAAAGAGGAGAAACCAATGAGACGAGTGGCATTGATTCTGGCAATGGGAGTGGCCATCGCTGCCTGCAGCGGTGACGATGGGGCCGCCGACACCACATCGGTCGGGGAGGCCGCCGATCGGAGCGGGTTCGCCTCCGGGGAGGAAGGAGCGACAACCACGGCCGGCGCGGAGGCAGTCCCAACGGGCGACGGCGCTATCGCCGTCGACCTCGAGGTGGCACAGGATCGCAAGGTGATCCGGCAAGCCCAGCTGCAGCTCGAGGCCGACGATACGAGGGCGGCTATCGACCGGATCATCACCTTGGCCGAGGCATCGGGTGGTTTCGTCGCCGACGCCACGGTGCACCCGGTTGAGGGTGAAGACGACCAGCCTGCTGCGAACCTGACACTCCGCATCCCGTCCGCCGAGCTCACCCAAGTCATGACCTCGATCAAGGGCTCGGTAGAGAAGGTGGTCTCCGAATCACAGGGCGCCCAGGACGTGACCGGGGAGTACATCGACCTCGAAGCCCGCCTCACCAATCTCGAGGCCCTCGAAGTCGAGCTTCGCGCCCTCCTCACCGAGGTGAGACAGCAGCCCGATGCCGACCCGGACGAGTTGCTCCGTGTCTACAACGAAGTCTCGAATGTTCGGGGCCAGATCGAGCAAATCCAGGGACAGCTGAACCATCTCGACGATGTCGTCGATTTGGCGACGCTTACCATCGGCCTCACTCCGACGCCGGCTGTGGTCCCGATCGTCGAGGACACCTGGGAGCCTGTCGAAGTGGCGCGGGACGCGCTGCGCAGCCTGGTTGTCGGTCTTCAGGGCGTGGCGGAATGGGGCATCCACTTCGCCCTCTTCACCCTGCCGATGCTGCTCTTGGTGCTCGGGGTGCCGACCCTGATTGGACTGATGGTCTACCGGCAGTGGAAGAAGCGCCGCCCGCCGGCACCACAGGGCCCGGTGCCAAGCGAGACCTGATGGTTAATCGACCGCGCCCAGAACGAGTCACCAGGTCATAGCTCTCCCAGGTCACGCTCGACTGCGTCATAGACCAGATCGGTCTCTCGAGCCCTTTGGTGGTGGAGGGCTCGGATGACCCAGCCCACACGATGGCGGAAATCTCCGGGATCGATGCCGTGCTCGTCCTCCTGTGCGAGTTGACGCCGGAGGGATGCCACCTGTCGGATGATGTCGTCATGCTGCTCTCGCAGGTGACGGACCCGTGAGCCAAACCGCCGTGGGTTCTCACCCGCGATCATCGACAGGAGCGCATCGGGTCGATTGGCTTCGCACAGCTCGTCCGACAGAGCAGTCTCCAGCGCATCGAGGTCTTCCAAAACCCTCCCCAACCAACCTTCGGCTCCCGTTGCCATAGCCAGCGCGGATTCGAGCCGATGGATCGCCAGCAATGTGCGATCACGATCGGAGCGGCTGGCAACGAAGGCCGCCTCGTGGGGCGAGCTGCGTTCTTCGCTCATGGCCCGAAGCGCTGGCGAGGATCCAGGCCAGCTCAGGCGCCGATGGCCTGCCGTTCTCCGGTGGAGATCGAGACTCTCTGCGGCTTGGCTTCCGGCCGGGTCGGGATCTTCACCGTCAGCACACCTTGGTCATAGTGGGCTTCGACGCCGCCGGCATCGAGGGTGTTGCCCAGCCTGACCTGGCGGCTGTGCGTGCCGGTGGGCCGCTCTCGAACCAGCCAGTTCACCCCCTCGGTGTCCTCCAAAGGGCGCTCGGCCTTGACCGTGAGCAATCCGCCCTCGACCGTGACGTCGACCTTGTTCGGGTCGGCGCCGGCCAGATCGAATCGGAGTGTGTACACACCATCGGTTTCGAAGGCGTCCATCGGCATCAGCGCTCCAGCCCGCCACGGGCCGGCGACCCCGAGCATGCGGTCCATCTCCTCGAAAGGATCGATCAGACGTGCCATGTGGTTCCTCCTAATTCTTGATATCCGCTCTTGTCTCAGCCATCATAAAACCTGATAGAGTAACTAGCAAGTTACTTCATGGTGCAATGTGCGTGATGGCGAGGCATATGCCCTCCTCGGGCTCCGGTCAGGTGCGACTCCCGCCCAGATCCGGGCCGCATTTCGCAGGATGGTGAGGAAGCATCATCCAGATACCGCGACCGATGACCTCGATGACGCCGCGTTACTCGAGGTCCGGCACGTGTCCGACCTGTCTGGGGGCGGGACGGGTCCGCTCGGCGGCGACTTGCCCGGCCTGCGACGGGAGAGGGGAAATCGTTTCGTTGGACGCAGGAGGGGCGCGATGGTTTCGGTGCCCCGCCTGCCGCGGCCGTGGCCACATCCTGCAATCCGGCCCCTGTCCCGTCTGCGACAAGGATCAGGACTGACGACCCGATGAGAGGGGCGTCGAAGCCCCTTGCTTCAGCCCTTCGCCGTGGCGAAGTAGTCGGTGAAGTTGATCTCGTAGTCCCCGGTGTCCTCGATGATCTCCAGACCTTCCGCATCGAAGGTCGGTGCATAGAAATCGATCACCTCTTGATCCACGAACTCCGCTGCCGCCTCGTTCGGAGTCCCGTAGTAGTTCCAGTTGGTGAGGGTTGCTCCGTTCTCGGCGTCGAGGACGTAGTTCATGAAGGTGAACGCGGTGCACGGGTGCTCGGCGTTGGCCGGCACTGCCATGTTGTCGATCCAGAGAGTCGCTCCTTCTTCGGGGAGGACGTACTCGAAATCGTCGGGGTTTTCCGCTCCGCCGATCCCGACAATCATGTTGCCCGAATAGCCGTGTGACACCGCGACCTCGCCGGCCACGAGCGCCTCGTCGTACTGGTCCGAGTCGAATGTGGCGATGCCACCCATGCCGGCGGAGATCAGGTCCGATGCCTCTTGGAGATGAGCCAGGTCGGTGTCGTTCAGCGAATAACCCAGGTTCTTCAAGGCCGCGCCCATTGCCTCTCGGGGATCATTCAGCACCGAGACCCCTCCGGGAAAGTCGGCGGTCAGCTCCGGATCGAAGAGCAGATCCCAGCTCCGAGGGAAGTCATCGCCGACCACCGAGACATTGACTCCGAGACCGGTGGTGCCGTACTGATAGGCCGCGGAGTATCCGGGTCCCGGGTCGTAGGGCAACTCGGTGAACTGCGCGGCCAGGTTCCCGATATTGGGGACGGCTGTGGTGTTGACCGGGGCGAGGAGGCCGGTATCGATCATTATGCCGACCATGTAGTCGGAAGGGACGATCAGGTCATAGACCGCGCCGGCCTGCATCTGGGCGAGCAGGGCCTCGTTGGACTCGTAGAAGTCCTCGACGACATCGACGCTGTATTGCTCTTCGAAGGCGGTGACCAGTTCCGGGTCCATGTACTCGGACCAGTTGTAGAAGTTGAGGTCCCCGTCCACCTGATCAAGAGCACAGTCGGCGCCGGTCGCCCCTGCAGGCGATTCGCCCCCTTCGGCAGTGGTGCCGTCTGACCCCCCGCCCTCGTCACCGCCGCAAGCCGCCACCAGCAGTGCAAACACCATGATTGATGCGAAGAGCCTCGCCATCCGTCGCATGGATCCTCCCGGGATTCCGCCTTGTGGCCGACACCTTATCCACGCCGCGGCACTTGGCGAGGCAGTCGGGATCGGATCAATCGGCGCTGATCTCCTCGAGGAGACCTTCGGGATCGGCCAGCCTCTGTCCCCTCGCCTCGGCACCGCGCTGGAACCCGAGGGAGATCCCGACCAGCACCATCGAGGCCACCAGCATGACCGTGCTTACGGCGTTGATCAGTGGGGTGACGCCTCGTCGGACCAGACCGAAGACGTAGACGGGCAGAGTCGTCGACCCCGCTCCGGAGACGAACTGGGTGACCACCACATCATCGAGGGACAGCGTCAGGGCCAGGAGTGCGCCGCCGGCCACCCCGGGGGCGATCAGAGGGAGCGTGACCTTGCGGAACGCCTGCCAGCGGTTGGCGTACAGATCGGCCGCGGCCTCCTCGAGCGAGCTATCGAGCTGGGAGAGACGGGCGCGGACCACGATGGCGACGAAGGAGATGCAGAACGCGATGTGAGCCAGGGTGATGGTGAGAAGTCCAGCCGACAGATTGATTCCCAGCGCATCGTCGAGCATCCCAAAGGCTTGGAAGAAGAAGATGAGCAGCATCACCGCCATAGTCACGTCGGGGATGATGATCGGGAGATAGGCGATGCCGTCCAGCGTCCCCCTGCCCCGAAATCGGTACCGCTCCAGAGCGATGGCCAGCATCGTCCCCAACACCGTCGAGACGATGGTGGCGAAGAAGGCCACGATGAGGGAGTTGCGAAGAGCGCCCATCACGCGCTCGTCCTGGAACATCTCCCCGTACCAGCGGAGCGATGGCTGGGTCCAGATCCCCACGTTGTCGTTGTCGTTGAAGGAGAAGGCAATCAGGAGGATGATCGGGGCGTAGAAGAAGAGGTAGACCACCCAGGCATTGAGGGCGAGCAGCCGGTCGACCCAACCCCGGGGCCGGGTTCCCTCGTTCACAACGTCTTCGCCCCGGCCCGGAAGTAGAAGATCGTCGCCAGCAGCATCACGAACATGACGGCGAAGGAGAGAGCCGAGCCGAAGGGCCAGTTGCGAGCGGCCAGAAACTGGCTGACGATGTAGTCACCCATCTGCACCGTCCTCGCCCCACCCAGGAGTGCCGGGGTGACATACGCACCAAGCGAGGGGATGAATACCAGGATCGACCCGGCGACCACCCCCGGCATCGAGAGCGGGAGGGTCACCTTGCGAAATGCGGTCCAACCGTCGGCATACAGGTCACGCGCTGCCTCGACCAGCCGCCAGTCCATCCGTTCCAGGGCGGCGTAGAGAGGGAGGACCATGAACGGCATGAATCCGTATACGAGCCCGATCAGAACCGCCACATTGGTGAAGAGAAGACGGAATGGCTCACCGCCGAGCAGCACGCTCAACTGGGAGAGGGGTCCCTCGGAGCCGAGGAGGACCCGCCAGGCATAGGTCCTGACCAAGAAGTTGGACCAGAACGGGATCATCACGAGGATGAGGAGGACGTTTCGCACACGCGGTGTCCTCGTGGCGATGTAGAAGGCGAACGGGTAACAGACGACCAGGCATATCACGGTGGTGAGAATTGCGAGGACCAGAGACCGAAGAAATATCTCCAGGACCTCTGCCGAGAACAGACGCTTGTACGACTCCAGGTTCCAGTCCTCGAGCACGGTGAGGCCGGTCGAATCCCGGGTGGCGAAGGAATAGACGAACACCAACCCCAACGGGATGACGAACAACAGCACGAGGTAGAAGAATGAGGGGAGGGCGATGAGGAAGCCTCGTCTCGCCTCCGCCTTCTCGGCTGCGTGCTCTAACTCGGGAGTGACCGGGGCGGTCACCTCGGGATCGGTGATGGGCGGCGCTGCCATCAGGAGGTCACCAGTCTGGCGGCCTCCGGGCTCCACACCAGATAAGCCTCTTCGCCGACCTCGTACAGCTCGACTCCGGGACGGTTCTCCTCCTTGACCTCGATCTCGGTCCCGATGCCGGCATCCACGTCGTAGAAGTGGACGTCGCCGTAATAGAGCCTCCTGGAGACCTTGACCCGTACCCGGTTGTGGCCGGAAGGGATCTCCTCGTCGAGGTCGTAGAGCGCAAGCCGCTCTGGCCGCAGGGCGAGGGTGACCTGAGTCTCCGAGCCGGGGGTGCCTCCGGGCAACGCGATCTCGGCGCCGCTGGAGAGACGGGCTCCGCCCGACCCGTTCATGGTGACATCGATGAGGTTGATGTCGCCGATGAAGTCCGCAACAAACCTCGAAGTCGGGTGCTCGTAGATCTCCTCGGACCGACCCACCTGGAGGAGGCTTCCATCGTTCATGACCCCGATTCGATCGGACATGGTCAAGGCCTCTTCCTGGTCGTGGGTGACGTAGATGAATGTGATGCCGACCCTGCCCTGCAGATCCTTGAGCTCCACCTGCATCGCCTGTCTCAGTTTCAAATCCAGGGCCCCAAGGGGCTCGTCGAGGAGCAGGACCTCCGGCTCGTTGACCAGCGCCCGGGCCAGCGCCACGCGCTGCTGCATCCCGCCGGAAAGCTGGCTCGGCCTGGCATCGGCCCGCTTGGATAGCTGGACCTGGTCGAGCACCCGGCTCACCCGTCGCTGAACGTCGGATTTCTCGACCTTCTTCATGTTGAGCCCGAACGCGACGTTCTCGGCCACGGACATGTGCGGGAATAGTGCATACGACTGGAATACCGTGTTGACAGGCCGCTGATTCGGCGGCTTGAGACCCATCTCCTTACCGTGGATGCGGATGCTCCCCTCGGTGGGAAATTCGAAGCCGGCGATCATCCGGAGAGTGGTCGTCTTGCCACACCCCGACGGCCCGAGCAGCGAGAAGAACTCACCGTCTTCGATGGTCAGGTCGACCCCATTCACGGCGACGACCTCTTCCCCGAATTGCTTGGTGACGCTTGCCAATTCGACCGCGGGGTTCGCCATCAGACCTCCTCGTGAACCACCCGTCCACCAACCACGGTCATCGCCACGGTTGCATCCCGGATATGCCCACTCGCCACTGGATCGCGGTCAATGACCGCCAGGTCGGCGAGCATACCGACAGCCAGTGTCCCGCTGACGTCCTCACGATGGTTCACGTAGGCAGATCCTGCGGTAAACCCGGCCAGGGCATCGATGAAGGAGATCCTCTCGTTCTCATTGAGCGGGCCCAGGTGCGGCTCGTCATGATTCGACCTCGTCACAGCGGTGTCGATCTGGTCCATCACATCGGCTGTCGAGACACCCCAGTCGGAGCCCATGGCGAGAGTGGCGCCGGCGCGGAGGAGGCTCCCGAACGGGTATTGCCATCGCGATCGCTCCTCCCCGAGATAAGGCTGGGTCAGCACGCGTTGGTCCTCGCCTTGCTGGGCCCATAGCGCTTGTGCGTTGGCCACCACGCCGAGCCGGCGGAAACGAGGGATGTCGTCTGGGTGCACCACCTGGATGTGACTGATGCTGTGGCGGGTCCCCATCCATCCATTGGCCAGCCGGGCAGCCTCCACCGCGTCCAATCCGCTGCGCACCGCAGCGTCCCCGATGGCGTGGAAATGACAGGAGAACCCTCGGCGGTCGAGCTCGACCACGATCTCACCGAGCTCTCCGGGCTCGATGAAGTCGATACCGGTATTGCCGGTGGGATGCCCCGCCCCGTCGAGGTAGCTCTCCAGCATCGAGCCAGTGAAGTTCTCCACAACGCCGTCGAGCATGAGCTTCACGGTCGTGGGCAGGTAACGGCCCAGGGGCTCGGACCGCATCCGCTCCAAACCCTCGATCTGCTCCATCCCTTTTCGCTGGCTCCACCACAGGGCGCCGACCGCGGTGCCGATCAGCTCGTCGCTAGCGGCCATCGCCCGATAGGCGCGGTGTGTCTCCTCGTCGACATGGGCGTCCTGCCAGGCGGTAATCCCCTTAGTGAGCAGATATGCCTGGCCCGCCAGCAACCCGCCACGCACATCCTCGTCGGTGTCCTCCGGCGCCATACGCTCCACGAGCCATGCAGCGCCCTCATGCAAGGTCCCCTGTGGTTCGTTGTCACCGTTCCGCTCTATGCGCCCGTCCACTGGATCGGGTGTCGACTCGTCGACCCCGGCCAGAGACAGGGCGAGTGAGTTGGCCCACGCGCCATGCCCGTCGGCGTTGTAGACGAGGACCGGGCGGTCGGGAACAACGGTGTCGAGAGCCTCCTTGGGAGGGCACCCACGTGGGAACCAGGTCTGATGCCAGCCACCGCCGAGGATCCAGTCCGTTTCCGGGTGATCAATCGCATACCGGGCGACATACGCGATTGCGTCCTCGGCACTGGCACAGCCCTCGAACGAGCACCGAAGGAGGTCGAGACCACTGCTCCCGGGATGGCAGTGAGCGTCCTGAAATCCAGGGCTGAGCATCCGGCCAGCGAGATCGACGACTCGTGTCGCCGGACCGATCGATTCGGGGACAGTGGCTTCGTCTCCCACGGCAGTAATCCGCTCCCCGGTGACGGCAAGGGACCTGGCATACGAACGCGCCGGCCCGGCGGTGAAGACTGGCCCATTGACGAAGACGAGGTCGGCCGGCATGGCGCGGCAGAGTACCCACGGTTTGCCACCGCTACCCTCGTCGCCCATGTCTGCTTTCTGGCACCCATTCGCGGAAATGAGCAAGGTGCAGCATGCGCCGTTCATCATCGATCGCGGTGAAGGGATCTACGTCTACGACGAGTCAGGCCGGCGCTACCTGGATGCCGCAGCCTCCCTCTGGTACATGAACGTCGGCTACGGCCGGACGGAGATCATCGACGCCATGGCGGAGCAGATGCGCAAGCTGCCCGCGTTTCATGCCTTCATCGACTACGGAACCAGGCCCGCAATCGACCTGGCAGACCGGATCGCCTCGGTATCCCCGGACCCCGGCTCGAAGGTCTTCTTCGGATCGGGCGGATCGGACGCCGTCGACACCGCAGCCAAGATGACCCGGCGTTACTTCAATGCGATCGGCCAGCCCGAGCGCACCGTATTCATCTCCAGGGAATGGGCCTACCACGGCATGCATCCCTATGGCACGTCGCTGGGCGGGATGGAGCCCAATCGCGCTGGATATGGCGGCGACCTGGTGACCGACATCGTCATCGTCCCCCACGACGATGCCGAAGCCGTTGAGAAGGCGATCGACCATGCCGGTGCCGAGCGAATCGCCGGAATCTTCGTCGAGCCCGTCATCGGAGCGGGTGGGGTCCGTCCGGTGGAGGAGTCGTACTTCGGGGCAGTCCAGGAATTGGTCCGCAATGCCGGCGGGCTCTATGTCTCGGACGAAGTCATCACCGGTTTCGGGCGGATCGGGGACTGGTTCGCTGCCAACAAGTACGGTTTGGAGCCTGACCTGATCACGTTCGCCAAGGGGGTCACCTGCGGCTACGCCCCTCTGGGTGGGGTCATCGCGTCTCCGAAGGTCGCCGCTCCGTTCTTCGACACGCCCGGGCTCATGTTCCGCCACGGCTACACATACTCGGGCCACACCACGGCCTGTGTTGCCGGCCTGGTCGTAATGGACATCCTCGAGCGCGAGGGGCTCCTTCGTCGTGCGGCCCAGCTCGAAGACGAGCTCTATCAGGCCCTGCTCCCCCTCGAGGAGCTTCCGGTCGTCGATCATGTCCGGCGGGGAGTCGGCGCGCTTGCGGCAGTGCAAATGTCTGTCGGCGAGGACGAGACACTCCCGTACAGGGCCGCCGCGTCATGCCGAGAAGCGGGTGTCCTGACCCGGGCCGTCGGGGGTGGCGGGCTTCAGGTCTCGCCGCCACTCATCATGACCCCGGATCAGGTGTCCGAGATGGCCTCTCTCTTCCGGGTCGGCCTCGAGGCCATGTGAAGCAGACTCCATTCTGGGTCGAGGAGCACCCCAGGCCGGAGAACATCACATCCGATCTCCCCGGCGAAGCCGACGTCGTGATCGTTGGGTCCGGGCTCACCGGGCTCACCGCGGCCTTGCGTTTGGCTCGTGGCGGGAAGTCTGTGGTCGTGGTCGACTCAGACGAGATCGCCTCGGGAGCGTCCAGCGTCAACGGCGGCATGGTCTCCCCCGACATCAAGGCGGGGATCAAGGTCATCTTCGATCAGCACGGCCCGGAGTTGGGGCGGGAGATGTGGCAGGCGACGGTTCGCTCCGTCGACATCGTCTCTGACCTGGCCGTCACCGAGTCGATCGATGCGATGATCATGCGCGGTGGCATGGCCGCCCTCGGGATAGGCCCGGACGCGCAGGCCAGGTTCGAACAGAGCGTCTCCTGGTATCGAGAGCACGTCGGAGTCGACTGGGAGGTGCTCGGGCCCGGTCGGGTGGGTGAGGTGATCGGACACGGACCATTCACCACTGCCATCTTCGAGCCGGAGGGATTCGGGATACAACCGGCCCGTTTCGTCTTCGGACTCGTCTCCCGTGCGGCCGCGGCCGGAGCCCGGCTCGTCTCCCATTGCGAGGCGACATCCTTCGAGAAGGACGGTCCCGGGTTCATGGTGCTGACTTCGAAAGGCCCGGTCCGTGCCGGCCAGATCGTCCTCGCCACCAATGGCTACACGACCGATCGACCCTCGGCCGAGCTCGCCCGGCGCATCGTCCCCGTCGGGTCCTACATAGTGGTCACCGAACCTATCGCCGATCGGGCAACCGAGATCTTCCCGGGCGGGGCGATGACCTACACCAAGAAGCGGCTGCTCAATTACATGCGGCGCACCCCGGACGGTCGCGTCCTGATCGGCGGAAGGCGAAACCTCCACACCGGGCTCGATCTAGACGAATCCGCTGCCGCCCTCCGGGGTCAGCTCATCGGGTATTTCCCCCAGCTCGAAGACGTGCCCCTTACACATGTCTGGGGAGGAAAGCTCGCCGTCCCCTTCGATCTCGTGCCCCACATGGGCCAGGTCGACGGCGCGTGGTATGCCCTGGGCTATGCCGGCCACGGGGTTGGCCTGTCCACGCTGATGGGTCACGAGCTCGCGGGGATGCTCTTGGGTGAGGAGGCCCCGAGCGTCTTCACCAAGGTGCCCCACCCGACCCGCTTCTACTACCGGGGCAATCCCTGGTTCCTCACGCCGGCCTCGATCCTCTATCGGACGCTCGATCGTCTGAACCGATAGGGTTGAAGTCATGAGCTTCCCACAAGAGTCGACCGCATACCCCGAGGCCAGTCAGGCCTCTACCGCCCTCGTCCTGGGCATCGTCGGCCTGGTCTGTTGCCAGGTCCTCGGAATCGTGGCCTGGATCATGGCCAACAACGAGTTGGAAGGGATCAAGACAGGGCGCCGCAACCCCCAGAACGAGGGCACGGCCACCGCTGCAAGGATCATCGGAATAATCGCCACGGTGCTCCTGGGCCTCGGCATCATCTTCGCGATCATCGCAACCATCGCCGGATTGGCGATGGTCCCCTGGTCCGAGGAGTTCTGGCGGGAGGATATGTTCCGTTGACCAGGGTCTGGAGAGACCGGCTCGTATTCGCCGCCCCGGTTGCGCTGCTCGGGCTCCTCGCCTCGATCAGGCCCCAGGGCGACGGTGTCACGGTCTGCCCCTTCGCTCTGATCACCGGGATGGCCTGTCCGGGCTGTGGCATGACCCGGGCTGCCTCATCCCTGATCCGGGGCGACCTCACCACCGCCTTGGGCTACCACCCGCTGGTGCCGCTGATCGCCGTGTTGGCTATTGGAGGATGGGCGTGGTTTCTGCTGCGTCGTTCGGGTCGGGTCGAACCCCTCCCGACGCGATGGGTGAACACCATCCTCATCGGGACCGGGGTCATGCTTCTTGGCGTATGGGCCGCCCGTCTTCTGAGCGGGACGCTGCCGCCGGTCTGACCCGCCGGCGAAATACGCGGAAGACGATCGCCGCAGCCATCGCGACCAGGCCGATGGTCAGCGGCACCATCCATTTCGAGTTCGCGAGGAGCGCGAAGCTCTCCCGGAAGGGCGCTCTTCCGCCCTCCGGATCGACAAGCCATGATCCGATGCGCAGCAGCACAGCGAACGAAAGCGCGCCGAGGGCGAAGCGGGTGAGCAGCGCCCTGAACGCTCGCATCCGATCCATTGACATGACGATGTAGGCAGTCCCTGCAAAGAGCATCAGCAACCCGCCAAGCATGGACGCTGTGCCCAGATTGGCCGCCAGCGGCGAGGCGGCGCCGACGAACGGCTGATCCGACGCGTCGCGAATCACGAGCGGGTCGAGTCGGGCCAGGGCGGCTTCGACTTGCTCGTTGGTCACCGGCACACCGGCCTGGTTCAGCCCGGCCGTGATCTGGCCCGATGCGGGGAGCAGGATCGCGGAAACATCGATCGTGCCTCCACTCGGGTCGCCCGAGGCCGCCGCTTCCACACCCTCGGCCACGAGCTCCTCGAGGACAGGTCCCACCGACGGGTGGGCCAGCACCTGGTCGGCGGCGACCGAAGCGCCGACACCATCGACTCCGGCGTTGACGAGCTCGGCCTCCAGCCAGATAGCAAGGCGGTCCGACACCATGTCGCCCGCCGCCAGCGGGCTGAGTGTGTCGGCCAGCTCGTTGGTGTCGACCACGACCGCCCTGCCCCAGATTCCGACCAGAAGCACAGTGGAGGCGAGGCCGAACACCCAAGCCGCCACACCTATGGCAAAGCGTCTGCTGCGATTTCGGGAGCTCAATTGATCACGAGAGCCGGGTTGGTTCTGATGCGGGGCCGCTTCTCGAGAACCGCTTTGGCCAGGCCGTCGAACGCATCTGCTGCCTCGGACCCGGGAGCGGCGATCGAGACCGGGTGCCCTTCGTCGGCGCCTCTTCCCATCGCCGGCAACAGCGGGATCTGAGCCATGAGATCCACGCCCAACTCGGCGGCCAACGAGGCACCGCCTCCGCTTCCAAACAACTCATAGCGCTTGTCGTCGTCCGCGATGAACCACGACATGTTCTCCACCACGCCGATGACCTGCTGGTCGACCTCCGCCGCCATCAGGGCCGCACGCCGGGCCACCCTCTGTGCGGTGGGCTGTGGGGTGGTGACGAGCAGGACCTGGGCCCGGGGCAGGAACTGGGACATCGAAATGGCGATGTCTCCGGTGCCGGGCGGCATGTCGACGATCAGGAAGTCGAGTGTGTCCCAAAACACGTCCTTGAGGAACTGCTCGATGGCCTTGTGCAGCATCGGGCCCCGCCAGATCACCGCTTTGTCGTCGCCGACGAAGTAGTCCATGGACATCACCTTCACCCCATGCGCGGTGGGAGGCACAATCGCCTCGCCGACCATCACCGGGGGCTCGGTGACTCCGAGCATCCTCGGGATGGAAAAGCCCCAGATGTCACCGTCCACGATGCCAACACGGTGCCCGCCGCGCCGCAACGAGACCGCCAGGTTCGAGCTGACAGATGACTTGCCCACTCCGCCCTTGCCGGAAGAGATCGCCAGCACCCTCGTCGGTGACCCGGGCTCGCCCAGGCCGGGCCCGGACTCCGCGCGCAATTTGCCGATCCAATCGATCGCCGCCTGCTCGGTCATGACCTCGACGGTCACGTCTGCACCACGCCCATAAGGCTGCAGCGCTTGCTGAAGACGCTCGTTCAGGATCTCGGGCGGGTTCGAATTGGGAAGCAGGAGGTCCACTTTCACCTTGCCGAGCTTCTTCTCGGCCGACTTGACCAAGCCGAGGTCGCCCAGCGTCCTGCCCACCAGGAGGGGGGATTCGATGGACGCGACCGCCTCGAAGATCTCGTCGTTGGAAGGCATCGATTTCCCCTACGCCGGCAGTGGTTAGAAGGCCTGGCCACTATAGTTTTGGCCGGTTGATACCCCTGATGGACACCAAGACCCTCGAATCGAGGATCTCCGATCTGACCGCAGCCTTGGGCGATCCTACCCGGAGGGCCATTTACATCGCGGTCAGGGAATCGGCCGAGCCGTTGACTACATCCGCCGTCGCCGAGTTGTTCGGGCTCCACCCCAATGTCGCCCGTCATCATCTCGACCTTCTGGCCGACGAGGGCTATCTGAGAGTCAGCCATCGTCGACCATCTGGCAAGGGTGGGCCTGGGGCCGGTCGGCCGGCCAAGTGCTACGAGGCGACCACCAAGGAAGTCTCGGTCCACTTCGCCCCACGCCGGTTCGAAATGCTCGTCGAGATGCTGATCAGAGTGCTCGACCAGGTTGCGCCGGAGAATGTCGGTCAGGTAGCCGAATCGGTCGGGCGTGCCTATGGGGCCGAGTTGGCCTCCGAGATCGGAGTCCCCGATGAGCCCGGCTACGACGGGGCGGTCCAGGCCGTCGCCAGGGCCATGACCGGGCTCGGCTTCTCCGTCGACCCGGATGTGAAGGGCCAGCAACTCCTCACCACCCATTGCCCCTTCGGGGAGGCTGCCACCAGCCACCCCGAGGTCATCTGTTCACTCGACAGGGGCATCGTCGCCGGGATGTTCGGCGCCCTCTCCTATGACTGCAATCCGGTCATCATCCCCCACACCGATCTCGAGGACGACTGCGTGACCCGGGTCCCGTTGGAAATAGGTTTTAGGTCTTAGGTTTTAGGTTCTGGGTAAGACGGCCCGGCCTTTCGCGGGTGGTCGCGACCTCGGATTCACAGGCCGTCGGTAACCTTCCAGCATGTCCACCGATCCATTCGGGTCCCGCACCACGCTCGACACCCCGCTCGGGTCCCGGGAGATAGCCCGTCTCGACTCGATCGATGGCGCGGCGAACCTTCCGTACTCGATAAAGGTCATCCTGGAGTCGGCCCTACGTCATATCGACGGCGCATCGGTCACCGCCGACGACGTCACCACCATCGCCGCCTATGACGCCACCCGAGTCGGAGGCGCCGAGATCCCATTCGTCCCGGGGCGGGTGGTTCTCCAGGACTTCACCGGCGTGCCCACCGTCGTCGATCTCGCCGCCATGCGATCGGCCATCGTTTCGATGACCGGTGACGAGGGCTCGGCGCAGAGGGTGAACCCATTGATCCCGGTCGACCTGGTGGTCGACCATTCGGTCCAGGTCGACTCCTTCGCCCGGCCGGATTCACTGATGATCAACTCCCGCAAGGAGTTCGAGCGCAACCAGGAGCGTTACGAGTTCCTCAAGTGGGGCCAGTCCGCCTTCGCCAACTTCAGGGTTGTCCCGCCCGCCACCGGGATCGTCCATCAGGTGAACCTGGAGTATCTGGCCAAGGTGGTCTGGGACGACGGTCAATGGCTCTACCCGGACAGCCTGGTGGGGACCGACAGCCACACCACGATGATCAATGGCCTCGGCGTCGTGGGCTGGGGAGTCGGAGGCATCGAGGCCGAGGCCGCGATGGTGGGCCAGCCGATCTACATGCTCCTCCCGGAAGTGGTCGGATTCAGGCTCACGGGCCGCCTCGCCGAAGGGGCAACCGCCACCGATCTAGTCCTGAGAGTCACCGAGATGCTCCGCGAGCACGGTGTCGTCGACAAGTTCGTCGAGTTCCACGGCCCGGGCCTGACCGACATGCCGGTGGCCAACCGGGCAACCATCGCCAACATGGCGCCCGAATACGGCGCCACCGTCGGCTTCTTCCCGGTCGACGATCGGACCCTCGAGTATCTCCGTCTCACCGGACGGGACGACAAGCTGATCGATACCGTCGAGCAGTACTGCAAGACCCAAGGTATGTGGAGGGACGACAGCCGGGCGATCACCTATTCATCGTCCCTCGAGTTGGACATGACGACGGTCGAGCCGTCGCTGGCGGGACCGAGACGTCCACAGGACCGCATCGCCTTGTCGGCGATGGCAACCCAGTGGCAATCAGATTTGACCAATTTGTTCGGCAAAAACGGTGGATCGTCGGCATCGACCGTCGTTAGCTGGGAGGACGAAGGCGGCCGGCCCGTCGAGGCAGGCTCCCTGAAGGCAAAGACAGGCGTTGAAGTCGAAGTCGATGGTGAGAGGTTCCTGCTCACCGACGGCGACGTCGTGATCGCCGCGATCACATCGTGCACCAACACATCGAATCCCGATGTGATGATCGGCGCCGGGCTGGTAGCACGGAGGGCCCGTGAGCTCGGGCTGGAGCGGAAGCCCTGGGTCAAGACATCATTGGCCCCCGGCTCGAAAGTCGTCACCGAGTATCTGACCAGCTCGGGCCTGCTCGAAGACCTCGAGTACCTCGGATTTCACATCGTGGGTTACGGGTGCACCACCTGCATCGGGAACTCTGGACCGCTGCCCGAGCCAATTTCCCGCGCCGTCAACGAGCGTGGGCTCGTGGCCGTGTCCGTCCTCTCCGGGAACCGCAACTTCGAAGGCCGCATCTCGCCCGATGCGAGAGCGAACTACCTCGCATCCCCGCCCCTGGTCGTGGCCTACGCCCTAGCCGGCACAGTCGACTGGGACCCGATCAACGAGCCGCTGGGCCAGGACCGGGATGGCAGGGACGTGTTCTTGCGCGACATCTGGCCCGGTCAGGAGGAGGTGGCCGGTCTCGTTGCAGCCCACGTGAACCAGGGTCAGTTCCTTTCGAGATACTCCGAGGTCTTTACCGGATCTGACGAGTGGCGATCGATCACCACCCCCGAATCGGATCTCTATCACTGGGAGGCGGATTCCACCTACATCCAGGAACCTCCGTTCTTCGTCGGTCTCGGACCCGATGTTGGCCCGATCGAGCCCGTGACCGGTGCCCGCGTACTGGCCAAGCTGGGTGACTCGGTCACCACCGACCACATCAGCCCGGCCGGGACCATCTCGCCGACGACACCTGCCGGCCAGTTTCTCATCGCGGAGGGCGTCCAGCCGGCGATGTTCAACTCCTACGGGTCTAGGCGCGGCAACGACCGCGTCATGACCAGGGGCACGTTCGCCAACATCCGGGTCAGGAACGAACTCGCCCCGGCCACCGAGGGCGGATGGACAACCGATTTCCTCGACGGTGAGGTCAAGTCCATCTATGAGGCCGCCATGCACTACCAGGAAGCCGCCGTGCCCCTGGTCGTGATCGCAGGAAGCGACTACGGGATGGGCTCGTCGAGGGACTGGGCGGCGAAGGGCCCCTTCCTCCTGGGAGTGCGCGTCGTGATCGCCAAGTCTTTCGAGCGGATCCACCGATCAAACCTCGTGATGATGGGCGTACTCCCCCTCACCTTCCTGGAGGGACAGGACGCAGCCTCTCTCGAGCTCGACGGGACCGAGACGTTCGACTTCGCCATCGACGACTCCCTCCAGCCCCGGCAGATGGTGAAGGTGACGGCCACGGCCCGCGACGGCTCCGTCAAAGAGTTCGAGGCCGTCGCCCGCGTCGACACACCAATCGAGATCGACTACCTCCGCAACGGTGGCATCCTCCACTTCGTGTTGAGGAAGATGGCCTCTGCCTGAAGATCCAGAGGGACCCCTCCAGGGGCGCCGCTTCCTGCTCAGCGGGGTGTTCGTCGGCGTCGTCGTCATCGGGCTCGCGGTGGCCTGGGCCATTGGCGACCGCAGCGTGGTCGCGCAGGTGGGCGAACCGGCACCCGACTTCACCGTCGACCTTCTCGACGAGGGCAGCTTCTCCCTCTCCGATCACATCGCTGACGACGGGAGACCCCTGATCGTCAATCTCTGGGCGTCCTGGTGTGTCCCCTGCCGCGAAGAGATGCCGGATCTCTCGGCCTTTGCCGAGGAGAACCCTGACATCGCAATCGTCGGCGTCGCGGTCGACGACAGGCTCGAAGATGCCCGCGCCTTCGGTGCCGAGATCGACCCGGTCTACTCGCTCGCGTTCGGTGATGATGCCTTCGACGAGGCCTACCCCAACTTCGGGCTGCCGGTCACCTACTTCCTCGATGAGCAGGGCGGCGTGATCGAGGTCTTCAATGGCATCCTGACACCGGCCAGGCTCGAGGAGCTGACCGCGGGCATCTAGTGGTCTGTCGCTCTATTTGTGCGACGGGCCACTACGCCGGTGACGCGGCCGATCCGAGATGTTGCACGTAATCGACGTTCGGACCTGCCACCAGCTCGGCAGTGACGATCAACCGCTCGGTCGCCGAATACTTGGGATTGCAGGTGGTGAGAGTGAGCCAGGCCCCCGGCTTGTTATCGGTGACCCAGACGTCGGTCGGGGCGACAATGAACGACTCCCGGACCTCGTAGACGTGGGTCCCGATGCCGGTGTCGACCTCGACGCGGTCGCCGGCCACCAACAGGTCGAAATCATGGAACGGTCGGCCATAGGTGGTCCGATGACCTGAAATGACCGCGTTTCCGGGTTGTCCGGGAAGGGCAGTCCCCGGCATATGGCCTGGGCCCTTGGCCAGGGTCGGCGTGGTCACGCCCTCGAAGACGACAGCCTCCAACCCGACCTTGGGCACCCGCAGCAAAGCGAAGCCGACGCCGTCTCCGGGCACATCCTCCAGGACGTGCTCGACGACGACACCTTCCTCCTCGACTTCCTCGACCGCGGGTGAACCGACGTTCGCCATTCGTCGCTCCAGGGTCAACATCGCGTCCGTCTGGACCCGGGCGTTTACGACGTCTGTTCCGTACAACTGCCATCCGAGGTAACCGAAGAGGAAGATGCCGCTCCAGATGAGCGTCCACCCCAGGATCTGGACATTCCGCCTCATTTCTCCCCCCGTAGGAGGGAGTCCGGCGAAGCCGGGAGGGGGGATTCTTTCTCCCCCCGCAGGGGGGAGTCTGGAGCAGGATTCCCTTTCCAACGAGGATCGCGTTTCTCCTGGAAGGCGGTGATCCCCTCGGCGGCATCCTCACTCATGGCCACGGCGGTGAGCCCCGTCTGCAGTCGGTCGAGCGCCGCGTCGAGGTCGAGATCGAGCATGCCGTAATAGGCATCCCGGCCGATCATGAGAATGGCCGCACTCTTCGACTGCAACGCGGCAACGACCTCGTCCACGACACGATCCAGGTCGGCACGGGGCACGACGCGGGACACCGCGCCAAGCCGCTGTGACTCGTGGGCGTCGATCACACGACCCGTCAGCATCAGCTCGAGAGCAGACTTGCGGGGCATCACCCGGGCCAGGAGCGCCGAGATCATCATCGGCCACAGCCCTACCCCGATCTCGGGTGCGCCCAATTTGGCATCGTCGACGCAAATCGTCACGTCGCAGGCAATGGCGAGCCCGAATCCGCCGGCGAGTGCATGGCCGTTCACCCGGGCAACGGTGGGCTTCCCACCCCGGAGCATGAGCCGGAATAAGTCGGCGAAGACTCCCCTGGCCTTGTGCAGCCCAACAGGGTCGTCGACGAATGAGCCCGACAGGTCGCCGCCGGCAGAGAATGCCTGCTCCCCGGCTCCGGTGTACACGAGGACGCGCACAGCAGGATCATCGATTGCCTGTCGTGTCGCAGAGAGGAGACCTTCCATCGTCTCCACCGAGAGCGGATTGCGGCGGGTGGGATCGGAGAGCGTGATCGTTGCTCGACCCTCACCCACTTCGTACTCGACCAATTCTCCGCCTTCGTGACTTGACACCCGGTATTACCGTCGTAGGACATGCTATGGCTGGCCATTGTCTTGTTCATCGCCTTGGCCATGGCGGTGCTGCGCGGGGGCCGTCTGACCAACCTGGGCGACATCGAGCTTCGGGCTT
>Ga0105098_10000108_pt1 | contig 24483 bp, 22 predicted proteins | sample PPLLak21cMay2015_FD_79137 | JGI IMG/M metagenome (GOLD analysis project Ga0105098, IMG submission 79137) | Freshwater sediment microbial communities from Prairie Pothole Lake near Jamestown, North Dakota, USA - PPLs Lake P7 Core (1) Depth... | ecosystem: Environmental > Aquatic > Freshwater >... | reverse complement strand
TTCTGAAAAACGGCATTGGCATCATACGATGTTTCATTATAAAAAACAGTCTCAAAATGTACACTGGGGTTATTAGTTGTGCCACTGATCTCCAATAAGCCCCCTTTCTTTCCTTCAGAGGCCTGGGTGTAATTGCGGTATGTTTTTTTTGTTATTTCAAAGGGGACTTTATTTTCAACTTTTTCGGTCTGAACCTTGCAGCTTGAAAGACTGATCATTGTCAATATAGCGAATACGATTTTTATTGTTTTTTTCATAGGGATATTTTAATAAGCGCGTTCTTTTTTACCCTCGTAAAAATTCATAAATGCCTTATTTACGACTCGAATCCCGCCTGGAGTAGGGTAATCTCCGGTAAAATACCAGTCGCCTGTATGTTCAGGGCAGGCTTTGTGCAAATTGGAGATCGTTTGAAAAATGATCTTCACTTCTGCATGGATCTTTTCTGTTTTAAGCATTTCAGCAATTTTATCTGAAATCTGGTCAGGGGTAAAAGGAGCATAAATTTGTTTAACATAATTTTCCTGATCCGGGTTTGTCCTGTTCTCCCTGCATTTTTTATAAACCTCTTCGATCAGGTGGTACTGATTGGTTTCTTTTAATAAATTCAAAGTTGCTTTAAAAGCAATGAAATCTTCCAGATTTGCCATATCAATGCCATAACAATCGGGATATCTTATCTGAGGGGCAGAAGAGACTACTATGATTCGTTTCGGATTTAAGCGGTCTAAAATCCGGATGATACTTTCTTTTAAGGTGGTTCCTCTAACGATGCTGTCATCAATAATTACGAGGTTGTCCGTTTGTTTTACGACACCGTAGGTTACATCGTACACGTGGGCAACCAAATCATTTCTGCTGCTGCCATCGGAGATAAAAGTTCTCAATTTGGCGTCCTTGATTGCGATTTTTTCTGTTCGCGGCCTCATCGCAAGCAGTTTTGTGAGTTCTTCTTTTGAGATACTCCGTTTACCGGCAAGAATAATATCCAGTTTTTTTTGATTCAGATAGTTTTCTGCAGCTTCTGATAACCCAAAGAAAGATGTTTCTGCCGTGTTGGGGATGTATGAGAATACGGTATTTTCAATGTCATGATCAATGCCCTCCAGTACTTTTGGGAAAATATATTCACCAAGTTTTTTCCTTTCGTGATAAATATCTGCATCACTGCCCCTTGAAAAATAGATTCGCTCAAAGGAACAGGCCTTGTTTTCAAGCGGGGATTTGATCTCCTCTACAGAGATTCTTCCATCCCGTTTAACAATTAGTGCGCAGCCTCTTGAAAGTTCCTCCACATCATCAATGGCGACATTAAAAACGGTTTGAATAACGGGTCTCTCGGATGCGACTACCACAATCTCATCATTCCGGTAAAAAAATGCCGGTCTTATTCCGTTCGGATCTCTGAAAACAAAAGCATCTCCATGTCCTAAAAGCCCGGCCATGGCATAACCTCCATCCCAATTTCTGGAGGCTCTTTTCAGGATATTGCTTATGTCCAGGTTTTTTGCGATGAGCGCCGAGGCATCTTTTTTGGTAATTCCATCCATTTTCAGGGAGTCATACAAATGTTTTACCTCATCGTCCAAAAAATGTCCGATTTTTTCCATGATGGTAACCGTATCTGTACTTTCTTTGGGATGTTGTCCCAATTCGATCAATTCCTGCATAAGTTCCATGGAATTGGTCATATTAAAATTCCCGGCGACAATCAGATTTTTGTGCTGCCAGTTGTTTTGTCTCAGGAAGGGATGCACATTTTCGATGCTGTTCTTGCCATAAGTACCATACCTCACATGCCCTAAAAACAAATTACCCACATAGGGAAGGTTATTTTTATGCCATTCCAGATCGTTTCTGCGCTCCGGATTTTCATCCAGAAGTCCATTGAGTCTCTCGGTGATCTTTGAAAAGATGTCCTGTATGGGCTGCGAATCATTGGAACGTATGCGGCTCATAAACCGGGTACCCGGATCAACGTCAAATTTTATGCTGGCAAAACCGGCGCCATCCTGCCCCCGGTTATGTTGTTTTTCCATTAACAAATACATTTTGTCAATGCCATAAAAAGCCGTTCCGTATTTTTCCTTATAATAGGAAACAGGCTTTAACAACCTCAACAAAGCAATTCCACATTCATGTTTAACAGCATCACTCATGCGTTCCGTAAAATTGAATTAGTATTGTTATTGCAATTCAATATCAAACTGTGTAAGTTGTTTGAATTCATTCAGTCGGTCACTAATCTCCGGTTTAGTGAGATATTCCATTCTTTGTGTGCCAAATTTCTCGACATTAAAAGATGCAAGGTTAGAACCATAGATCACTCCCCGTTTCATATTTTCAAAACTGATATCATGTGTACCTGCCAGGTAACCAATAAACCCACCAGCAAAAGTATCTCCCGCTCCGGTTGGGTCGAAAACCTCCTCGAGCGGCAGGGCCGGAGCAAAGAACACTTTTCCGTCGTAGAAAAGTAAGGCCCCGTGTTCTCCTTTTTTTATGACCACATATTTTGGCCCTAGCGCAAATATTTTTTGTGCTGCTTTTACCAGAGAATACTCTCCGCTCAATTGCCTGGCTTCTTCATCATTGATCGTGATTACATCTATTTTTTTGAGTACCTCCATCAACTCATCCCATGCATTGTTCATCCAGTAATTCATGGTATCCAGCACAACGAGCTTGGGTCTTTTTGGGATTTGCCTGATGACCTCCATTTGAACAGATGGATGTAAATTTCCAAGCATCAGAAAATCCGGCTGCAGGAAATTCTCCGGAACTATGGGTTTAAAATCAGCCAGAACATTTAATTCCGTAGCCAGTGTATCCCGGCTATTCAGATCATTGTAGTATTTACCACTCCAAAAGAATGTTTTTCCGTTAGGGATCACTTGTATGCCAGAGGTGTCAATATTTTTTGTCTCAAGAAATTCCAGGTATGATTTTGGAAAGTCATCACCTACTACAGAGACTATTGCCGAATCCACATTAAACTGAGAAGCTGCCAGGGCAATATAAGTTGCGGCTCCGCCAACGATTTTATCTTTTTTCCCGAAAGGGGTTTCAATGGTATCAAAAGCGACAGTTCCAACAATCAAAAGTGTACTCATTCAAGGGTATTTGTTTACTTTTGCAAAAGTAGGTAATATTGAGTAGATAATCGAAATATTGCTTCCTAAAATATGGGCAAGAGCCAAAAGCCACCTTGGGCAGGTTTGTCAAAAAGTACAGAAATTAAAATTGTTATTATGGAGATCAAAGAGATACAGGATGAAATTATCGATGAATTTTCAACCTTTGAAGATTGGATGGAACGCTATGAATATATCATTGATTTAGGAAAGTCAGTGCCTGAAATGAAAGAGAGTAGTAAAACAAACGACAACCTAATAAAAGGCTGCCAGTCAAAAGTCTGGCTGGATACCGAGATCAAAGAGGGCAAATTGATTTTTACGGCAGATAGCGATGCCATTTTGACCAAGGGAATTATTGCCCTTTTGCTGCGGGTGTACTCAGACCAAAGTCCGAAAGACATACTTGAAAATGAATTGTATTTTGTTGATAAGATCGGTCTTAAGGAACATCTATCTCCCACAAGAGCGAACGGACTCGTCTCTATGATCAAACAATTTAAATTATATGCCCTGGCCTATCAGGCTAAATTATCCTAAAAAATGTATATTTGCACTTATTTAGAATCATTCTTAAAGGAGCGATATGAACGCAATAGAAACAGAAGCACTTAGCATTAAGATTGTTGAAAAGATAAAGACGATATACGATCCTGAAATTCCTGTGGATATTTACGAACTGGGTTTGATTTATGATGTTTTTGTGAACGAGAAGAGCGACGTAAGAATATTGATGACACTGACTTCTCCGAATTGTCCGGTAGCAGAAACCCTGCCCATGGAAGTAGAAGAAAAGATCAGGTCTATTGATGAGGTTAGAAATGCTGAAGTAGAGATCACCTTTGATCCGCCCTGGACACAGGACATGATGAGCGAGGAAGCAAAACTGGAACTCGGTTTTTTATAACACAGTATGCCGGACGAAATAATCAATAAAGTTGCAAACAGCAAACTGGTTTCTTTGGACCTTGAGGATTATTATCCCAAAGGAGAAAGGGTACTGATCGATATAAAGTACTGGCTTTTTCAGGAACAGGTTTTGATTGAAAAAGAGTACCGAAGGAGTTTGAGTGAGCAGGACTGGACTACATATCAAAATAAATTCGTCGCAATCACGTGTTCCACGGATGCCATTATTCCTTCCTGGGCCTATTTATTGATCACTGTTCATTTAGCCCCTTATGCTAAAAAAATTGTTGTTGGCGATCTGGAACAACTGGAAACCCTCTTGTTTGAGGAGGTCATTTCAAAGATAAATATTGAAGAATTCGCGGGTAAACCTGTTATCATAAAAGGATGTTCGGAAAAATTTATCCCCCATGCAGCTTATTCATTACTGATTCAAAAACTCCAGCCGGTTGTCTCTTCACTGATGTATGGCGAAGCCTGTTCCAGTGTACCTTTATACAAAAGAATAAAGACCTGATCAAAAGAATTCCGGGTCTCTTGGAATGTTATAGCATGAAAAATAATTAATTTTGCCCCTGAAAACTAAATCAACTGACATGAAAAAACTAATTTTTTTACTGTTTCTTATTTTTTTTAGCCAGGTTTTAACCGCCCAAACCAAAGAAGAACTGGAAGCAATGATCGCCTCCAAAAAAGATTCTATAGCTGCAATTCAAAAGAATGTAGATGCTGCCCAGGCACAAATCGATGCCTTACCCGGCTGGCGATATGATGCATTTGGTACAATAGGCGGCAGCTTTTCAGGCACAAAGAACTGGTATTCAAAAGAAACACCGAACAGTTCGGTGGGCAACTTTGGAATTATTATAAACGCCAAGGCGGATTTGATCAGGGAGAAATTCTTCTGGAAAAATGCGGCCAATGCCAATCTCAGCTGGACAAAACTGGATGACAAGGATGACGATACAGACAGCGAAGATTTTGAAGTGGCAACGGATATCTTTAATTTATCTTCACTTTATGGATATAATTTAACCAAAAATTTCGCTGCCTCGGCTTTTGCGGAATACCGTTCATCTCTGATAAATAATTTTAACGATCCCGGATTTTTGGATCTGGGTGTTGGAGCTACCTGGACACCATTCTCGGATCTGGTAGTTGTTATTCACCCTTTGAACTACAACTTTGTTTTTAGCAGTTCCGGAAACTCCTATGAATCTTCTCTTGGTGCCAAGATCGTAGCAGACTACAAAAAGGAGATCGGAAATTTAAATATTGGTTCAAATCTATCTGTTTTTCTGAGTTATCAGGACACCGACTATTCCAATTACACCTGGACGAATAACCTGAGTTACACGATCTGGAAGAATCTGGGTCTTGGATTTGATTTTGGTTTGAGAAAGAACAAGCAGGAAGCATATAATTATGAATTGAAAACAGATCCGAATGCTACGCTGAGCGGAGCAGACAACGAGCTGCAATCCTACTGGCTGTTCGGAATAAATTACAAACTTTAGCACCTCACTCATTTCATACAAAAAAGCTTCCGACAGGGAAGCTTTTTTTATTGTGAATGAAGCCTTCTTTATTTTCTGATCAGGAAATTCTAAATTTCTTCCGTGTATTCTTCGTATAAATAATCGTTATACGGGAATCGGGTCATGTGTATTTTTTTGACTTCTTCATAAACCATGTCTTTAAAACGGTCTAAGTTGCTTTGGTTGAGGGCAGAGATAAAGATGCATTTACCGTTCATTTTGCGCATCCAGGTTTTTTCCCAGTCCTGCAGGGTATAATGCGATTTGTCTCTTTGGGTGATCAGGTCATCTTCTTCGATCACTTCCTCTTCATAGGCATCAATTTTATTAAATACCATCAGCACAGGTTTGTCGGCGCTCTTGATCTCTGCCAAAATGAGATTGACAGAATCAATATGATCTTCGAAGTTTTTATGTGAAATATCGACCACATGAAGCAAAAGATCCGCTTCCCGCACCTCATCGAGGGTTGATTTAAAAGATTCGATGAGCTGGGTTGGAAGTTTTCTGATAAATCCAACAGTATCGGTGAGCAAAAAAGGAATATTTTTTATAACTACTTTTCTCACGGTCGTATCCAAGGTGGCAAACAATTTGTTTTCAGCGAAAACATCGCTTTTGCTGATCACATTCATCAGGGTTGACTTTCCAACATTGGTATAGCCAACGAGGGCAACCCGAACCATTTTTCCGCGGTTCTTGCGCTGAACAGCCATTTGTTTATCAATGGTTTTTAACTTGTCTTTTAACAGGGCAATTTTGTCCCTGATAATACGTCTGTCTGTTTCAATTTCGGTTTCTCCGGGTCCGCGCAAACCAATACCCCCTTTTTGTCTTTCGAGGTGAGTCCATAACCGGGTAAGCCGGGGCAAAAGGTACTGGCATTGCGCCAGTTCAACCTGGGTACGGGCATAGGAAGTTTGTGCTCTTTGTGCAAAAATATCGAGAATCAGGTTGGTTCTGTCCAGTACTTTGATGTTCAATACCTTTTCAATATTCCGCAATTGTGCAGGACTAAGCTCATCATCAAAAATAGCGGTTCCTATTTTATGTTCTTCAATATAGGATTTAACCTCATCAAGCTTTCCTGATCCTATAAAAGTCCGTGGATCGGGATATTCCAGTTTCTGTATAAACCTCTTTGTTACAGCACCGCCCGCCGTATAGGTCAGAAATTCAAGTTCATCGAGATATTCAACCGCCTTTTCTTCATTTTGTTGTTTGGTAACAATACCAATCAAGACTACATCTTCTATTTCAACTTGTTTTTTTTCTATCATACCGCAAATTTACAAAGACCTTTTCATTTCCCTTCACAGATTCAAAAATTTGTAACTTCGCAAATCAAATATCCGCAATGGCAGAAAACCGGCAAGAAAATTATTTTTCTGTAGCATTTTATAATGTGGAAAATTTTTTTGATCCTGATTGCAACGAATTTACCCTGGATACAGATTATACCCCCGAAGGAAAATTTCAATGGAATGAACAGAGATACAGGATTAAGCTGCAACATATCTCCAGGGCCATATCGCAGATCGGATCTGAAAAAAATGCGTCGCCCCCGGTTTTTTTAGGTCTTGCAGAAATTGAAAACAAAAAAGTTTTGTCGGATCTGGTACGTTCTGAATACCTGGAGCAACATCAATACGATTTTGTACACTATGAATCACCGGATGCAAGGGGGGTGGATGTGGCGTTTATCTATCAGAAAAAGTATTTTGAACTCATCTATTCGGTGCCGTATTCGCTTTTACTCTATGATCATGAAGATGTGAGAGACTACACCAGGGATATCTTACTGGTTTGTGGAAATTGCTATGGATTCAGAGTTTACATTATCATAAACCACTGGCCATCAAGAAGTGATGGCAAAAATTCAACCGAAGTTAAAAGAATGAAAGCTGCCAAAATCGTAAAGGGAATTATTTCTGAGATTAAAAATGAAACTCCGGATCCCCTTATTTTTATTATTGGTGACTTTAACGACAACCCGAAAAATAAAAGCATCAGAAATGTATTGATGACTGATGAACTGGTGAATCCGATGACAGAAATGGAAGAAAACGGAAAAGGAAGCCTTATTCATCTGGGGAAATGGCACTTATTTGATCAGCTTATTTTGAGCAGGAACCTGATGGGAGGCGGATCGATCCGCTTTGAAGCGGCAGGAATCTTTAAACCGGATTCTTTGCAGGACAAGTTTGGAAGGCATAAAGGACCCCTGCGAACCTTTGCCGGGAAAAGATATATTGGCGGGTATAGTGATCATTTTCCGGTTTATGCTTATTTTTCAGTACAATAAGCATATCATAAAACATGAATTCCACAGCCGGGAATATAGGGTATGGCTGCGGTTATATTAAATGAAAAGAGTAGTGAAAACGAAGTATTATCTGTTATTTTTTCTGATAAACATAAGTTGGATGACAACCGGACAAAACCTCAAGGTCATGACCTATAATATCCGACTGGATCTGGATTCTGATGCCGAAAATTCATGGGCTAAGCGCAAGGATCTGTGGGTCTCACAGGTCAGATTTTATAGTCCGGACATACTGGGTATACAGGAAGCCAGACCAAATCAGGTACTTGACATCGCCTCGAACCTGCCTTCCTTTGCCTATGTCGGCATAGGCAGGGATGAGAACAATACAGGGGAGTCATCAAATGTATTTTATAAAAAAGACAGATTTACTGTGGTCCGGGAGAGCACTTTCTGGCTATCGGAAACACCTGATCAGATATCAAAAGGCTGGGACGCGGCGATCAACAGGATCTGCACCTATGCCCTTTTGAAAGACAGGTCCTCAAACAAACAGATCTGGGTTTTTAATACCCATTTGGATCATATCGGAGAGGTGGCCAGAACAAAAAGCATCGAATTAATCCTTTCAAAGATCACAGAACTCAATACCGGGAAGGATCCGGTCATCTTTATGGGAGATCTGAATTCAGAACCAGAGACGCAAAGGATCATGGATCTGAAAACGAAGATGTTGGATACAAGAGATATTTCGCAAGAAAAACCTTTTGGTCCGGCAGGGACTTTCAATGGATTTAATCACCAGAAACCGGTTACTGAATTGATCGATTATATTTTTATCTCAAAGAACAGTATTTTTAAGGTAAAAAAATATGCGATTTTAAGTGATTCTGTCAATATGAGATATCCTTCAGATCACTTGCCGGTTTATGTGGAGCTGAGTTATAATTAATTTGATAAACTGAAAAAGACATGCCTGTTTATATGAAAAGCCCTGTTTTAATTGCCTTGTGTTTCCTGGTTTTTATCGGAAATTTAGATGTATCGTTTGCGCAAAAATCAGATGCTGATCTTTGGCTGACTAAAGGAGATGAATCTGTAAAATTGGAAAGGCAGCAAATCCCGCTCAGTTTTGGCAAAGCAAACAATGCTTATTCCAGTATAGAAATCGATGAGAATGAGGTCTTTCAGAGAGTTGAAGGCTTCGGATACACACTTACAGGAGGCAGTGCCCAGGTTATAAACAGTTTAACAACGGATAAAAAACAGGAACTGCTGAATGAACTGTTTGGTTCAGGACCTAAAGACATTTCCGTTAGTTACCTCAGAATCAGTATAGGAGCCTCAGATCTAAGTGAAACAGCCTATTCCTATAACGACCTGCCCGAAGGGCGGACAGATATGAACCTGAAACTTTTCAGCATAGCCCCCGAGATGAAGGATCTGATACCCGTATTAAAGCAGATCTTAGCGATCAATCCCAATATAAAAATTCTTGCCAGCCCCTGGTCGGCTCCTGTATGGATGAAAGATAATTACAGTACTGTGGGCGGAAGCCTTCAGGAGAGATATTATGGTGTTTATGCCAGGTATTTTGTGAAGTACATACAAAAAATGAAGGAACAGGGTATACCTATTGATGCAGTGACCCCTCAGAATGAACCCCTGCACCGCGGCAATAATCCGAGTATGTATATGACATCATACCAGCAGGCAGCGTTTATAAAAGGCCATTTGGGACCTTTGTTTCAGAAAGCCGGCATCAGCACCAAAATCATCATCTACGATCATAATTGCGATGAACCCGGGTACCCGATTGAAGTATTGAATGATCCCGAAGCCAAAAAATTTATCGCCGGCTCAGCCTTCCATTTATACGGTGGCGATGTGAGCGCGATGTCGGCAGTAAAAAATGCCCATCCCGACAAATCGGTTTATTTTACTGAACAATGGACCGCGGCAGGTGCCGGGTTCGGACCTGATTTAAGGTGGCATTTAAAAAACGTGATCATCGGTTCTACGCGGAATTGGAGCAAAACAGCACTGGAATGGAACCTGGCCAATGACGCCTCTTTCGGACCGCATACCCCGGGAGGCTGTAACCAATGTAAAGGAGCGATTACTATCAATGACAGTACTTCCTACACCAGAAATGTAAGTTATTACATCATAGCACATGCTTCAAAGTTTGTGAGTCCGGATTCTCAAAGAATAGGCAGTACGAACATAGAGACCCTTCCCAATGTTGCCTTCAAAAGGCCTGATGGCACAAAGGTGCTGATCGTTTTGAATGATGGAAGTATGCCTGAAACATTTAATATTAAATACAATAACGAATGGATTACAACTTCACTGGAGGCCGGTGATGTTGGAACCTATATTTGGTAAAGCAATTAATTGAAAAGTATGAATAAGAAATTTTTAAAATCAGTCCTTTATTTTATCCTTTTTATGTTAGGATTTAATGCCTGCAAAGAAAAATCGGTACAGACCGAATCGGATCAACCTGTCGCATCTGTTTCATTTTCTGTACAGGGAAAAACAGTAGAGGTTTTTACCTCAGCGGACAGCACTGACCTGAGGTTGTCAAAGACGGACGATCTCAAGTTCACAGAGTTTAAACAGCCCCTTGAAACCCAAACTTGTGTTTTTGTGAATCCCGAAAAACAATTTCAAACTTTTCTGGGGATAGGAGGCGCAATAACCGATGCCACTGCTGAAGTTTTTGCAAAACTCTCTCCTGAGAAACAAAAGGAATTGCTCGATGCATATTATGATAAAGAGAACGGAATCGGTTATAAAGTCATAAGAACAAATATACATAGTTGTGACTTTAGTTCAGGCAGTTATACCTATATAGAAGAAGGCGACAAGGAATTGAAAACATTTGATATTGGGCACGATAAACAGTTTAAGTTGCCAATGATCAAACGAGCTTTTGAAAAGGCAGGCGAGGCCATTTTTTTTGTTAGTCCCTGGAGCCCGCCGGCGTTTATGAAAGACAACAAAAATATGCTTGAAGGGGGTAAATTATTACCTGAATATTACCAGTCCTGGGCGAATTACTATGTGAAATTTATCGAAAGCTACGAAAAGGAAGGACTGCCGGTATGGGGTTTGACCATTCAAAATGAGCCTATGGCAAAACAGCGTTGGGAATCATGCATTTACACTGCAGAAGAAGAAAGGGATTTTCTGAAAAATTACCTTGGCCCAACGCTTGAAAAGGCAAATATGGGAGATAAAAAAATTATTGTTTGGGATCACAACAGGGACTTAATAACCCAGAGGGCAGATGTTATTTTGAGCGATCCGGAAGCTTCAAAATATGTGTGGGGAGTTGGATTTCATTGGTATGAAACCTGGACAGGAGGTCAGCCTATGTTTCAGAATGTGAAAGCAGTACATGAAAATTATCCGGATAAAAATCTAATTTTTACAGAAGGTTGTGTGGAGCGCTTTGATGCGAAAAAGTATCAGTTGTGGAAAAATGGGATGCGTTATGGAATATCTATGGTAAATGATTTTAATAGCGGCACTGCAGTATGGACAGACTGGAATATTTTGCTCGATCAGAATGGCGGTCCGAATCATGTTGGAAATTTTTGTTTTTCTCCCATACATGGAGACACGGCTACCGGAGAGCTTATTTATACGCCTTCGTATTACTTCATCGGGCATTTTTCAAAGTTCATCCAGCCCGGAGCCAAAAGAATTAGCAGCGTTGCAAGTAGAAGCCACCTGTTGACTACCTCGTTTTTGAATCCTGATGGAAAAGTAGTGAGCGTTGTTCTAAATACCGGAGATCAGAAAGTAAATTATTTCCTGACGATTGGATCCAGTGCAACGGAAATTTCCATTTTACCTTTTGCAATACAGACACTGATTTATTGAAGAAATAGTTGATATAGAGTATTTTATATATCATTTTCCGGAAAATTATTCTTTAATTTGTTTTTTAATGGGTCTTTTGAGTTTGAGGCCTTTTGAAAATGGGGAAACTATTTTTATAAAAGGAACCGGAAGAAAAAAATATTGACATGAGAAATACATTGAAATCTAAAAAGAGATTTGTTCAAGAATACAAGGTCTTTAGTATTGGTTTACTTTTCCTTTTTGTTTAAGGATTTAATGTGTGCAAGGAAAAATCGTTATTAACAGTTCCGGAAAAACCAAACCTATCAGACGTTTAACAAAATACCTTTCGTTGGTCGAAAATATTTTATAGTGTCGTAAAATGCATCAGTAGTACTATATTTAAACTTATAATGATACCTTGAAGTAAGTTTGTCCGGATCAAGTAATATTGGATATAAGCTGTGTTTAAGGCTGGCTGGCTGCAGATTCAAAATTCTTAAATTCCATAAAATCCACATAATTCCAGTGATTAAAGTAAGCGGAACATAAAAGTATTTTTTGTCAGGAATAAGTTCTTTTACAGCGGAATAAGTGTCTGGTGCCATATTAAATATGCCATCAACCTGGTTATCCTTTAAAATTAGAGTTATTAACTTTTTCATATCATCTTCATGTAAAAACTGGACTTTATTTTGTTCCCATTGCTTTAATCCATATTTTGAATTTGCAAAAATTGAAAACGCACTCTTCCGTTTGTTAAATGAGGGTCCGATAACAGAACAGATCCGCAGGCAGATTATCCTCAGGTCATCTCTGATCTGCGCGCTGCAAAAGAACTCTTCAACTATTTTTTTTATCATTCCATACCGGTATTTCCCTGGTCTTAATTTTTGGGACTCCGAAAGCCATAATCCATTATCTGGATTTCCACCATAAGCCGCAGCCGAACTTGAATAAATCAATTGTTTTACTGAAAGTGTAATATTTGAGATTTCAAGAACATTTTGAGAGCCTCCAAAATCAATATCCAATTCTTTTTTTCTATTTCGAAACCGGTTAAATGTACATGCGAAATGAAGAACATGCGTTGGTTGCTCTTTCACGAAAATATCCAGCAATTTTGACTTATTACGAATATCACAGTTGTAAAATTTGAAAAAGGGAATTGTGTTATGATTGAAACCTTCATTAATATCGATGCCGACTACAGGTATCCCATTGAATAAAAGATGTTTTGTGATAATTCCGCCAAGATTGCCGGAAGAACCGGTGATTAGAACTTTCATAATGTTCAATATTTGGGTTGACATTAATAAAAAGTTAATTAAATATACGAATTATTTATGAGAATATGTATAGAGGAACTAATAAATAGCAAGTAATTTATAATCAGAATAAAGTGTTTTTTTAAGATAAAATTTTGTAAATTGTATGAACTTAGTTTTTAGACCACAAAGTTTTCAGACATGAAGTTAACAAAAGAAAATTTTCTTTGTTGTCCGGAATGTAAATCAAATCTTTCTGTTTCGAGACAAAATGGGCTTAATGAATTTAGTAAGCAATTTTTAGTATGTAGTGGCTGTAAGAAAGAATATTTAAAAGAGGGATATTATATTGATTTCACTGGAGGCCGGGAACTTATTTATAAAGGCAAATGGGATAAATTTATCAGATCATTCTATGCGAAAATTTATACTCCGGCAACAAATTTTATGTTTTTATTTTGCGGGGGTGTAAAGAATGCGAAAAAGGAAGTCCTTAGTCATTTGGATTTAAAGGATAACTCAGTGGTTCTTGAAACCGGAATCGGGGCAGCGGAGAATTTTTATTACCTAAGTAGAGAAGCAAAAAATTTATCGTTTTTTGGAATTGACATTCAAAAGCAAATGCTGATTCATTCCGCTAGAAATCTTAAAAAATGGAATATAGCTGCTGAACTTTTTTTGGCCGATGCTGAGGAATTGCCTTTTAAAGATGAAATGTTTGATGTTGTTTTTCATTTGGGTTCTATCAATCTTTTCCAAAATAAAGAAAAGGCTATAAATGAAATGATTAGAGTTGCCAAACCGGGTTCTAAAATTGTAATTGCAGATGAATCGGAAAAAGGAGGAAAACTCATGAATCTTTTTACTGGCTCGAATGATCTTGTTGTACCTCCTGTAAATCTAATACCAAAGGAAATGTTACATGTTTATATTGAAACAATTTGGAAGGGATATGGCTTTGTTATTGAGTTTTGGAAACCCATGAAAAAATGAAATTTTAAATTTTTTCCCGATTCCATTATTGAATTTTATTGAGCGCCTGAGATTTGCGAAATTCATGGGCTGACAGGCAAATAGATTTATTAATATAAAAGACAATTATTTTAAATATAAAAAACAGCCCAAAGTGTTTACAAAGCTTATGAATCAGACGAATAATTCTTTTAGGATTTTTACAAAGCTACCTGATCATTTTCCGCTGCACAGGCAAAAGCCAATTCAACGAGAATTTTGATCATTCCTTTTTGCCTAAAATTTTTTTTCATCAACTATGATTAGCCCTGGAACGGTTGCCTGAATCCACAAAGGTGAGGGATATCAGTACCATAAAACAGCAACACTACTCAAATCCTGTGGCACATTTTTAAGTATCAAGTGCAACGGAAATTACCATTTTACCTTTTGCAATACAGACACTGATTTATTGAAGAAATAGTTGATTTAGAGTAATTTATATATAATTGTCCGGAAAATTATTCTTTAATTTGTTTTTTCAATGGGTCTTTTGAGTTTGTGACCTGTTGAAAACGAGGGAACTATTTTTATAAAAGGAACCGGAAGAAAAATATATTGACATGAAAAATACATTGAAATCTAAAAAGAGATTTGTTCAAGAATACAAGGTCTTTAGTATTGGTTTACTTTTCCTTTTTGTTTTTATTTCTTCCTTTTCAAACAAGAAAAACAGTATCATGACAAAAGTTAATCAGAATTCAGTTATTGCACACAGGGGCGCGTGGAAACAGGCAGGATTACCTCAAAACTCCATTGCCTCATTGAAACAAGCCATTACTCTGGGCTGTATCGGCTCCGAGTTTGATGTCTGGATGACTGCCGACGGACATTTGGTTGTAAATCACGATCAGGAATTTGGCGGGCTCGACATTGAAAAGACAAATTACAAGGATCTTTTGGTTCATAAACTTTCCAATGGAGAGCATATTCCGACTTTGGAAGAATATATCCGGGCAGGAATGGAAAACAATCCCAAAACCCGGCTGGTCTGTGAAATAAAACCTTCAGAAATATCTAAGGCCCGGGGAGTTTCGATCGCAGAAGAAACGGTAAAACTGATCAGGAGCCTGAATGCAGAGGCTATGGTAGACTATATCAGTTTTGATTTTGAGATTTTGAAAAAAATAAAGGAATTAGAACCCGAGGCCCATGTACAGTTCCTGAATGGCAACAAGTCTCCGAAGGCCATCAAAAAAGCGGGTATGAAAGGGATTAATTATAACTACATGGTTTTTAAGGTCTTGCCCAAATGGGTAAAACAGGCAAAAAAAGAAGGGATCATATTGAATACCTGGACGGTAAATGATCCGGAAATGATGGACTGGTTTTTAAAGAAAGAATTCGATTTTATTACTACGGATGAACCGGAATTACTGCTTCAAAAACAGAAAAGTTTATGGACAGAAGGAAATTCATAAAAGACGGAACCATACTTTCGGCAGCCCTGTCGGTTAGCCCGGTAAACGGCAATACAGGAGGATCAGGCAAAAAACAATCCTTCAAAGCAGCCTTCCTGACCGATGTTCATATCAAACCTGAAGAAGTAGCTGAAACAGGTATGCGCAAAGCATTCCGACATGTCAATGCCCTGAAGCCTGCACCGGATTTTATCATCAACGGAGGAGACAGCATCATGGATGCCCTGGCAGCGGATCAAAAAGAAACCCGGGCTCAATGGGATCTCTGGGAAAAGGTATTGCTTGAGGAAAACAAACTGCCCGTTTATCATTGTATAGGTAATCACGATATCTGGGGCTGGCAGGTAGCTGATGAGCATATCCGGTCAAATCCATTATACGGTAAGGGATGGGCTGTTCAACAATTCAAACTGCAAAACAGATTTTACAGTTTTGAAAGGGAAAAATGGAAATTTATTGTTTTAGACAGCACGCAACAGGACGGTGCCGGCTATATTGCCCGTTTTGATGAAGAACAATTGGCCTGGCTTGAAATGGAATTGAAGCAGAGTCCGAAGGAGAAGCATATTTGCATAGTCTCTCACATACCCATCGTTTCTTTTTGCAGTGCCCTGTTCTTTGATGAAATGCAAGCCGACGGAAACTGGAAACTGCTGAAAGTATTGTTGCATGCTGATGCACGAAGGGTAATCAGGTTATTCAGGAATTTCCCAAATGTTAAGGTCTGTTTAAGCGGACATATTCATTTGCAGGATGAGGTCGAATATATGGGTGTGCGGTATTTTTGCAATGGCGCAGTGAGCGGCAACTGGTGGAAGGGTCCGTTTAAGGACTTTGCACCTGCCTATGCCCTTTTTGATTTTTATGAGGACGGCAGTGTTGAAAGAAAAATGATGGTGTATTAAATAATACGAATTTATTTAAAGCCCGGGATTCAAAGGTAGTTCATGAACAGCCTATTCTGCAACTTCAAGCAGATACGACTCTGAGCTGATATGAAAAAGCGCGTCCCCTCTGTTTACGATGGCTGTTTTGTTGGTACAAATGATATAGCCACCGTGAGGAGCTTTTACTTTTTTTTCGAAATCCCCGAAAGGGTCTGTGATATAGCCCAATACCTCTTTTTTCTGAACAAATTCTCCATTTCCTGTTTTCAGGTTAAACATACCTGAGTGTTTTGCACGTACCCAGGAAGATTTTTTAATGACCACAGTATTGGATTCGGCTGATTTATTATTGTTCTTCATTCCAAGATGAGCCATGATATTTTTCGTTCCCTGAACCCCTGCCCTGACTACTTCGGGATCAATATTTTTTGCTTTGCCACCCTCAAAAAGCAGGGTGGTTTTACCCATTTTATACAGGGTTTCCCGGATTGATTTGCTGATATAATTTGAATGGACAATAAATTGTGATCCAAAGGCTTTTGCCAGGTCAAAAGATTTTTCTTCATTCAGAACACAACGCACATGCGGGATGTTATCTCTTTCCTGACTACCTGAATGAAAATCCAGGATGTAATCTACATGCGGGGCAATCTCGGTAACAAAATGATGTGCGAACTGACTGGCCAGGGAGCCTTTTGCAGATCCGGGAAAGACCCTGTTCAGATCACGGCCGTCAGGAAATTCCCTGGTTTGATGGAGGTAGCCAAAAATATTAAATACCGGTATGCAAATAACCGTTCCCCGGATGGGATTGTTTGATCCGGTTTTGATGATTTCGCGTATGATGGCTACTCCGTTCACCTCATCACCATGAATTCCTCCGATGAGCAATAAGGTAGGACCACTTATTTTTGCCCTTTCGATGATTATTGGAATGTGCAGGGTATCTCTGGTATGCAGTTTGGCAACTTTAACTTCGATTACTTTGCTTTCCCCCGGTTTGATTTCTTTACCTAAAATTTTCATTATGAATCAAATGTGTCTTTCTACATATTTAACGATGGCACCTGCAATATTTTTGCCTGTGGCCCTTTCAATTCCTTCGAGTCCGGGGGAAGAATTAACTTCTAAAACAAGAGGCCCCCGATTGGATCTTAACAAATCCACACCGGCTATACCCAGACCCAGGGCGCGTGCAGCTTTGATGGCTGTAATTTCTTCCTCATCCGTAAGTTGAACCAGGCTTGCTGTACCCCCGCGGTGCAGGTTAGACCTGAATTCCCCTTCTTTTCCTTGTCTTTTCATAGCTCCCACCACAACCCCGTCAACCACAAAAGCCCTGATATCCGAGCCGCCGGCTTCTTCAATAAACTCCTGCACAACAACCCGGGCCTGCAAACCATTAAACGCTTCAATAATGGACTTGGCGGCATTTTTTGTTTCGGCAAGAACAACTCCCAGGCCCTGTGTGCCTTCAAGCAATTTCAACACCAGCGGGGTACCGCCGACATAATCAACCAAATGATCCACTTCTTTGGAATAATTTGTGAATACGGTTTTTGGCATACCAACTCCGGCGCGTGATAAAATCTGCAAGCTTCGGAGCTTGTCTCTGGACCTTACAAGCGCAACAGATTCCACAGCGGTAAACACCTTCATCATTTCAAACTGCCTCACAACGGCTGTGCCATAGAAGGTAACCGAGGCACCAATTCTGGGGATAACCGCATCAAGATCTTCCAGATAATGGTCTTTATAAAATACTTTGGGGCGTTTTTTTTCAATTTCAATATTGCACTTCAAATGGTCAACTACCAAAGCCTCATGTTTTCGTTTTTCTATTTCTTCAACCAGGCGTTTGGTAGAATACAATTTCGGATTTCGCGACAGTATGGCTATTTTCATTTTTTTCTTTTAATTTTTTTTATTTTTTGTTTGTAAGAAAGATTGGTTCTGTCAGTATCCACATTGAATCGTTTACTCAACAATTCTCTGCCCAAAAGTACCGGGTATTTCATATCGCCCCTTTCACTTAAAGACAACTTTATGGGATAGTCATTGCCAAAAAGAATGATGGTGGTTTCAATAACATACCGGTCTTCTGCGGTGCCAAATGAATTTTTGATCGTTTTTATAGAATAATGTTCCGTGTAAAAGGATTTTTCATTGTAATAAGAATGACTCGGGTCCAGCAGTCTGAACTGAATAACTTTTTTAAAATCGATGATCGTTTCCTCGATCAGATGACAATGGATGGAAGATGAATAGGCACCTGTATCCGTTTTAACAGCTATATTTTCCAATCCGAATTCAGGAAAATCCACCATGTCTTCTCTTCCGATAAATATCTTTGTGATCATTAAAATAAATTTTATCCCATAGAAAAACAGTACATAAAAGTAAGTAATATTCAATTACTACTTAAATCATAGCCTGATATTCGTGAAGTAAATCTGAATTGGAAAAAAATCTGACTCAGGTAAATGCCGGAATTCCCGTAATATCCATTCCGGTGATGAGCAGATGAATATCGTGTGTGCCTTCATAGGTAACCACCGATTCAAGATTCATCATGTGCCTCATGATGGAGTATTCTCCTGTAATTCCCATAGCTCCGAGAACCTGTCTTGCTTCCCTGGCAATGTTGATTGCCATTTCTACATTATTTCGTTTGGCCATGGAGATCTGAGCAGAACTTGCCCTACCCTCATCGCGCAGCACGCCCAATCTCCAGGTTAAGAGCTGGGCTTTGGTTATTTCAGTGATCATTTCTGCCAATTTTTTTTGCTGAAGCTGAAAGGCTGCAATCGGTTTACCAAACTGGATTCTCTCTTTGGCATATCTCAGGGCCGTATCATAGCAGTCCATGGCAGCACCGATAGCGCCCCAGGCAATACCATATCTGGCAGAATCCAAACAGCTTAAAGGAGCGCCTAAGCCGGATTTACCCGGAAGAAGATTCGCTTTGGGGACTTTTACATTCTCAAAGATCAGTTCGCCTGTGGCGGATGCGCGCAAGGACCATTTGTTGTGTGTTTCAGGAGTAGAAAAACCCTCCATACCGCGCTCGACGATGAGGCCATGTATTCTGCCCTCTTCATTTTTTGCCCACACAACAGCTATATCCGCAAAGGTGGAGTTGGAGATCCATAATTTTGCCCCATTCAGCAAATAATGGTCACCCATATCTTTGTAACGGGTTTCCATGCCACCGGGATTTGAGCCGTGATTTGGTTCGGTGAGACCGAAACAACCCATCATTTCACCTGAGGCCAAAGAGGGTAAATATTTTTGTTTTTGCTCTTCACTACCGTATTTCCAAATAGGATACATGACCAGTGACGATTGTACCGAGGCAGTTGAGCGAACGCCGGAATCACCTCTTTCAATCTCCTGCATAATTAGTCCATAGGAGATCTGATCGAGACCCGCGCCACCGTATTCCATGGGAATATAGGGCCCGAAAGCACCTATTTCAGCCAGTCCTTTAATGAGCTGCCTGGGAAATTTTGCATTTTGTGCAGCGTCCTCAATGATAGGGGAGACTTCTCTTTTCACCCATTCCCTGGCCGCATCGCGAACAAGTTTATGTTCCTCGGTTAAGAGATCATCCAATTGAAAATAGTCAGGGGCTTTAAATAGATCTTGTGCCATACAGGTCTGTTTTATTCTGTCAAAGGTACAATTTCGGGCATGAATTTTAAATAAAAAAAATCGTTTTAAAGCGTAATTTTAATTGTCTAATTTTGCAAGGATGCGATATACTTTTACGAAGCCGGAAAGGTTAAAAAATGACAAAGAGATTTCAAGGTTGTTTGAAGAGGGCAAATCGATTACCGTTTTTCCAATCAGGCTTATTTATTTGTTTAGAGATGGAGATAAACAGGAGCATATCAAGGCGGCATTTACAGCATCAAAAAGAAATTTTAAAAAGGCCGTGGACAGGAACAGAATAAAGCGACTGTTAAGAGAATCCTACAGGTTAAATAAACCGCAATTATACAGGAGTTTAGATACTAAAAACTATATATTTATGTTTATATACATCGGTAAGGAAGCAGTTAATATGGATACCATAAATGAAAAAATCCGGCAACTTTTCGATAAATTTTTATCAGCTGAAAAACAACAATAAAGCGAGGTTATTCCTTATCTGATTTTGTTAAATCAAATATAAAATGAGACAAAAATTGAAAAAAATCGGAATTGCCCTTCTGTTGCTTGGAAGCAGCTATTTTTTTGTTGCCTTTAAAACCGATTACTTTGAAGTGGCAAAGCAGATAGAAATATTTACTACCCTGTTCAAGGAGATCAATATGTATTATATCGATGATACAAATCCCGCAGAGCTCACTGAAAAGGCCATTGAAAGCATGTTGAATGAACTGGATCCCTATACAAAATTTTATGATGAGCAGGGTGTCGAGGACGTCAAAATGAATGCTGCCGGGGAATACAGCGGAATTGGCGCTACGACCAAGTACATGCAAAAAAGACTGGTATTGTATGAATTGTACAAAGACTTTCCGGCTGAGAAAGCCGGGTTAAAAGTTGGAGACGAAATAATTTACGTCAACGATCTCAAGGTTACTGAAGAAAATATTAATGAAATAGCTGCTTTGCTGAGAGGCTCAGAAGGAACCAGTGTAAACTTAACCGTGTTAAGGCAGAAAAAACAGTATAAATTTTCAGTAGACAGGACAAAAATCGAAGTTGAACCCGTTCCTCACTATCAAATGATCGATGATAAAATCGGGTATATTTCTTTTGACAAATTCAACTCCAAGGCTTCTGCCTCAGTAAAAAAGGCCTTTGAAGACCTGAAATCACAGGGCATGGAAAAACTGATCTTTGATTTGAGAGATAATCCCGGAGGCTTGCTCAATGAGGCGGTTGACATTACCAACTTTTTTATCCCAAAGAATGAAGTTGTGGTAAAAACAGAGGCAAAAATGCAGAAGTGGAGCGAAACATACAAAACCAATAACGAACCCATAGACCTCGAAATTCCCATTGTAGTGCTTATTGATAAAAACTCGGCCTCTGCCGCTGAAATTGTTGCCGGCTCTTTGCAGGATCTCGACAGGGCGGTAATTTTAGGTGAGCGATCTTTTGGCAAGGGCCTTGTGCAGCGCTACAGAAATTTATCCTATGGCACCAAACTCAAGATCACGATCTCAAAATACTATACCCCCAGTGGTAGAAATATACAGGAACTGGATTACAGCCACCGCACGAAGAATGAGATACCAAAATTCTCAAAAGAGAATAGAAATGCCTTTAAAACCAAAAACGGCCGTGTTGTTTATGACGGCGGAGGTATTGAACCGGATATTAAGATCGGTGATGGTGAAACAACCCATGCTGCAAAAGCCCTTTTTTCTTCCGATCTTATTTTTGATTATGCAACGGAATACTATTACGCACATCCGGGTATTGATTCCCCGGAAAAATTCACATTTAAAGAACAGGATTTTCAATCTTTTTTAGGATATTTAAAGAAACATTCTGATGCTTACAGAACCCGGTCAGAGGAAATTTTCAATGCAGGCATGGAAGCAGCAACCGAAGAGAAATACAACAGCTCAATTACCATGGAGTACAAGGGATTAATGCAGAAGATGGAAGAGGCAAAAATGAAAGAGATCTCTGAGAATAAAGATGAAATTTCCAGACAGGTTTCGGACGAGATCATCAACCGGTATTATTACAAAAAAGGGGTGTACGAAAATCACATTTACCACAGCGAATATATTTTAAAAGCTGCTGAAATTTTGAGAGATCAGGATAGATACAGACAAATATTACAAGGCAGATGAACAATATAAAAAGAACCAGGGCACAGGAATCTTCACAAGCCATAGAGCGCCTGTATATCACAATGCGCCATCTTTTCAACCGTGGTTTTTACAAACCGATGGGAATATCCGGAAAAACACTGAGAGATGCCTTATTGATACTGCGTCCTGAAATCTATGGATCCATAGCGGAAGAAAAATCTGAACTCAACGGCTTGCTTTATATTATAGAAAGATTACCGGAAGGGATATCGGAATGCCAATACATTCAGTTAACCGCAGAGGAAGGCATGTCCAATTCTCATTTTGAAGCGATCATTCCTGTAAAGAGGAGAAGGAATTGTTACCGCATTGACAAGGACCAGATGAATATAGAAATAACAAGAGGCAGGTCCGATATCTATGATGTGCTCACACACCTGACTTTCCTGTACATGGAGTCCGAAAAGATCGCAAGAAAAGTTTTGTACAATGAAGATGACAATTTAAGCAGGGAATGGTCTATTCTGGAAGAAACAGTGCTTGGAAATAAGAAATTGACCAAGAACGAGAAGGAGATACTTTTCTCTTATATGTCCACTATTTTAGGAAGAACCTTTCAGGAGGTTCAGATCTTTTATGACAAATTCGAGACCAAAGAAAGGCCCAACCGTTTTTTTGAGATCATTTTCTGGATGGGCAATCTGGCGATAAAAGAGATCCTTGAAGACAAAAAGCGAGTCATCAATTTTAGTCCGGTTCTGCGTGAACAAATCGGCCATCATATTTATGGGGAAAAATGGGCTAAGCGCATTAAAGATTTTATATATCAGAAAAATCTGCTGCACCGCGAAATCCACATCATCAGCGCCAACATGCACAGTGTTATGAACTCTTTGTATATAAAACTGGCCCTTCCTCAGGAATTCGAAAAAAATCCCGGAATGGGCATGTTTGAGCTTTTGAGTAAAGAAGAAAACGATCACCTGCAAAAAGCGGTCAAGAAATCGGCAGCAAAGAACGGCCTGGTGTTTGTTGATGACACCTCCGGCACCAATATAGACGTGCAGATCATTGATACGGCCAGGATCGATTTTGATAAAACGATCTTTAAAACCCGTAAAACCGGTGAAGAAAGACCGGTGATCGTTGTCATGGATTATGCATTTGGAGAACAAGCCTACGAAACCTTAGACGAATTGTTAAAACCGTATATCAGCGAAAGCGGAGAAAAGAGTTTCCTGAACATCGATTCGGTTTCAATCATGGGAAAGGCAGGTATTTTAAAAGGGGGGAAAGGTGATATTATGATCCCGACAGCCCATATTTTTGAAGGGACGGCAGACAATTATCCTTTTAAGAACAGACTGAGCACCAAGGATTTAAATGGACACGGCATCGATGTGTTCTCAGGAACCATGGTCACTGTGCTGGGAACTTCTTTGCAAAACAAGGACTTGCTTGAATTTTTTTATAATTCCAGCTGGAAAGTGATCGGACTCGAAATGGAAGGTGCACATTACCAGAAAGCAATTCAGTCGGCGTCAAAAATAAGGGGGAATATCAAGAAAAAAGTACAGGTCCGCTATGCGTATTACGCATCGGACAATCCTCTTGAAACAGGAAGTACCCTGGCTTCAGGCGGACTGGGAACTGCCGGGGTAAAACCCACTTATCTGATCACCCAAAAGATCCTTGAGCAAATATTTAATGATTAAATAATTACCTATATAATGGCTGAAAAACAAAATATACCACAAAATGATGAGGTAGACCTTGGAAACTTATTTAAAATCATAGGTAAAGGATTCAAAAACTTATTCAATGCAATCCTTGGGTTTTTAAAAGGCCTGTTTCACCTGTTGGTTCAGCTGTTGATTTTTGTGCGAAACAATCTGTTGAAATTAGGTATTTCCATGATCATTGGAGCGGGAATCGGTTTGTTTCTGGACTTCAGCATTCCAAAGCCGTATTATTCAGATATGGTCGTTGAACCGAATTTCAAAAGCACCCAGCAGCTCTACAGCAATGTTTTATTTTATCATGAGCTGGTAAAGCAAAAGGAAACGGATCAATTGGCTTCCTTACTGAATATTTCCCCCGAAGAGGCAAAAGACCTGAAAGGTTTTTATGTGGAACCGATCAGGAATGAAAATGAGAAATATGAGTTTTTCAACAGTTTTATCGAAACCAAAGATACCGCAATGATCAAAAAGATAGATCTCGAATCTTTCAAAAAAGCCTTTACTGACTATGATTACAGGTATCATAAAATAACAGTAAAATCCAATAACAACCGCATATTTGATAAACTGAGTGATCCGATAGTCAGTTCGGTCGGGAACAATGCCTATTTCAAAAACCAAAAGAAGATCAATGATGAAAATCTGCTGCAGAATGAAATGGTTTTAAGAAAG
>Ga0105098_10000107_pt1 | contig 24501 bp, 19 predicted proteins | sample PPLLak21cMay2015_FD_79137 | JGI IMG/M metagenome (GOLD analysis project Ga0105098, IMG submission 79137) | Freshwater sediment microbial communities from Prairie Pothole Lake near Jamestown, North Dakota, USA - PPLs Lake P7 Core (1) Depth... | ecosystem: Environmental > Aquatic > Freshwater >... | reverse complement strand
GCTCAATGCCCGTGCCAACCAGTTGGCACACTACCTGCGGAAACAGGGTGTGGGACCCGAAGTGCTGGTGGGCATCTGCATGGAGCGTTCGCTCGAGATGATCGTGGGTTTGCTCGGCATCCTGAAAGCTGGTGGAGCCTACGTGCCGCTCGATCCCGATTATCCGGCAGAGCGGTTGGCGTTTATGCTGGATGATAGCCGGGCATCGATGCTGCTAACCCAAACGCGATTGGTTACTGAGCTGCCAGTGCTCGCTATCCAGGTTGTCTCTTTGGACACTACCTGGGAGACCGTGGCCTTGGGGAGCCAGATGAACGTGAGAAGCGCAGTGCATGCCGATAACCCGGCCTACGTGATCTACACTTCGGGTTCGACTGGCAAAGCCAAGGGGGTAACCGTCGCGCACAGTAGTATGGTTAACTATTTATACTGGGTAAACGAGAGCCTGCTTCAAGGAACAGCCTGCAAGATTCCCGCACTGACCAAACCGACCTTTGACGCTTCTCTGAAACAATTATTTACTCCGCTCCTGCGAGGTGACGCGGTATGGCTTGTATCAGAGGAGGTTGTAGCTCAACCGTCCATTTTGTTGCACCTGTTAGACGCCCAGGCTGTGGAAGCAATCAACTGCGTACCGTCTCTTTGGCAGGCTATGCTGAATACCCTTCAGTTCGAACAAACCACCCAATGGGGCAAGCACCTCAAGTTCTTATTGATCGGCGGAGAAAGCCTAGATGTCGACCTAGTCAGAAAAACCCGCGAAATCTTGCCTCACCTCCAGATCAGGAATCTATACGGCCCAACCGAAGCAACTGCCAATGCAAGCGAAGCCAAAATAACGGCTACGGAAGCAATTACCATTGGCAGACCGATCGCCAATACCCATATCTACCTGTTGGATCCTTCCCTGAATCTGGTCTCCGTCGGGGTCACCGGCGAGATCTACATTGGCGGGGCCGGGCTGGCGCGTGGTTATCTGAAACGCCCCGACCTGACCGCGGAGAAATTCATCCCCAATCCGTTTAGCAACGTCCCTGGTGCTCGGATGTACAAAACTGGCGATTTGGCGCGCTGGCTGCCGGATGGCAACATCAAATTCCTCGGACGCAGCGACTATCAGGTCAAGATCCGCGGTTTCCGCATCGAACTGGGCGAGATCGAAGCCACACTGGCTGCTTTGCCCGAAGTACACGAGGCTGTTGCGCTAGCGCGTGAAGATACCCCCGGTGACAAACGCCTGGTGGCATATGTGGTTCCACAACCAGAGCAGGCCATCATGGTGGCCGAGCTGCGCAGCGCCTTACAGGCGAGTCTGCCAGACTATATGCTGCCATCGGCGTTTGTGTTCCTGGAACAACTGCCCCTTACCCCTAGTGGCAAGGTGGACCGGAAGGCCTTACCTGCGCCCGACACGACAAGGAGTGAAGTTGGTTACGTCGGACCCCGTACACAGACTGAAGAAATCCTGGCCCGGATCTGGGCCGAGGTGCTCAAACTTGATAAGGTTGGCATCCACGACAACTTCTTCGAACTCGGAGGGCATTCCCTGTTGGCCGTCCATCTAATGACGCGCGTCCAACAAACATTCCAACGCCAGATCCCATTATCCAGACTGTTCCAAAGTTCAACCCTGGCGCAATTCGCCGCGCTTATCGCTGCACACGCAACGCCGCCATGGTCACCCATCGTCCCAATCCAGCCCTATGGCTCTCAGACACCCCTTTTCTGCATTCACCCGGCAGGAGGTTTCGCGTCAGACTATACAAACCTTGCAAACCGTCTTGGCCCGGATCAGCCGCTCTATGGTCTCCAGTCATATGGACTCGATGAGAAACAGACGCCACACACATCTATTGAAGAAATGGCAACCTGCTACCGTGAGGCGATCCAACAGGTTCAGGCACGGGGTCCATATCTCCTGATAGGATGGTCCTTGGGTGGCACTATTGCCTATGAAATTTCTCAGCAGTTAAAGCAACGAGGCGAAGAAATCGCTTTCCTGGGGTTATTGGATAGTCAAATTGGTTCTGATGATCCGAAACCTGCCGGAAATTCGGCACTCATCGGATATCTCCGTCGGGCGCGCCAGCCTATAGTAAATCTTGACCAGATGATTTCTGAAACCGATGAGGATATAATTCCCAAGGCTTTTGCCATAGCGCAAAAGGCTGAGTTGGTGCCGCCCGATTTTCGTTTGACTGATTTTCAAAGGATTCTTGAGGTCTATAAAGCGCACAGTCAGGCAGCATTCACATACCAGCTGCAGCCCTACTCGGGCACGGCAACGCTCTTTGTATGCCAAGAGCCTTCTGCCAAAGGTATCACAGCGGCACAATCGAATATCAGTCATTGGACTAGTCTGGTGAGCAACTTGGAACTGCGCGAGGTTTCAGGAAATCATCTCAACATGATGGATCCACCACATGTTGATCGCCTGGCGGCTGAGATAGCCAGTTGCTTAAGGCGGGTGATGAATTAAGAGGAAGCGCTACGTGCAATCATCTCTGGACCAGCTCTCAGGATGCAAGGAACGTAAATCCGAAGATCGTTGGAAAGTTGGTTCCAGCGACTTATAATAATATGAGGAGACCTAAAATGTATAACCAGGATCGGGAAGATAACACCATCTACAAAGTAGTCGTCAACCATGAAGAACAGTATTCCATCTGGCCGGCAGAACGAGAAAACGCGCTTGGCTGGCGTGATGCCGGCAAGAGTGGAACCAAGCAAGAATGTTTGGACTACATCAAGGAAGTTTGGACAGATATGCGTCCACTCAGCCTGCGGAAGAAAATGGATGCAGCCGCACATAGTAATGACTAAGAAACTCGATGCCTGGCTTACTTATCGGCATCCGAATTCGCAGACCCGTTTGCGTTTATTTTGCTTCCCCTATGCGGGCGGCGGCACCTCGGTGTTTGGAAACTGGTCCAACCTTTTGCCAGCGCAAATTGAAGTCTGTCCCATCCAACTTCCAGGGCGAGAAACCCGTATCAATGAAGCTCCCTTCAAACGCCTGTCATGCTTGGTTGAAGAACTGGCTGATGTCTTGCTGCCTGTTTTCGACCTGCCGTTCGCTTTCTTCGGACACAGTATGGGAGCGCTGATTAGTTTTGAGTTGACACGGCGGTTACGGCAGCGCCATCTGCCCTTACCTTCGCGGCTTTTCGTCTCTGGTTCGGGGGCGCCTCAGCTGTCCGACCCGAAACCGCCCATTCACCAACTTCCGAGAGAAGAATTTATTGCGGCTGTCAGGCGCTTCAATGGAACGCCTGAGGAGGTATGGGAACAGGAGGAACTCGTCGAAATCCTGTTGCCTCATCTGCGCGCCGATTTCGAAATCTGCGAGACTTATGTTTATCAGTCGGCGAGTCCACTGTCGATCCCCATCACAGTGTATGGCGGTCGACAGGATCAGAAAATCAAACTCGAGTGGCTAGATGCATGGTGTGAACAAACTACAAGAACCTGTATTTTGCATATGTTTCCCGGAGACCACTTCTTTTTGCATAGTTCTCGTAAACAACTGCTGATGACTCTGTCACAAGAGTTACAACCGATATTAGGTTAATCGGAGCAAAATTAGGAAAAGCCCGTGGAGGTTGTCGGTGACAACATGCCACGCACCTTTTTGCCAAAGCATTTCTTTTCTTGTCCAGGATTCAGGCCTTTGTGATTTAGGTATGTGGCATATGGGCCACTTTAACTATTTCCGATAAAGCTTACTACATGATGACTCATTCCAACGATTGGAACTCACCGGCCCACCAGCCTAAACTGGAATTAAACAATATTGATGTCTGGCGCGTTTCTTTGCGTTCAGTCTCGACCAGTGCGAAAAATCTATTTGGGCTGCTTGCCAATGATGAGATTGACCGCGCACGAAGATTTCATTTTCAGCGCGATCGCGATCGTTTCGTCGTTGTACGTGGCGTTTTAAGAATTTTGCTGAGCGCTTATATCCCAATCTCACCTGAACAGATCAGGTTTCAATATAGCGCGCGTGGAAGACCATTTCTGGCCTTGGATCAGAATGATGTTATGCTGGAGTTCAATGTTTCGCATTCGCATGAGATGGCTCTTCTGGCTTTTACCCGAGGCCCGGCCGTGGGGATTGACGTGGAATATGTTCACCCGGATATTGTCCACGAACAGGTTGCGGAACGTTTCTTCTCGGCACAGGAAATTGCCAGCTTACGGGATCTGCCCGACAGCCTGCAAGCCGCTGCTTTCTTCAACTGCTGGACGCGGAAGGAAGCATTTATCAAGGCCACTGGGGAGGGATTATCCAGACCACTTGACCAATTCAGCATGTCACTTATTCCAGATGAAGCGGCTAGGCTGCTTACCATTCAAGGGCAACCTGAAGAAGCTTCCAGATGGTTTGTTCAGGATCTGGAGCCAGGTATAGGGTATGCGGCTGCGCTTGTCGCGCAAAATCCGGTTAAACAGATTCATCGCTGGGAATACCTGCTGTTTGATGATCCACAACCAGTCGAATATCAGCAAGTGTAGTGGCTCAGATCATGAAGACAAAAGGGATGACATCTCTATTCTCACCGCAGTGGGAATATGCTCCGGGGCGATGGCTTCGGCGATCTACAGGCGGTAGAGACCAGAACCTTTGTTAGCAACTTGCTTGATGCCGGAATAGATATTGCCCCTGTGGTTAAAATGGCAGGCCATTCCAACATCCAAACAACAGCCCGCTACGGTCGCAGGCCCGAGGATGCTAAACAGCGCGCGGCAACAGTGCTGCATACTCCATACGCCGGGCTCGCCGCTCAGCAGGAAAAGCAATACTGGTTTCGATATTCAGCTATGTTGAGGGGATAACTACCTATAAATATGTTCATTTGCGAAAGCCACTTTTCGGTACAAAATACGCCGCTGCTTGCATAATTGGAGTTTGAACCACCTTTTGAAAGCATCTAGGAATTTTCATCCCATGGGAAAGAGTAAATGACAATGCAATATTCAGAGCTGATTGCTGCCCGTTGCAGTGTCAGAGCCTATCGCCCAGACCCGGTCGAGGATGAGAAATTACAATGCATCCGGCAAGCGGCCCACTTAGCGCCGACCGCGGCAAACCGGCAGCCGATCCAGCTGGTCGCGTTGCATACAGCTGGGCACGAAGTAGAAATCGGGCACATTTACCACCGCCCCTGGTTCGTTCAAGCCCCGCTGGTGATCGCCGTTTGTGTGATTTCTTCTCAGGCTTGGGTGCGAGATAGCGATCGCTTCAATGCCCGCTTGATCGATGCAGCGATTGTGGCCGATCACCTGATCCTGGCAGCAACGAACCTGGGACTGGGGACGTGCTGGATCGCAGCTTTTGACGTAGAGGCTGCGCGCAGTGTGTTGGGCTTGCCCGCCGAGGTTGAGCCTGTTATCTTCACACCGCTTGGCTATCCAGCCGACTCGCCTGGCCCGAAAATCCGTAAGCCGCTGGATGAACTGGTACGTTACGAGCACTGGTGAGATGAGTAGCGGATTCTTATGGGACAACTAACAGTACACTCAAGTAAGTTATGAAAATGTCGATTTGCAAAAGCGAAACACAATTACAGAGCACCACAGCACGATGTCGGTGCCATGTGCGGAAACAGACCCAGGGGTATTGGTTGCGTCAGATTAATAAACTACCAAGCTTGAATTTGTACCTGCCCCCTGATGTCGTTGAACTCCTGAAGTTTAAATTGCCCCCCGGCAGCCGAGAGTGCATTTGCAGTGCCCGCCGCCATGGCCTCGCGCAGTGCAGTGGGCCAATCGCTGCCATGATCTAATGCGTTGACCAGTCCACCTAGAAAGGAATCACCGCTCCCTGTCGTGTTAATTACGCGCACGCGCGGGCCTCTGGCATACCACCGCCCATCAGGGGTTGCAAGCAATGCTCCCAGAGCTCCAAGAGTGATCACAAAAGCCGTTGTCCGCCGTTTACCCAGGACCATCAGTGCCCGTTTCGCAGATGGCACATCATTTACCTTAAAGCCCAGCGACGTACTGATTTCATTCCCATTCACTTTGATACAGATATCAGAATAGCCAAGGACTGTGTTAAGTGCAGCGCCGCTGGTGTCCACCCAAACCTGCTTGCCTGAATCGACCAGCATACTGAGCAACTCCTTCAGTTCATCAGCAGAAGACTGTGGAGGCCAACTACCGCTTATGCAGACCAAGTTTCCAGAGGGAATGTATCTGCGGACATCCTTCCGCAACCGTTGCCAATCCGATTTTGATACAGGCGGGCCTGGTTCATCGATCTCGGTAGCATCGCCATTTGAGGAGACAAGGATTGTACAGGTACGTGTTTCGGAGTCGATCCACGTCCAGAAAGAATTCAGCCCTTCGGTTTGCGCCAGGTCTGCCAGGAGGCGACCGGTATGGCCTCCTGCAAGGCCCATACACAATGATTCGCCGCCCAGTGTATGGATGGCACGCGCCACGTTCAAGCCTTTCCCTCCGGCCGCGGCAATCACTCTCTCCGCGCGATGGACCTCTCCTACAACCAGGCTGGACAGCAAGAGCGTGCGATCGATGGCTGGGTTTGGTGTAATACAGATGATCATTTCAGAAATGCCAGTGCTTCCTTAAGTGTCGGTTGTGCCGCGGTTCCACCAGAGGCTTGCAGAGAGAATGCACCACATACCGCTGCTAATCGTAAAGACTTTTCCAACCCCCAGCCCTTGAGATAGCCATAGAGAAAGCCCGCGTCGAATGTATCTCCCGCCCCAACGGTATCCACGACATCGATTGGGACGGATGGAACGTAGACAGTCTTATGTTTCGACTGCAGTAGCGCGCCCTCGGCGCCAAGTTTAATGGCAACGAGCTTACATTTTTCTGCGAGCTGTTTTGCCGCGGATGCAATTTCCTGTGACCCTGTAATGGAAAGTGCTTCTGTTCTGTTGGGAAGAAAAATGGTAGTGGCTGGTAGCAGTTGATCGAAACCAAGCCATTTTTCGGAAGGGTCATAGTTCGTATCGAGTGACGTCGTCAGCCCAAAGGACTGCGCCCGTCGAAAGAGACCTGGCAGGTCCGGCTGAAGATCTGTTTGCAGAAAATAGGAGGCAACATGCAAGTGATGGGCATCCCGGAGCAACTCGTCAGAGATGTCTGAGGCGCGTAGCGCGGGGATCAGGCCCGGGTGCGTCAGGATCGCTCGATCCGCGCCCCGGTTGAGGATCACGCTTAAGCCTGTCTGCCCGTCTGCCCGGACGATGATATTGGAAACATCCACGCCGCGCTTTTGCATCTCAGCCAACATGAAATGACCGAAGACATCGTCACCGCACACGCCAATGAACGCGACCTTCAATCCAAGCCGCGCCGCGCCGCAGGCAAAGATCGCTGATGAAGAACCAATAGTGAGGGTAGCCGACTCAACGAGCTTCTCTGTTTGATTGAATTCAGGCATCACATCGCCAGAAACGATCAGGTCCGGGTTGATCTCGCCAGCGACGAGAATATCAAAGAGTGTGTCAGGTTTCATGTGTCAGATCAATAGCTCTTATACCAATCGATTGGTGCCTCAGCGATATAAAAATCAGTGTAAGGTTTGGCAAGCGCCTGACATAACGAGGTGAGCCGCGACAGGCGAGAGCGAGCAGTCGTTTGGAGAAATTCCATGCGTGCATCGCTGGTCATTGTCACGGCTTCCTTCCAGACCGCGCGGCCGACAGCGATGCCGCTGGCACCGGCGTTGCAGGCAATCGTGACCTGGCGCAGGAAGGTCTCATAATCCACCGCCGCGGACAATAAGATCCACGGTGCAACAGAGGCAGAGGAAATATCCCTGCAAGCCTCGAGCCATTTGGCTTCATCCATATCCACCAGATCGAGAGGGAATTCGGCTTTGAGGACATCCACGTCGAGGGGCGTAAGGCGCCGGGCAGTCTCGACCACAACATAGCGCTTTTCCTCGGAAGTAAGTTTTCTGTTTTCATCCAGCGAATAGGATAACGGCTCGAGCATGAGGACCAGGTCATGCTTCCAGCAATCTTCTGCGACCCTGGCTGTAAAATCTTCGATCTCGCCCGCCGTGGCTGAATCGGGGTGATAATAGACCAGCAGCTTGACGGCGCTTGCTCCCATCCGTTTTGCCTTCTCCACGGACCAGCCGGGGATGATTTGCGCGTGCCGGGCGGTCGCGTCACCGGTGTAGCCGGTCGACTCGACGGCGACGACCAGACCGACATTGTTTGGAAGCGCGCCTCGAGCAATTGCCTGCGCGGCGGAGACTTCCGGGTCGAGCAGGACAGCCGTTGCCCGCTTCGCCAGGGCAGAGGTCACTTCCACTTTGAAGCGGGAGAGTTCGGCGTCATCAACGAAAATAGGATTTGCTTTCCGCAGGTTCTGGCGATGATCCAAAGCCAGCGCAGTGAACGTACCGCGATTGGAGGAAATTCGTTGCAGTCCGCGAAGTTTACCGATTGTGAGAGGTTTCATTTATCAGGGTCCAGGTGCCAAGTTTCAAGTGTCAGGTGTCAAGTTGGGAGACGCGCGGGGCGCGCCTCCCAGTTGTCGGCTGCGCGTGAGGCGTTAGCGTTCGTCAGCACCGATATCCACGCTGCCGTGATGGATGCGCGCCTCGCCATCGATGTCCTGCGTACCCATTTCTGCGTCCGAAAGGTTTTCACCCGCGTCGACGGCCGGTGAACCTCTTCGGATATGGAGATTGCCATCGGTCGGGTTCGCAAGCAGCGGGTCGAGACCAATCAGGCTGGTCGCGTCGTTGCCAGACCCGCTTTGATAATCCGCAAAGGTTGTGTATGCGACATTCTGCCAGATCCACGACCCATCCGAGCCGCCGCCGGGCGCAAAAAAGAGGTTGCGGTCGATAACGTTGCCGGTCATGACCTCGCTCCAGTTCTCAAGAAAGAGACGTGCATCGTTGGCAAAGATGATATTGTTCTTGACGATGTTGTTGCGCGTGTCAAACTGGATGTACAACTCCGCGCCCCAGTCGCCCTGCGTAGCATTGTTATAGAGCGTATTGTTGACGATCACACAGTTTTCCGTGCTGCCGCGCTCCGTATCGTACCCTCCAAAAGCAATGCCGGTCTGGGTGTTGTTGTACAGGAAGTTGTTGCGGAGCGTAATGTAACTGGTGTTCTTGCCGGCGTGCTCGCTGGCAAGCTCCACACCGAGGTTGGCATCGTGAATAATGTTGCGTTCGATCACGATGCGTGTACCGCCATCCACATAAATGCCGCCGGCGCTGCGCTCATCACCATAGGCGGGATTGCCATACGAGTCGATGTTATACACGAGGTTACCAACGACTATGCCATCGCGGGCACGGTCAAGGTCAGGATTGGGATTCTCCTCCTCGAAGCCGATAAAGTCAATGCCGATGTTGTCGTTATCATGCACGCGGTTGTTCGACACGGTGAAGAATTCCACGTTCCCATTCAAGACCACGGATTCACTCCAGCCGAACTTGCCGTTGTAGACCTCGTTGCCGTCGATGAGCAGGTCATGAATGGATGCATCCGGGTCGCGCCCGTAGACAGCGATCCCATGGGCGCCGCAATGGCTGCAGCTATTCTTGATGTCGTGCACCTTGTTGTCACGGATTTCGATGAACGCGCCGTTGCCACGCACGGAAATTCCCTGCGGGAATGCGGAGGGGACTCCGCCCGCCTTCAGATTGCGGATCTCAAAACCGATCAGCTTGACGTACTGCTTGTTCTCGATAGTCACCAGCCCGGTCTCACCCTTGATGCGGAGTCCCGTGCCGTCGATGACGGGAGCATGGCCGGGATAGTTTCGCAGAACAATATAATTCCCGCGCTTCCCCGAATTCTTGAAGGTGACGAACTCTTTATAGACTCCCGTCAACACTTTGACCGTGCTGCCCGCGCCGACACGGTCCAGTGCATACTGGATGTGCCGCCAGGGTTTGGCAAGCGTACCGGGATTGGCATCCCTGCCTTTGACCGAAACGAAATACGTCCCAGGCGGAACGGTGGAAACAGATGCAGGTGCAGCGGCTGATTGGCGCGGAGCCTGCATATTTGCAGGGTTCACCATCCCCAGGCCGGCAAACATCACGAGGATGACGAAAACGCTCAGGAAGACTCTTTTGCGCAGAATCATGCGGACCTCCTTCGATCCTTTGAATGCGATACCCACGACACCGCGTTCCCGCGTGCCTGACAGGGACATGGGCATCGACGGACGCACCCCGCCACGCGCCAGCAATCTGGAATCAACTGGCATGGTTAGTCGATGAGATAGGCCTCCTTTGAAATGATTTTCAACCACAGACCCTGGCACCGTGCGGCTTACACCTGCACTGCACCAAACGCAGTGCGGTGCAAGTGAGCCGTACCAGGGCAGGCGTGAACACAGATAAAAAGCATTTAGCTATCTTTTGAACCAGCATTTACCAGGAAAACCATTAGGGGCAGGTCACGCGATAGGCCGTCAGGATGCGATGCTTCTGGATGACGCGAAAGCGGAGTTCTCTGGCTTTCTGACAGGCAGCCGCGAAGTCCACGCCGGTATCGTCATATTCCGCGGCAAAGACAGGCTTGCCCGCGGCGATGAACGGATTCATCTTCTCCGCCCACCCATAGACAAAGGCATCCTCGGTAATCGCAAAGTCGAAGTGATCGACCAGATCCTTCACCTGGTCCGAGGCGTTCTTGACGCCGATGGCAAGTCCACGTTTATGAGCCTCGTCTGCCAGCCAGAGTGCATACTTTAATTGATCCGCATAGCTGATTGGGAAGCCGGTGTCGTTCGTATGGATTTCCATGTTGTCAGGCTCGACCGCGTCGAAACCCAGGCTTTTACATCGGTCCAGCCGCCTCAGCATAACGGGCGCTAGTTCCTCGATCCGGCGAACATCCAGCCACCGCTCGCCGGGCCAGCCGTCGTAATCCTTGCCGAGCACTTCAGGCGGAAATTGATCCTTGTCCGGTCGCCAATCCTCCCAGGAACCTACACTGATGTAACCGATGACTTTGCGTCCTTTGGCATGCAGCTCAGCAACCACAGCCGCATCGTTATCGAAAATATCGATGTCGTAGACCTGCGCGTCGATGGAAGTATCTACAGGCGGCTCGGAAAGCTGCCACTGCCAGGTGAGTCCAACGGTGGGTCGCCACCAGTTTTCAGAAGGGGAAAGGGAAGAGGGCATAAGGGTCTGTTCAAAGAGGAAAGAAGAAAGATGGTCCTACACAGTGTAGTGTTTGAATTGCGGCAGATAATCTTTGTGCTGGACGAAGAGCTCGTTTGTCATCTGGCGAATTTCCGCCAGGGACAAGACCGCGGAGGTCAGCGGGTCATGCGCAATTGCCCGGTAGACCATGGTCGGGTCGCCTTCAATCGAAGCGATGATCGCCATCTCTTCGATGCCGCTGGAAAGCTGCGTGAGCAGCGCGCACTCCGGGGGCAGTGCCCCAACGTGGATGGGATGGAAGCCGGCCCGGTCCACGACGACCGGCACCTCAACGCACGCGCCTTCGGGCAGGTTGGTGATGAGATGTGTGTTGCGGACATTGCCATTGAATTTGAACATCTCGCCGCCCATCAGGGCATTGATGATATACGCGGCATACTCGTGTTCGCGCTGCAGATCCTGCTCGGTGAGAGGCTGAGCGAGTCTTTCCTTCACCTGCTCCTGCCAAGTGGCTTCGTTATGCTGGTACTCCTTGAGGATGTAGGCGTATTCGCCGGGATTCCAGTTGGTGCCGTGCGTGCAATACTTCTCGATCAGGTCGGGGCGCTTGCGGAACCACGGGTTGTATTCGGAGTTGTGCCCGCTCGACTCGGTGACATATTTTCCGAGTGCCAGATACATTTCGTTGCGGACGGGTTCGGCATTGTAGATCTCCGGCCGCCCGGTGATGGCTTTGTGCAGCAGCGGATACGCGTCCACACCGTTCCACTTGTATTCGAGATACCAGGCTTGATGGTTGATCCCCGCGCACAGATAATCGATTTCCTCGTAGGGCGCGCCAATCCATTCGGCGAGCATCATCGCCGTGCCCTGCACGGAATGACATAAGCCGGTCACGGTGATAGATGTTTGCCGCTGCAAGGCCGCGCACAACATCGCCATTGGGTTGGTGTAGTTCAACAGCACGGCGTTCGGGCAGTACTTCTCCATGTCGCGGACGATATCCAGCATCGGGTTGATCGTGCGCAGGAAGCGGAAGATGCCGCTCGGTCCGCGCGTGTCGCCGACGTTGATGTCCACGCCATATTTCTTGGGGATTTCAATATCGTGCCGCCAGACGTCCGTGCTGCCTGCCAGGATGGTGGTCAGGACAACATCCGCGCCCTGGAGCGCCTCCGCGCGATCCAGCGTCGCTTCGACCTTCGCCGGTCGTTTCCCAGCAGCAATCAGCTTTTCGACTCCCTTTTTCGCCCACTCGAGCCGCCCGGCGTGGATGTCCATCAGGCAGATCGTTGCATCCTCCAGAAGAGGGAAGGTGAGAATGTCGCGCACGAGTTCGCTGGTAAAGCCCAGGCTGCCCGCGCCAATGAAGGTAATCTTGGTCATAAGTTCTCCAGTTTCAGGTATCAGGTGTCAGGTCAGTGTTATCTTTTTACTCCGCTCAGGGCAATCCCTTCGATGAACTGCTTCTGAGCGAAGAAGAAGACAAGCAAAAGCGGCAGGATACTAACCAGTGCGCCTGCCATCAAGACGGTGAACTTTCCGCCGTGAGTCATCTGCTGCTGGAAGAATGCCAGCCCGACCGTCAACATCGTGTTCGGCGCCGAGGGCATGTACACAAGCGGATGCAGCAAGTCGTTCCAGGCGCCCTGGAAGGTGAAGATGGCGAGCGCTGCCAATGCGGGCTTGCCGAGTGGAAAATAGATCTTCCAGAAGATTTGGATGAGCGAGGCGCCGTCGACGCGGGCGGCATCTACCAGGTCGCGCGGGATGGTGAGGAAATATTGTCGGAGCAGGAACGTCCCGAAAGCGCCTCCCCAGAAGGCGGGGAGCCAGAGCGGAACGCTCGTTCCGATCAGATGCAAATATTTGAAAATGATGAAGTTCGGGATGAGAGTCACCTGCGGCGGGATCAGCATTGTCAGGAGCAAAGCCGTGAAAAGTACTTCACGTCCCTTGAATTTGACAACCGCAAAGCAGAACGCTGCCATCGAGCAGGTCAGCATTTGACCGACTGTAATCAGGGTGGAGATGTAGGCGCTATTCCAGAACATCAGGGGAAAATCGAGGTCGACCGAGAAAAGCTCGCGGAAGTTTTGGAGGGTGAATGTCGGCGGGATGAGCGTCTTGGTGAACTGGTCGCCGGGCAGCTTGAAGGAGGTCGAGACCATCCACAAAAAGGGACCCACCATCAGCACCGCGCCCAGGATGAGCAGCGTGTACGAAACGATATCGAGGAGGAGTTTTTGGTTTTGTCTGGTCATGCCGGCCTCATTCATAGACCACGAAACGTCGTTCGAGCCAGAAATAGAACGCCATCAACGCCGCGACAATAACCGTCAACTCGATTGCCTGTGCGCTCGCGCCACCATAGTTGAAGAAGTTCCAGGCGTTGCGATAGATCGAGAACACCACCACCGGCACGGAGCTATCTCCCTGCCCGCGGCGCGTGAGCATGTAAATGTAGTCATAGGCTTGAAAGGCATTGATGGTGGCAATCAGGGTCTGGAAGAAGATGCTGGGCGTCACCAGAGGCAGAGTGATGCGGAAGAACTGGTGAAAGCCATTCGCACCGTCGATCTCTGAAGCCTCATAATATTCGCGCGGGATCGCAGTCAGACCCGCCAGGAAGATGATCATCCCTTCCCCGATCGCGCCCCAGATGTTGACAAGCACCACCGCGTACAAGGCGTTCTCGGTGCAGAGCCAGCAGACCGGCTGCATTCCGAGCCGCTCGAGCAGGAAGTTGAGGATGCCGGTATCCTTGCCGTAAATCATGTTCCAGACCAGCGCCGTCGCCACGGCCGAGGTGACCGCCGGCAAAAAGTAGGCCGTGCGGAACAGCCCCACACCACGCATTTTACGGTTCATCACCACCGCGATGAGCAACGAGACAATCACCACACCCGGCACGTACATCGCCGTAAACTTGATGGTGTTGGTCAGCGAGAGCAGCATCTTCTGGTCTTTGAACAAATCGACGTAGTTGACCAACCCCGCCCAGGTGGGAGGCGTGAGCAAATCCCATTTGGTGAAACTCAAAAGAATCGTCGCAACAACAGACCCCAGCGCGCCGAAGATCAAGCCGATGAGCGTCGGCGTAAGCAGAGCCCATAACCAAAACCGTTCGCGACCGAGAGGTCTGAGGCCGTATTCCATGAAGATTCCTTGCCCTTGTCCCCTAACCCCTGTCCCCTTTTCGCTTTTACGCATAACGAGCCAGGGGAGAGGGGATTAAGGGATAGGGGATAGGGGCTGATTTACTGATTACTCGCCAGCACTTCGTCCGCGGCTTTGATGGCTTCCTCCATGGTCGGTTCCAGTTCGGCTTCGCCGGTCCAAATGCCTGCCATGCCATCGCCAATGCTGCTCGACCATTCGTCATAGCCTTTGAAGACCGGTTTCATGCGAGCAAAGGCGAGCGAGTCCAGGAAAACCTTTTGATCGATTGGGATGTCCTGCTTCAGGAACGCATCGCTCTCCGCCACAGACTTCAAGACCGGGAGGGCAAAGCCAAGCTCCGCGAGACGTTTCTGGGCAGGCTCGCTCAGCACGTACTTGAGGAACTCAAAGGCAGCCTCCGGATTCTTGGAAGACTTACCGATCACAAAGCCGGCGCTGTTCACGCTGGTCGCCTGACCCGCCGGACCCTTCGGCATCGGGGCAACATCCCATTTGAAGTTGACTTCCGCATAACCCGGCACCGCCCAATGACCGATGGTGGTCATCGCCGCCACACCCGCCAGGAAGGGATCGCCGCCATATTCGCCGGCGGTTGTGGAATTGGGCCAGGATTTGTCCACGAACATCATGTCGTGGAACAACTGCCAGGCTTCGCGTGCCTTTGGCTCGCCGATCAACGTCTGGGTGTGGTCGGCATTAATGATATCCCCGCCATACGCCCAGATCGCCTCACTCCAGATCAACTCCATATCCCACAGGTCGGAATAGAAACCGAACTGGTCGATCTTCCCGTCGCCGTTGGTATCCTTCGCCAATTTTTTGGCAGCTTCGCGCAGATCGTCATAAGTCCAGTCGGCAGTTGGGTAAGCCACGCCCGCCGCGTCGAACATATCCTTGTTATAGAAAAGAACGATGGTCTGGAAATCACGCGGCAAACCAAACATGCCGTCCGGCGTCTTATAAGCTTCCAGGGTTTGCGGATACACTCCATTCAGCATATCGGGATTCTTGTCCAGGTAGGGCTGCAAGTTCAGCAGCACGCCGCGACTCTGGTAGTCCGGGTAGAGCGGCGCATCCATCGTGAAGACGTCCGGTGGGGTGCCCGCCGAAAGCATGGTCTTCAACTTTGTCCAATACGAGTCCCAATCCGAAACATCCACCTTGACGGTGATGTTGGGATTCGCCTGATGAAAGTCAGCGACAATCTGGTTCCAGACGTCCAGCTCTGCAGGGTCGCCCCACATCATCATGCTAATGGTGACAGGTGCATTCTTGTCGGCAGGCGCCTGTGCGCCTCCGCAGGCCGTCAGGACCAGGCTGACAATCATCACAAGAACAAGCAAGCGACTTTTCATGATCTCATCTCCTTTATAGATTGAGTCGAACAACAGCGGTTAGATTCTTTGGATGGTCGGGATTGAATCCTTTTGCCACCGAGCGATAAAAAGCCATTAACTGCAGAACAGGGAGGTACAGGACTCCCCGCAGGCTTTCCGGGATGCCTGATTTGAATTCCACATCCGCTTCGGACTCCCCCAAAGCTGCCACCGTTGCCCCGAGCGTTTTCATCTCTGACAGCACCTGCGCCTCGTGGGCGCGGTTCGCGTCCGACAGCATTCCCACCACGACAGCCTTTTCAGTGACCATGCTCATCGGCCCGTGGCGGAACTCCAAAAAGTGGAACGGTTCGCTGTGCGTCAGCGTCATCTCCTTCATCTTGAGATTGGCCTCGCAGGCCAGCCCGTAGCGCGTTCCGGAGCCGAGGAAGTAGTAGCGATCAAAATCAAGATTCGATCCGATCTCTTTCGCAAATGATTCGTATTTATTCATGAGGGAATTGCCTGCCTCCGGCAACTTGTTCCTGGCAGCGAGCCAATCCGCGCGTCCTGCCAGGCGTGCACAAAAAACGGATACCGCCACATACATCGAGGCAAACGAGCGCGTCTGCGCCACGGACTCTTCCTGTCCTTTGGGGATCAGGATCTTCACATCTGCCAAACGTGCCAGGACTTCATCGTAATTGCTGATGACCACCACTTCCCCGCGACCTTCGGCTTTGAACCGTTCCACGGCCTTGACGGTTTCTGAGGTCGAGCCCGAACGGCTCACGGCAACCAGCAAGGTCTTTTGATCTGTGAAAACCGTTTGCGGATTTAGCAGGAGTTCCCCGGCTGGGACTGCGCGCGCCGCGCGGCCCGTCGATTCCTGATACAACGCGGCTGCGGCAAGTGAGAGATAGTAGGTGGAACCGCAGCCGGTGAAAATAACCTGCTTATACTCATCCGGTTTTGGAAGAGCGCTGGAGTGCGCAACTTCGACTGCCTGCGCCCATGCTTCTGACTGTGATTTGATCTCGCTGTAGGTATGATAGTTCATAGGTAGATAGTTGTCTCTTTATCCAGTTTGGTAGTTTGTTTTAGGAAATACGCAAGACTTTCTTTGCGTTTTCCGAATACACTTTTTTCAGTACATCCTCCGGCAGGTACAGACCGCATACGTACCAGCGTCCCTGCATGGGAACCTCGCTCGTGTTGTAGTTGAAGTATTCGTCGTCCGTTTCGAGGAAGCGGTAGTACAGCCGATACGCGTCCAGGTCCGGGCTCATATCCGAGCCAAAAAGGATCCGGTCCTGATATTGGATAAAAAATTTTCGGGCGGTGTAAGGTTGTCGTCCCAGTTCACCCAACCGGGCGGAAATATCAATGTAGAAATTTGGACACTCGTCGAGCATCTCGCCCACCCAGCCGAGGTCCTCCGCGTAACAACCTGCATGCGCGCCAATAAACGTTGTATCCCGATGGCGCCTCACCAGATTCCTGAGTCCGTTCAGGATGTGCATGAACGGCGGGAATGGCGGACTTGTAAACGCCCAATCCGGATGCTCGCCAATCTCCTCCCAGCGTTCATTCGTCTCGTCAACAGGATCGAAGAACGCCACCGGGTCAGCCACGTGGATCAGGATCGGCAGTTTCAACTCGCCTGCAGTCTCCCAGATAGGAATGAGACGCTCATCATCGACATCGACGAGCCTGCCGTTTTGATCTCTGACGTGTAATCCGAGCAGCTTCCAAATTTTCAATCCCTGCGCGCCCCGTTCTTTCTGCGCCCGTAGCCGCTTCGCCGCCCAATCAGGGAAAGCGTTTCCCATCTCCTGCCACTTCGACCAGTCCACGCCGCCAAAGATTTGGAATCGGTCCGGCGCGGCGTTCTTGAAATAGTCGAGGTGCCGTTCGAGGATTTCCTCGCCCCAGCCGCCATCCAGATCCACGTAATGAGTCACGCCCGCTTCGTCCAGCAAGTCGAGCAATTCACCCAGCGACTTTTGATCCCATCCGCCGCCAAATGGCGCAGCAAGATGATTGTGTGCGTCAATGACGAGGAATTTTGGTTTGTCCACGACGGTCGTCTTTGTGACAAGCTTTGAGCGCGGGTGGAAATTTTCCAGCAACATTATTTTATGGCTCCAGAGGTTAACCCGCGAACAATGAAACGCTGGAAAACGAGCGCGAGCAAAATGGGAGGCAAACTTGCCAACACGCCCGCCGCGGCAATTCGCAAATATTCAAGCCCCAGTTTTGTACTGAATTCTCCAATCAGCACTGGAATTGTCTTTGCGTCAATGTTTGTAAAAATGAACGCGTACAGGTATTCATTCCACGCGGCGATGAAGGCAAAGATCATCACACTTACCAGTCCGGGTCCCGAAAGCGGCAAAATGACCCTGAATAACGCTCCCAAATGTGTACAGCCATCTATACGGGCGGCATCTTCCAGCTCCGACGGAATGGAGGCGAAGTATCCACGCATCAGCCAAATGACAAGCGGCAGTACGATGCTAATGTCCACAAGGATCAAACCGAGGTGCTTGTCGAGCAGATCCACCTTGCGCATGATGACATATAACGGCACAACCAGAACAATGGGCGGCACCAGCTGGGTTGCCATCATCAACAGGACCAGCATGTTACTACCTTTGAAGCGCAACCGCGCGATGGCATACGCGGCAAGTACTCCCAAAATCAGGCAGATAAACATGGTGGTCAATGAGATCATGGCTGAGTTGCCAAGCGAGTGAAAAAACAGACGGGCATTGACCGATTCGCTCCCGCGCGTAAAGAAGAGGGAGTAATAATTTTCCAGAGTCAGGCGCGGGGGAATCCAACGCAGTGGCACAGTGAGCAGGTCAATTTTCAAGGAAAGAGACGAGATAATCAACCAGAGATAGGGGGCGACAGTCCAGATCACAATCCCCGCCACTGCCAAATAAAGAAAGAAGCGTTTCAGCGCGCGGGGCATATCAGACCTCCACAACCTTTCGATATGCCGAGCGGATATAAACCACCGCCGGGATGAAAATGATCAGGCTGGTCAAATACGCCATCGCCGCGCCATAACCAAATCGTAGCGAGCGGAACGTTGTCGCATAGACGCGCAAGTTGGTCATCTCCGTCGAACTGAAAGGTCCGCCGCCCGTAACGATATAGATCAACTCAAAAGTTTGAAAACCCCAGATGAATTGCAGTAATCCCGCAATCATCAACACGGGCATGATCAAAGGCAAAGTAATGCCCAAAAAGGATTGCCATTCCGTTGCGCCATCCACGCGGCTGGCCTCATAAAGATCTTCGGGGATGGTTTGCAGGGCCGCAAGTATCAGGATAACGGTGAACGGAGTTTCCTTCCAAACATTCGCCAGAATAATCAGGATCATGGCCGTTGTCGGTTCGGCCAGCCAGACTTGATAATGGTCAATGATATGAAGCTGGGCTAACAAAGCATTCAAGGCGCCATAATCGGCGTTATAGATCCACTTCCACATGGCCGCGTTGACGATGGACGGCATTGCCCAAGGCAGGATCATCAAGCCACGCACAAATCCCCGCCCGCGAAACTCCTGGTTAAGTATGATGGCAATTGCCACGCCGAGCGCCAGTTCGAGAAGGACGGAGAACAAGCTGAACTTAAAAGTGGCCTGGAGGGAATTCAGGTAGCGTGGGTCTCGCAATAAATCAGCATAATTCCTTAACCAAACGAAGGCATCCTCCTGCGGCCGCGATAAATCGTGTTGCTGAAAACTGAGCCACAAAGAGTTGAACATCGGAAGCAGAACAACACCCAGAATAGCCAGCATGGCCGGGGCAATCAGCAACAATCCCAGAGTGCGAGGGTCGTCAAAAACGGGACGGGAGCGTGGTCTGGTTATCTTCATGTCAGAGAAAGGATGCCTGCATCATAGCGATACAGGCATCCACAAACTAAGCTCTTATGGCTTGCACTCAAACTGGGATAAACCCGATGCCATGTTATCCAGGGCCTCCTGGGCGGTCTGTTCACCAGCTAATGCTTTGTGAACTTCAGCGGTACTGATATCTACGAAGTCACCGTACCAGGTGAGTTTGGAAAGACCACGTGCGGTTGACAATTGCGCTTGAAATTCAGACCAGAAAGGATATTTAGCGGTTAAATCCGCATCGGCATAGAGGTCAGTCCAAATAGGCAATACGCCGATTTCCTGCGCCAGCGCTTTGTTGGTTTCCCTGCTGGTCATGAACTCGATGAACTTCCACGCCGCTTCTTTATGTTCCGATTGCGCCGGGATTGCATATGCTTCGGGTAGAGTCAACGCCGCGCTCATGCCCGCCCTGGCACCTGGTACCAACCCAACCTTGATCTGCCCATCCACGCTGGAAACGGATGCATCCTTGGTGTACGCCATTAATCCAGCGATGCCCTGAGGCATGAAGAGCGAATCGCCTTTGAGGAAGGCATCCTGCGAGGCAGCCTGGTTATAGGTCATACCCGCGGGATTGGAAACGCCATCTTTCATGCTATCCACCATGTATTGCAAGGCTGCCAATGTATTCGGGTCCTTATTGAATAGGAAACAGCCTTTTTCATCCACGATCTCGCCGCCAAAAGCATATGTCCAGAAGTGGAATTCGTTCCCCAACGACCATTCCTGATTCCAGAATGGAGCCATACCGTAGGATACGACGTCTTTTTCTTTCGCGGAAATACCCATCTGCTTGAATTCATCCCAGGTTTTGGGAGGTTCGTTGAAGCCTGCCGCTGCCAGTTTTTCGGCATTGTAATAGAAGAAGCGAGTATCGTTGTTCCAGACAATGCCATAGACCTTCTTATCGGGGCAGGAGAACAGGTCCACCAAACCGGGGATCATCCCGTCCGTGTAGCCGGCAGGCATAAAGTCGTTGAGAGGTGTAGCCCAACCGGCGCCACACCATTCAGCTACCCAGCCATTATCGAATTCAACAACATCATAAGCGGAGCCCCCTGTTGAAATTTCGGGGAGGATGCGGTTTGCCACCGAGTCCCAATCACTCTGAATCAACTCAACCTTGATGCCTGATTGATTTTCGAACTCGCGGATACGAGACTCGAAAGCGCCACTCAGGTCTGCCTCATGCTTGGGGAAAATGACCGTGATCGTCTCGGCTTCTGCCGCAGACTGAGTTGCTTCCGGCGCGGAAGCCTGGGGCAGCTCTGTCGCAGGAACTGCAGTGGGCGCACAAGAGGCTAGCACAAAACTCAAAATCAGCAATAATGAAACAAACAAATAGAGGGACGGTCTTTTCATTTGATGCTCCTTTTTTACTTTTTCGGACGATTGGCTGTCCGCTTGAATACATGATTAAACGACAATCAAATTGATCCCCTGCCTCTTTAACGCATGAATAAATTTCTTGTCCGCTTTCGAATCGGTTACAAATGTTTGCATACTATCCAGCGGCGCAAGCAACGCAGTGGAAACGCGATTGACCTTGGTGTGATCGGCTACGATGATGACTTCCCGCCCGATCTTCAAAATGGCGCGGTCGGTCAGGGTTTCAGGCAAGTAATCGTTGGTCAAGCCGTGTTCAAGGCTGACGCCGCGCGTCCCCATGATGACCTTATCCACGCGAACTTCGGCCAACGCCTGTTCCGTAATGTGCCCGATAAATGACAACTCGCTTTCACGCAGCATCCCACCCAGGGAAATGACTGTGATCTCCTCCAAGCCCGCCAGAACGTTCAAGACAGGCAGGGAATTGGTAATCACGGTCAGACCTTTGCGGTCTCTCAGACTGCGCGCAACTTCCAGCACGGTCGTGCCCGAGCCCAGAAACACTGTCTCTTTATCGGCAACCAGGCTTGTGGCGGCGCGCCCTATGCGGGCTTTTTCGTCTGCCTGTTCCTTGTCGCGCTCCAGAATCGGCAGTTCGGGCGGAGCCTGCTCCGCCGTAATCACGCCGCCATGCACGCGCTGTGCCTTGCCCTGTGCCGCCAGGGATTCGAGATCCCGCCGCGCGGTGGCTTCGCTGATCGAAAACTGCTCGACAATCTCCGCCACGCTCAAACGGCCCTGGCGCGCCAATCGGGAAAGGATCTGTTTCTGTCGTTCAGGTGTGGGAATAAAATCGCTCATAATCGCTCATCAATCGATCATAAACAATCATAGCACTTTTCGGGCAAAATTCAAGAGGCCTTTGCAGATTCCTTTACAGTGGATATAGGTTCTATAACCTAGGATCTATTCCTTTATATTGATTTCCCTCTTGGGGAACGGAAAAATCCACTTATGTAAATGCTAATTTTCAGAAGTAACTCTTGAGACAAGGCTAGTGGGCGATAGAGAGATAAAGGGACTAATATCTAAAGGTAACCTGAGCTCGATGCTGTGAGAGGATTCAATAATTTTACAAAGATGCGTCACATTTGGGCTAGCTTGTCAAATATGACAGTTTTCGGGTATGCTTGCAATCATCGTTCTTGTCGTAGAACAAAAGTGATCGGGAATTACATGACAATGCGTGAAGAACTAGCCTCTCCAAGTAAACACTATGATCCAAGTACCAGTTATTACCCACGCACTTGAGATTGGCTTAATTTCATTGCATGCATAAGCCATGGCGTAGCAGTATTAATAATTCTTGAGATGACAGCTAAATGCATCGCCTAGGACGGTATCTAAAATGTCACATATCTTCATCTCCTACTCACGTAAAGACATTAACTCTGCCCAAAGGATTGTTGACGCATTGGCTGCCGACAATCTCGACATTTGGATCGATTGGAAAAGTATTCCCAAAGGAGAAGACTGGGAACAGGAAATTTATCAAGGCATTGAAGAAGCAGATGCCTTCCTGTTCTTAATCAGTCCTGATTCGGTTACATCGGAGATGTGTAACAAGGAGATTGCGCACGCGGTCAAAAATGGCAAACGGATCCTGCCAATCGTTATTCGTGATGCTGACCTTAAATACATTGACAGGGAAATTCGCAAGCGTAACTGGATTTTCATCCATGTGGGACAGGATGATTTCAATGAGGGAATAGCACAGATATGCAAGACCATCCGGACAGATTACGTGTGGCTTGAATATCATACGGAACTGCACAAAAAAGCACTCACGTGGAAACGACGCACTGAGTCAAAAGATACCAGCCGGCTTTTGCGGGGAAAAGAATTGAAGGAAGCCGAAAAACAGATATACCATGCCGGAAAGGATAAAGATCCGCAGCCAACTAACGAGCAAATTAATTATATAAATGCCAGCAAGGATTTTCGAAGAAGGATGCTCATGGCATATATTGCCATCTCTATTGCGAGTCTGCTAGTCTTCTTGTTTTTATATGTACGATATTACAACGAATCCTCCAGAGCAGATCTGGAGGCGGCTCAACGTTCAGCCGCAGAGCTTGCTGAAAGCGAGGCGAGGGCTGTCCAGGCTGCCGTTCAAGCAGAAAATTTGGTACTGGGTTCTGGGGATGTGGTGGAAGCTGCCCGTCTGATTCTCAAGTCAGATCAAATAGTATCCTCGTCTGGGTCGAAGCGAGCCACATATCTCCTGTCGATGTTACCTATGCCGGACAAGATCCTTGCCGACCCTGGATATGAAATTTCGGATGCAGGTTTTAACAATCAAAAAGAATTGATCCTAACCGTAGGGACAGATAGTGGACACGCAATTATTTGGAACGCCCAAAATGGAGATGCCATCTATTCCCTGCCTCTTAGCCACATTAGCTCTGCCAACTTCACCCCGGATGGGAACAGTATTATTACAACCGACTGGGGAGATCGAATTCGCATTTGGAATGCAGATAATGGAGTGCAATCGGATTCAATCAATGGTTATGGCGGATTATTAGGCGAATTGAATTTTTCACAAATATATCCATCCATTATTTATGCCTGTGAGGGTCGCTTTGTTTGTTTATTTGATTACGAGAAAGGCGAACAACTATCCGAATTAGACTCACAGTTGGAAAGTGTTGGTATTGCCGGGTTTAGTTATGACAATCGTTCTGTAGTTGCTTATGGTGACAATCAGATACATATATTGGATATAAGTACCGGCGAGGTGATAAGGTCCATTGCGAGCGGAGAGTGTGAAGACCTGACGATAAGTCTGCATGAATATTTGATGGCCTGCGCAACCTACAAGGGAAAAATAACAATCTGGGATTACATGACCGGGGAACAAAAATACTTGTATGAAAATTCTGGGTTAAAAAACGATGGTCAGGGACTCGCCAGAGGGCGTTTATCCGTGTTGTTTGATCCAGGAGGAAAAACCGTTGCCCTGAACACTTTATATGGAGAGGCGCTCGTATTTGATATCAATCAGGGTGGCTCAACAAAATTAATTGCCCAGGATATTGTTTCTTTACAATTCAGTCCTGATGGAGAAACGATCGTTACCGGGCACCTGGATGGTACTGCAAGGATTTGGGATGTCGAAAGTGGGAAGGAATTGATCAGGCTTCAACGTCATCGGGATATCGTTCTCTCAGCGCGTTTCATTCATGATGACGATACTATTGTCACAACCTCAGTGGATGGGACAGCGCGGATGTGGGATTTGAAGCCGCTAAATCTAGTTCAGCACATTTCTACTGCAGGATTGATTTCGCAGAGCAGGTTTAGTCACAATGCTGAAACCATGGCTTTGGTCATGTCCAGCAATTCGATACTGATTTGGGACGTCAAAAATGATTCAAATTTGTTTGTCTTGCAGGGACATGCGGACGATATTGAATCGATCCAATTTAGCTTCGACGATAAGTACCTGGTTTCCGCCAGTCGAGATGGAACGTTCTGCATCTGGGACCTTACCAACGGAAATCTGATGAAAACCATTAGTGGCCATGATGGAGAAGATATTTTATCCGCCGCATTCAGCCCG